>CXWL01000622.1_pt1 | contig 328050 bp, 379 predicted proteins | sample 590931 | NCBI WGS metagenome assembly CXWL01 (sample SAMEA3498368, study PRJEB10139) | groundwater metagenome | biome: water well; material: biofilm material | place: Germany | collected 2015-04-27 | reverse complement strand
GCATCCAACACAATTTGATAAATTGACAGAAAATGTCTCGTTTGGTTCTACTGCAATGTCACCGACCACGGGCACAGAAACTATTTGAATTAATGGACCACCAGCTGTAAATGTTATTGGCGCTGTGGGTTTTGCCGTATAATCAACTGGAATAACTGCAGTATTATCAGTTGTAAAATAATTTATAGATACAGTACTAGTATTGGTAGATCGTGCCACGGTAAATACAAAGTTCTTTGTACCAGAATTTCCTTCTGTTAATGAAACGTCATTAATTGTAATACTTGGGGTTGTGTTAATTGTGTACGTTTGAGTTTTTACTGCTTCAAGATTTCCAGCAGTATCTTTTGCAAAGAACTTTAGTGTAGCGGTTGTAGATATTGGAATTGCTGTAGTGTATACAGTGCTGAATACAGTTGGTGTGGAACCATTTGCGGTATAGTAGATGGTTGCAGCCTCATTAGCTGTTAGTGTTACTGATTGTGGTGCGCTGTATGTGCCGCCAGGCGGTGAAGCTATAGTGGTTGGGGCTGTGACATCAGATGTTCCAGTACTTGATTGACGTAATATCATGTAAAGATCATTTGTTGGAAACGGATTCCATGTAGTTGTATAGTAAGTGTGATATGAATTTGTGCCATCAAATGGATCTGCTGCGTTGTCATCAATCATTGTAGATATTCTATTTGTGCTGTCCCCTCCAGTGAATTTAATTCCAATTAGATCGCCTGATTGTATTTGATAAGTTTGACCCGGAAGTAGTGAGAATGTAAGATCTGTATAACTAGGTGACATTGTGGCAGAATCAATTGTGCCAAATAACTTTTTCACAGTCAAATCAGCATTAAAGACGCCAATCTGTGCGATTCCAGTTGGATAATTTGTCTTTTTGAGTTTCATTGTGATACTATCGATAGCATCTCCAACGAGTTGGGATGTAGGAGAAACAAATTCTGCATGAAGTGGTCTATCAGAGGCGGTGCTTCTACCAGAACCTACACTAGTATCACTCATGTGAATAATTGGTGAATCTAAAATTGCATACGCTCGAGTCGGTATTGTTTCATTAAATGAAATTGGAAATGAAGAAGTAATGATCATCCCCAAAAATAATATTGAAAATCCTAAAAACATATTACGATTGTGATTCATGTAAATATTTTTGAAACATCGTATTTAGTAATTACGTAGCTTTAACATGAATTATGAAAACTCTAAAAATTAATTATAAATTTTTCTTGATACACAAAATTTATTTTTGTAAAATAATTTTTGATTAGAATATTACAGTAATTTTATATTGAAGATAAAAAAAGATTTGAAAAATATTAATCTGTCACAATAAAATAAGATACATTTAGCAAATAAAATTTCAAGATATTTCATTCATAAAAAATACAGTTTTATGATAATAATGAAAATAAAGTGTCACATTATTTTGTTACACTTTCAATATTAGTAAAATTGCCAAATGTCAGATATAGATTACAAAAATCATAGAAATAGATATTAAATTTATCCTTAATCATCATCATTTCTTAAATTTTGAAGATTCAAATTAGATATTAGTAAAGAATTTGTCACTTTGTGCATGTGACCACCATTTTAAGCAATAATTTGGGCGCAGTTAGGCATGAAAATTAAGCGAATTCATATTTAATTTCAAATTGATTCTCTGAATCCCATATTCGCATTTTTTCAATGCAAGAATGTATCTGTTCACTTTTGATTAACTTTTTGCAATTTGGACAAATTCTATCGGACATTTAACATCGTTTATTGGTTGGTTTCCATTAAGAATAAAATTCCAGTTTTCATTTTCTTTGATTATTTAGTAGGATCAGATATCTTGCCCATAAACAAAATTAATCCAGTTTCATTATCTTGAATTAGAAAGACAAATGGATGATCTGCTCTGAAAACAGGTGGCTCATGGCCCAAAGATGTAACTGATACACCAATTCCTGTTGCGGCTGCAGCTTCTGTTCCTTCTTCATTTACTTCAACAAATGCCTTGTGAATTGCAGCTGTGACAAACAACCTAGGAGGAATGTTTGCAATTCCAGACAAATCAGCATTGTCTTGATCAAAAGCCAGTTTTATCCCAAGATTCTTCATTATTTCAGGTAATTCGTATGTTGTTTCAAGCTTAAATTTTGGCATAAATAATTTAATTTCTTGTTCTTGGAGATTCTTTTTCCAGTCTTTTAGTTTTTCTACTGTAATTGATTTTTCTATAGATTTAAGATTGTCTTTTGGAAGTAACACCAACATTGACATTCTTTGTCCCTTGTATGGCATGGATAAAATCTGTAAATCTCCAGTATCTGCATAAGGAAACTCTGATTGTATGTTCATCATTGGCACTGAAACTGACTTGTCTCCATTCACTCTAAATTCACTATCTTGTGTTTGATTTGGTTCAAACTCGGTGTGCCACGTTCCCTTGAAATAAATTGCATTTGTAATTACTAGTCTTGTCGATTCATCAGTTTTGCCTTTTATTAGATCCTTTATCTTGTTGTTTGTTTTTTCTTCAACCCAAGAATCGATAATTGACTCATCTGCAGGAAAATTAACCTCTGAGACTTTGCTATCGTAATATTGTTTTGAGATATTTACAAGTTCATCTTTTACATCAAAATCCTCCTGTATCCATAATGCATTTGCGTTTCGGAGCTCATATCCTGAACCATTTACATTGAGATTTTTTTGCATTGTTTCAAATGAATCTCTTCTTGTTGAATCATCTTTAGGCAAATAAAATACTCTAGATATTTCATCTGCGGTTTGTCCTTTTGCACCTTCATAAAGAACCGAAAATGCGCTTAACATACTCCATGGTGAGAAAAAAGAATTATCTTCTCTAGTGCTAGTGATGGAATAGTAATCAATCATAAATTGATTATTTGCATCAACAATATTTTTTGCTGGCTCTTTAATTTCAGGTGGATTAATTGTTGGTGTGGCGTCAGAATTTGAAATGATATGTGCAATCCAATCTCGTTGTTTGAGAATTTCAAATGTACTATGTGTTACACATGCAGGAGAATTGTTACTGGATTTGACTATAAGCTCCAATCCATCTTTACAAGTAATTTCATCTATGGGGATTCCTGCTTCGAATTGTTTTAGTGGAGATAAAATAATCTCAATCACTACACCACCTCCACTGTCTCCTGTTTCTTCGCTTAATGCAAAAATAGAATTGAAACTATTTCCTACAGTGAAAATCAAGAAAATTCCAATAATGATTGTTTTCGTAAATATTCCTCACTATTTTGGAATTATTTCATGTTCATAAAGTGTTCTGTAGACTCTTTCTTGCCATAAATTCCAAGATAGTCCCAATTTCATTTTTACAACAAATTATTTGAACTAGAATTAGTTTCTAATTCCTTGTATGATTTTATCATGTTTTCCATATAGTTATCCAAGCTTTTTCTCATTCCGGGTAAACTAGAATACAGATCTGTCCATAATTTTTGATAGTGTGGATTTGATGATAATAGTCCAGAGCTGATCATAATTAGTATATCCCGTGAGACCGTGTCCTCCCCTCTTTTTATAACATCTATCTGTTCTTCCACTCCACTGAAATAATCCATGTATTTTTGAAATAATTGCTTTGATTTTTTGAGATTATCCAATTTTATATCAAAGCCTTCTTTTTCTAGTTCACTTTGAAATTCCTTGTTCTCAATCCATATTAGAAAATAGTTTTGGATTTTTTTGGCAAAATCTGTGTCTTGTCTGTAAAAACTAACAACTCCATAAATTGTTGGGCCATACTCGATTTTATTTCTGCCTTTTTTATTACATTCATAGACACGTATCTTTCCTGTCTTTTCTAATTGCTTCAAGTGCCTGTGAATTGTGCCTATTGGCATCTTTGTTTGACTCTTTGCAGAGTAGAGTGTGAGTGGACCATGGTCCATTATCGCCCTGAATATATCCACAGATGTTTGCATTGATGTGGACATATCCGCCATATCTTATGTATCTGATAATAATAGATATATCTATTTCTGTGGATATATTAATATGAAATATCTGTTTTTTGCAATGTTGATCATATCAGGATTATTACCTTCTGTATGGGCTGCACAGTTAGATGCGACAATACTAACAAAAGATACCACTAGTGAACCATCATTTCAGTTTTTGAGGATAGTAAACATCGAATATCCTAATGGAGGAGAGATTGCTGATTTGTTGCAAGGGCAAAAACAGACCATATCATTTACTGCAGATTCACAAACTCCTGGAATGAGTAATCTTGTAAGCCAAATTAATGAAAATCTTGCATCAATTCCAAGTCATGCAGTTGTAACTGATGCCAAAATAAATTATCAGGCAACATTAAGTGGAAATGTAAAGTATGCAGTAATTGAATACAAGATAGAATTAATTCCCACAATTACAAACCACATAATTCAAAATGAATCTGAAAAGAGTACCATTGATTCAAATTGGCGAGGAATTAAACTTGATAATCCAATATTACTGGATACAAAGTATGGCTTGTTTGACATCAACAATCCAAAATCTGCACTAGATGTGATGTTGCCAGTAGTAATGAAAAAAATAGAAAGTCAGGATATAAAAATTTTAGAGTTGCCATTGATGGATGCAAGTGGAATATTGAGTTTACCCCTAGACAGATGGCATTCTCTTTTTGACAATACTGCAATTATTGAAGGTGCTAAAGAATATGGCTTTACTGGTAAATATGTTGTAACACGTTACTCCATGGGGGAGTGCAACCTTGAAGTTGGACCATGTCATGACAGAAACTGGGCACAAGATTTTGAGCTAGATAAAAAATATTCCATCAAAATGGCAGAATCACAAGATGATGCAACAATTGCAATTGATGGTTATGTGAATTCCTCAACGCTTGGAGGAATTGAAATATTTGAGACCAGTCTTAGAAATAATATATCTGAAAAGCCTGGGACTGATGAATTTCCTGCAAGTGTGATGTATGGCATGGCAGGTATGGCAGTAATTGGTGGAGTTGTCATGTTTGTAATTAGTAACAGAAAACTAAAACGAGATCAGAATCAAGGCCAGACAGGCATAGATCCCGCCCATTTGATGACGTATGAGACTAGTAATTCTGCTGGAAGTTACAAGACAAACAGGGGTGAGTCATATCTTATACCATCTGAAACATCAAAGATGCCAATTTCTAGATAGGTAAAAGCCTAGTTTTCATTTTCACTGAATTAATTGTGAATATTGAAATGACGTATTCATAATATATTCAAGAAATACATGGAAACACAACAATTTTTGGAAAATAAGTAATTCTATTTGCCAACTTCAAACTCTACATCAACTATCACTGATGCTTCGTTTACTTGGTTTGCGTCATAAAATGGAGTTTTCAACATGACGCCTTGGGAATACATTGGGCCATTTCCATACGGGTTGCTAATCGAACTTGATTTTACATCTATTGATTTTATTCCCTTTATTTGTAAATTCATTGGAGAGATAATTTCCAGTGCTCGCTCTTTTGCATTTTCAATTGCTTTTTGCGTAAGGTCTTTTCTAATTGAATCTAGAGAATCTAGTGAATAGGTCAATGAGAAATTCTCAAAGTTTGCTCCCGAATCCTTGATTGCCTTGAGAACTAGCTCCATATTTTTGTAATCAACATCAATGAAAAGCTGAGTTTGAGATATGAAGACATTTGACATGGAATTTGGCCAATAAGTTGGATTAAAGCTGACCGTTCCTTGTGTTGGACTCTTGTCTTCAAGCTGATATTCAGATAATGCTGCATTCATTGCATCTAGTTTTTCCTGATAAATTGGAATTGTCTTGTCAAGGTTATCTGGGGGCAGATCAATAACAGCGGTAAGACTTGCCTGGTAAAGATACTCTGTTGGTTTTGCCTCTATTTTAGAATCTCCTTCAATGACTGTGATTTTCCCTACCATCCATGGATGTACCAAACAAAAATAATCATGTTCCCCAATGGTATCAAAGGGAAATGAAAAGGTATTTCCTGCCATGAGAAGGCCACTATCAAATAATCCATCAGGACCATCTGAAGGAGTTCCTGAAGTAACAGTGTGCGCTGCAGAATCAAGATTTTTCCACGATAATGTTTCTCCCCCATTTACCACCTTGTGGTATGGAAGAAAACAAGACTCGCTGTTTTCACAACCTGGTGAAGATGAATCTGGAGATATTGTTACTGTAAGCTTCGAGTTGTCGCCTGTCTTTGCTACTTTTTGAATCTGTAGGTTATTTACCCAAAATCCCTGGCCTACAACTATTTTTGTTACATTGGATATATTTTCAATTTTAGTTTTTATTGGAATTTCCACATGCGCAGAAATTGATGACAGGTCAGGTGAGCTGCTAGACCATTGTGGATTATAGGATGTGTATCCAGTAGTTATTGTGGCATTTTCTTTTCCAAGTGAATCATTAATGACGTTTATCACCTTGTCAACTTGTGCCATTCGTTGTTCTTCAAGTGTGTTTAGATCAGTGGGTTTGGTTATAATATTTACAGAAAGCCTTGTACCGTCTCTTGGAATGGATGCACTACTTTCTCCAGATATTTTGATAGTTGTAGGACCCGATATTGAAGACATTTTTTCAGAAATGTCTTGTAACGAGGATTGTGAAAATGAAGTTAATGTGATTGACGATAAAATAATTGCGGCAAAAATACCGGTAATTATGATTAATTTTTTATCAAATTTAATCATTAGATGATTAGCGTTTTCACGTAGATTAATAAAACTTGTGAAGAATGAATCTTACCTACTGTGTTTTTCTATGGCAAACTAGACGCATTGATTGATGGAACCAACACGAAAAAAGTGTAGAGAATGTCAATGTCATCAATCCAAAGATAGTACAATTTTTCTTATTTAATTAAATAAATAATTGAAAATTCATAAAGTGTTCTAATCTTTTCTTCAACATATTCCAAAAGAAGGGGAATAGATCTTATCGTCATACTTAAAGTAAGAGTAACCTTCTACAAATTTTTCATCAAACCATTTTCTGTATTGATTCCATTCATTTTCTGGCATTCCTACATGTTCATAAGATCGTACTTCATGACTGCCAATTTCTTCAACTGCTTTTTTTATTTTTGGAATTTTTACGAAATCATCATCTGTGAGAATGATTTTAGATTCTTTTATTCCAGTATCTGGTGATATGTACAGTTCAACCCTTTCAACATTTGGAAATTCAGGATTAGGGAAAACAAAACCAGCAATCACATAGAGTTTTTCATTGTATTTTATCAGAAAAGTATTTTTTTGGTAATCAGTCATCTTAAAGCCATATTGTTGTTCAAATTTCTCATTTAGGTATTGGTGATATTGTTCCATTTCTGAAAAATTTATTACAATTATGGAAGAATCGTTGAATTTGATTTTATTTGAGACTTTGTTGATTAATTTCAATAATTTTGGCACTTTATTAAAATCGTCATCAGACAATGTTTTAATTTTTTTGTATTCAGACGAATTTGAGATCTGTTGATATTCGTCTTTAGTCATTTTCTCTATTCCAAAGAATGCACATGAGGAATTAAATAAAGAAAATACTCCTAAAGATATGAACATGAACAAAATCAGAGACAAAATAATTACAAGAACAGCAATCAAAATCAATATTGCTTTTTGCAAGTATCAATCCTTGTTTGTAAAGCGTTCATAAAGTGTTCTAATCTTTGGATCAATTTCTAAAGAGATTAAACCATTCTTAGACAAAAAATAATTTTAACATCCAAAATTATTGGGTCCAGCTACTTGTTTGGGTACAAAAATGGGCCCACAGGGATTTGAACCCTGGATTTTTGCCGTGTAAGGGCAACGTCATAACCGATCTGGACCATGAGCCCAGAAACATTCCTTGATGAAAACCATTTAAACTTTGAGACAAGTAAGAATCTAGAAATTTGATTAGAGTTTTGAACAAGTATGGTTGATTTAGATTTTTTTTCTAGTCCGATAGGATTAGGTCACGCAACAAGAGACATTGCTATTGCAAATAATTTTGAAAACATTTCAATAAAATTTGTAACAGGTAATGGAGCTGCAACAATTATAAAAAAATTCAGGCTTTAGTGTCAAAGATGTATACGTACCTCCACAGTTCATTGTAGAAAATGGAGTATTGAAAAATTCTACAAGATGGCTATGGAGATATTATCAATATTATAAAAGATGTAAAAAAATATCTAGCAAAATTATAGAGTGTGATAAACCAAACCTAGTTGTAAGTGATGAAGATTTTGCATCACTTTCTGTTGCCCAAAATAAAAAAATACCGACTGTTTTAATTACAGATATCATTGAGACTGATTTTGTAAGGGGATTAGCATCATTTGTTGAAAAAAAGATGAATAAATCAATGCAGGTGATTATAAAAAAATGCGACACTGTAATTATTCCTGAAAACGGTCCTGATGAAGAAAATATAAAAAGAGTTGGGCCCATTGTAAGACAAACAAGTTTTTCAAGAGAAGATCTTCGGAAAAAATTTGCTTTTGATAAAAAAACCCTAGTTGTTTCAATTGGAGGAACAGATGCAGGATTGTTTCTCATTGAAAGAATGCTGAAATTAAAACCAAAAATAGATCTAGATTTGGTCATAGTTTCAGGTCCCGCCTTGAGTAAAAAGTTTGACGAGTCTGTTAGAAATTTGGGATTTGTAGATAACCTTCATGAGATAATTTATGCAGCCGATGTTCTAGTATCTCTTGCAGGCAAGTCAACCATAGATGAAGCAAGAGCGTATGGAACACCTGCAATTTTTATTCCAATAAAGGGCCATTTTGAGCAAGAGGACAATGCCAGAGGGGAAGGATTTGTTTTTGATGATATTAATAGATTGGAAAAATTAATTCTTGAGAAACTAGATCAGAGACGAACTACTGTGGAAACCAAGGGGGCAATCAAAGCAAGTGAGATAATTAAAAAGTTAATTTGAAAGATCCAATCCTTAATAGATGGTCAATTAATTTTGTAAAAGTGCGATGACAAAATTAGTCGTAGCCAAGTTTGGCGGAAGTGCACTTGGAATTGATGGCGTATCCATTCCTCTGGTTATTGATAGAATTAATGATTTAAAGAAAGATTCCAAAGTTATTGCAGTTTTTTCAGCCCCCCTTACAATTCAAAATGGGGAAAAACGCTCCCTTACAGATGTGATTTTAGAGCAGGGAAGAAATGCAGAAAATGGAAAAAAGACAAACTTGGATGAAATAAAGGCATGCTATGAAAAAATTTTGGAATTTGTAAATGCGGAGAACAAACAAGATTGCAAGAAAACCATTGATTTGTTCCTAGATAAAGCTCAAACTGCACTAGATGAGGCCCTTGAAAAAAAGGAATTTGTAGAGGAGATACGTTCACGCGCACTTGCCTTTTCAGGTGAAATTTTAATGTCACATGTAATGAATTACATTCTAAAAAGCAATGGAATAAAGACTGATGCGGTAAGTTATGACAATTGGCCGATAATTACAGATCACAACATTGAATCAACAAATTTTCTTGCATCAAAATCCCGAGAAAGATTGGATAAAACGGCCAAATTAGTTGAAGAAAATCAGGTAGTGACAATTGGCGGATTTATTGGCAAGACCCTAGAAGGTGTAACTACTACCTATGAACGAGGTGGTTCTGATAGAACGGCAGCTGATCTTGGAATATTATTTCATGAAAAATATGAGACCAGAATAGATTTTGAAAAAGACAGTTCTGTAGTATCTGCAGATCCAAAAATTGTGGAATTTGGCTTGAGTGATGTAGACCAGTTATCATACAATGAAGCAAGACTGGCAGGAATGTTTGGCATGAAGATTTTGGATCCCATTGCAATAAAGGAGATTGTTGAAAATGGTGTAGATATTCCAATAATTGTTACAAACATGCAAAAGCCATCAAAAATCACTATAATTAAGAGAGTCTCGGATAACAACACTGGTCATCCAATCAAAATAGTTACTGGTAAAGAAAATTGTGCAATTTTTAAAATTGAGACTAGTTCCGGGCAACGTCTGATATCATCCCTTGATAAAGAAAAACGATACAGTGAGTATGTTATATTATCACCATTTACCAAAGACGGGATAGAGTTTTCAAGAATTTTATTTTTGGATGGAGATTATGTAAAGAGAAACGAAAAATATTTTCTTGCATTTGATTCGCTTGCATCAATTACATACAACAGGGGAGTCATTACATTAATTGGCGATGAAATGTGGAGAGTGCAGCAAGTAGCATCAAGAACCAGCTCAAAGATTGGTGAAGCTGGACTAAACATTTTGAATATGGATGCGCAAGAAGAGACTTCAAGAATAATTATTGTAATTGAAGATTCTGGAGATAACATCAAAAAGGCAATCAATGCAGTTCATAAAGAAAAATCAGAGATTAATTTTGATTAAATGAAAGTGGCGTTACGGGCTCGCACCAGTAGCGCCATTAAGGGTTTATTCATGGACCGTTATCATGATTTAGTCCGGCGTTACCCAAAAACACGCGTTAGTTATAGTTGATTTTTCTAGTATTTAGAGCTGATCTATATAGATCAGTTAGTTACGCTCAGCTAAAAACCACAAAATCAGTCCTGCACCAATCATTGCGTACCACTTGAAATTTTTCTTGTTTAGGAAAATATTTGCTGAGCCTAATTCATCTGGATTGGCTTTACGGATTTTTCTCATCTCAAATGCCTGAGCAATCAAGCCTACTGTTAGAAGTGCAATTGCTACAAATCCCAAAATCCACTGCATGAATTATCTAGTAATTTTGGATTATTTAGAGATTGTATAAATGGAATTTTGATTCAAAATCTAAAATGTGATATTATTATTCAGATAGTTGGATGAATCAATTTTGGGTGGAAAAAATATAGGTGTTTTATCTTTTTATCTGACTAGATGTTAGCGTACCCAAGTTTTGAGCTAAATCCTGATTGTTTTCTAAAGAAAAATACGATTGATGTAAATACTACTGCAAGTACTATAATTGAAAAAGTTGAAAATTCTGGGAGCGCTTTGGATTGTGATTCAATAATATCAGCAATTAGGATTTGTGTAGAATTTAGACCTGCACTATTTGGTTTAAGAATTTCATTATCCCCCTTGTCATCAAATCGGCTTTGAAATGCTTGCATTTTGTTGTAAGCATCAAACATTGAATTATCATAGGTTATATTATTAATATCAATTTTTATGAGTTCTAGTTCTCTGTTGTATATATCTGCCGCAGCTGTTTTGTTAATAATAAAATCATCCGGAGAAATACCGTCCAGTAGATGGATTAGTGAATTTATTCGTGCAATACGCATTACCGCAACATCACTAATGTCTAACTCTTTATCGATTAGAGGTGCATGCATTCCATCATCAGACCAAGAATCCCCTACATAAATTAGCGCTACAGGATCATTAATCCCTGTAGGTCCTGTATAAAATGGAGGATGTGTGACAAGTTCCTGATCTTCACTTGAATTTACAGGATCGTTTAGATTGGGTATGTATTCAAATTTCTTTATTGTCTTTAGATCTAATGTATCTTTTTTAACAAGAGAATTAGTGGGTGAGTATTCATCAATATAATTTGTAGTAATTGGTCGTGTATCCGATGTATCAGTACCGTTAGGATTATTACTGCTAGCGCTATTACATCCGGTGCCAATTGTACTTGCACAGGTTATAGGACTAACTACTAAATTACATGAAATGCCAGGTGGACAAGGAGCACTAGTACCATTAGAAGAGCCAACACCTCCATGGTCAAATAATTTTAGAGTAAAACCCCAATCATTAAATCCGTAAAGTGTTTGTGGAGGAGATATAGAAGCAGGACAGCCTGTTGTTCCCATATTATTAATGTCCATTGTAACTGTCTCTGTACTAGGAGCTACTTTGTTCCAATTAATAGGCGAGGTACCAGCTGTTGTGACTATTAGAGTCGGTGGACCATAAACTGTCTGTAAATTTATTGGAAGACTTTGTGAGATTCCATTACTTTCAACAAGTTGACCTTCATTCAATGTATTTAGAGAAGATTGAGAATAATCCAAAGGTCTGGTGCCAACTAAATCTGAAAACTGCCTAGAGTAACTCATGACACTAAGATAATTTGGTTTACAGTTTACACCGTCATTGCCACCATGATCCAGACCTAAGTTATGACCCATCTCATGAAGTAATGTGCCTTCTTGTTGATCTCGTGTTCCAACTTTACCAGTAAAGCTGCCTAATGAGACCATGATGTCATTTCCTGGCATTTCGGCTATACCCGATGAACCAGTATTGCCTTGTTGTTGATGTGCAAAAATAACATAATGAAATACCTGACCTTTTTGACTTCGAATTCCAGTCATCCATGAATTCGTCTCGAAATTAGTCGGAAGTGAGACATTTCCTCGCTCAGGTTGAGTTCCAAACCACCAATACTTTAATTGATCATATCCAGGGGCCGCGGGAATACCAGAAGAGGAAATTACGTTAACATGTGGAAGTTGTTCATCTAGTTGTATATGTAAAGTCTTACCACCAGGGGAATTTAAAAAGGCATTGTATATTTTATCTAATGAAGCATCACTTGGGCGGTGTCCAGCCATATAATCAATTTCAAAGTACAGATCATCTTTAGCTGGATCAGGACACATATTTTTCCATGTTGTACCACCAGCACTACAGTCTAGCCAATAAATTGGTGCAGAAGGTGATGTTCTAATGCATAATCCGTTATGCCCAGAATTTGCGCATGTAGTACCTGCTGGAAATGATGCTTTAGTTTCCCAATTTTGACAGATGCCGTCTCCGTCACTATCACCACCATTGGTATTACATACGGTCGCATCATTTGGAGAAATTATAGCTGCATTTCTCTGGTATAGTGAATTGTTAGCTATCAAGCTTAACCAATTTGTAAATATTGTGGCTGGTAGAGCCGAGGTGATTGCCGGACTTAGGGTTGATGTTGTTGATGCAGAAATTACGTGAGTTCCAGAAGTCACAAAATTAGTTCCACCAGTTGTGCCAGTTGCAGTAAATTTTATCCATGGACTAAAAAAATCATTGGTCCCAGTAGTTCTGGTTAGAGTAATTATGAGATTAGTATTGCCAGGACTACTTAATGTAACAGATATAGTATTACCAGTTACACTACATTGAAGGCAGGTAATTCCACTACTATGTTCCAATACAATGCTTGTGTAATCAAAGCTTAGGGTATTGGTAGTGGCGGCATAAGCATCATAGAAACTAAATGATGAAGTAATAAGGACAGAAAGTATCATCAAACAAATCTGATATTTCACGAATAAATTATTACAAACATATTAATAAGAATTTCCAAAAATCATGCAAAATAATAAAAATTTAGAAAATCTTATGTTATTATTGTATTAATCTAAAAAAATTTGATTTAAATTTCTAGCTGAAAATCCTAATCATAAATTTTTCCAGGATAAATTTTTTCAAAATATTGTTTCAAGAATTCTCGAGCCTTTTGATCCTCATGATTCATTTGATTTACAGTTTCAGGATTATTTAGTTTAGAGTGACGAGTTGGCATGTTATATGAGAAAATATCATTAATTTTTTCAAAGGGTTCCTTTTGACACCCTGGACATAGATTATCCATAATGGTTTGAGCTTCAACCTGCTCCTGGTTCTTTGTATCTTCAAAGCGATGATCTATTCTAGCATATCCGAAAATTTCCTGGCCATCCGAGTATTTGAATCCAAGTTGTTCTATTGCGCTTATCTTTTCTGGATTCAAAATATCACTATCTACATTTACTGGTTTGATGTAATCACGGTTCCAAATTTTATCAAAGGTCCAATTATTTCCATCGCCATCTATTGCAGTATTTTTGCCTGATTCTGTTAGATGGAATGGGTGTCCACGATATATTCCAGAATATTTCTCTGAAGGATTCATAGATTCCCCTACAATCTGTATTCCATGATTAAAGTAATTTTGCCAGCCATTTCGCTCAAAATTCCAGATGTTTGTAGCGATCATGTTGTACTCTAATGGTTCCCTAAAGATATGATCAAATGTAACCTCGAGGCATTGAGCATTATTATGGGTACTACAGTTTGTGATTGTGCTAGTTACATTGACTCCTCCAAGAACATGTTTTGGATCAAATAGAGTGACGGATTCCTTGCCGTCAAAGGTTTTATCGTATTCTATAGTAGCTCTTCCTTCATTGAAAGTTTCACCTTTACCTAGTCCATATGACAATCCAACGTGTGCAATATTGTTAATTCCTTTATCCTCATAGATTTTGAGCTTTATCGTATTATTTTGTCCAACTGGAGTTGTAATTAAAGGATAATGAGTATAGAATTGTTCTACGTCAATTGAATTATGATTAAATGAAAATCCTCCATCAACTATCCTTCTTTGATTTTCGTCTAATCCTAGTGTTGGTGGGACTGATTGACTGCTGCCTCCAAGTAAGGATCCCAAGAAGTTAAGTACAAGTCCAGGTCGATTTATCGGCCCACCGCTTCCACTACCGCCTGGATCATCTGCCATATGTAGTCCTGCAGAAAGGCCATTATAGGTGGCAGATACTTCTGCAGTGTTTTGATTGTCATCAGTATTAGATTGGATGGAACCCTTTCCATCTACAGTTGGAATAATTTGTGCATTTGTGAAAGAAAAAATAATTGGATCGAAAACTGTCAAGATATCCCCAGGAGAAACTTTTAAGGTGCCTGTAATTTCATCGGTAGAATCAGTAGTTGTAAATTTTAATTTCCCTATGAATTTGCATGTATTTTCTCCAGTTTCAGTTAAAACAAGTCCAACACCTCCAAGATCAGTATTTGAGAATATCAAAACCCCATCATCTGCACCTACACTTGTGCTGTCAAGCTGAGTTATTGTATCATCTGGATAGCATTCTCTGTCTGAATCCGCATCAATAATCACATCAATGGTATCCGTTGTTTGAAATTTACTGTTATCCACAAGGAAGACAAAATTTGTCCCAGTAAAAAGTCCTGTATTAATTCCTGTTTCAGTCAAAGTATATGTTATTACATCTGGATAACCAACAGAAGAAACCAACACATCTATTGAATCAATTACATTATTTGTTGTATAGTCACTTTCGTCTGTTGCATCAACTAAAATACTAATAGGGTTTTGCAATAGATTTCCAGATGAGGGAGTGACCGTAGGAAATGGTAATGAGTTTAATGGTGAACCTCCTAAAGTCCAATTTATTGAATTAACACCAAATGCATTATGTGAAGATAATGCAAGAAAAAATGTAATTGTAAATAATGTGATATATTTTAATTTCAAATTATTTCCCCCTCTAAAATTATACAGTAAGTTATAAAATAATTCATTGATATCTATTTCGTGTAGCATATTTAAGAATATATTAGATCTCATTTGTCCGCTACCAAATAAACAGGATAAGCCAGCTTGAAACCCACAGAAAAGTCATTTATTTCTTTAAACTGATAAATCTTAAAATCCTTAACCATATGGAAAAGATCACCCCCGATTACAAACTGGTTTTTTTCTGCTAAACGATTGATTTTTGCACACATGTTTATTGGTGGGCCTATCATATCAAATTTTTCTGAAACACTAGTCTTCATTAATGATACAAGACCATAATCTGCACTAACTCGAAAATCAATTCTAGGTAGTCCTTCACTAACTAGTTGTTCAGATATGTATTTTTGAGATCGAGTCATTTCCAAACTACATTCAAGACTACTAGCAAGACCTGTTTTGTCCTGACCAGAGTCAGTAAAGTAAAAGAATAGACAATCTCCAGCATTTTTAATTACAGTGCCACCATATCTGGAAAGAATTTTAGACATGGAGTTTAGAAAGACTTGGTAATATCTTGCTGATTTTATTGGTCCAAGTTGTGCCGATATTTTAGTAGAGTTAATCATATCAACTATTCCAATAACATAGTTATTTGATTGAGGAAAAATATCCACGATATATTCAAAATATCGCCTAGAATCAGAGGCCGGAATGTCATTTTGTTGGTCTAGTTGCTGCCTTGAATGTGGATATTTGAAAAAATCTTCAGATGATAAAGTGAAGTTTCTTTTTTGTTCTTGCGTCATGCAAATATTATTGAAAAAAATCTCTTAAACTCTACTTAGCTGTTTTGATAATTCTTTAGCTGAATAGCAAATCAATGCTTTTGAGAATAAAGTACGAATACAACTCATGAAAGGAATATTTTATAAAAATCTAACAGGAAAGAGGTGAAATCATGGGAAAAGGAAGTGGAACAGTGATTTCTGGATAATGATTTAATACAATTTTGATATTAGAAATATCATTAAAAATAAGTTAATTAATTTAGTTTATCAACTCTAGTGATTGTCTAAATCAAATGGTTCCGATAAATCAGATATTATGGAAAAAATTGCTAAAATTCTTGGAATTTTAGAAGAAAAAAATCTAAGCAAAGATTGGCTTTTAGGTGAATTAAAGAGATATAAAATAAAATTAGGAGTATCTGTTTCTTCAAATAGTTATGAAATTCTAAAAAATTGTAGTCCCAAAATGATTCAAAAAATTCTTTATGTTTTAAAAGAAGATGTGGTAATAAAAGATGTTAAAACTCTTACAAGAGCACTACATTGGTTTTTTGTTGATATTGTATCAAGTTCTGATCCAAATTTATCAGTTAAAAGTCAGGCAAGAAAAATTTATGCATTAAATGAACTTATTCGAAGGACAGATACTTTTAGAAAAGAGAAATTAGAATATCTGGATATTTTAACTACTGGAGATGGAATGGCAATTGGATTTTCAGATAGTCCGGAAAAACCATTGCATCTTGCAATAGAATTGCATAAAGCATTAAGAAAATTTAACAGTGCTGTAAAAGAAAAAGACAAAATCAACATTAGAATTGGAATTGAATCAGGTCCAGTTTATTTTATGAAAGGAATAAAGGGAGAAATTTTTTGGGGTCCTGGATTAATCACTGCCAAAAGAGTCATGGACTTGTGTGGATCCAACAACATTTTTGCAGCTGAGGGAATTGCAAGGGGTTTGAGGGGTTTATCAGAAGAAAACAAAAGTATCATGCATCAAATTGGAGAACACGAAATAAAATTTGGTGCATTAGTGATTTATAATATTTATAGCAAAGAATTTGGAAATAAAACGATCCCAAATATATTAAAAATATCGAAACAAGAAGAACCTAATCCCAAGCAGCCAGATTTTGAATTCAATAGTGTAGAAATTGGTTTAGAAATAACTGATTCTATATCAATGATGACTCATCATACTTGGATTTGGAATGTGAAAAATATCTCCAAAGATCCTCTAAGAGCAATTTATTATGGTATAGGTGGGGATTTACCCAGAGATTTTGTAGACCTTAATGTCAAAATTACAGATGAAAATAACAAAAAACTTGAGATTTTTACATTGGATGTGAATAAGCCCCTTCAAAAAGCATTCCATGTTAAACTAGGAAAGCCTATCAGAAGAAATCAAAGTGGTAGAATAATAAAATTAGAATATGATTGGGAGGAGCCGGATAGAAATTTTGAATATACGTTTTCTTCTAAATCTAAAAAATTCAAATACTTTTTTACCGCCCCAAAAGATCTTGAGATAAAACATAGGATGCTAGAGGTAATAAAGAATTTTGGTGATAAACGAAGAGTAGAGCCTCCTTCGAAGGTAAAATATCTTAAGGATCGCACAGAAATAGTTTGGGAGTCTGCAAAAAAACACAATATCCAAGCTAACGATACATTTGAATTCCAATGGTAGACCGAATTGGTTATTTTGCTAATTTGTGTTCCTGAAAGCTACCAGAATTGTTCCAGGTGTGAGTAAAATAATCCAAACACCACTCATGAAATTGTGGGTCTTTGCTGTAAAGCATCTCACTTAGATCAGATCCCCCATTTCTTGTAGGAAATATAATACAAGCTTCTTTCTCATTTACTAGTGTAACTATGGAAATTTTATCTGTCATTTTTCTTTCCAGTTTGTCTTCAGTGATGAATTTCTGAAAGTTTTTCTTGAGGAATATCTCTTTTCTCTCATCAGGAACTATGGTAGATTCAGAAAAAATTGAATTTATTTTAACTCCAGCTTTTAATTTCTTTTCTACAATGTCTATAATTTCTTTAGAGTATGGGACTTCAGATAAAATATTGAAAATGTATTTTTCTGAATTATTGTGAATTTCAGTCCATTTTTCCAATACTTTGACAAAGCCCCTGATTTTTTTATGATCTTGTAAAGCGCCCAATCTCTGGATAAATTTAATCTCCAAATTCCCCAAATCATGACCCACAAAAAATGTTCTAGCTTGAGAAATAAATGAAAAAGATGGCAATAGATCACATACTATTTTACCAAAAACTGTGAGAGTGAAATGGGATTCATTGTCTTTTTCAACTAGTTTGTTTTTTAGCATACGAGTGATATTTCTATGAATTTCGGGAGCTGATGCATCCAATTCCTTTGCAAGTTGGGAAATTGTCAGTTTTTTTTCAAGCAGCAAAAACATTATGCTTAATCTCTGCTCACTTGCAAGTTCCAAGAAATCTTCGGCAGTTTTTTGCGCATCAAGATTCATAGAATTGTATTAAAACAACTAGTCTAAAAATATGCCCAAATCCTAGGATTCTGGCCAATTATTTTCACATTTTTGACAGTTGCCTCTAAAACCGTTGTATTTTGGTTCCTCAAAAACTATAGCCTTGGTAGAGCCACAAATTAGACACTCTATGAATTTCATCAACTAGTAGAAGGTAATTTGGCAAATAAATTTAGATTCAAAATACAGCTAAAAATTTCAAAACCTAGCTAATCCTGGGTAATCAAAGGATAATTCTTTAAATTAGCAGAGTATTTTCCCTCTCCTATGAAAGAAATTGGCAAGATTTGGATGAATGGGAAACTTGTTCCATTCAAAGACGCCAAAGTACACGTCCTTACTCATGCCTTACATTATTCAACTGCAGTCTTTGAGGGAATTAGATGTTATGACACCCCTAATGGTTCAGCAGTTTTCCGACTCTCTGAGCATAATGATAGATTCTTCAATTCTGCAAAACTGTATTCAATGAAGATGCAGTTTTCCAAAAAAGAGATCTCTGATGCAATTCTTAAAACCATAAAGACAAGTGGTTTGAAAGAGTGTTACGTCAGACCATTGGCATACTATGGATATGGTACAATGGGTCTTACACCAACACCAAACAAGGTTGATGTGTCCATTGCTTGCTGGGAATGGAAGGATGGCGAATCTAAAGCAGGAAGGATTACTGGAGCAAAATGCAAGGTTTCAAGTTGGATAAAAATAGATCCGAGATCCCAGCCAATGCAAGCAAAGGCGGCATCAAACTATGCAAATGCTGCACTTGCAAGAATGGAAGCCCTTGAAAACGGATATGATGAAGCTATAATGCTAAACTTACACGGCAAAATTGCAGAAGGCAGTGCAGAAAATATTTTTCTAGTAAAAGATGACATCATCCAAACACCGCCCCTTTCAGCGGGAGGACTGGGAGGAATTACCAGAGACAGTGTGATTCAAATTATTGAAGAAAATGGAGGATCTGTAATAGAGCGAGATCTTTCCCGAGATGACTTGTATTCAGCTGATGAGATATTTATGACAGGAACAGCTGCTGAGGTAAAATCAGTTGCTCAAGTGGACAAGGTAATTGTAGGTGATGCAAAGATGGGCAAAATCACCAGGAATTTGCAAAAATCATTTTCAGATGTAACCATGGGAAAAGATGAAAGATTTTTGTCATGGTTGACTTTTGTCTGATTCTCCAAGAAGTTTTTTACCTGCAATTAGAGTACCAAAGCATGGAATCATGCTCAACTGGAAATGCCCAAGAGATTTGCTGGTTTTGCCGAAAGGGCCGTCATGAGGATTGCATGAAAGAAATTCCAATCGATGGTAGATCAGATGGTCCTGAGGATTGTACCTTTGACACAAAACTTGTTCCATGCAAGTGTAATCATTGAACAACTAGTATGAAATACCAGATATTTGAAAATGCTTTATGAATTATGACAAAGATTTTTGGGACAAGTACGCCAATGAAAATGAATCTAGATTTAATGCCGAATTTGCAAAATTTGTCAAGGATTTAGCTGTTTCCTTGCGTTGTACAAGCGTATTAGAAATTGGATGTGGCACTGGAATTGATTTAAGACTATTTCCAGAAACGGTGGATATTCATGGAGTTGATTTAAACGACATTGCGCTAGATTTTGCAAAAGAGAAACTTCCTAGGTTTCATTTTAAAAAATCTTCAATTGTCGACTTGCCTTTTGAAGATTCTTCAATTGATTTTGTATTTACACATCAGCTGTTAAATTATCTTGATGATGATATTTTAGAAAAAGGCGTCTCTGAAATGTACAGGGTTGCAAAAAGATACATCATGAACTGTGAAAGATATGACGAATTAGAAAAACGAATCAATGAGAATTCTAGATTTAGAAATATGCAAAAAAGATGGCAAGATTACAAAGTCAAGATTGTAAGCAATGTAGATATGCATGAGGAAATTGATCCTGATAAAAGCAGGTTTACCTTACTAAGAAAACTAGAATAATTTTAATTTTGAGTGAGTTTAGCGTATTGTTTTTCAGGTATCATCGGCAATCTAATTGTAAATGTAGTAGGATTGTTTTTAACTAAAAAGCTTCCACCGTGTTGATTTATGATATTTTTGCAGCTTGCCAAACCAAGTCCAGTTCCCCTTTGTTTTGTGGTAAATAATGGCTCAAATATTTTTTCCATCAGTTCCTCTGCAATTCCACTACCTGAATCTATAAAGTCAACGACAGCATCATTGCCATCAGGTGTTATCTTTATTTCAATGATACCTCCTCTGTCCATTGCCTGAATTGAATTTACAATTAGATTGATGAAAACTGCATCCATTTTAACTAAATCGCAATTAACATAAAGATCTGAATCAGCAACTATGATTTTGACATCCTGTGGTATTTCGATTTTGGTGATTGAATTACGAATTGCTGATCTGAGCGAAATCAAAGTCAGATTTAGTGGTGAATCTCTAACATAATCCAACACATCGTCTACTTGGTGAGAGATTCTGTCAATGCTTTTTTCTATTAAATCAAGTCTTTTAGTGATTATTGTATCACCGATTTTTACATCTGCCGGGCTTTGTTTTATCAATTCAATTGACATCTTCATTACAGATAATGGATTTCTCAAATCATGTGCTAAACGTCCTGACAGTTCTCCTATTGCTGAAAACCTTTCTGATTTAACTAGTTCTTGGGATTTTTGCTCAACAAGAGTTTCCAAATTATCTCTTTGTTTCTCTAGCTCTTTTGTTCTCATTTCAACAAGTCGTGTAAGATTTTTATTTATTGTAAAAACTATTGCAACAAACACTCCCAATAAAATTGCAACACCGATTAGAATATTTTCGACAGAGAGTTTTGTTTCAGAGGTAAAGTAAACTGTACTAATCAAAAATGTAATTACAGTTAAAGAAATAATTATTACCACAAGTGGAATTCCAAATTTATTAATTGTTTCAAATCTGATATTTTCATAAAATATCATTCCTTGATTGTGATCCTTGGGATTTTTTGTTAGATTTAAACGACTTTTCAGTGAAAATATCAATAAAACAAAGGCGTACAAAAACATCAGATCTACGGGATGTCCGTCATAGTATGAATCATCTATTTCTGTAAAAAGAAAAAATGTGTCTGAAACGTCAATAAATAAAAATCCAAACAATAACAGCATCCAAGAAAAATTTGCTCCCTTTTTTGCAAGAAACATTATTCCAACAATAGCAGGAGTCAGTTGTATTGCAGACATTATTGGATATGCAAGTGCAATTGCTGTAGAAAATGATGATTCTCCTTCCAGATTGTCAATAGATACTAGAATTGAAGGAATTAAAAATATAGTTGACAATATAATTGAAAACAACCAAATTTTTTTAGAAATGGATTTTCTAATAGGTGCCAGAGAAATAAAAAGAAAAGCAATAAAGAAAGGATACGTTCCAACGTAGAAAATATCAGCTATTGATGGAAATGGATCTACATCATAAACATGATCGTAGACTTGCCATATTTGTTCGGCGATGAATCTGAATGAAGCACCTAGTGTAAAAAATAATAATGCTTTTGACTGAAAATGTTTTTGTTTGTGTAATTTTATTGTAAGAATAATTGATAAAACCACCAATATTCCAGGTATTATTGAATATGCTGTAACTGAAATCCACATGAATTGTGAATCATCAAGAAATAACCTTAATTGGTAAATCAGAGTTAATCCTACCAAAATGAGCATCAAGAATATCAAGGATCTGCGATTATTTTGAAACGGGTTTTTTTTGTATTCCAATTTATTCATCAAAATAACCTCTCATATTCATACTTTAATACCTATAATCCTCTAAAATATTTTTCTAAAATTGTATTCAATGTATGTAAATATGGCTAAAAAGTAGTTAATCATCTATATGTAATAAATAATACAAACAGAATACCCCCAAAATAATTAAGAAAACTTTGATTTTGTCCTTATCAGATGCTAATAATTGATTGTAATGGAATTTTTATTAGATTCAATTAAACAGTAAATGGCATTAAATTGTCCCAATAATTCCATTGTAAAAATTTAGAAAACCAAAAAAGAGTTCTAATTCAAATTTAGAAAGATCTATAAGATAACACAATACCAAATATTTTGAATATGACAAATAAATTATGGTGGAAAGGTTTACCTAAAGAGATTGAATTTGATTTAGAAATTTTATCAGATTTAAAAACTACAAATTGATTTTAATTTTTTCCTAAATTATTGAAATTAACAAAAAGCGGGTCTAGTGGGCTCTGAACCTACTGTGAGAACGGATATCCCTTTGAATTATTGAAAATGACGGCAAAGCCATAGGTGGGCTTCAATACACCTACTTTTTTTATTTTTTATAGAATGGAGAGTTTTATAATATTTTTGGTGCAATTAGGTGTGAAATAGAGTTGTCTAACGTAATTCCAAAATTATTCGGTTCAAATTTGATTAGGGACATAACGCGCTGGGAATATAGTTAGGGTTGTTTATTTTGCACTTTTTCATTCAAAAAACTATGGGGACGATAAAGATCCAAAAAGATCTGAACAAAAGATCGGCAGGGTTTATGAGCAGTGTCTAAAACCAAGATTCAGAGGGAATAAGGTTTAACCTTAGAAAAATACATCAAGGCAGCAATAATTTCTGGAATCATTCTAGTGGGATTTACTATCGTCTTTGGCATATTGCCCAGTTCATTCAATAATTATCAGCAATTTTTTGTCTTTCCTCAAGATGAAAATAAAATCAAAGAACAATTCCTGCAATCTCCAGAATACCAGACATTTAAGAAAAGATTCACAGACAATGCGGTGGATTTTTCAATGACTAAGTATGATGCCCAATTTAGTGTGTCTGCAACAAACAAAGATACTCAAAATATTTTGGTGCTTCGGCTCTCAGAGAACTTTAATGATTATAGAATCTACAAATCAGCCCAATGCAATGCCATTGTCATGAAATCTGGAAATAGATATAATGCAGATGATGTAATGGTGCAACCGTATTTAGAAACTACGACGTGTCTTGATAGTATACAGAAATGAAATATTTTATTTAACTAATTTTGATTTTGTCATAGATCATAGTGACAGTCTTGTTCTCATTAGAATGATTACTGGCATAATACTTGCAATTAAAACCAGTATTGTTACTGGAAACTCTGGAATGGCATGAGTTGATGTAATTTCTATTGTTTTTATACTAGTGTCTTTAAAGTCAAGATCGATTCCAATAATAGTATTAGTAGTGTCATTTGAAATCTTAAATGGAGTGCTCTCTCCATTTGTAGTAACTAAAAAATCACCGCTCATTATTTCCTGTGGTATTGTAAATTCTATACTCTCATGGTAACCATTGTTGCCAGTTATTGTTGAGACTAGTTTTTCTTCTTCAGGGACAAACTCTTCAATGTGACATATACTAGAAGGGGAGCGTGAGATTATATCATATTGTACATCATTAATTGTTAAACTAGTTGTTTCAGCACGACGACTTGTACTGTGATGTTCAGGATTTTTTTTAAAATCACAAAAATATGGAGTAATTGCTTGTGAACTAAATTCATATACTTTTTTTGTATCAGGATCTATAAAAACTCCAATGGCAGTATCTAGTTTAAAAACTATTGAGGCTATCCTAAATTGATAGTTGTTATATTTACAAACATCAATTCTCTGATCAAATTTATCACTAATTGTTATTGTTTCAATAGTTCCACCAATTGTATTGCAACCTGAATCAGTTGTTGTTCCATCAAAGTTTGTCATTCCATATGCATTCAAACCAATTAGCAACAAAAAAAGAAAAACCAGATAAATCACATTATCTTGCCAGTATTCTTCACAATAACTCTTCCATCTTGTACAACTTTTAAAAAGCTATCAGAAAAACTAATGTTAAGTGTTGCGCCAGGCATAACAATCAAATCAGAATCATTGGTTATCATCACGTCAGAATTACTTGGAATTGTTGTGGTACCTGATGCAATAATACATGTCCTAGAGATGAGCCATGTTGAACCTGCTACTGGAGGAGACGGACACGATGCAATTAATGGTTTTGTGCTAGCCAAAACAAAATGCTCTCTTGTAGTAAAAGGTGAGATGGAAAATGCCTCTACTTCGATGGTGAAGGTACCAGATAATGTTGAAGTATTAAACACAATGAATTCAGTGTTTTGCGTCTTTCCAGTAACACTAGAGTAAATAAGTTGTCCAGTGGGATTGAGGACACGAAGATCAAGATCGCTAATTGTTTGCGCAGTTGGAGGATCAATTATTGCTCCGCTTGGATGAGCAAACCATGACAAGAAAATTTTAACTTCTTGACCTGAAGTTGCAGTGAAGGAATAATATTTTTTAACAGTTGGAGGACCATCGTCAGCTTGTCCAAATGAATCATAAATCATGTAATTACCTAATTGTGCAAAGGCTAAAGAATTACCTGCATTTAATGAACCAAAACCATGCATGTTTAGTGTAGTAGAAGTAGGTAGAGATTCATAGGTGGACGCAGTCATTGGTGTAAGTGTACTGTTCCACTTTGCACCTAGAATAAGTGCTGATTTTACCTCAAGTGGGTTATAGAAAGGATTTTGCTGTAGTAGAAGAGCAGCTGTTGCCGTTACATGGGGTGCTGCAAAGCTTGTACCTGAATCTGCAGTATAGCCACCAGCATTATTTGGTCCTTTGATACTTACTCCTGGTGCGATTATTTCCGGTTTTAGTCTTTTTTCAAGAGAGGGAAATGATGGTGGTGATGCTACTGGACCTCTGCCACCATTAGAGTAAGTGACATCATCATTTGTAGATATTGTATTTTTGTCATCAAAAGCCCCCACTGTAATGACATTAAACCCACAGCCAGGATTTGTTATACTTTTATCACCAAATGCGTTTCCAGCATTACCAGCAGAATGGACTACTACAAGTCCTTCATCTATTGCTTCATCTACAACAACATTTGATATTTGATAAAGATCTGTACAGAGCCCGTCATCACTTGGATTATTGGATATGTGGAAACTAGAATTGACCACCTGAACACCATTTTGTAATGACCAATCAAGAGCACGCGCATAATCGAGAAAATCGGTGCTACTTCCACCTAAATTTACATCCAATATTTGTGCACCTGTAGCAATCCCTCTAAGAGTTGGATCGATACTACCAGAACCAGCTATAATTCCTGCTACCCGAGTCTTATGTTCACTATCAGTATTGGGACTGAATGTAATACAACTAGATGTAGAACAAAAAATGGTCTGTATTATTTTAGAACCAAGAGGTAAATCTTGATGTGACGGATTGTTCATAATGTAGTCTGGCTCCATGACTGCAACTTTGATACCATTTCCATTAATTGTGGTACTGCCATAAGTAAAAGGTCCCTGTGCATTTGCTGCCACTCTAGAGAAGTCTAAATCAGGTACAATTTTTAATTCTCCGTCTCCAATCCCACTAACAAATTTATGATCAGCCAATTTTTCAATTTTTTCTACGGAAACTTGCGCTGTTACAAATGACAATCTTTCAGCTTTATAGTATTGTGTGACGCCAATACTTTTTAGCACAGATTCAAGTGAATCCTTGTTGTTATTGGCTACTGTCTTGGCATCAAGACCATTTTCAGCTATTTTTGGAACCAAAATGATTATGTCATGATATCCATAATCTTGTACTAGAGAGGAAACACTCTTGCCTGCAAGCATAGTGATACACTGTGGTGATAAATTCACAGATTCTAAATCCTTATCTGAAATTACATCAGATCTAAAAACAGAATCAGCCGATGTGTTTGATGATGTAATTATATTGAATCCTTGTTCTAATTTTGCGTCCCCAAGGCATTGATGAAATAAATTATTTTGTTGCTTCTCATTTTGAATTTTATCAAAAAATCCACCTTCAAATTTTATTCGTATTTTTTCCTCCGGAGTTTGTGGGATTGGATCTCCCTGTTCTTTTAATAATTTCTCTAGTTGCTCTTTTTTTGCTTCTCTTGAATTATCGAGTGCCTCAAGATCTGCTGGAGATAATGATATTGGTCTAGATTCTGTATTAGTACTGGTATCAGAGGATAGGATTATTTCAGAATTTGCAAAAGGATTAACAGTTTCAGCAAATGACATCACCGGAACAGACCCGGACATTAAAACAATTCCTAGAATTATTCCCAAAATTCTAGTCATTGACTTAACACCCCGAACCAATACAGATGTCTCCATCCCCAAGTATCTTTTTTGTGCCAGTCAGTTTGATGTTTCCATTTACTTCAAGCTTTTCTGTGGGCGTAAGGGTTCCTATTCCAACTCTTAAATTTGTACTGTCAATATACATTGGAGGAGTACCAAGGTAAAATGAATGGTCTGTTGGTCCATCAATTATTCCACCAGATGTATTCTTTGTTGTTACAGTAAGTAAAGTATTGCCCTCAATGGAGGTGTTTTGTACCTTGACTATAAACAAGAATATTTTAGTTCCAAGCGGAATTGATACTGGATTGGTTACAGTATAAGTAACAGTAGGGGAAGTACCGCCACTGTCTGTAAAAGTTGTAGTTCCAAGTCCTATGCCTGCAACATCAACTACTTCTACAGTAGACCCGAAAACTGTACCCGATGGGAATTTTATGTCTATTGTTTTTATTGTTCCAGCTGTCGCAGTGATAAATTTAATTGCATATTGAGCTGGTTTCCCTAAGAAAGGGTTGGAAGGATTAGCAATTGGAAAAGTCAAGGATGCTGCAAGTGCAGGATTTGATACTATCACTGCAGCTGTAACTATTAAACTAAAAATAATTACCAAAAAAATCTTTTTCATAATTAACACCCACTCCCTATGCAAACATCTCCGGTGGCTGGAACTATCTTGAGTGTACTATCTGACATTATAGATCTAGCAGTTCCAGACAATCTGATATTTCCTTCAACTTGAAGCTTTTCAGTTGGAGACAGATTTCCTATTCCAACATTTCCTAGAGCATCACCGAGCATATTATTTCCCGACATTCGGTTGGTTAGATTGAATGGTGCTATAGTAGGACCGTCAATAATAACACCTGTACTAGTTCTTGTAGTTATGATAACGTTATGAGGAAGAGGGGCGGTTTCTGAATTTTGAATCTTGGCCAACAAAAGGTAAATCTGGGTGTTAGCTGGAACCGATACTGGTGCGGTTATAGTGTACCTTGCCGTATCAAGATCAAGTGCTACTGTGGTACCAGTCCCAATGCCTGATCTATCAGCTACTTGTATTACGGGAATTCCTGTACCTACAGGAAAGTCAATATCAATTATCCCGATGGTACCAGTGGTAGCAGTAGTGAACCCTATTGCATAGGTTGCTCCCTTGAATGGAAAGTTATTGGATGGTTGAACAAAAGTGGTAGTAAGTGGTGCTGCAATTGCAGGATTTGAAATAATTACAGAAGATGCAACTATAACACCAACAATAAGAGCAAGAAAGATTCTCTTCATAATTAACACCCACTCCCTATACAGACATCGCCTGATCCTGGAATAATTTTGATTGCACCAATTGAGGTTATAGTGCTGGGACTAGTTCCAGACAATTTGAGATTTCCGTTTACATCTAGTTTTGATACGGGGTTGTCTTGCCCGATTCCTAAATTGCCTGTTTGTGTTATTGACATCTTGACATTACCCAAAGCATCAGCGAATTGAAGATTTCCAGTATCAGCAAGACGAATATCAAATATTAGATTAGGGTTAGGATCATTGTCTCGTAGTCTAATGTGTGGAGGGGCTCCAGTGCCAACAACTGAAATACCAGCAATTCCACCGTTTGCCTGTAAACGCATAGATGCATCTCCAGTATTTTGGACATCCAAACGAACCGATGTCGGTGCAACCCCAATGCCAACATTACCGGTATTTCCAATAATGAGTCTATTTACATCTGGATTAGGAGCCGTATCAGTAAATGTGTACGAACCAGAATAGGATGTAATAGTGTCTGCAAAAGCATAACCAAACCCAAATAGAGTCAACGATCCCAAAGATAAAACGAGTAGATGTAACTTGTTATTTTTTATCTCAGAAAAATTAAAATAATCTAAAAAATTTTTCATAAAATATTAATATGGTAATAATATATTAAGATAGTAGTATGTTATGATGATCGCCTTATTATTGGCGATCATCGCTTGATTTCATTTTTGTATTATTTTTCATCGATGAAATTGATAAGACTGTATTTTGAATTTTTAAGTCATTCACTTTTTTCAAAACTTTTTCATAAATTTTTATTTTATCCTTTGATGAGATATTCTTTTTGAGATACCACAAAGTTGATTTTCATTCCCAAGCGCCACAATTAGGGCAAGCAGGAATATCTGTATCTTTTTTTACAAGACCGGGAAATTTTCTTTCACAATTAAGGCAGAAAAATTGTCTTCTCTTCCAAAGTATGGCACGATAATATGGTACCATCAGTCTAGATATTTTTCTGAAATGTAGTTTTTCATATTCATCAAGAAAAAATATTCCAAGTACAGGTTTTGCACCTTTTATCCCACGATTACGTGGATCCTTATAGTGAGTCCTGGCATGATTGTATCTTTTTGCTATTGAAATTACATACTCCATTTGAGCTATCATTGAGCTATCGGATTTTGTAGATATTAAAGACAGATTATGACGTTTTTGCTGTATTTTTTTGTTATTGAAATAAACCGCTCTGGTGTGTATGCATAGTGTATGTCTATTTCTTAAATTAATTAGGAGAATTATGATGCTTTTCCTGTATCTTTTGGTCTTCCACGTTTTCTTTTCAGTGATTTTCGTCCACGCTTTCTGTTTTTGACAAAGATATTATCAGCCTGAGAAAATATTTTGGCAATTCCATAGGCTAATTTCTCAAACTGTGCTTCTTGTTCTTGAATGGGTATTGCACTCAAGGTTTCGTTAACTTCAGTCTCTAAATTCTTTGTATGTTTGTTGCCAACCTTGCTTATTTTTTTGATAGTTTCGCTATCACTAGTAACATAAAACTCTGCTATCGCAATTAGTCTTGCAAGCAGTTCTACTCCCCCCTTGAGTGACTGGTTATAATTCAAACCATACACATCACGCAATTTATCAAGAATTCTTTTCTCATCTGATGTGAATTTTGCTGGTATGGTGTGCCATTCAGTCATGTAATTTGTATACAAGTTTCGATATTAATTTCTGTTATTATTGTATAGTATGAATAATGAATTGAAAGATTCAAAATTTGAGCACGGGGGGATTTTTCTGTGCGAGAGAAAAATTTCACAAATGAATTACAGCTATATTGTAACTATTCCCAAGGAATTTGTTAAGAGTACGCGATTTGAAAGAATCATATCAGTAAGAATAATCTTGGTAGATGGCTGTCTAAAACTAATTCCTTCACGGGCAAAGAATGGAGATGAGGAGGTGGAATTATGGAGATCATAAAAAGGGTAAATACGACAAACCCACTTTCATTTGTTGATGAGGTCCGCACATCGGTGCGGTCTGATGTGGGAAAACAATTGACGTACAAAAAAACTCAAACAACAACTGCCAAAAAACACAACCGATCAAGAAAAGAAAGAATTCTTGCAAATCCTGATGTAAAAAGATGGTACGATAATCTAGCTAGAGGTAGTCCAATTACTGCCGAGGTTAGATTAAGAAGATTGGACAAATTTTGCAAGTTGCATGACTTGACTCCGGCACAACTATCAGAGCTTGCAATGAAGGATTTGAGAGCAATAACAGATTTGTTGGAAGATCACATAACTTGGATGGAGGAAGAAAACTATGCTCCAGGATATATCGAGGATGTTATCAAGTCAGTAAAATCATGGCTTAGGCACTTTGATGTCGAGATAAAGCGAAAACTAAAGGTGACAAATCCTGATTTCACTCCTACACTGCAAAACGAGCGAGTTCCAAATGCAGAAGAAATCTCTGAAATATTCAACCGTGCAACATTGCGGTCTTCTGTGAGTATCTCTCTGATGTCAAAAGCAGGGCTGAGACCAGAAGTGATGGGCAATTATAATGGAACTGATGGACTATGTCTCAAAGATCTACCTGACATTGTAATCCATCAAGGAGTTGTAAAATGTATCAGCACACCTAGCAGAATTATTGTAAGGCGAGAGATATCAAAAGCAAGACACCAATACTTTACATTCTGTACCCAGTCTGCGACAAAAAAACTAGTTGCATATCTCAATGACAGACTAGCATCTGGTGAACCACTCCATGGTGATTCTCCAGTAATAGCACCTGACTACAAATACAAGACAAACAGAGGCAAAAACCAAAACAAACCATTCTTGCCTACTAGTCAAATCTGCAAAGAAATCCGAAATACATTCCGCCCAAGATTTCAGTGGAGACCATATGTGCTAAGAGCATATTATCGAACACAACTAATAATTGCAGAAGCGCAAGGAAAGACTAGTCATTCATTTGCATCCTTTTGGTTCGGACACAAAGGTGACATGTCAGCAAGATATTCTACAAACAAGGGAATACTTCCTGAATCTCTGATAAAAGAAATGCGAGAATCATTTCAGCGTTCTGAAAAACTACTTGATCAAGAGTTATCACATGAAGATCCAACACTAAAACAAAAAGAAGAGTTGAGTGATACCATTCAAAAAGCAACTCCTGAAGAACTTGGAAAAATGCTAGAGATGTTTCAAACTATGAACATCGGCAAGATAAACCAAGTCAGAGAGTAGCTACAAGTGAAGAGGCTGAACAATTCATTTTGAAGGGTTGGAGGTTTGTGGGAATTCTACCAAACGGAAAAGTTGTGTTGGAAAATTATTCGAAAGATATCCGAATCCAAAGTGAAAACGGGTCTAGTGGGATTCGGACCCACGACAACCGGATTAAGAGTCCGGTGCGCTACCTGGCTGCGCCATAGACCCATAAAAAGAGAAAATCCTAGAGTTGTTATTAATCTTAAGATTGTAAAAGAAATTAAAATTTAGTTTTGAGCTTTTGCTTCAATTTCGGCGTATTTTTCAAGAATTGCAGTAAGTACAGTTGAAACTGGAACATCATTCATCTTTTTCTTTTCAGCAAGTAATTTTTGATATGCATCTAGTGTGATGTATACTGGAATTGAGCCGTTTCCCTCTAGTAATCCTCTGACGTTGTATAGTGCAGTTTCCATTCCCCTTTCAGCAGATTTTGCAAATTTTGCTTTGTCAAGAATTGCTCCTAGTGGACCAAATGGCATGTTATAGTCTACAGTCATTGTTACTTTGGTAAGGTTATCACCTAATGATTTGAATTCATTTGTAATTATCCATTTCTTAAATGGGCCATCAATCTGTTTTGCAGAAATTTTTTCATTTTTGATAAACTCTGTTGTTTCACAATCCCATTCAAGACGTTTACCGTTAAAGTTGCCTATAATTCTAAATGTTGTTCCGACACCCATTCCCTCTTTGATATCCATTGGGATTACAGTCATAGTTATTGCATCATTTTTAATTTGATCAGAAACATGCTCTGGTCTTGCAAAATAAGTAAATACATTATCAACTGGTGTTTTAATATCGATTGATTTGCTTACGATAGTCAACGATCCAATGGTTTGCCAATAAGGATTTAAAGGTTTTGAAGATTTTCCAATGAAAATTGATTAACGCTATATTCATGCGGAGATATACATAATTTACAATGAAGAATTTGCGATCAATTAGCATCATGTTTATTTTAGGTTTTAGCCTAGTTCCCTTATTTTCTGATGCATATGCGCATTCGATGTTTAATTCTGCTGAAGAATTTCTTGGAGGATATAGAATTCAAGTAGCCACCTTGCCAGAATTTCCACAGATAGGAGAAAAATCTCAGATTCTTTTCAGAGTTGGAGACAGTGACTTTAAGGAAGTTGATCACTTTACAATGGGTGTTCGATTCTTTTACAATGGCCAGCAAGTTGATGCAATAGAGCCACAATTACATCAAGGAGGTCATTATGAGCTAGATTATGTCTGGAAAAATCCTGGGAATCATGTTGTCAGAATTGACTTGTATGATATGGGTGGTAAACCAGGAATTCTAACTTATACATTTAACATGGGTACCCAAAGTCCATTCGGATATATTTTCATAATAGCAATCACAGTTGGGGCCCTTACCTTGGGAGTAGTTGTGACCTATATTTATCTGCCAAAGATACTACGCTTTAAAGTTAAATCTTAGATTCAATTGGTTTTTTTGCAATTTTAAATGCAAACAGTGCAGTCAATAAAACCATTGCAAACAAAAGTATTCCAACTCCCAAGTGAATGGCAACAAGTACGGCATGAAGTTTTAGATTGATTACCATAGCACCCAAAGTAATCTGTGTGACAACAAGAGTTGCTGCAAAAGCACTAGTAAATTTGATTTTTCTTCCAGCATTTTTGTTAATCCAACTACCTATTGTAGTTGCAATTACAAGTATAGCAGTAGTTACGGCAATCAGACGATGGGTCCATTCAATGAAATATTTTTCATTAGGTAACACACCGTTTGGACAAAGTGGCCACTCAGGACAGGTCAATCCAAGTCCAGCTGATGAGATATATCCTCCAATAAACATGAGAGAATACAAAACAATTAGAGTTGCCAGTGAGAGATATTTTAGAGTCAATACTATTCTACTATGAATGAACCTTGCATTCCTTGCAATGCATGTCCTGGAACGGTACAAATGTAGTAATAAGTTCCCGGAGCACCTGCAGTAAATGTAACACTTCCACTTTCACCTGGTTTTAGTGGGTTTGATGCAGTTGAAATAGCAGAATTCCAAAGTATGTTATTGAAATTTTCTGGATCTGAGACAATACCTAGTGCGTGAAATGATTTACCTGCATTTACTGCAGAAAAAGTAATTTCATCGCCAGATTTTACACGAAATTCAGGATTGTGTCCTTCTTCGCCGGGTAATGCATTAAATGCCAGAGTTCTAAAATCAGACGATTCAATAAAATCTACACTAAAGTCATGACTAACGCCCGTTGGAGCTGCTGCTTTTGGAGCTTCTCCTGCTTGTGCTGCACCTACAATAATCTCCCCAACCATTCCCTGATCTCTGTGACCTGGAACTGTACAAATGTAGTAATAGATTCCTTCTTCGCCGGGTATAAATTCTGACATTCCACTTTGGCCAGGTTTTAATGGATTGCTTGCACTTGCAACTTCAGTTCCTGGAATAATCCCGGCAAATCCTTCATCTGCCTTTGTTACACCAAATGCGTGAAATGATTTACCTGCATTTGCAACATTAAAGGCAATTTCATCACCAACATTTGTATTAATGGTAGGATTGTGTCCTTCTTCACCGGGTAATGCATTAAATGCCAGAGTTCTAAAATCAGACGATTCAATAAAGTTTAGGGTTATTTCCATGTGTTTCCCAGTTGCTACACCTGGTGCAAGTTCATGTTCAGGTTCACCTGCCATTTGAGCAACTACTGGAGCCTGAGTAGATGTCCAATAATCCCACATACCAAAAAAGATCACACCACCAACAATGCAAATGCCTAACATTATTGCAAGCATTTTGCTAGTTCTTGCCGAAGTGGTCCTGTAAATTTCTTGGTTATGTTGATTCATTTCATATTTCTCCTAATGATGTGGATTCTTTGCCTCATATGGCCAATAGTATTTTCCACCTAGATTGAAAGGATCATCAGTGTCTGAAATCTTTCCTTTGCCAGAACTGTAAATCAGGTTTATCAAGAATATTACCATACTTACGCCAATAATCATAGCACCTACTGTTGCAATTTGGTTCATAGCAATCCATTCTGGAATTGGAGGATAATCATAAACTCTTCTTGACATTCCATATAGACCAAGTACATGTTGTGTAAAGAATACAAGAACGGTTCCTACAAATGACAAGATAAAGTGAACTTGTCCCATTTTCTCATTATACATTCTTCCTGTTACATATGGAAACATGTAGTAAAGAAAACCAATAGAGCCAAACGCAATTGTACCCATTACAAATAGGTGAAAGTGGCCAACTACCCAATAACTGTCATGTGTTTGAAAGTCTAATGGCATTGCAGCGTTTACAACACCGCCTGCTCCTGCTGAGAAGAATAATGCAATTCCTCCAACTGCCCACATCATTGGTGTTGCGAATTTAATTCTACCATTCCACATTGTTGCAATAAAATTAAAGACATGCATGGCAGATGCTGGTACTGCAGCTAGTGTTCCGATCATGAATACGGTTTTTTCAGTAAATGACATTCCTGTAGCATACATGTGGTGTGCCCAAGATGAGAAACTTACCATTGATAACAAGACAAAAGCAAAGATTCCAGAGCTGTGACTAAAGATTGGTTTTCTTGAAAATCTTGGAATAATTTCATACATCATTCCGATTGCAGGAATGACCAGTACGTATACTTCAGGATGGAATGTGAACCAGAACAAGTGTGCATATGCGATTGGGTCACCACCCATTGCAGGATTAAAGAATCCACTTACGCCAAGTCTGTCAGTAAGCAACATCAAAAGAGCCGCCGCAAATGTAGGAATTGCAACTAGAACAATTAACGATGATGTCAAAAAGGACCAAGCCAATAATGGAACTTGACCAATTGACATGTCTGGGTGTTTACATTTTAAAATTGTAACAATAAAGTTGATAGCACCAAGCACTGACGAAATTCCTAAAATCTTTAGTCCAAATATCCACATGTCTGCTGCTGGACCTGGTGCACTGATAATAGAGTATGGTGGTGTTGCATACCAAGTAAAATCAGCAAAACCCAACCAAATTAGTGCGCCTGCTGGTGGAATCATCCAAAATGCAATTGCATTTAATTTTGGATATGCCATATCTTTGTATCTTACCATAATTGGTACAAAGTAGTTACCAACTGCAGATGCAAATGGCAACAAGAACAAAAAGATCAGTGTTGTTCCATGTACAGTAAACATTCTGTTAAACGTCATAGAGTCTGCAATTATTTGTGATCCTGGGAAGAATAGTTCTGCTCTGATTCCAAGAGCTAGTGCGCCCCCCATGAACAAGAATGAAACAGATGTTATGAGGTAAAGTAATCCTACATCAGTATGATGTGTTGAAAACATTATTTGCCAAATTGGACGTGGCTTTTGTAATTCTAGAACCATTGGTAATTCTCCTTGCTTGAAAGTTTGGATAAAAGGGTTAGCATCAAGATGATTGATCCTCCACAATTAGTTTACCACGCATGTTATAGTGAATTAATCCACAGTATTCTCTGCATTGAATGTCATGTTCGCCAACTTCCATTGGTGCAAACCATACTGTATTGACTCTTCCAGCTATTGCATCCATTAATACTACATAATCATGAATGTTAAACGAATGATTCACATCCTTCGATGTTACTTCAAATTTGTAGGCTTTACCCACTTTAACATGTAGTTCACCAATTTCTTTTGTTCCATCTTCATGTTCAAATGTCCAAAACCATTGTTGTCCTGTTACTTTGATTACTTCAGCATCTGCTGGAACATGTTCGACTAGTCTTTCTGCATTCCATGCTTCTGAACCAACCCAAACCATTAATGCTATTACAACTCCAATGTATACCCATTCAGGCCAGTTAGAATGATGTCCCAAATTCTACCATACTCCTTCCTTTTCATATGGAGTCGGAGTAGCCTTTGGATGCGATTCTCTGAATCTCCAACATAACCAAATCATAGTTCCAGATACTACTGCACCCACAGTAAATGCAACTGTCATCATTCTATAAAATAAATTCCAAATAATTACTCTACGATCAACGTATTGACCTGGTTCATCTCCTGCAGCAAAAGCATAATCAACTATAGGAATGATTACCAAAATCGCCAATACTAAGAATAGACCAATTATACTCTTCATTAGCTGTTGAGAGACGTGACCTATAATTTCTATTTAAGGGTTTTCAAGATTACTATCTACCAGTCTTGATTGAACCGGGACGGATGCATTACATTTAGTCCAGAAATTGAAAATTTACGTTTGTATTCTCTAAAGATGTTTAGAGATGCATTTGCAATAATTAATTCAAATAAATTCTCAGCAGTAAGATCTACTACGGTAGATAACATTGCTTTGATCGGGTCCATATGAGTAACAAGGACAACATTCTGATCAGGATGATTTTCAATGACATGATCGACAATACCTAGTATGCGTTTTTTCACTTCAGAGAAAGTCTCTACTCCATTATGAGCTATTTCCAACTCACCATTATAGAATTTCATGAAAACATTGCCATGAGTAGTAAAGATTTCATCATATGGTACGCCAGTAAATTTTCCCATATCAAGTTCAATTAATCTATCATCAATTATTACATCAAGGGAATTATGTTTGCCGACAATTTCGGCAGTGTGTCTTGCTCTTTCAATAGGACTAGAGTATATTGCAGAAATGTCCATATCTTCCAAGAATTTGGCTGCTTTTTCAGCTTGATCAATTCCCTTTTCCGTTAGTGGGATACCTGGAGTTCTCCCAGTAAGAATTCTTTCTAAATTATTTTTTGCCTGACCATGTCTTAGAAAAATAATAGAGCCCAACTTGATAAAATGTCAAATAAAGATAATAATAAGATTCTCTGAACAATATTCGTGAAAATAGGAATTATTGGTGGAACGGGTGGAATGGGAAAAGGTTTTGCTCTGAGATGGTCTCAAAATCATGATGTAATGGTTGGTTCAAGAGATGCAGTAAGAGCATCAGATTCTGCTAAAGAATACACAGATCTTGCAAAAGAAGCATTTGGACAAATCAAGGGAACGATTACAGGAAGTGATAATCTTACAGTTGCTAAAAACAGTGATGTCTTGATTTTATCAATTCCTTATGAGAATATTGATTCAGTGTGTCCAGAAATTTTATCTCAAGTTAAAGATAGTTGCGTTGTCATATCACCAATTGTTCCAATGGTAAAAACAGATGTAGGCTTTGAATTTATTCCAATTAAAGAAAATAAGCCATTTTCATATCAACTTGTTTCAAAACATATGAAAAACAAATTAAAATTAGTTTCTGCATTTCATGTGATTTCTGAAAAGAAACTTGTAAATCCAACAATGGTGCTTGACTATGATATTTTTGTCTGTGGTGATGACAATGCAGCAGTTGAAGTCGTAAATGGGTTGATTAATGAAATTAAAGGATTAAGGCCGATTTATTTGGGACCAGGAGAATTATCTTATCTTGCAGAGATTTCAACGCCGCTATTGCTAAATGCAATGATAAGAAATAAGATAAAAAATCCGGGAATTAAAATTATCTAAGCATAGTTTTTCACTAATCATGAGTCATGAATACTATAGACGGGGTAGAAATTGGTATACTGCAATAGGTACACTTTTTATAATTATGGCGGGAATTGTTCTTGCTAGACAGCTAGTTCTCTGGGGTCCAGAATTTGTTCAAGATTTCATTTTTAATTCAGAGTTCACAAGTGAGAAATTATCGATAGGTATGATCGGCTTTGGCGTTTTTATGATACTATTAGGACTTAGAAATTATGAATCGCCGAGATAAATTTTTAAAAACTCAAAAAGTTTTACGTCTTTCAAGCATTGGTGAGAATAAAACGTTGCATGTTGTACCTGTTTGGTACATGTATAGTTCAAAAAAAATCTATGTTAGTACCAATACTAGAACTCAAAAGGTAAAAAATTTAAAGAAAAATAACAAAGTTGCATTTTGTGTGGATGTCGGAGTTAATTCTCCAATCTATGGTGTGATGGGCCAAGGAAATGTCAATTTGATTTTAGAAATAAACACCGTGAAACGAATTGCAAAAAGAATACTTGCACGATATTTTAAAAGCATACAAAACAAGTCTGCAAAAGAATTACTTGATGATACTGATTGTATTATTGAAATAATTCCAGAAAAATTATCAGTTTGGAGTTATTGACTAACAAATTCCTCAATTTTGTTCATTGCTGAATCCAAAATTTCAAGATTGGGTAGATACACTAATCTGAAATGTCCACTGCCGTATTTCTCCCCAAAGCCAGAACCGTGTACTGTCAGTACTCCCTTTGATTCTAAAAGGTTTTGAACAAATTCTTTATCTGTTCCAAATTTTTTATCTTCAATCTTTGGAAAAGCGTAAAACGCGCCTCTCGGATTTGGGCATGACAGGCCCGGCATTGAATTTAATCGCTTTACAACAAGGTCTCTCCGTTTTTTTACTTCAGATACAAATTCAGAAATATAACCCTGAGGTCCTTGAAGTGATTCCAAGGCAGCATATTGTACTGGAAGATTTGTAGCAATTCTAACTCTGGCAAGCTTTGGAAGATTTTCACGTAGTGCATCAAGTTTTGAGGATTGATTAAATGCAATGTAACCAATTCGCCATCCAGACATAAGATGAACTTTTGAGAATCCATTAAGAACAATAACTGGTGAATCCCCTGCAACTTTTCCAATTCCTACAAATTTTTGATCAAAAGTTATTTGATCATAAATCTCGTCACAAATTATGTAGAGATTATGCTCATTAGCAATTTCAACTAATTTTTTTAGTGATGGTTCATTAAATACAACTCCGGTTGGATTATTTGGACTGATAAGACATATTGCAACAGTCCTTGGGGTGATTTTGGATTTGATGTCATCAATGTCAGGAGTTGAGTTATCCAAGTCCACTGCAAATTCTACGGGAATGCCACCATGGAGTCTAACATAAGAAGCATATGGCGGATAATATGGTCCGGGTAATAGTACTTCGTCACCTTCTTCTACAATTGAAGAGATTACCATGTCCAGTCCTTCAGAGACACCATTTGTAACTAGAACATCATCAGCTAAAATTGATAATCCCTTTACATTTTCTTTTTTTGCAATTTCTACCCTAAGTTCTTTCAGACCTTCTGATGCAGAATAGTAATTCTCCCCCCTCCTTATTGCATTAATCATTGCTTCTTTTACATTATCAGGTGGTTGAAAACCAAATTGAACAGGATCACCAATGTTGAGATAATCAACTTTCATTCCCTTTTGTTCAACTTTTCTTGCAGCAAGAACGATATCTCGAATCGCATATTCAACACCAGCTACTTTCTTTGATACTTTCAAATTATCTAGACAGATATTTAGGCCTGTTAAATTCTTACTTGTTTGGACTCGTTGCACAGTCTGGATAGTGCGAGCGGCTTCGAACCGCTAGGTCGAGGGATCGAAGCCCTCCGAGCCCTCTTAGAATATTATATTAAACAAACAATTCAAGAGTCAGTTGGATTGAAATTTTCACTAATAAAAATTGGATTTATGTTATCTGTAATTGGAATGATTTGGATATCTCTAGTTTTTCTTCAAGGAGAAAGAACATCTGAAGAAATTGCACTAAACCCCCTGAATTCATATGATTTAAAATTGGATTTTGATGGAACTGGTATTGGATATTACAAAGTGACCATGCCAGAATTTTCTGGCCAGCAGATATTTGTTCAAATTCTGGATAAAAATCTTAATGTAATATCTGAAGAAAATATTCACACAAAGATGTCTGTTGGGTATTTCAATTTTGAGAATAGTGGCATTTTTACTGCAAAGATAACAAATCCTTCAGAAAACCAAATAAATCTACAAGTTGAGCTTGGAGAAACAAATTCTAAAGATATGATGCTGCCAGGAATAATTATACTCACAGGTTCAATAATGATTATTATTTCAGCATATATGAAATTAAAAAATTACAAAATTGAACAACCAGATGAGAATATCTCATAAACTGGAATGCATTGTATGGTGTGACCAAAAGTTAAAACCAAATTGAAAACAAGCCAAGTTGTAAAAAATAAGAATGAAATAATTGAAAAGGGAAGTAATGCCTTTAGTTTTGTCTTCTCTTTATTTTTTAACACTAGAAATCCTCCCAATGCAGACAAGATTAGACCAAATTCCAAGGGTTGATGAGTCCAAGAGATCAAGCCATCAATTCCAAAAACATCGTGAGATAAAGAATCTCCAAACCCTGCAATTATTTGAATGAAAGCGCCGATAATTACTAGTCTGATTCCATTTTTTAAAGAATTTTTTACAGAATTTCGAAGTAAAAGAACAATACCTAAAATTGCCGCACTTGAAATTATTGAGACACCAGCATAAACTGCGATGTGTTGTATGGTCCAAAATAATTCAGGTTCCTTTTGGAGATGCGATATTGCATCCCAAAAACCTGCAGATACAACAATAAAAGGGCCAACTACTGCAAGAACTGAAAGAAAGGATACAAGCCTACTAGATTTTACAAATGAAGAATTTGAAATAATTTGGATTAGTTTCATTTTGTGTTTTCTTTTTAATTGAGATATTTGAAGTGTTGTAAATTATTCAAATAAAAAAAATGAATATCGTGGGTAATTTTATGAATTAACTATATTAGATGAGAAAAACTAGAGACAGTATGAGTCCTGGAATAGGCTTGATGAAAAGAAGACTAGAAAAGGAAAAAGATGCAATCGCTCTTGCCATTTCAGGTATTGCAAAAAATCACAATATACAACCAGAAAACATCAAGACATTAGAAACAAAATACGATATAGATTTGGGAGATTGGTATGTCGCACTTGGTTGGGATGGAAAAAAAGCTATAATCAAAATGGATTCTGTACAAGGAACCATTACAGAGATTAAAGAAATTCAATAAGTAAAATTCATCAGTTCATTGTACTAGAGTTTTAGGAAATCAAAGAGGTTGGCGTTATATCTTAATATTTTCTAGAATCTCCTTCCAAGAGTCCTGAACCATTATGTATTCTGTCTATGTGTTTAGAAAGTTCATTATTGTTTTCAAATAAAGAGCTGCAATACGGACATTTACTTTTTTCTGGCATTAGTTTTTAAAAAGTCTAAGGCAAACTTAAGGCTTTTGGAAAATAAAAAATCAGAACTAGAGCAATTTAATTATCCAGTTATTTTCTAAATTGACATGACTAGAGCAATTGTTCTTGGTGGTTCCAGGGGAATAGGTAAGGCAATTTCAGAGTCACTCAAATCTATAGGATGTGAAGTTTTTGCAGCGTCAAAAAGCGATATAGACACATCAAACATGAGTAGCGTAAAAAAATTTCTGGAAATACATGATCAAACTGATGTATTGGTGCTCAATACTGGAGGACCTGTTGCTAAAGAATTTCCAAACATAACAGAAGATGATTGGATATTCTATCACAACCAGTTATTTTTGGGATTTTGTAAAATTTTACAAAATATCAAAATCAATGAAGGCGGTTTTATTTTTTTGATTAGTTCAAGTGTAATCAAAGAACCAAATTCAAAACTAATAATTTCATCTGCATATCGTGCCGCATTTAGTGAAGTTTTCAAAATTTTAAGTAAAAGTTATGCTGAAAAAAATATTAGTTGCATCAACATTGCCCCAGGACTAATTAATACAGATAGAACTAGAGAATTAATTGAAAATATTAAAGAATATGAAAAGTCGTTGCCAATGAAAAGACTTGGGGAACCAGAAGAGATTGGAAATTTCGTAAAATCAATCATTCAAAATAATATCAAATATCTTTCAGGTGTTGTGATTAATTTTGATGGAGCAAATTCAAACTATATTTTCTGAAGTTACTTTTTGAATTCAACGTTTGGTGCATCTGGTTGATTTGGAATTGCAATCAATCCACCTTCACGTAATTGTTGTAACAGTTGCATTACTTCTTTTTCTACTTGTTTTCTTTGTAGTCCGGTTTGCTGGGCAAATATTTCAACTAGTTCAGTAACTTTACGCTGTCCATTGCATGATTTCCAAAAATCAACAATTGCTTGATTAACCATGAATCCTTGCTCATGTTCATTAGCCAGTACCATTGAACCATCTTCTTGTTGTACTAGTTTGCCAGTTCCTTGTGGCAATGCAGTTTCATAATTAATTGGAGCAGGTGTAGTCATTCCAGCACTCATGTTTTTGATTTTTGCTTTTCCTTCTTCAGTCATGCTATTCATGGTCCATTTTGGTTCCCAAACAATATCGACTTTGACATTGTTTACTCCAGGAACTTTTTTTGCAAATCTTGTAACATCTTGAATTAATGTTTCATGTAATGGACATCCTTGTGTAGTCATTGTCATTTTGATATTCACATCATTGTTTTCTACCACATCAATTCCATAAATTAATCCCATTTCAACAATATTTAGTGGAACTTCGGGATCCATGCATTGCTTTAGGGAATCTTTTATGGCTTGTGCAGTGACAGTACTCATATTGTTAAATGCAGTTTTAAAATCAATAAAAACTTTCTATTAATTAGCTTCAAATAATTTTTTTATAGATTCCTCATATGGGGGTTTAGCCACGCCTTTTTCAGTAATTATTCCTGAAATTAGTTCAGGTGGGGTCATGTCAAATGCAGGATTTATGACATTAATGTCATCTGGAGCAGTTTTTTTATCGCCAATTCCAGTTACCTCTGTTCCCTTTCTCATCTCAATAATTACATCCTCATGATTACTTTTCATATCAAAGGTAGATAGTGGGGCTGCAACATAAAATGGAATTCCATGCTGTTTTGCCATTATAGCCACTTGATAAGTTCCAATTTTGTTAAAGACGTGACCAGTTTTTACAATTCTATCTGCTCCTACTATTACTTTGTCAACTAGTCCATTTGCCATGGAATATCCTACTGCGGTATCTGGAATTAGACTGACATCAAATCCATCGTGTTTGAGCTCAAATGCAGTTAACCTGGAGCCTTGCTGTACAGGTCTTGTTTCAGTGGCTATAACTTTGACATTTTTTCCACTTTCCCTTGTTGCTCTAATTACACCTAACGCCGTTCCATAAGCTACAGTAGCTAATGCACCTGCATTGCAGTGAGTCATTATGGTATCATTGTTGTCAAAAAGTACAGAACCATTTTTTCCCATTGTTTTATTTATTTCAATGTCTTCTTCTGCCATTTTTTTTGATTCATTAATTATTGATTGCTTGATTTGCTCAACTGTAGATCCAGAAATTGCAACTTTCATTATTTTTTCCAACCCCCATTCCAAGTTTACTGCAGTAGGTCTGGTTTCAAATAGAATCTTTTTTGCTTTTTCTAAATCAGATATTAGTTGATCTTTTGTAGTTGCTCTGCTTTGAAGAGCAGCTAAGGCAAGTCCAAATGCTCCAGAGACTCCAATTGCAGGCGCACCTCTAACAACCAGAGTTCTAATAGCATCTGCAACTTGATTAAAATCATCATATTCTATGAAAACAAGTTGATTTGGTAATTTGGTTTGATCAATCATGATTACTTTGTTGTTTTTCCATTCTACTGTTCTTAAGGAAGTAAAAGTATTATCAGCCATAATTGTGAAAATAAATAGGCATTATTAAAATCAATATAAGATTTAAAAGAAGTTTAAGATTTAAGTCAAATTCACCTAGTCATTTACAATAGTTATAGGCTCTATAACGTTCAAGCATTAATTAATTGATTTTTTAAAATTAATGATATTAGTTTGTGACTAAATTAGAATAGATAATTATATTTAGAATTTTTTCTAAATATGAAACAGATTTAATGTTTAATATCTCTAAAAGATTGATAAAGAGAAAGAAGTTTTGAGATATATAATTGGAAATTAATTTTGATAAAATTAAAAAATTTGTTACAAAATCTGATAGATACATACCAAATAATTATTGGAAAGAACATGGTAAATCATATTTTACTAATTTTAAATATAATGATGATTTTAAGAAACAAGAAATAGAACTCTTAGGTGAATTACACAAAATAAAATTTCAAACTGTATTAGAATATGGCTGTGGTTTTGGAAGAATTACAAAACTAATAAATGAAAATTTTAAACCAATCAACTATACTGCGTTTGATATGTCGGTAGAACAATTAAACAATGCACAAAAATTTTGCAATTGTGATAATGTTGATTTTAGGGTATCAACAATAGAAGATTTTCAATCAGATCAGAAGTATGATTTAGTTGTTGGAAGTGAGGTTTTAATGCATGTAAAACCAGAAAATATTGAAAATAATATTAAAAAGATTATTGGATGGTCAAAGAAATACATTCTAAGTATTGATGTTACGTGTTCATCAGGAAGATTAGCGAATCATAATTTCATTCATCCATATAAAAAATTGTATGAAAAATATGGAGTGGTAAGTGAAACCAAGATCGTAATGACAAATGCAACACAATCAATTTTTCTACTTACTTTAGATCAATTTACTGTTTAACCAATTTTTCATAACAATCTTGGATCAACTTGGTAACTTTACTTGCATCATGATTATCTTTGACATATTTCAAACCCTCTTTAGATAGTCGCTCTCGTTCATCCATGTCAGCAAGTAATGATGAAATATCATTTTCGATTGTATCAGGTGTGGTACGAAATATGGGTGGTTTGAATTTGTTATACAGTTCGTCAGAAACATACGCTATAACTGGTTTACCTAATGCCATTCCTTCAAGTTCAAATTTTCCAAACCAACCAACATCAGGCAGTATTTTCCCAATCACAATATCACATGTAGAAATCAATTCTAGTGATTCTTTATGTGGCACATTAACTATCTTGATGACATTACATGCTCCATGATTCTCTAGTTTTGTCAAGGCAACACTGTGATAATCCGTAAAAGACTTCATTACATTATAGTATGGATAATGTGCTATCTTTGGAATTTTGGAAGACGGTTTTTGTTTAATATTTAGAATTTCTTTAAAATTAATTGGGTTTGGTATCCAAACACCTTTTGGGGCATATTTTAACAGATCTGGTGTAGATACAACACAAAATTCTTTTTCATGTTTTCCACGCAAATCATCACCGTGATAGTGCTTCAAAAATATTTTACCTGTTTTTTTGCTTTCTAGTTTTTCTTTGAGTGAACCATAAGGATAATGATAATGCCATACATCATATCCTTGTAACTTTTGGTGGAAACGCCATTTTTCCCAACGTGAGTTGTAATTAATTCCTATTCCTCCAAACTGTTTGTGTGTGCCATCATCAAAAACAAAGATATCAATTTTATGACCATTTTTTTGTTGTTCAGATGCAATTGTAAAAGCAACACCAGCAGTATTGCCAATATGAGCAATGTTCATTGTATAGTAACAATCTTTTTTCCAGTCAAAAGAAATCTCCCCATCATCAAGACATATTGAGTGACCTAAAATGTTTGTCGCTCTTGTTTTTAGAATATGCTTTAAAATATTATGATAGACGTGTTGGTCAGCATAATGATATTTGTCTGATCTACTAATGGATGTATCTTTATTAAGTAAATACAAAAAACATTTGATATGGTTTTTATAAAATTTAGAGTGTGTAAATATGACTAGAGAGAGAAAAAATCTTCCTTACAGATCTTGGTTTTACTTTAGAACTGGTTGGGCAACATACTTTGCGTTTATTTTTGCTGCCATAAACACTCTCGTAGTAACATATTATCTTGCAATAGAAAAAGTTCCAAACTTGAAAGAAATTTTTCCTTCGTTTACTTATTATGCAATATTTATGATTGGAATAGGTGTTCCAACTTTGATACTTTTTGGCTACGTTCACTTTAAAAAAAGTGGTGCCTATAGATCAGAAGCAAATATCTCAGCAGAGTCTAATCCATATTTTTACAGATTACCGCCAGGTTATACTATGGATGTTCTTTTTCCTTTACACCTAAAAATGTCTCAACTGATGTTGAAAATTGTTTCAAAAGAGACTGCAAGTAAGGAAGAGATTGAAGAACTTGTAAAATTACAAAATAAATTAGAATTTTTAATTAATGGTGGAAATTTAACTGAAAAAACCAATAAATCATTTTCTGAAAAGAAAGACAATGATATGAGTTAAAGAATTAAAATGTTGAAAATGCTCAAATTCGATAAAATAAACCTAACAAATAGATGAAATTCAAATGTGATTTTACACTAGAACATTATTTTGAGACTCTAGAACATGCACAGGAAGAATTTCAAATAGGTCCTGTAAAGAATTTTTTAAAAAAGCAAAAAAATGAAAAAAATATTTTTCTTCGTCATGATGTAGATTTTTCTTTAGATTATGCATTAGATCTAGCGCAAAGTGAAGAAAAACATGGATTTTGTTCTACTTTTTTTATATTGTTACATAGTGATTTTTACAATCCTTATTCTGTAAAAGGAAAAGAGGTCATAAGCAAAATTGCCTCTTTGGGACATGAGATCGGACTTCATTATGATACTAGATTTCTTTCAAAAGATATACAAAAAAGCAAAGAACAAATAAAAAATCAGATTCTAACTTTAGAAGATATTTCATCAAGTTGTGTAATCTCGGCTGCTCCTCATATTCCATCAGAAACACAAGATATTGTTATAAATTTGAAGGAATTAGATATTTTGAATACTAGAGGAGAAGATATCTTGAAAGATGTTTTCTATATTAGCGATAGTGGAAGATATTGGAGAAATGGATGCATGTGTAGTCACATAGGAAAACACAGCAGTATTCAAATTTTAACTCATCCTATATGGTGGGCAGAAAATTCTAGATCTATTAAAAAACAGTTGGATTTATTCATAGAAAGAGAATCAACTAAGCTAATTTCCAATATAGGAGACTATAAAAAAATGGTCACAAGATTATTAACAGAACTACATGCGCCAAAAGAAAACTTTGAGATTTAATATAAAAAAAATAGACATTATACAATATGTTGGTAAAGGAGGAATTACCATAAATTCAGATAAATCTATTGTAACTGGATTCAACTCAATACAATATTCAAAGAAAGGTGACGTGACTTTTCTATCTAAAACAGATGAATCAGCAGTTATAACAATTAACAAGTCAAAAGCATCATTGATAATTTGTTCAAAAAAATTACTGAAAAAGGCCAACACTTTATCTACGATTATCTTTGTTGAAAATCCAAGATTATGGTTTATCAAGATCTTAAATCAATTTTTTGTGGATAAGAGAATTCCAAAAGGTATAGACTCTTCGGCTATTGTGCTATCCAAGATTGGAAAAGATGTGTACGTAGGACCTCATTCTCATATTGGAAAAAATGTCATAATTGGAAGAAATAGTGTTATTCTTGGTAATGTGACCGTTCTGGATAATACAAAAATAGGAAATAATGTTTGCGTTAATCCAGGTACGGTGATTGGAACTGACGGTTTTGGATTTGAAAGAGATGATATGTCAGAAATACACAAGTTTCCTCATTTTGGAAGAGTCGTTATCAAAGATAATGTAGAGATAGGATCAAATGTTTGCATTGACAGAGGGACTATGTCAGATACTATAATTGGTCAAGGTAGCAAAATTGATAATTTAGTTCATATTGCTCACAACGTAAAAATTGGAAAAAATTGTCTTATTATTGCCAACTCTCTAGTAGCTGGAAGTTGCATCATAGGAGATAATGTAAGGATAGCAATGTCTGTAACTCTTAGAGAGGGAATAAAAATTGGAAAGAATGCCATAGTTGGCATGGGATCTGTTGTGACAAAAGATGTTGTATCAAATACAACGGTGATGGGAGTTCCAGCAAAACCAGCACTTAGTTAAAATTGATAATTATATTATTTTAGAAATATGAGTGAATCTTATTATCATCTTTTCTGTGTCAGAGATTCTGAAAAGTCTATTGGTAAAGTAATTACAAGTTTGTTGGATCAGACTATATCACCAAAGGAGATAATTGTTGTTGATGATGGGTCTACTGACGGAACAAGTGAGATTTTAGAATCTTTTCAAAAAGAATTTCCCAATATTATTACTGTTTACAAAACTCAGAATAGAACAAGAGATTATTCTAGAATTCCAAGCTTGTGGAATATGTGTTTAAAGAGAAATTATGATTTTCATATGGTTGGTGCAGGAGATGCTTCATACGAAAAAAAATATGCAGAAAAACTACTTGAAAAATTGGAAAGTGATTCAAAGTTGGTAATTTGTTCCGGTGATCTTCATCCATTCATAGGTAAAGCTCCTCATGGTGGTGGGAGGTTTGTAAGGCAATCATTTTTTTTCAAATATTATGACAAATATCCTGAAATAATGGGGTATGAGTCAGAGATTCTTCATAGAGCTTTGATTAAAGGTTACAAGATAGAAATTTTCAACGACGTAAAGATAGAACATCATGAAAAGTTAGGTCATGGGCATAATTTTGAAGAATTTGGAAGAGGTATGAAAGCACTTGGGTACCATCCAGCTTATGTTATGGGAAGATGTTTTTTGGAATTTGTAAAAAACAATAACGTTGGAAGGAGAGGAGCTATGAACATGTTTTGGAAATATATTACATACAAACCTCAAGCCCAAGGATATTTTTCCCAGTTTCCAGAAGATATTAGAAAAGAGATTAGTGATTATCAAAGTAAAAAGATTCAACAGTTTTTGAAGAATCCAAGAAAAGTTTTGAAGATGATTAGTGGTAATTAGATTAGAGTATCATCTTCAGATAATTCATGTGTAATGAAGAGTCTATACCAGATCTCAAATGAAGTTACATGTAATAATTTGTTAATATAACGTATGTCCTGATCGTTTGCTTTACTTATTGAAGATTGAATCCATTGATAATTAATCCAATTATCTCTTATTATATTGGCATCTGAGGATAGATATTGTGAGACAATTTTTTTTCCATATAAATTCCAGAATTTATACCAATCTGGAGAAAATCCCCTTTTGTTAGAATCTACATGGAATCCTTTTTTATCAATAATTTCTCTTAGCGGTAATTTGCCAATATTTTTATGCATATCATATTTTTTTGATGATGGTATGTGACTTGCAAATTGTATTACATCGTCATCTAAAAATGGTGAGAATCCCCTGATGGCAAAATGTGAGTATACACGTGAATATGAGGTAAGCCAATCATTCATTAGCTTGCCATTATAGTCAGCAAGAAAAACTTGATCTAGTAAACCTAAAGAATTATCAAAATAATTTCTTAGTAATTCATAGATTTCATCCCATGAAAAACTAGCTTTCTGCCCAAACATTTTATCTTGATCATCAACCCAATCACGATTATGACAATTGAGATATGCTATTACTCTATCTTTCCAGCTAGATTGAGTATTAACAAGTGAGAGAAATTTCTTGTATCGAAAAACATAGCCACCGAATAATTCATCTGCGCCATCTCCTGTTATAATAAAATCAGAATATTTTTTGGCTTTTTCTGCAACAAAATACCAATAATAATTGATCTTTGGTTCTTTTATGATAGAGATTTGTTTTGGTAAATTGTTGTAAAAATTTTCGAGGTAAACACTTTCAAAATCTGCATTATTCTGTCTTGCGATTTCTTTTGCCTGTTCAACATCAATATCGTTTTCAGAAAATCCAAAGGATATACAACTGATCTTCAATTCTGGAAAAAGTTCTCTAAATAAAACCAAAGCTAAGATAGAATCTACACCTCCACTCAATGCCAAGGATACATGATTTGGTTTTTCATTTTCTACAAAACGGATTATTCCATTTTTTATTTTGGTTTCAATATTTGTTTCAAGATTTTCTATTTTGTTTGGAGTGAAGTCATTAAAATCAAGATCTGGTAGTAATTTATGTGATTGTGGAGTATAGCGAAGGGTTAAAATATTTTTTATGAATTTTGGATCAATTTCTTGAGTATTGCCCATCTTTTTCTTTGAAATTCATGAGTTTTATGTTTTCTGAAATTATGGATTTATCATATTTTCCTTTAGATCTGATTGATGTGGTAGATAATTATGATTAATTTCATAAACAAATACGCCAATCATTGGTCCAACTTTTTCTTCCATAAATCCAGGTGATGCATGAACTAATTTTAATGGTCCGTCATCAGAAGAGTATTTTATGTCTTTAACATAAATTGGTATGGCACCATCTTGATATATTTGAGATTGTTTGTTATTTTGGTAATCATCATATAACAAAGTTGTAAATGGAATCATTTTTCCTAATAGTGAATCATTCCAAAAATAATCAGTACCACTAATTCCATCAGAATAAAGATATTTTGAAGTATCCACTCCTGCAATTCTCATAAACCATTGTTTTTTTGACTCATCTCCCCCTCCCCCTAACATGTAGAGAGATTCCTTATTTCCTGCATCTAGTTTTTGGCCAGAAACAAAGATAACCACATAATCTGCATCCATTGCTTGCAACATTTTCCATCCCTCATCAGGGGAACTAAGGAATGTTTTTGCAATATTTTCAATTTGAATTGAATCTATGGTAGCATTATCTGCCAAGGTAGTTCTTTCAGATAATGTAGTAATCCAGTAACCATAATCCCACCACGCAGCAACTACAGAGTCTTTTGGCGTGTTTGTTTTTATCCATTCCAAGGATTCTTTCCAATCATTAGTTACAATGGGAAAACTTGTTCCTCCATTCAAAATTGTAGGCGGAGAATCTATAATATTTACCCAATTTCCATTTACAGGATAAATTAAAGGTACTAAAAGTAAGACCCCAATTCCTACAAAACAAAAAACTCTTAAAAGATTTCCAGAAATATTAATTTTATTTCCAGTTGTATTGATTTTATTTACAATCAATTTTCCAGAAAAAATTTCTCTAATTAAAATTGACAGCCCAATAGATGCGAGAATTATTAATGAAATAGATGCAAAGAGCTCCAATCTTACAAAAGCAGAACTAACATAAATTCCCGTTAAGCCAATTATTAGGGCAAATGCCACCATATCATTTTTTATTATTGTGATGCTTTGTGGGGATTTTTTGCCAAGAATTAGCCATATCCCCAATCCGGCAAACACCATCAAGATGGAATGAAAGAAAAATGACTGCGATATGGTTGTAGTAGCATGTTCAGAAACTGAATCAACTAGAGGATTTGTTGTAGTGAGAAATGGGTTTATAGCATTTAGATAACGAAAACTAGGCATTGGCAAAAAGTTAGACGTCTCATTAACTATAATTAAAAGCGAACCAATAACAATAATGGCAACTAGAAAGACTAGTCCGTTTCTGGTTTGGTTTTTTTTGCTTAGTTTTTGAATAAATATACACCCAACCAAAAATCCTGTCGGTACAATTATTGACAGTCCACCTAAACCAAGAACAAATCCAATTCCTGGTCTTTCAAACATTATTGTAGTTAATAGCAATGATGTCACAAAAACAGGAATGCTCCAAATGAGGAATTCATGATCTTTTCTGATAAATGGTAATGCTAGAATGAAAATACCAATGGGGATGATAAAATACTGTATTCCCCCCCATGATGCAAGGCCAAATCCCAGCATTATTCCTCCCCCAATTATTTTGGAAAGTGCAATTTTTTTATTTTCAGATTTGATGCCACTCAGGAAAAAATATAGACCTAAAAGACCGTAAAAAAGTCCTAAAGGTTCAGATTTGAACCACCCAATTGTACCTCTGAGGATAATTGGGATAGACACGGAATAAAATAACGCCGCAAAAAGACCGGCTGTAGTTCCCCCTATCACTCTAACTAGTGCAAAAATTATTACGACAGTTAATGAACCAAAAATTACAGGAAACATTATTGTAAAATCATAGAGACTTGAATTTCCTCCAAAGATCTGATAAGTGGCAGCTGCTGTAATGTGAAGCATGGCTTGAGAAGTTGCAGAGATGTCCCTTCCATTTGGATGCCAACTCATATCATCATGCCAAGCAAAATATTCACCAAGTCCGTGCTCGACAATAAATTGAGTTGCCCTAAAATTGAAAAATGGATCAAATTCATTTAGCTCAAATCCATAATGTAAAGACTGAGAACGAATCAAAAAGGAAGTAGAAAACGAAAGGATTAGAATTCCAATTATTAGTAAATGGTGTAAACGGAAGTCAAAATTTCCAATTGTAAATAATTGAGTATTTGATAGCAATTAATTCGATGCTTTTGATTTGATTTATTACTCTTTTGTAAATGACGGATTTGTTTTTAGTTTACATTGTTGCTTGAGCAGCGTCATGGAACATCTGACTCTTTGCACAGCCAGCAGCAAGTTCATCACCTGCTCCACGTCTCATAAGACCTCTGTAAAGACCATCTTCTAGTTTTACACCTTCTCTTTGTTCCCATTCCTCTACTGTAATAGAGTATTTCTTTTGTATTCTATCTCTATACCATTCTGGAATTACATTAAATGCGCAGAATGGAACTATTCTAAGATCTGGAGTCAAATAGTGAATATCACATCTTTGGAGTCTTTCCAAGTCTTCATTGTATTTGTCTTGAAAGTGCATCATACCAAGGAATAATCCTTTGACATGCCATGAACCAACTGAATCAAATGATCTCTTCATCAATATGTTACCAAACATCTTTGCCAAGTCCAATCCTGCTGGTTGCTTTTTGGAATCAACAAAGCCCTTTAATTTTCTGACAACTTCAAGCATTGTGAAATACTTGTTTTTACCAGAGCGAATCTCTTCGGCCTTGTCTTCAAATAGTTCCAACATTCCTTGAATGTCACAGAATTTGGTCAGTGGAACAAACTTTTTTGTTACTGCGTCTTCAAAGACATATGTTCCTGCGCCACAAGCAAAATGGATTGACAATTCATACTTTGGTTTGCTTGAAAATGCTTCAATTACGTTAGTTAGCGGCATACAACTTGGAACTGGGAACCAATCGTCGACAGTTACCTCTCCGTTTGTTTGCTCTTCAATTCTTTGAATACAATCTGGAACTGTAATTCTGTATTTTTCACGTTCGCCTTTACCCATTCTTCCAGTTAGTGAAACTGGTTGAAAGTTAACAGCGTGAACTACATCCATGTTCTTTTGTGCATATCGAATAATACCACCCAACTCGTGATCATTAATTGATTTGATTACAGTTGGAACAAATACCACGGTTGTTCCGGTCTTTCTGCAACTGTCAAGTGCATATGGAATTTCCCAATGATTCTTTGGATTTGTTCTTGCAGTTACACCATCAAAACTAAGATACAAATTGTTACATCCAGCTAGTCTTACTTCTCTAGCAGCCTCTGGATCCATTGCATGTCTAATACCATTAGTATTCATTTGGACATGATCAACACCTTCTTCTTTCATTATTCTAATAACATCAGCAATATCTTCTCGCAGCATTGGTTCACCGCCAGTAATTTGAATGGAATTTCCTGGAATTGGTCTTTCAGCCTTTAATGTTTTCATCATTCCCCTAACTTGTGTATGATCTGGTTCATACATGTAAGCGCCTTCTAGGCCTTTCTTTACATAAAAGAAACAGTACCAGCAAGTTAGATCACATCTGTTAGTTACAATCATGTTTGCAAGACCACTGTGAGACAAGTGATTTGAGCACAGTCCACAGTTATTTGGACATGAACATTTGTCAATCATTACATTTGGAGCATGTGCACCTTTTCCATCCATCCAATACGTACTGAATTTCTTGTACATTTCATAAGAACCAAAGTATAATTCCTCACATTCACCATGAGTTGGACATATTTTTGACATGTAGACTTTGCTGTCTCTCTCAAAGACTTCGGCATCCAAAATCATGTTGCAATCTGGACAAATACTTTGAGTAAATCTAATCGTGGATTTCTTTCCTAGACTTTTTGCCGATTGATTGGAAATCTGAATTAGAGCCATGCGTATAACGGCATTTTTCCGAAATGGTATATAACGCATTTCACACTTGCCCCCGTGTTGAATTTAGGAGTAGGCATATCTCATTTAAATATCAAAACTGATCGATTAGATCGCATGAGTATATCAGACAAGACAAGAAAGGCTCTAGAAAAAATAGGTCTTACAAGCTATGAAATTAGAACATTTTCTTCATTACTCAAAACAGGTGAATTGACAGCTTCGGATCTTAGTCAAAAATCTGGCGTACCATATTCAAAAATTTATGAGGTATTAGGAACATTAGAAGAAAAGGGTTGGATCGGCTCTGATGAGTCAAGACCTACAAAATATTTTGCAAAATCTCCAGCTACAGGAGTTGAAACTACAAAACAGAAAATGGAGAATGATTTTTCACAAAATCAAAGTATCATTTTAAATGAACTAGTTCCATTATATGAAAAAAGTGGAACAAGTGAGAGGCCAGATATATGGTTTTTATCAGGTACAATGAATATTGCTGCAAAAATCTTGGAGATGGTAGAATCTTGTAGAAAGGAAGTAATGATAGCATTACCTGATGCAGGACAGGAATTAGTCAAACAGGCATTACCAAAGCTGAGATTATTACATGATAAAGGAGTAGATATTACAATACTGACTTCAGATAAAATGGATAAAGAATCTCTCAAGGCAATAAGTAGAGTTTCAACTGTTAAAATCAAAAAAGGCCTGTTTGGAGGTGGAATAATTTCAGATAAACGATATGTTGTAATTTTACTAGGTCCAGAAATGGGAGGTGTGAATACATCAGACGTAGTTGCAATTTGGGCAGATCATGCAGGATTAGCTGGATTTGCACGACAGTATTTTGAATATTTATTAAAAGATTCAAAGGTGGCATAACATGGATACACTAAATGATGAAAATGATGAAACATTTTTTGTAGGAACTGCCGAAGCTGAACATGTCGAGATGTATCTAAAGGCAATTTGGCATATTAAAGAAAGAGGTGAGGATGTAAAAATAAGCACAATTGCAAAAATGCTCAATATTAGACAACCAAGTGTTGTACAAATGCTCAAAAAATTAAACGTTCAAAATCTTGTAAACTATAACAAAGCAGGAGTGATTCTTACTCAAGATGGAGAAAGAATTGGCTCTAGCATGATGAGAAACAGTAGATTGTTAGAAGTTCTAATGGATAGTGCATTAAAAGTTACAATTGATGAAGAGATGGTATGTGGAATTGAACATCATATGAATAAACAATTTACTGATGCGCTTTGCACCATGTTAAAACATCCAAGAAAATGCCCCCATAATCACGAAATTCCAATGGGTGAATGTTGTAAATTAATTCAGGCATAGTTTTCTAGAATTCAATTAATATCATCCCAAAAGATATATCGACTTGAACATTACATTAGACATGGCATGCTTTTGTGGCTGTGAAACCTGGCAAAAAAATGAAGATGGATTCAAAGTAGCATGCGTAAAATGTGGTCATGGACCACAAAATCATGATGAGGAGTTCAGAGCATCTGCAAGAAAGAATGAATCACAAAGTCAGAAACGAGATGTAGATTTTGGATAGATTAATTATTCACCGATAATTTTAACTAAAACTCTTTTTGGTCTTCGTCCGTCAAATTCTCCATAGAAAATTTGTTCCCATGTGCCAAAATCTAATTGACCATTTGTAATAGCAATCACTACTTCTCTCCCCATTATTTGCCGTTTTAGATGAGCGTCAGCATTGTCTTCGCCTGTCTTATTATGATCGTATTGAGCAATTGGTTCATGTGGCGCAAGTACTTCTAACCATTTTTCATAATCGTGATGTAATCCGCTTTCATTATCATTAATGAAAACGCTGGCAGTGATATGCATTGCATTTACAAGACATAATCCGTCTTGTACTTTGCTTTTGACAACTAGGTTTCTTACATCAGATGTAATATTTACAAAAGCTCTTCGTGTTTTTACATGGTAAATTAGATATTCAGTTAAAGATTTCATGATATGAAATTATCATATCTTGCATAAAAATTCTAAGAGCAGGCTCAGAACTCAAGATCCTCATCATCAATCAAAGGGATAGGGTCATCACTGCCTGCAAGGCATGATTTAGGCAGATACCTATTGAGTCTTTCAAGAAGCTTGATTAATGGCGAATTATTATTTTATTCAAATTGGTTACAATTGATACTCCAGCATCATTGGAAAGCTTTAGAAGATTCGTAATCGGTAGTACGTGCCGTTCTTATGCACCAAGAAATTATTTGGAAGATTCCGAGGTTTTTGCAGAACGAGAAGATAATTTGGGTTCGATATATGTAGAGGCAGCCGACAAAGTCACTTTGAAAAAAATAAGAGACATTACATTTGTAAACGCTAAAGACATTCTTGGAATTATCTATAACTCCAAAAGTGGCAATACCGCATTAAAGTGGCGTCAATTAAGAAAAAACAATGGCAAGGTCATAGGTGAGGCTTCTGCTAATTCTCTTACGAATCTAGCTGAATCGGGTGTTTTAACTTTAGATTGGGTTGAAAATTATCTCAAGAAAAAAACTGTACAGACAAAGACTAGCGAAGTTTCCAGCTAAACTCTTTTGTTTTTGTTAACTAGAATAATATCATGATTACAAAAATAATTGATGAAAATTCTATTGCTGTAATGCCAGAAGATTCTGATGATTTATTAAATTTACGTCGTATAATCAAAGAGGGAGATAGGATAGTCGGCGACACTACAAGGGCAATCAAGATAGAGAAAGACTATGCAAGACCAGACAAGGGAGAAAGAATTAGAGTTAGAATTGCACTTAATGTGGAAAAGATATCATTAGATGATGTTTTAGACAGATTAAGAATTGGTGGCACGATATCAGAATCGAGTAACGAATCCGTATCACACGGTTCACATCATTCATTTATTCTCAAAGTAAATGACAGCATTACAATTACAAAGAAAAATTGGTTACCAATAGAAAAAAAACTAGTCGAATCAAATAATAAACAAATTGGTTTTTTATTAATTGCAATTGATACTGGAGATTGTGGCATTGCAAGACTAAGGGGAACACATTTGGAATTTATTCCAAATATCTATTCAGGATCTGGAGGAAAAAGATACAAAACAAGTTTCAATATTGAAAATTTCTTTGAACAGATTCAACAAGCAGCAATTTCAATAGTTAGAGAAACAGATTCGATTGTTATTTTTGGTCCAGGAGAAACAAAAAAAAGATTTTCAAATTTTCTTTTAAAATCTCAAAATTGGCAAAAATATAAAATTCAGGTTGTAGAAGGAATTGATTCGGGTGGAGAAGATGGCATCTATACCTTTACGAAATCTCAAACAATGAGGGAAATAATGTCAGAAAGTAAATTAGCTAAAGTATCTTCAATAATTGATGAAATTATGCTACGAGCAAACAAAAAAAGCAGAAAGTTCACTATGGGATTTGAGGAAACTTACAAGGCAAATCAATTGGGTGCCGTTGAATTACTTGTTTTCTCAGACAAAGCAATTCAGAGCAATGATGAACAGCAAATCATAGAATTTCTTAATGATGCAGAAAGTAAAGGAGTTAAAACTTACAGTGTAGATTCATCAACCGATATAGGTCTTAGAGTAACTGGTTTAGGAGGAATAGTTTCTCTGTTACGCTATGCAATTGAATTCTAAGTTGTGGATTCCACCATCCATTTAAGATAAGATTTGTTTATAGATATAATATCAATTTCAGCAATTTCAGGAACTTTGTAAGGATGAGTTGATTTAATTTTTTCTTTGAGAGATTTTTTGTTTTTTTGAGTGGTTTTAAATAATGCGAGATATTCTGATGTTTTTTCAATCTTTCCCTGCCAAGAATAAATTGATGAGATTTTAGTAATGTTAACACATGCAACAATCTTGTTTTTGACTAATTCGTTTGCAATTTTATTAATTGATTTTTTGTTAGGATAAGTCGAAATAATCATGATTGGTTTCATAGTAACTATAAATGACCGTAGTTTAAAAAATTAACAATTAGTTTGGACCTTAATTTTATTACTCAAAATTCGATTATCTATGTGCTAATAGCTTGGGTGGTAATTTTAGGAATTGCCAAGGCATTAAAATTAGAAAAGCATGGTTTTGAGCTAAAAATATACAGTCTAGTATACAAAAATCAGGAAGTACAAACAGTTCTTACAAAAATTCTTGGACGGACGAGACGGGGAATCAAAGTTTTTGCTAATGTTAGCGTAGTTGCTGGTTTTCTCATGATGGGTTTTGCATTTTGGTTTTTGTTATCAAACGTTTCCAAATTCTTTGTGGCACCAACTGAATTTTCACAATTAACTGTATTAATTCCTGGTGTGACCTTAACATCTTCAACATCAATCTTATACTTTTTGTTATCAATACCAATTGTTCTGGTTGTTCATGAAGGTGCCCATGGAATTGTCGCAACACTGGAAAAAATTAGGATCAAAACTGGTGGATTTGCAATATTTATTGCAATGTTTGCAGGATTTGTTGAACCTGACGATGAAGAGTTTAACAAGGCAAAAAAGATTTCAAAATTAAGAGTAATTGGTGCAGGTGCTACATCAAATGTAATTTTTGCACTAGTATTAGGGGCAATATTATTGACAAATCCATTTTTTGCAATGGTGTTACCTGAACCACTACTAAGTACATTTTATGACTTACCAGATGGGGTTTTGATACTTTCAATAATTGAAAATTCCGGCGCTGAAAAAGCTGGACTATTACCAAATGATATCATTACTTCAATTAATGGAATTCCGATATTAAGCCCGATAGATTTTCAAAAAGCAAAATTAATTCCAGGTGAAATTGCCAATGTTTCTATATTAAGAGAAGGTAAAACAATACAATCTTCTGTTGAAGTAACACCTTCACCTGAAGATCCGGAGAAGGGATTAATTGGAATTATGAGGGATAATTCATTTGCATACAAACCAGTTCTAAATTTTATTCAATGGAATGATCCAGGAGTTTCAATGTTCTTGTTATGGTTATGGATGATCTCATTTTTTATTGGAATCATCAATATGTTACCACTACCAATTTTAGATGGTGGAAAATTTATTCATACCATCATAGACAAAAAGTTTTCAGACAAGTCTGTAAATATTGCAATGTGGGGAATTTACGCATTTACATTTGGATTATTTGGTTTAAACATTGCGTTATCGTACATCAAATCAGGTTGGTTTACTATCTAGAAAATTACCTAAAGAATCATTAATGCAAAAAAATTATAGGATTTAATGAATTGTGACAGATGTAAAAATCAGGCAGCATATACTCGAAAATATTCCGGAGAAAAATTATGTTCTGAATGTTTTTCAAATTCCATCCTAAGAAAAACAGCCAAAACAATCTCAAAATACAATATGATTCACAATAATGAACTGGTAGCTGTTGCAGTATCAGGCGGTAAAGACTCACTTGCATTACTTCATATCATTAATCAAATGGCGATGACACATAATTTCAGAATTAAAGCAATAACAATTGATGAGGGAATTCCAGGGTACAGAAATGAGGCATTGGAAATTGTACGAGATTTCTGTACAAAATTAAATGTAGAGCATAAAGTTTTCTCTTATAAAGAATTATTTGATTTAACACTTGATGAAGCATTGGATTTGAGAGGAAATGAAAAAACGTCCTCATGTTCCATATGCGGAACTTTAAGAAGACGTGCAATTGATCATGCTTCCAGAGATATTGGTGCAGATGTAATTGCCACGGGACATAATTTGGATGACACATTGCAGACATTTGTAATAAACATGCTATCTGGAGATACTAACAAAATTGGTTGGATGGATCCTGATACCTCTAGTAATTCATTGCGGAAAATAAAGCCATTTTGCGAGATTTATGAATCTGAAATTGTGTTTTATGCATTTACAAACGATATTCCATTTCAATCAGAGCCATGTCCGCATATGAATGAGGGAATAAGAACAGAGATTCGCGAGTTCTTAAATTTTTTGGAAGGTAAGCACAGTGGAATTAAAAATAATCTCTATCAATCAATAATCAAAGTATCTCAGATTGTAAAGGATACTAACTACAAACAAAAGACAATTTGTGTGAAATGTGGCAATGAATGCACTGGAAAGATCTGTTCTGTGTGCAATATGGTTTTAAAACTAAAAGAAAATCAAACCTAATGCAAATATAACATACCTTCTAAGAAAAAACGGTAGTAGGTAGGATTGGGGTGCTAGCCGTGCCCTGTTCTGAAACCGGCTATACGCAGAGATCAGCAACTGTTGGGTAAATCTCTAGATAGGTAATTCCCGCTTGGTGTGCGGAAATGAAATCACGCCGAGGCGGGTGGTTGCAGGGCTAGAATTATCCGAAGGGATAACGTCTAAGACCGAACCAGCGAAATGGATGAGGTCCGGGAGGGAGCAATCCTAAGATGGAGTATCCACGCTTCCTCGTCTACGTGGCGGATCTTGTACGCCTTGAAATGGGGTCATCCGTTTAGACTGGAACCAACAGAACTACTACCTTTATAATTAAAATTAAATTTTCATAATCATGAAAGAATTGATTTCTTTTGGAAACAAGAGAAATTATGATGATTTTAAAAAACAAATTCCAAGCATAGTTCAGCCACTTTTTGATTCAATAAGAGAATATTGTCTTTCATTAGGAGAAAATGTGGTTGAAGACATTAGAATGCATAGAGTTGTTTTTGGAAAGTCAATTATTTTTAGGTGGTTTGTAGATGTAGAACCAGAAATAGATGGCATTATAATTAAAGTTCAAAAAAATCGGAAAGAACATCCCCAAATTTTCCAAATCAAAGTTGGACAAGAAATTACTGAATTCAAAGACATCATACAAGATGCTTTTAAAATTATAAATTAATACAAAACGTCAAATTTGGAAAATTCTCCAATAAATTTTTCATTTCGAATTTCTACATCTTCAACTCGTGCATTAGCTGGTCCTCCATGAGACCATTCAATTAGTCTACTTACCTTTTCTTCATCACCTTCAAGTACGGCTTCAACTCTACCATCTTTGAGATTTTTTACCCAACCAAAAACATTATTTTTTATTGCCATTACCTTAAGAGCTTGACGGAAAAATACTCCCTGTACTTTTCCTGTTACAAAAATTCTAATTCTTTGTTTTGACATACAAAATTTATTTCAATTAAGTATAAATCAATTTTAGCTAAGAAAAATTAGATTATTAGTTTCTCTCTTTAATTCTAGCTCTGCCGGTTTTTCTGGCAGCAATGCTACCTACTTTAGCTCCAGGTGGTGCATTTCGAGAAACAGTGGAACTTTGTCCAACATGTTGATGTCTTCCACCACCGTGTGGGTGAACATAAGCTGCTTGTGCCACACCTCTGACAATAGGAAATTTTTTTCCTTTAGCTCTAAAACTACGCCATTTGTTACCTGCACTCATAAAGAATCGGTCGCCAGCTCCTCCACCAGCAAGTGTACCGATCATTGCTCTATTTTTTGGATTTAGTGTCGTAAATTTTCCTGATGGAAGTTTTAATGTGACACCTTCTTCACCGTGGGAGAAAATAGTCGCGTTTGTGCCTGCTGATTTTACTATGGCACCGCCATCACCAAAATGCTTTTCAACATTACACACAATGGTTCCGTCTGGAATATTTTGAACACTAATTACATTACCTTTTTCAATTTTTGATTTTAATCCAAAATGTAAAGTTTCGCCAACTTTAGTACCAAGAACCGCAGGCACAAAAGAGACAGAACCATCTTCAAATCTCACCTTAGAAAGAGGGGCTTCCCTACCACGCTCGTGAACTAGATCTATCACTAGACCTTCATGTTGCTCAGATAACGAAAAACGTGGGTATTTTGCTTTACTGCCTACTTTACCAGTAGAAGTAGATCTAAACTGATTTCCTCCACGGCCACGTCTTCTTACTAATGGTCTCTTGCCCAAGTAGATCGTGTGCTATTCATTAAGGATTTTAAGCTTGTGATTATAGCTAGGTTATTTCAATAAATTACCACAAAGATATAAAAATTAGACAGAAGTGATTACCGTATGAGCCAGAATGGACTTTCTCTAAAAGTTCTTGAAGCATACACGCGAGACGTCGGACGTGGAGTTGCAAGAATTGATTATGACTCTATGGATACATTAAATGCCTCTACGGGCGATGTAATTGAGATTAAGGGTAAAAGAAGGACCGTTGCAAAATGTCTTCCACTTTATCCATCAGATGAAGGAAAAGGAATTATCAGAATTGATGGACTAGGTCGTAATAATTCAGGTATTGCGATAGGCGATACAATTACTGTAAGAAAAATTAAAGCAGTCGCAGCTGAAAAAGTTGTAGTTGCTCCCCTAGAGGCCATCCCACCAATCGATGAGCGTTACCTTGCAGATGCTCTAGAAAGTGTTCCTTTGATTAAAGGAGATAATGTAATGGTACCATACTTTGGTGGCCGTTTAACGTTTCAAGTAATTGGAGTAACGCCAGCAGCAGATGCAGTGTTGGTTACTCAGAAAACTGTTTTCCATATTGCAGAAAAAGGTGAAACATTACGAGGAGTACCTCAAGTAACTTATGAGGATATAGGTGGTTTAACTGATGAGATAAAAAAAGTAAGAGAAATGATAGAGTTACCATTAAGACATCCAGAAATTTTTGAGAAATTAGGAATTGAAGCTCCAAAAGGAGTCTTGTTATATGGTCCACCTGGAACAGGAAAGACATTACTTGCAAAAGCAGTTGCAAATGAAAGTCAAGCTCATTTCATTAGTATTTCTGGTCCAGAAATTATGAGCAAGTTTTATGGAGAAAGTGAAGCTAGATTAAGAGAAATTTTCAAAGAGGCTAGAGAAAAATCTCCCTCGATTATCTTTGTAGACGAAATTGATTCAATTGCGCCAAAGAGAGAAGAAGTAACTGGAGAAGTAGAAAGGAGAGTAGTATCACAAATGTTATCATTAATGGATGGGTTAGAAGCTAGAGGAAAGGTTATAGTTATCGCAGCTACAAATAGACCAAATGCAATAGATCCTGCACTAAGAAGACCTGGAAGATTCGATAGAGAAATTGAAATTAAAGTTCCAGATAAAAAGGGAAGAAAAGACATCCTTGCAATTCATAGTAGAAACATGCCATTATCTGACGATGTCAATGTTGAAAAAATATCTAGTGTTAGCCATGGATATGTTGGAGCAGATTTAGAATACCTCTGTAAAGAAGCTGCAATGAAATGTTTGAGAAGGTTACTTCCTGAGCTTAACATGGAAGAAGAAAAACTTCCCCCAGAAACTCTTGATAAGCTAATTGTAAACAATGAAGATTTCCAAAAAGCATTGATTGAAGTTACCCCATCTGGAATGAGAGAAGTTTTCATTGAAAATCCAGATGTAAAATGGGAAGAAGTTGGAGGTTTGGAAGATGTTAAGCGTGAGCTTCAAGAAGCAGTAGAATGGCCAATGAAATATCCAGGACTTTATGATAAATTAGGACATAGAATGCCTAGAGGGATTTTACTTCATGGTCCAAGTGGTACTGGTAAAACACTATTAGCTAAAGCGGTTGCAACTCAAAGTGAAGCAAATTTTGTTTCTGTTAGAGGACCTGAATTACTATCAAAATGGGTTGGAGAATCAGAAAGAGGGATACGAGAGATTTTTAGAAGAGCAAGACAAGCCTCACCATGTGTAGTGTTTTTTGATGAAATTGATTCAATTGCGCCAATTAGAGGAGCAGGTGGAGAGACAGCTGTTACAGAAAGAGTAGTTAGTCAATTACTTACCGAATTAGATGGTATGGAAAATATGCATGGGGTTGTTGTTTTAGCAGCTACTAATAGACCAGATATGATTGACCCCGCATTATTAAGACCTGGAAGATTTGACAAGATTATTCAGATTCCACTACCAGATAAAGAAAGTAGAAAGATGATTTTGAAAATTAATGCTGCTAAAATACCTATAATTACTGATCCTAAAGATCCACAGCATGTCGATTTAGATAAAATTGCAGAATCAACAGATGGTCTAAGTGGCGCAGACACTGCTGCAATAGCTAATACTGCAGTATCTTTGGTTATTCATGAATTCCTAGATACTCATCCAGATGTCAAGGATATAGAGAAAAGTTCAGTTGATGCCAAAGTAACCATGAAACATTTTGAAGATGCTGTAAGAAAAGTAAGAGAGCAAAAAAACCTCAAGATAGGCGAAAAGCTAGTGGCTTCCTATTACAGGTAGTTTTTATTAAATAGACAATCCAACTCTCGTAAATGTCTGAATTTAGAGGATATGCTGGAAAATCATTAGAATTTTTAAAAGCTAACAAAATCGGTGTTGGTGATGTAGTAAAGATTCTTGCAGATTTAACATATTTAGGAATAATTATGCCAAGGTATGAACACAGTGACGATGAGCATCTAGTTCTCAAACTAAAGAGTGGATACAATATTGGATTAGAAATTGAAAAGATAGAAAAGATAGAGAAAATATCTAATTCTGAAAAAATTATTGAAAAAAAAGAAAGTTTAGAAAAAAATCCTGCCTTACCAAAAATTCTCTTACTATCAACAGGGGGTACAATTGCAAGCAAAGTAGATTATAGGACAGGTGCAGTAACTCCAGTTTTAACTGCTGAAGAGCTTAATTCGTCAGTTCCTGAACTTACTAAAATTGCCAATGTGGATGCAAAGGTATTGTTTTCAGAATATTCAGAGAACATAATGCCAGAACATTGGTTAATAATTGCTGAAAGATTAAAGGAATATTCAACTTCAAATTATTCAGGAATAATTATTGCACATGGAACAGATACGATGCACTATACATCATCATTTCTTTCATTTGCACTTGCAGGATTTCCCATTCCAATTGCACTTGTCGGTTCACAAAGATCTTCTGATCGTGCTTCATCAGATGCAGCCCTGAATTTAATAGGTGCAATAAAATTTCTTGTTGGCTGTAAAACAAATGGAGTATATGTCGTAATGCATCAAGATGAAAATGATGAAACAGTTGCCTGCCATTTAGGAACAAGAGTTAGAAAAAATCATACAAGTAAGAGAGGTGCATTTCAAACGATTGGGGATAATCCAGCATTTATTATTGTAAATGATCAAATTCAAAGAAATATGAAAGATGAGTTTTTTAAAGTCAAAGGATTTCAACCTAGGATTAATATTAATACAAAAGTAGCATTAATAAAATATTATCCAGGATATGATCCCAATCTTTTAGGCAAAATTATTGAAATGAATTACAGTGGAATAATTTTTGAAGGGACTGGTTTAGGACATGTTGGAAAAACAATGTATGATAATGTAAAAAAAGCAAATGAAAAAGGCATTTTCTTAGGCATGACTTCACAATGTATTGACGGCAGAGTTGGGATGACAGTATATGAAAGTGGAAGGGATTTACTAAATTTAGGAATAATTTCTTTGAAGAATATGATTCCAGAAGTGGCATTAGTCAAAGCTATGTGGGCTCTAGGAAATTCGGAAACCCTTGAAGATGTCAAACAGGTAATGCTTGAGAATATTGCTTCTGAAATATCTGATTAAAAATGAGTGATATGAATGTCTAAATTTTTCATTGAAAATATTGGATTAAAGGTTGGTCTTGAGATACATCAGCAACTATCTACTAACAAAAAATTATTCTGTAGTTGTACACCGCTTGAATCAGATGAATACACTATAAAATTTCAAAGAAAATTAAGAGCAGTCAAAAGTGAATTGGGGGAATATGATCCGGCAGTTCTTTTTGAGATTTCAAAATCTAAAACAATAATGTATTATGCTAATTCCGATAGTAGTTGTCTAGTAGAACAGGATGAAGAGCCTCCCCATAATTTAGATGAAGATGCAAAAAACATTGTATTAATTATTGCATCTGCCCTTGGATCAAATATTTTTAGTGAAATTTATCCTATGAGAAAAATGGTAATTGACGGTTCAAATACTACAGGTTTTCAAAGAACTATGTTAGTTTCTCAAGGAGGCCATATTGATGTAGATGGTGAAAAAATCGGCGTTCAATCAATTTGTTTAGAAGAAGATGCTGCAAAATTGCTCGGTGATAAGGCTGATGTAAGAGAATATAGTTTAGACCGTCTTGGAATCCCCCTAATTGAAATTGCGTTAGAACCTGTTGAAGGGGATTCAAAAAAAATAAGAAAAATTGCATTATCTCTTGGTAGGTTACTACGAAGTACAAAAAAAGTTACCCGTGGAATTGGTTCGATACGACAAGATGTTAATGTCTCTGTTAGGGATGGTGGAGGAGTAGTTGAAGTCAAAGGGGTACAGCAATTAGATCAATTAGAAAAAGTAGTAGAATTTGAGGCTAAGAGACAACATGGTCTTGTAAAGATAGCTGAAAAATTACAGAATTCTAATTTTAGTGAAATTTCAAAAAATAATGATGTTTTTGACATAACCAATGACTTTAAGAATTGTGAATCAAAAATTATTCGAAAATCCTTAAGAGATAACTCAATTATCAAAGCAATCAGAATCAGAAATTTTGCAGGAATGTTTAGTTATTCGCCATATGAAGGAATAAGATTAGGAAAGGAAATCGGTCAGCTTGTAAAATTCTATGGAATTGGAGGAGTTTTCCATTCTGATGAATTACCAAATTATGGCATAGAAGAAAGCGATGTATCTATTGTGAAAGAAATATTAAAAATCAATGAGACGGATTCATTTTTAATAATTGCTGCACCTTTAGTAAAAATTGATTTTGTAATTGATTCTATAATTAAAAGAATAATTCAAGCAAAGAAAGGAGTTCCTGCTGAAACCAGATTAGCTACTCAAACTGGTGAAACAGTATACCTTAGACCTAGACCAGGTGCATCAAGGATGTATCCTGAGACAGATATTCCCCAAATCATTATAACAAAAGAAGAGTTAGAAAATGCAAAGAAAAATATCCCAAAATCATGGGATGAATCACTCAATGATCTGCAAAAAAAATATGATTTGAATTTACAATTAGCAGAACAAATTTTTGATTCTGTATATTTAAAAATTTTTGAATATACTTGTGAAAAAACCTCAATAACACCAACTTTCATAGCATCAATTCTTTGTTCTACTATTACTAATCTAGAAAGAAATGGTTTGAATTCTAAATTATTGAAAAATGAAGAAATTATAAAATCTTTTGAATTTTTATCAAATGAAAAAATTGCCAAAGAATCAATCCAGATGATTTTTGAAAACATAATGTCTGGAAAATCTAAAACGATTGAAGATGCAATTAGAAATACATCTGTTAAAACTATGGGTAAAGAGGAATTTGAAAAAATCATAGAGGGCATTATTGATAGTAACAAAGAAATTATTCAAAATCAAAAAGAACGTGCAATTAGTCCATTAATGGGAATTGCCATGAAGGAACTTAGGGGGAAAGTATCAGGTGAAATGGTAAATAATATTCTTTTGGAAAAAATAAAGAAGTTTTTGGATAATAATTAATAGTGATTGTATGCGGGAAGTGGGATTTGAACCCACGAACTCCTAGAAGATAAGGATCTGAACCTTACGCCTTTGACCGGGCTGGGCGACTCCCGCAATCTAAAATCTTGAAATCTAGAATAAGTTTCTTTATTATACTGTTTTAGTTATAAGACTTTGAATTAATCAAATGTGATAGAAATGGAATTCAGAGAAATTTATTGTAATAATTGTAAAAAAATTCTAGGACGTTATAACATAAAATTCTACAATGCGGATAAAATTGGAGAAATAGTGAATATTCATCATGTGTCTCATATACGAAATGGTCATAAAATTACAATAAGAAAATTTATCAAGAATACTAATTTACAAAAATTGTAATTTTGTAATGGCTTCAGATAAATTAGAAATTCTTTGAATATTTTGACCAGAAATATGTTGATTCCATGGCTGTGAATATAAGAAAACCTTTTTTTTATGTTTTGAAAATTTAATTGCATTTATTGGAGAGTCGTCAATAAAAACATCATAATCTAAATCTGCCTTCATTGGGCCATCTATAACTGACACATAATTTTCATATGTTATGTTATGCAATTTAAGCCAGTTTTTTACAAAAGAGTCAGTTGACAATTCTCTGGCTGTTACAATATCAACTTGTCCAAAATTTGAAAGATTTTGAGTAATTAATGATAAATTATTTTCCATTGGAGGAATAGAATTCCAATTGCTCCAACATGAAGTTAGCTCTGCATAAAAGTCATATCGGTTAATTTTAAATTTTTTCCAAAAATCCCAATTTGTTATGTCCTCTTTAGAAATGCTAGGTCTAATTTTTTTACTGTAGATTAACCATGATTCAATTACATCAGCTAGTACTCCATCAACATCTAAAGCAATATTCAATGTCATTATCTATTATTCAGCAGATTTTTGAAATTCTTCCAGAAGATTTTTTTGATGTTTGCTAAGTTTTTTTGGAATATTAACAACTATTCGTATGTATTGATCCCCACGACTTTTTGAATTCATGTGTGGTACACCTCTACTTTTTAATTTGATAATTGTGTTGGGTTGACTGCCAGGCTCTACTTTAATTTTTTCAGTTCCATCTAAAGTTGGAATTACAATTTCTCGACCCAAAGTAGCATCGATCATGGAAATGTCCTGATCATAGAAAATATCCATGTCGTCTCGCTTGAATTTTTGGTGATCTTGAACTCTAATTCTGACAATTAAATCTCCATTTACGCCTCCAGGAATTTCATTACCTTCTTCTGGAACCGTATAATCTCCATTATCTACCCCAGCTGGAATATCAAATGATATTTTTTTAGTACCTTTCTTCCTGCCATTTCCTTTACATTCACTACAAGGTGTTTGTATGATTGAGCCATATCCTTTACATGTTGAACATGGTTCTACTGTAACAAAGGATGCGAATCCCATGCTTCTGCTTTTACGTACCTGACCTTGGCCATTACATGTTGAACAGGTATTCTTGCTTGTACCAGGTTTACATCCAGATCCATTACATATGTCACATTGTATTTCTTTGTGTAAATTGATTTCCATTTTTTTGCCATGAAGAACATCTTCAAGAGTTACTGAAGTTTCATAAAGAATATCCGAACCTCTTTGTTGACGATAGTTAGATCCCCCCGTTCTGCCAAAGATAGATTCAAAAATTGAATCAAATCCACTGTTCCGCCCAAATAAATCACTAAAGTCACCACGGGCACCTTGAAAAATGTCCTCACTACTATATCTTCCATCAACACCAGCGTGACCATGTTGATCGTAAACTTTTCTTTTTTCAGGATCTGAGAGAACAGCATAAGCTTCAGAAATTTCTTTAAAGTGTTCTCCAGCCTCAGCAGATTTGTTACGATCAGGATGAAATTTTAGTGCTAATTTTCTATACTGCATTTTAATTTCGTTAACTGGAGTTGTTTTTGAAACTCCTAAAACCTCGTAATAATCACGTTTTGCTGCCATGAATCATCTTTTAATTATAATTGACGTATAAATCGTCGAATTTGTAAGATTAGTTTTTAGCCTCATCAGTTGAAGATGATTGAGAACTTTGTTGATCGTTGTTTGATTCTTGTTGATCTCCGGTTCCAGTATTTTGTTGTGTTGAACCGGGTTGAGGTGTGACATTTTTGTAAAGTTCGGTCGTAACTTCATTCACTATTGATTTTAGAGTATCAAGTTTTGGTGCAAGTTCAATAATTTCCTTATCAAGAGATTCTTTAACTTCTTTTACAGCGTCAGTAATTTTGATTCCCTGTTCTTGTGATATTTTATCTTTAAGATCATGATTAACAAGTTTTTCAACAGTATAGATGAAACTTTCAGCCTCATTTTTTAGATCGATTTTTTCTTTTTTCTTTTTATCTTCATCAGAGAATTTTTCAGCATCTTCTTTTAGTTTTTCAATTTCTTCTTTTGATAGTTTTGAATTAGATGAAATTGTAATTTTTGCCTCTTTTTTTGTTCCAAGATCTTTGGCAGCTACATTAATTATTCCATTTGCATCTATGTCAAATTTTACTTCAATTTGAGGAATTCCTCTTGGAGCTGGTGGTAAATCTGTAAGATTAAAGCTTCCCAAAGAAACATTATCAGTTGCCATTGGTCTTTCTCCCTGAACTATATGGATGGTAACTGCGGTTTGGTTATCTGCGGCAGTGGTGAAAACTTTACTTTTTGATGTTGGTATTGTTGTATTCCTTTCAATTAATGGTTCTCTCACTCCACCCAAAGTCTCAATCCCTAATGTTAATGGCGTTACATCTAGTAATACAATGTCACTTGTTACATCGCCAGCAATTATTCCTGCTTGAATTGCTGCACCCATGGCTACTGCTTCCATTGGATCTACTCCAGATTCAGGTTCTCTCCCCAATATTTCGCCAACAAATTTTTTCACTAGTGGGATTCTTGTTGGCCCACCAACCATGACAATTTTATTAATATCAGATTTTGCTAGTTTTGAATCTTCAAGTGCTTTTTCAATAGAAGGTTTACATCGTTGAATGATTGGTCCAATTAATTCATCTAGTTTTGCTCTTGTCATTCTTAGTTCAAGATTCTTTGCTCCAGTTGAAGGATCATGAGCAATGAAAGGAAGATTGATGTCAGTTTCCATAACTGTCGAAAGTTCAATTTTTGCTTTTTCTGCAGCCTCTCTAATTCTAGTCATTGCTGTAGAATCTTTAGAAAGATCAACTCCCTCTTTTTTCTTGAATTCGTCTAGAACATAATTAATTATAATTTTATCCATGTCTGTTCCACCTAATTGAGTATCACCAGAAGTACTCATTACTTCAAATACCCCCCCACCCATTTCCATTATTGTAACATCTAGTGTTCCGCCTCCAAAATCAAATACAAGAATTTTCATGTCTTCTTTGGTTTTATCTAATCCAAATGCCAAGGCTGCAGCTGTTGGCTCGTTGATTATTCTTACAACATCAAGACCAGCAATAGTTCCTGCATCTTTAGTGGCTTGACGTTGATTATCATCAAAATATGCTGGAACAGTGATTACAGCTTTATTAACTGGTTCGCCAATAAATGCTTCAGCATCTTTTTTTATTTTTTGAAGAATAAATGCTGAAATTTGTTGAGGTTTGTAATTTTTATCTTGAATTTTAAAAGTATAATCAGATCCCATCTTTCTCTTTGCTGCAACAATAGTACTATCAGGATTAGTTACAGCTTGTCTTCTAGCAGGTTCACCTACCAATAATTCACCAGTTTTCGTAAATGCCACAACTGAAGGAAATGCCTTACCGCCAACAGTTGTACCCTCTGCAGCGGGAATAATAGTTGGTTTTCCACCCATTACTACTGCAGCGGCAGAATTACTTGTTCCTAAATCTATTCCTATTATTTTGGCCATTTTATTTCATCTTCATTTTTTCGAAATTTCTACTAGTGTTGGTCTAATAACCCTCTTATGAGAAATATATCCTTTCCTGAGTTCTTTTGTTACTGTATTATCATCTAGTTCAGAATCTTGAATAATTGATATTGCCTCATGAAAGTTTGGATCAAATATTTCACCTAATGCATCTATAGCTACTACATTATACTTCACTAACAAAGAATCCATATTTTTCAAGATAGAGTCTAGTCCTTTTGTGTTAATCGTACTTTCTGCAAATACTTGTTTAGCTCGTATAAAATCATCATAAATAGTTAAAAAATCTAGCATAAACTCATCAATTTTTGTATTTACTCCTTTTTCAATATCAGATTGTGTTTTTCTATTTAAATTTTGATAATCAGCTAGGATATGTTTAATTTTTTCCTCATAAACTTGTGTTTTTTGTTTTTCTTTTTCTAAAAGATTTTTTAATTTATTAACTGTTAAGTTTTCAGTATCAATTTGTATTAAATCATCAAACAGATCATTAATTTTGCTACTAGGAATTACTGTGTTAGGAATTTTGTCTAGATTATTTTCATCTAGATTATTTTCGTTTGACAATGGAAACACAATACTTGTTTAGCTAATTTATACTCTTAGTGGATAATTTCACATAAAGGGTTGGTTTTAATTACAATAATATTAGAATCTTGTTTATTTTTCTCTATATTCTCAAAATCTTTTTTTGAACATGCAACAATAATCGTAGTCTTGTCACTATGAAATAAATCAAAGTTTGGATCTGCATATGCTTCTACATCACCAATATAATCACGTAGTTTTGAAGTTAGAGTATGTAACATTTCAATTTTATCTCCACGCATTTCATGCTGATCAAGTGTCCAGGATAAAGCAATTTTGGTTCTACTTGCTTTTAGATCATTTTTCTTTAAAGTAGAACGAATTTCATCAATTAATCTTTTAATATAACCATCAATTCCCTTAACACTTCCATTTACTAGATACATGAGTGTATTTGCACTTTCAAATGAAGAACCTAAAGATTTGAGATCAAATAATCCACTAACCATATTATCTAAGAAAATCTCTTGAAAATCATCTGAAGAAAGATCATTTTTTGTGACATCATCTTGCACATATCTGCAAACTTCTAGGATGCTACTGAGACTAGAAAATCTAGATAAGATATTGATTGCATGAAAATGTTCAGCTGAGGAAAGGGCTACAAATTTTTTTTCTTTTTTTCCAGTTGTTAAAAGCTCTGCTAATGTTAAATCTTCTTTTCCATTAAAAGAGCCAATAATATTTGGTTGTGAATATAGAGATTCCAAAGGATAGTAAAAGTAAGAAATTTGTTTTCCTACTTCAAAACCTGTAACATGCTCAAGTAAGGAAATATTTTCATTATTGCCTCCAAAACCAACTGGTAGAGTATAAATCACAGAACTATTCTTTTTTAGAGAAGTTGCAGCGTCTTTGAATTTTGAATGAATTTCAGTTTTGATGTCTTGTCCTGTTTTTCTAATTCTCGGTGTAAAGAACAGATATTGAGCTTTTGAAATGGCCACATCGATTGGCTCCATAGCCAATAGTGGTTCATCTTCTTTTAGAGAAGATACGTTTGGATAAGTTTTAGCTATTTCTGCTTTCAGAGAGATCGCTGATGGTGTAGATTCATCAATAATGTATACATCAGCTCCCCTAATTGCCATTTGGGATGCAATGGTATAACCTTCCGTACTAAGTCCATAAACAACAACTTTTGCTCCCGTCATTACACATACAGGTGATAATAGACTAAGAAAAACTTATTGAACTTATCATTATAATGGAAAATACTTGAAAATATGGATTGATATTCTAACTCCTAAACAATTATTGTTTTCTGAACCAATAATTAAAAAATTAAGTAAAAAACACGATATTTTGTGTACTTCAAGATTATATGATGAAGTTTCAAAATTGGCAAATATTCGAAATTTAGACCTAGTTCATGTAGGTAAGTATGGGGGTGATAAAAAATATGGCAAGCTTGAAGCCAGTATTGATCGGATGAAGAAATTGTCGTTGTTAATTAATGAATTTTCTCCAGACTTTGTAATTAGTTTTTGTTCGCCAGAAGCAGCAAGGATATCATTTGGTATGGGAATTAATCATATTGCATTTTGTGATTCACCACATGCTAAAGCAGTAATGAAATTAACATTACCTTTAATTCAAAAATTATTGACGCCGTGGATTATTCCGAAAAAAGAATTTTCAAAATATGGAATAGATAAGAAAAATATCATCCAATACAAAGCAATAGATGCATTTGTCACAATGAGAAGAGTTATTAAAAAAAATGGTATTTTACCCTTTAAGAATACTCATAGGAAAAATATTTTGATCAGAGTAGAGGAAGAACAAGCATCATATACATCAAAATCACAAAATATAATTCTGATAATTAAAGAAATTGTAAATGAATTTGATGGAGAAAATATTGTCATTCTTGGAAGATATTCAGAACAAATTAAAAATCTTCGAAAATTATTTGGTAAAAAAACAAGAATTCTGAAAATGTCATTTGATGGAAAACAATTGTTAAATAATACTGATATTTTTCTTGGATCAGGCGGTACTATGACTGCAGAAGCCGCGTTACTTGGAATTCCAACAATTTCCTATAATGCAGTACCAAATATTGTTGAAAATTATTTACTAAAAAATAATCTTTTAAAAAGAGAAACAAATCCCAAAAAAATAACCAAAATTATCAAGAAATTTCTTGAATCATCTGATGATTATAGAAAAAGAGCACAAAAAATTTCAAACAAGATGGAAGATCCTGTTGAAAAATTAATTCAAATAATTAGTGAATAAATTATGAATTGATTCAATTTAAGAAATAAACACAAATAAAAAGTTCATTAAGGGAATTGGTGTGCTCGTTTTAGCAGCCCGGTAGTGTAGCGGTCAAGCATAGGGGCCTTTGAAGCCCTTGACCCCAGTTCGAGTCTGGGCCGGGCTACTATATTTAAAAAAAGAATATGTGTTACAATATCAATATAATAATCTAAATTTACAGGTATTGTAGATGACCGACATTATTTTAGGAATGGGAGAAGTTGGTTCTACTCTGTTTGATTTACTTAGTGAGCGTGGTTTTAATTGTGTAGGTATAGATAAAGAAACTGCAAAATGTAAAAATTATTCTGAAAATATTTCGATAGAAAACCCAGAGTATCTACATGTTTGTCTTCCAGGAGAATTAAATAAATTTGAAGAAATTATCACAAATTGGATAAAAAAAATTAAGAATTTACAGGTCGTTATTATTCATTCTACAGTAAGGCCAGGTACTACAAAAAATCTTCAAAATAAATTTGAGTTGCCCGTTTTATTTTCACCAGTACGTGGAGTACATAGAAGATTTTTAGATGATATAAAAAAATATACAAAATTTATCTCTTCTGATAAAAAAGAAATTAATCTTAAAATTAAATTAGATTTAGAGAAACGATTCCAAAAAATACAATGGATGTCCAATACAAAAACTGCTGAATTGGCAAAAATCTTAGTAGATACAACGTATTATGGATGGCTAATAAATTATGCTCAGATTACAAAAATGATTTGTGATAAAGAAAAAATAGATTTTGATGAGATGTGGAAATTTGCAGATGAAATTCATGAAAATTTAGGAAATAGGCCAAAGATGTATCCTGGAATTATCGGAGGTCATTGTGTAATACCAAATCTAAGTTTAACAGAATATGATAATTTAGAAATTATTAATAAAATAAATGAGACATTCAAAAATTTTACAGATATTAAAAATTCTAATGATTAAAAATCTAATTTCGTAAGTAATTTTGTTGCAATAATGAAGAGAATAGATGCGATGGCAACTAAAACACACATTTCCATAATTACAAAATTTGTAATATTACCAAAAATTCCAGCACGTATTACATCGACCAAATAGGTGAGTGGATTTAGGTAGAAAGTTGTTTTAAGAGGTTCTGGTGTACCTGAAGCTGGATAAAATGCAGTACTAACGAATGCAAAAAATAGAAAGACAGTATTAATAATTACATTAAATCCTTCGCTAGAACGTAATCTTGTAGAAATAATTGATGCAATCGAACCAAATAGAACGGATCCAGTTATCGCTGCAAAAATAATTATAGGAATAGTGATCAATGTAAATTCAATTGATTCAAAAAATACAGGATATCCAACAAGTGCAATCAAAGATGCGCTTACTAATCCTACAATTCCAATAGTGCAAATATTACTCAAAATATAATCAGTTCGTGTAAAAGGTCCAGACATTATTTGCTCAAACATTCCATGTCTCCTATCATTCCAAATTATTATTCCTGAAATAAGAGTACTATTCATTATGTTAAATCCGATCATACCAGATGCCAGAAAAGCTGGATAGTCAAGTTCTTTGTTACCAAAAGGCACTTCCTGAATTAATGAGGTGTAGGCATAGCCGGCAACAAAAATGTAGATTAGTGGAAATATGACTTGCCAGATTAAAAACCCAGGATTAATTGATATTGTTAAATTTCTATTAACAAGTCTAATTATTGGATGCATTATCATTCACCATTTTTAAAAAAATTTCTTCAAGATTTGTAGGAACTGCGGATAGATCTTCGATCTCAATTTTATTATCGTTTAAAATTCGTAAAACTTGTAATAATATTAATTCAGATTGTTTTGAATGAATTATTATATTTGTTCCATTATCAAAATCAATTTTGCAATCAGGAATACCCGAAAGAAAAGTTGATATTTCATTTTGTTTTTTTATTAAATGAATTTTTATTGTTTTTTCTTTACCAAATTTGTTTTTTAAAGCCTCAGGAGTATCTACAGTAAGAATTTTCCCTTTATCAATTATAGCTATTTGATCACAAAGATATTCAGCTTCGCTTAGAATATGTGTTGTATAAAATATTGTCAGACCGGTTTTTACTTTATTTTTTAAATAATCTAACAATTTTCTTCGTGCACTAGGATCTAATCCTACAGTTGGTTCATCTAAAAATAAAAGTTCCATATCGTGCATGAATTCACGAGCCACTTGTACTCTTCTTCTTTGACCAATAGATAGATCTTCATTTTTTTTCTTTCTAATATCTTGCAGATCAAAATCTTTTAGGAGTTCTTCCCCCCTCTTTTTGCGTTCAATTTTAGGAACGTTCCACATCATTCCGTATTTGTCAAGGGATTTTTCAACAGTTAGTGTTGGTTCGTAGCTAGGTTGTTGTAAAACTACGCCAATTTTATGACGAATTTGTAAAGGATTTTCAATTGCATTTATTCCTAGAATGGTTAGAGAACCACTTGAAGGCGGAATTAGTGTTGTTAGAAGTTTGATGGTGGTTGATTTTCCTGCGCCATTAGGACCTAAAAATCCAAAAACTAGGCCGGATTTTATAGATAAAACAATATCATCGACTGCTTTAACTTGTCCGTATAATTTTGATATGTGTTCAACGTTAATGCATGACATAAAATAAGAACAATCTTCTCACTAATTTAGTTAATGAGATTTATCATCGGTTTTGGTAGCAATGGTAGGAGTAAATAACAAAGAATCTGGTTTATCCATCAATTTATGTTTTAACACACCGGATAATTATAATGAAATTTTTATTAATAGAGCCAGTTTACATAAATTGAATTGTCTGAATTTGATAGTCTTGTAGAAAAATTACTTGGGCAAAAACCAGAATTAACTAGATCGGAAATTGAACAGCAAATTAAACATAAAAAAGAAAAGATCGGGGCAGGATACCTAACAGATCAGGGAGCTTTGTTTTTAATTGCGTCTGATTTTGGAATTTCATTATCAGATCCATTAAAAGTAGAAATGGGTTTAAAAGATCTTTATGCTGGCGCAAAAGAAATCTCCTTAGAAACTAGAGTTCTCAACGTATCTCCAGCTAAACAATTTTCCCGTAAAGATGGTTCGCCCTTTTATCTTAGAACAATGACAGTGTACGATAAAAATTCAACTGCCAGTGTAAAATTATGGGATGATAAAGCAAATCTACCTGGAATTGAAAATCTTAAACCTGGAGATTTGATTAAAATAATTAAAGCATATGTAAAATCAGATCTTAATGGATCTCCAACTATCAATATTGGCTCAGGTTCCAATATTGAAGTAACATATAACAAAAGTGAGATTCCGACTATAGACAAGATTACAAAAGATATAAGTGAACTACAAGAAGGGCAAAAAGATCTTGTAATTACAGGTGTGATTGATGGTGTTGTAAATAGCATGGAATTTACAAATTCTCGTGGTCAGCCCGGAAAAGCACTTAGAATGAGGTTAAAAGGGAAAGATGGAAACGTTATGAGAGTAGTTTTGTGGGGGAAAGATGAATCAGTTATTCCAAATATGATTTCTCAAGATGCCAAAGTTAGATTGCTTGGTGTTAATATAAAAAATGGAAATCAAGGACTTGAAATTCATGGTAATGATTCAACCATAATTGAAATTGAAGGTAGTAAAGAAGCAGAACCCATAATTGCAAGAATTCTTTCAATTGCAATAACAGAAAAAGGAAATAATTTGATTCTTGGTGTTGATAAGAAAAAGAACCTTTACAACATTAGTGATTATTCAAACTCTACTAGTATTTGTAAAGAAGGCGATGTGATAGAATGTATGCCATCAAAAGTATATGGAAATTTGGTTACATTAGATAATAATTCATTTGTAAGAAAATTAGAAAATGATGAATCAATTCCATCATTATCTAAACTTAGAACAAAGATTAATGAGATCAAAGTAGATGGGAATTATTGTATAGAATGCATAATACTTAAAATTCCAGAAAGACGAGAAATTCAAACAAAATCAGGAGAATTAATTCTCTTATCAGAGATGTTTGTAGAGGATGACACTGGTCAAATTTGGGTTAAAGGATGGAGAAATCAAGCAAGATTGATGGAGAAATGCGAATTGGGGGAAATAATTTCAATAACAGGACTTAATGCAAAAGCAGGTTTAGAAGGAAGAATTGAGTTAGTCTTTACACCGTTTTCTAAAATTACAAAGAAAAACTAAGAATCCCAAAATCCTCTAGTTACAACATATTGTCTTTCAGCTTCATAGATTTGCTTAAAGAGATGTTCATCATCTACCATATTTCGTAGTATACGTGCAGCAGTATCAGCACCAACTCCATATCCAGATATGACAGTTATTGCAGTTTTCCCAAAATTTTCTATTAAAGAAGCAACTTTCCAGGCTCTTTCAAATTTGTGTTTTTCATCTGAAGAAAGTTTTTTTCCTCCATATTTTTTACGAATTATTTTTGGAAGCTCATAGTCTGAATAAAAAGTCGCAGTGATTTGCCTTGCTTTGCAGTAAGGACAAATCAATGTATTTTGGACTTCATTTGTCTCTACTACTCGTTCCCATTTCCCACAACGTGCACAAATAAGACGATGTTTTGTCTTTGCTAGTCTTGCTTTTACAAGATCAATTATTCCTTTGTCAAGATTGATAGGTGATGAATAATATTTTGCAGTATGATCTAAAATTGGTTCAGCCAGTTTTGAGAATTTGTCAATTTCTAACCATTTAATTAAAATTTCATTGTCTCTAATTTTTTTTAAAATTTTATCTGTGTTTTGAAGATCATATTTGTCATGAAATAATTCACGTAGTGCTTCTTTTACAAGAGGTGTTTTAAAATATCTTTCATATAAAAATCTGGCTGATTTTTTTTCATAGATTGATCCTCGTCCAACAACCCCAAATTTTTTTGCAACACACCATGTTTTCCAATTTACATTATGAGTTCCAACTAAAGAAGCAGTTACAATTGAATAAAGATCATAATTGTCTTTTATAATTTCAAGAAAGAGTTTTTCAGAAATTCTTGAATTAGAAGATAAGACTATTCTATAACCATCAGAACGCGAATCAACCATAGAGCCTAACATGGAAGATAACATGGAAGAAAGTAATGTTGATAACGTTGAATTGATCTTAGTTCCAAAACAAGAATGTAATACTATTGAGCCTTGTGAACGACTAGATTCTATAACAATATTTTTTTCATCAGGAATTTCATTAAAATTTAATTTTTCAATGGTTTGGTTGATTAATTTCAGAGAGCCATTTTTTACTTTGTTACGAAATACACCCACTTTTTTTGCTGTATTATAATCAACAGGTATGGTTTCTCCTTCCCAATAAGGAACAGTTATGCCACCCCCCCTGAATGGTTCAACGTTTACTGTGAATGATTTTTCATCAACATTAAGTATTCGCCATTGTGAACCCTTTAAGACAAAAATATTTCCAGAATCTCCAAAATTACCAACAAATCTTTGATCTAAACTTCCAATGATTTTTTTTCCAACACTATCAAATACTTTGAATTTAAGAATATCAGGTATTGTCGAAAGATTTTCAAAGTAATATTTGAATGAGTGACCTTTTTTCAAGAAAGTCATTTTTGTTTTATCAAAAAAGATCAAATAGTTAGAATCAAGTAAATCTAAAACATCCAACAAATCTTCTAGACGTAAATTTCGAAATGGGTATGCATTGTTTATTGTTTCTAATGCCATATTAACAGAAATTTCACCTAGTTGCATAGTCATGCCAACAAGATGGTGTGCAAGTACATCTAGAGAACCATCATGTATTTTTTGTTCTTCTATAGAACCTTGTTTTATAAGATCAAGTATTGCTCTTGCCTCATATTCATCGTCAAAATTATTTGTAATTATCAATCCCTTTGCAGAAGCATCTCTGGTATGTCTACTACGTCCTATTCTTTGAATTAATTTTGATACTTGTCGAGGAGAACCATAATGAATGACCAATTCTATTGAACCTATATCTAATCCTAATTCAAGAGAAGAAGTACAAACTATAATTCCACGTTTTCCTTCTCTTAATGTCATCTCAGTATCTTCTCGCACCTCCTTTGATAATGATCCATGATGTAATTCGATATTGATATCTGATTTTTCTTTCATTATAGAAGCTAAGAATTCAGCTTCTCCTCGTGTATTGGTAAAAAGAAGAATTGGTGAATCTAAATTCAATTCTAAAACATATTCGATAATTTTATCAGCAACATCTGAAATAGTTCCATCTACAAATTTTACTTCAACATCATAATTACGAACAGAAGTGTCTCTAATTATTTGACATTTTCTTTTAGTTCCAACTACAAATTTCCCAACTTCTTCAAAATTACCAACAGTTGCTGATAAACCAATTTTTGTAAGAGGGTATTTTGAGTTAAGCTGTAATCGTTCTATACTTAATGAAAGCTGAGAACCTCTCTCACTACCAAGTAATTCATGAACCTCATCAATAATAATCCATACAAGTTCAGATAATGCGTCTAGCATTTTTATCTGGGTGAGTAGAATGACTAGAGTTTCAGGAGTTGTTATTAGAACATCTGGGGGGTTTTCAGTAATTTTTCTTCTTGCTACTTGAGTTGTATCACCATGTCTGATTTCAATTGAAAGATCATTGCTATGTGCATATTTGGAAATTCTTCGAAATACATCTCTGTTTAATGCTCGTAAAGGAGTAATGTAAAGAACTTTAATTTTCCCAGATTTTTTTGATTTCTTTACTAAAGAAAAAATTGGAATTACAGAACATTCTGTTTTACCTGAACCAGTTGGTGCAATTATTAGACAGTCTTTCTTTTGTAAAATTATAGGTACAGCTTTTTTCTGAATTTCAGTTAGTTTAGTGAATCCAAAATTTGTAAATAACAAATCAAGTTTTGAATCATGTGATGGATTCTTTTGTTGTATTTGATTGTGATCTTTCATAAACCATTACACTGCCTATACCAAGTGCAAATAAGATTACAGTAATAATTGAAATTAAATCAATGATTCCTCTCATCGTTAAACTCTATGATTGATAGTTAAATATCTTCAGTACAGTCGGTTAATCCTGCTGTATGTATTTTATAAGAAAAATTATATTTATGAAGGAGCCATCTTATTTCACCATGAAATTTTGAAGCCGTTTTTGTTAGATAAATTTTGATATGAGTGAATGGATCAATGGCAGTTCTCATATTTTCTATTTCTTTATCTTCAATGTTTCTAATCATATTAGTAATAACAATAGGAATTTTTTTGTTAATTGCAATTAGCGATAAATTATAAATGTACTTCATGAATAAAGAATTTTTTTCAAATATATTATCTTCTTTTGGATATTCATATGAGAATAAGTCAGTAATATTATCAATTATTATTATAGAAAAATCAAAGTTATTCATGATCTCAATTGATTTAATTTGTTCGGAAGTATTTGTTATTCGTGAAACTGTTATTTTTTCAAGAATATCAAATGTAAGATTTTGTTGCCTTTGAATTTCAAGAATTCGTTCAGGTCTAAAATTTCCTGTTGTATCTTGATATAGAACATTACCTCCATTTTTTATGGCATTTATGCAAATTTGCAATAACAGTTGTGTTTTTCCAGTTCCACTACCACCATAAATGTCTGTAATTACACCGATTGGTATTCCACCAAATAAAAATTGGTCTAATTTTTGTAATCCAGTTGAGATCATTTGACAATTATCTAAAAATCATGAAAAAATTTAAGGAATTTCTTAATTCGTAAAAGAGGCAAGGCTTTTATTCTAGAAAACAACGTAAGCAAAACAAGTGAATAATTAGTGTCACAACCTAGTAGTGCAAAAAGACCATTAACGACTCTTCAAAAAAGCACAAAGAAGAAAGTTACTGTAAGACTCAAAAATGAAGTAGAGTATAAAGGAAAGATGGACAATGTTGATTCATACATGAATTTGATAATGACTGATGCAGAGGAACTTCATGATGGTAAAGTAATTGCAAATTATGGTCGAGTAATTGTAAGAGGTAATAATGTCTTATTTATCAAACTAGAAAATGAACTCTAGTGGTTTCTATGACTAGTAATTTTCTATTTACTTCAGAATCTGTTACCGAAGGGCATCCTGATAAAATATGTGATCAAATTTCAGATGCATTTTTAGATGAATTTCTTAGGCAAGACCCAGATTCCAGAGTTGCAATTGAAACAATGGTTACTACTGATTTTGTGGTTGTTTCAGGTGAAGTAACATCAAAAGCTAATTTTGATAGAAAAGCTCAAGAAAAACTAGTTAGAAAAACAATTCGAGAAATAGGATACGATGACAAAGATTTGATGTTTGATACTGAATCTTGTGAAGTTACATTACGATTACATTCTCAAAGTCCAGATATTAGTCAGGGAGTTACTGCAACCAATGAAAAGGAGCAGGGGGCAGGAGATCAAGGATTGATGTTTGGATATGCTTCAAACGAAACAAAAGAACTTATGCCAATGCCAATATTACTTGCACATAAACTGACACAAAAATTAGCAGAGGTCAGGAAAAATAAAATTTTATCTTGGGTAAGACCTGATGGTAAATCGCAAGTTTCTGTTAGATATGAAAATAATAAACCAACAAAAATTGAAACTATAGTTATTTCAACTCAACATGCACCCGAGATTTCACAAGAAGAAATTTCAAAACAAATTATTGATAAGGTAATCAAACCAGTTTTGGGGAATCTTTGGAATGATAAAATTAGAATTCATATTAATCCAACAGGAAAATTTGTAATAGGAGGACCCCATGGAGATACGGGACTTACAGGAAGAAAAATAATTGTGGATACCTATGGTGGATACGGAAGACATGGTGGAGGAGCTTTCTCTGGAAAAGATCCTTCAAAGGTAGATAGATCTGCATGTTACATGTGTAGATATATTGCCAAAAATCTTGTAGCTGCAGGTTTGGCTGAAAGATGTGAAGTACAATTAGCATATGCAATAGGAGTGGCTGAACCAGTTTCACTTTATGTCAACACATTTGGTTCAAATAAGATACCAGAAAAAGACATTGAAGAATTAGTTAGAAAGAATTTCAATATGAAACCATTTGGAATTATTTCTCAGCTAGACTTGAAAAGACCAATTTACAGAAAAACTTCTTCCTATGGACATTTTGGAAGAAATGAGCCTGAATTTAGTTGGGAAAAAACTGATAAAGTGGACGTACTAAAAAAGGCTGCCGGACTTTAGAAGTTTTCGTATAGAATGAAATTTAATTTTAGATATATTTTGTAATTTTTTAAAATCTCCCTTGAAATCACCAATCAACAAATTTAGATCATCAACTCCAAATTCACTATGAGAATTAGAAATTGCTTTATGATAAACAGTTTCAAGACAAATTTTTTTAATTTTAATTTTTGTTCCTCTAGAAAATTCTTTAACATATTTTTCATAAGTAATTGATTCAGAACCTACGAGATCCAAAATTACTTTGCTGAATTTTTTATTAGTTAATGTATTGAAAATAATTTTAGAAACATCATCTATGTAAATTGGTTGAATTGAATAATCACCAGAGCCAGGAATTTGAATTTGTCCTTTTTTGATTTGCCTTTTAAGGTATTTTGTAAAAAGGTCACCTTTACCTACAATATAAGATGGTCGAAAGATTGTATAATCTAAATTTGAATTGATAATATGTTTTTCTGCTTTGTATTTGGAAATGAAATACCCAAGTGTAGTATTTTTTGAAACTCCTAATCCACTTGCATAAATGATTTTTTTTATTTTTGATTTTTTACATAAATTAATAATTTTTTTTGTAAATTCAGTATTGACTAGATTATAATCACTATCAATTGTTTGTTTTCCAATTCCAACGAGGTGAATTAACGCATCAGAATTATTGAGTATTGATAAAAGAATTTTATCATCGTAATTTTTTGTGATAACTTTTGTTTCATTTTTAAATTTTTTAAAATTTTTTCTTGAAACTGATATTAATTTTACTTTATTATCTGAAAGGTATTTTCTGATATTTGTTGCTACAAATCCACTGGCACCAGTTACAACAACTTGCATATTTTTTATCATATCATTGTTATTGTTTTTAATTTAAATATATTCTAAAGAAATAACCATGTTGTAAGCAGAAATTTGGCTTATATCTCTGGTCTTAAAAAATCTCAATTTAAAAGAAATCAAACAAGAGTTAATACGTCAAAATAGGCGTAATTGGTGTGGAAGAGATAAAAAAAGAAAAACTAAGAACAGGTTACACTACTGGTACTTCTGCAACAGCTGCTGCTAAAGCTGCATTATTAGCTATAATTAATCAAATTAAAGTTGAAAATGTAGATGTTAAATTACCCAAGGGTAGTTTTATTAAAATTCCAATTCATTTTTGTGAATTTGATAAAAACAATGCTAGATGTACAGTGATAAAAGATGGTGGAGATGATCCAGATGTTACACATGGTGCCGAGATAGTAGTAGATCTATCATTTACAAAAAATATTAATGAAATTGAGATTGATGGTGGAGAAGGAGTAGGAATAGTTACTAAACCTGGATTGGGTCTTGAGTTAAACAAATCTGCAATAAATCCAATCCCAAAAAAAATGATTATTGAGAATTTAAGAGAAATTGCAGATAAGTGTCTTGTCGAAAAAGGAATTAAAGTAATAATTTCTGTACCCAGAGGAAAAGAATTGGGCCCTAAAACAGATAATCCAAGAATTGGTATTTTAAATGGAATTTCAATTTTAGGAACAAGTGGTATTGTAATACCATTTTCTACTGCATCATATGCAGCTTCAATTAGACAAAATCTTGATGTAGCAATTGCAATGGGTGACAATACTGTTGTTCTCACAACTGGTGGAAGAAGTGAAGATTTTGCAAAAAAAATTGTGGATTTACCAGAACACTGTTTTGTGCAAATGGGGGATTTTTCTGGATATACAATACAACAATGTGCAAGGAAAAAAATCAGAAAAGCGTATGTTGTTGGATTTATTGGTAAATTAGCAAAAATGGCTGCAGGGGTAAAACAGACGCATGTCAAAGGTTCCAAGGTAGATATGAATTTCTTAGCAGAATTAGCCAAGAAATGTAATGCCAATGATGAAGTGATCGAGAGTGTAAAAAGAGCAAATACTGCTAGACATGTATCTGAAATAATCCTGGAAAATAATGTTGGTGGATTTTTTGAGGAAATATGTAATGAAACATATAAACATATGAGAAAACATTCAGAAGAAAAAGTTTTGTTAGATGTCATATTATTTGACTTTAATGGACAAATATTGGCTAGAAAATTCTAGTAGTAAGGTATTTTATTTAATTTAAGGAGTTTTAATTATGGAAAAAATTTCAGTTCTTGCAATTACTAAAAATGGAGTAAATATTGGATTAAAATTAAAAGAATTATTTCCAGATTGGAAAATTTTTGCGCCATCTAAGTTTTCAAATTTTAGTAAGGAAATAATTTGGTATTCAGAATCTACATCTGAAAAAATTGTTGAACTTTTTAAAAACAATAATGCATTAGTGTGTTTATTTTCTTTAGGTGCTGTAATTAGATTAATTGCGCCATATTTAAAAGATAAAAAAACAGATCCTGCCGTAATTGTAATTGATGATAAAACTAATTTTGTAATTAGTGTACTATCAGGACATTTAGGAGGAGCCAATGAATTAACACAATTGATTGCTCAAAAACTAAATGCCATACCAGTAATTACTACTGCAGCTGATGTCAATAAAACCATTGCAGTTGATCTTGTTGGAAGAGAATTTGGTTGGAAAATTGATGATGATTCTACAGTAACTAAAGTTAGTGCATATATGGTAAATGAAGAAAAGATAGGAGTTTATCAAGAAACGGGTAAAAAAAATTGGTGGGGGGAATTACCAAAAAATGTAAAAATTTATCAGAGTTTAGAAGAAATGCAAAATTCTGATTGTAAAGGATATCTAGTTATTTCTGATAGGATTTTAGAAGGAATCTTTCTCAAAAATTCTGTAGTGTATAGACCTCCTAGTTTGGTCGTAGGAATTGGATTACATGGGGATACCACCATGGAAACAATAAAGGAAGGCTTGAATTTTTGTTTACAAAAATACAAACTTAGTGAAAAGTCTATTGTAAAGTTGGTTTCAATAAAAAAATCAGAGGATGTTAAGGGGCTAGTTGATATTGGAAAAGATATGGAAGTCTCTGTGGAATATGTTGAAAAAGAAGATTTGTCAGAAATTTTGACACCGAATCCATCAGACATTGTCAAAGCACTTGAGGGTACTTCCAGCGTATCAGAAGCTGCTGCAATCAAAGTATCTGGCGGAGAGTTAATTGTGGAAAAACAAAAATTTCCACCAAATTTGACTATAGCCATAGCGAGGATAGTAGATTGAAACGTGGATTACTACTAATAGATAGGGGAAGTCGGGAAAGGGAAGCTTCTGAAGAATTGGAGGTTATTTGTAACGCCATAAAAACAAAAGGAGATTATGTTTTTACTGATTATTGTTTTCTTGAGGTAGAGCCACCATACATTGAAGATGGAATTGCAAAATGTCTCAAACAAGATATTGATCACTTAACTATAGTTCCTTATTTTCTGTATCCTGGAAAAAAGGTAAAAATTGCAGTTACTGAGGTTATGAAATTTCAAAAAGATACCAAAGTAAAATTTGTTGTCACAAAACCGATGAGTATGCATAAAACTTTGATTAATTTAGTTGAAAATAGAATATTCCTAACTTTGCAGGAGAACACTATTTCAAATCCAAAAAAGGATGTAGATGTTCTAATTATTGGACATGGTAGTAAAGATCCTAATGCACAAATGTCATTAAATTATGTTGTAGATGGATTAAAGGAAAATTATAGAAATGTAAATAGATGTTGGTTAGAGATAGAACAACCAGACATAGTAGAAGGTATTAAAACGTGTGAAAAAAATAATCCTCAAGTGCTTGTAATTGTATTTTATTTCTTACATGAAGGTGCACATGTAAAAACTGATATCAATAATGATCTTTTACCTGCGCTAAAAAATTCTAAAATAAAAAAGGTATGCATTACAAAACATTTGGGGACTGATGAAAAAATGATTGAACTAATAGTAGAAAGGGCAAAAGAGGTAGAGAATGGAAACTAGAAAGGGTCAATCAATTGAAGATGCAAGCATGCAAATGATTGATGTGGAAATTGGAATACATCAATACAATAAAAAAGAATGGACAATCGTTAGAAGAATTATTCATTCAACCGCCGATTTTGATTTTGCAAGAGAAAATGGTATAATTTTTCATAAAGAAGCTATTGAAAGTGGAATGAATGCTCTGAAAAATGGATGTAGTATTGTAGTCGATGTGAATGGAGTAATAGGTGGCCTAAATAAACAAAACCCAAAAGATTTTCAAAATAAGATTGTATGTAATATTTCAAGTCCAGAGATAATGGAAATGGCAAAAAAAGAAAATAAAACTCGCTCTCAGGTATCAATGAGAGTGGCGTTATCAGATATTGATGGGGGAATAGTTGTAATTGGTAATGCTCCAACTGCGCTTATGGAAATAATACAAATGGTAAAAGAAGGAATTGTTAAACCTGCATTAATTATTGGAATTCCGGTAGGATTTATTTGCGCTGCAGAGTCAAAAGAAGATCTATCTAGATTAAAAGAAGTGCCATTTATTACTAATAAAGGAAGAAAAGGCGGTAGTTCTTCAGCGGCTGCAATAATTAATGCATTATACAAACTTATCAGAGTGGAATCATCTTTTTAAATAGCTAATACAGTTTTTCACAAAAATTTTTGCGTAGTTAGAACTATCAAAGTAGAGATGTCCGTATGATGCAAGTGTGTTGTATTGAATCAAGCCATCTTTATGATTTTTAATTCCTTGACCAATATCCAATTCATATGCAAATTTTGAATCAGAGGAAACGGAATCCAATTCTGAATAGTGAAATTCGTGACCTCTTAGTTCATGTGCATTGTCTGAGATGATATTTTTAGATATTATCTTACCTTTTGTGTAATTTAATTTCATTTTATTGGTCATTTTTGTTTCGGCATCAAATAAACCAATCATTTTAAATTTTTTATTGTCATAATCAATAGATTTTGTGAGATACATCAACCCACCACATTCCGCATAAATTGGTATGTTTTCTTCGGATAATTTCTTTATAGTTTTTTTAATAACATAATTTTTTTCAAGTAAGCTAGCAAGAATTTCTGGGAAACCACCACCAATGTAAAGTCCATCACATTTTGGAATTTTTTTATCATGAATGGGACTAAAAAACTTGAGGTTTGCTCCTTCACGTCTTAATGCTTGTAAATTATCACGATAGTAAAAATTAAATGAATTGTCAAGTGCAACAGCTATTGTAGTTTTTGGTTTTTTCATTAACATTTTAGGTTTTTTTACAAGTGAAATTGGATCTTTCATAATTTGAATAATTTTTTCAATGTCAAGTGAATCTGAAATTATTTTGGAGGTTTTTTCAATTTTTGATTTAAGATTTTTTTCATCAGTTGGAATTAATCCTAGATGTCTGGATTCAAAATTTAACGCAGCGTTTTTATAAATAACTCCGATGATTGGAAGTTTCATTTTTTCAAATGATTGTCTACATAAAATCTCATGTTTTTTACTACCAATTTTATTTAGTATAATACCTGAAATTCTAGAATTTTTGTGGAATTTTTGAAATCCAAGTGCCGTTGCTGCAATAGATCTGGCAGTTTTGCTTGCATCCAATATCAGGATTACCGGAGATTTTGTTATAGATGCAACATGTTGAGTGCTTGCATAATTTGAATTTCCACCAAATCCATCATAGTAACCCATTACTCCTTCAATAACAGAAAGATCAGATTTTGAATTAGACACAAAACTTTCTAAAAGATGATTTTCGCCCATTAACCAAACATCAAGATTAAATGCTTCATTTTTTGATATGCTTGAAAGATAGCTTGGATCAATGTAATCAGGACCCACCTTAAATGGTTGTACAGAAAATCCTTTTTTTTGTAGAGCATAGATAATAGCACAGGTTATAGATGTCTTTCCAACTCCACTAGTAGCTCCTGCCAAAACGATTCTTGGAATTTTCAATTCGTATAACTAGAATCATTTTTTATTTAAATTGATACATTTGATTGTCCATACTCAATGTTTTTACTTGGATAATCCAAGAATTATCTATGAGTAAAGATGGTCTAACTATTGTATATACTGGGAAAGGTAAAGGAAAAACTACCGCTGCTTTAGGAATTGTGCTAAGAGCAGTAGGCTATGGAAAGAAAATATGCATGATACAGTTCATCAAAGGGTCATGGCATTATGGTGAGATGTATTCATCAAAAAGACTAGAGCCAGAATTTGAGATAATTGCTATTGGAAGAGGATTTGTTGGGATAATAGATGATACAACTCCCAAAGAAGAACATGAAAACATTGCAAAAGAGGCAATTAAAATAAGTATTGAAAAAATTCAATCAGGAAAATATGATATTGTAATTTTAGATGAGATAAATTATGCCATTAATTTAGATCTAGTAAAAGTTGAGGATGTTCTTAATTTGATTAAATCAAAACCGCCAGGATTAGATCTTGTATTAACTGGAAATTATGCTAAAGATGAGATTATTGAATTGGCCGATCTAGTCACAGAAATGAAAGAGATAAAGCATCCATTTCAACGTGGTATCAAAGCAAAAAAGGGAATTGATTTCTAACCAACAACATTAAATTACTCGGATTAGAAATTTAGAGGAAATGTCTACTGAAGTTCAGGAAATGCCAGAGCAGGGGGAAATTGTTCTTGCTACAGTAACCAAAGTAATGGATCATGGTGCATATGTCACTTTAGATGAATATAATGGAATTCAGGGATTTTTACATATTTCAGAAATTGCACCTGGTTGGATAAGATCAGTTGGTAAATTCGTAAGAGACGGAGAGAAAAAAGTATTGCTAGTAAAAAAGATAAATTTAGAAAGAGGGGATATTGATCTTTCATTAAAACAAGTATCTAAAGATCAGAAAAAACAGAAACTAAAAGAAGTTAAAAAGTTTGAAAAAGGAAAAACTCTGTTACAAAGTATACAAGAAAAAGCAAAACTTTCAGATAAAGAGATTGAGAAATTAGAAGATAGTATTTATTCAAAATTTGATTCAGTTTATGATGCTTTTATTGAAATTGGAAGAAATGGAATTGAATCTGTAAAAGAGTTAAAGATTCCTAAAAAAACATCAGTGGCTATTGAAGAATTATGTTCTAAAATCAAACTTCCCTCAGTTGAAATTAGAGGAATAATGGAAATTACAAATAATAGATCAGATGGCGTTGAAATTATTAAAAAAGCACTTTTGGACGCAACAAAAAAAGATCCTACAATTGATATTACTTATTTGGGCGCACCAAAATACAGATTGTCGATCACTTCAGAAGATTTCAAATCTGCTGAAAAAAAATTAAAACCAATTATAGTTGAAATCCAGGAAAATATAGAAAAAAATAAAGGATCATTCAAGTTTACTAGAGAAGAATCTAAAAAAACTAGGGATAATTAAGATGAAATTTCAATTAAGAAAGTGTCAAAAGTGTAATCGCTATTCACTTAAAGAAAAGTGTCCACTATGTAATCAAGAAACAATTTCTGCACATCCAGCTAAATTTTCACCAGATGATAAATATATGAGATATAGATTAGCTGAGAGATATAATTAAAAATTATTAAAACTAAATTATTTAGAATAAAGTCTTTGTTTACAATAGTACCTCAGTACATTTGAAGATGGACTGATTATTACAAAAACTTGAAGATGTAAGTAAAGTCTAATTGATCAAAAATGTATTCAAGGAGCATATTTTCCTTCAAGTCTGGCTTCAGCAAGAATATGATTTTTCATAGATTTTTCTATATCTGTTTTAGATGCTCCTTCATTTAAGGTTAATTTATCATCTAAGGCATATAATTTGAAAATGTAAGTGTGTTCTTTATCGGGTGGGGCTGGACCACCATAACCAATTTCCTCAAAATCAGTTTTTCCTTCAATAGAACCAGTTGGAATTGAATTTTCTTTAATTTCTGTTGTGTTAGGAGCAATATTCCAAAGTGTCCAATGAACCCAGATTTTTCCCACAGCAACCATTGCATCAGGATCATCCATTATGAGAGCTAAAGATTTTGTATTTTGAGGTATTCCTTTAATTTTTAATGGTGGACTTGTGTTGGTATTTTTATAACCATATTTTTTTGGAATTTTCTTGCCATTTTCAAAAGCAGTGCTTTCTAAGATTAAATCAACCATGTGGATTATGAATAAATTCTACAAGTTAAATTTTACTAAGATTCTAAAACAATTTTATCATTAGAAAAAGACATTATAGAACCACCATACTCTTTGATTTGTTTTTTTAGTTCTTTGTCCATAGTGCCAATTATAGCTCCGTTTTTTTTTACATAATCAATTAATTCTTTATCGGCAAAATTTCCAGAGATGGGTATAATTTTATAATTTTTTATAAAATCTTTAGTTATTAATGCGGTTTGATTTTTTTGGGGATTCTTAATTAGTTCAAAAAGTTCATTTTGGACAACTTGCGGTACAACAAAAGTAATTTGTCCTATTTCAATATCAATATTATCAATATTTTTGATTCTTTTTGTAGCTAGATGAATTAGGAAGCTTGTATCACAAATTACTTCAACCAAGTATTCCTGCTCCGATTAGTCTCCATCTATCAGTAATTCTTCTACTAATAGCCACATTACCACCTTCAAAAATGCAAGCAGGTCTTCGAAGTTCAATGTCTATATTATTTGATTTGATTTTAGAGACTTTACCTAGAATTGGAGCAGTTCCAATGTTTAATCGTAATAATTCTCCTGCTTGAATTGGGAGTACTTTGGTATCTTCAGTCGCTCCAACAGCAGAATCAAATAGATTTACTTCAAGTTTGATCTGAATAGAATTATCTGGCAGTGTTCCAGGTTTTCCAATTACAGAGCCTATGAAAGAATCGCTTCTTGTCATCGCAGGATCTAATTTAGTGCCAATCGCTACCAAACCTCCAGGTTTTACATAATCAACAATTCCGGCGGCTGTACCTAGTGAAGTAATTTCAGTTTGCAATGGCTCATATGTTTTCTTTTTTTCATTCATTATTCCAGGTTTAATTTCTATTTCATCACCAACATTAAAAGTTCCTTGAGTTAAACTTCCTCCGATTACACCGCCCTTGATATTTTTTAGTTTGGTGCCAGGTTTGTTAACATCAAAAGATCGTAAGACATGCATTATTGGTTCTTTAGATTCGTCTAGTTCTGGAGTCATTATGGTAGATTCTATGGCACCAATTAATGCATCGATATTAAGTCCAGACTGTGCAGATATTGGAATGATTGGTGCTTTTGCAGCATGTGTTCCTTTAACAAATTTTATTATATCCTGATGATTAGAAATAGCTTCATCGTATGAAATTAAATCTATTTTATTTTGTACTATAACAATTTGTTTTATTCCAAGTGTTTGAAGTGCTAAAAGATGTTCTTTAGTTTGTGGTTTTGGTACTTTCTCGTTAGCAGCTACCAACAATAATGCTCCATCCATTAATGCAGAACCTGAAAGCATGTTTGCCATCAAACTTTCATGTCCTGGACTATCTACAAAACTAACTACTCTAGATAATTCACTTTCTTTTTTACAGTTATTACAATTGGGAGTAGTTGAATATCCCAAAGGTTCTTCACAACTTCTACATTTGTAAAATGCTGCATCAGAATAACCAACACGAATTGTAATTCCTCGTTTTAGTTCTTGGCTATGAACACTTGTCCATGCACCCGTTAATGCTTGAATAAGTGTAGTTTTACCATGATCTACATGACCCGCAGTTCCGATATTTACACATGGTTGATAACCATATTTTTTTATGTACCAATCAGGAAGAGTTTCTCGCCAATGCATGAATCAAAATGTAGTACTGGTATATGTTAAGTTATTCTTTTTTATTGATACTTTTTTATGGAGATGCCGCTGTTTCAGTTGGAGCTTCTATTGACAATTCTCCATTAAATTTACAATTTATTTGATAGATTTCTTCTGAAATAGTATTTCCACGCATTAGTTTTCTTACTCGTTGTCCAATTTCTGCATTTTGTAATCCAACCCCTTTTGAAAGTAAAACATATTTTCTTGCTGCACCATGAATATCATTTCTCATTGGTACTCCAGATTTATCACTACCACCAGTGAGTTTTAATTTTCCATGTAATCCTACAATAGAAGCGTCTGTTTCATTTCCTAGTTGCAAACCTAAAAGAGGATTTGCATCGCTGTCTTTCAATTCTTTAGTGATAGATTTTCCTTTTACATCTGATATGGTGAGCTTGAAATTTGTCAATTATTCCAAAAAAAGGTGAACGACTAATTAACCTTTGGACATTATTTTTAAATGAAGATTATTTAAGATGGGTATGAAGAATGAAATTAGTTGCCCCAGATGTGAAAATAAAATGGTAGATATGCAAACATGCCATATGTTTTGTCCAAAATGTGGAGCTCATTTGGATTGTTCAGACAAAGGAAATTTTTGGTAATCAAAGACCTGATCTTTTTGGTATATAATCATATGACATGTTAATTGCTTGATCCTTCATAATTTCAAGATAGGTATCATAATTTGCTTCAAAATTACAATGAGGGCATTTTACCTTAGTAATTTCATCATCTAAAATTGCTACTTTCTCACATTCGGGACAACGTGCATCCATAGTATCATGATCTAATCAAGATATTTAATCATAATTAGTGAATTTGAGTTAAGCGGAGTTAGTCCAGCCTGGTAGGACGTTAGCTTCCCAAGCTGAAGGCCGCGGGTTCAAATCCCGCACTCCGCACTTATAATTCTCTAATTGCTTTTTCAATCATTCCACGGTCTTTGGCTTTAGGATAAAGCTTCAGATAATTTTTAAGATCATCTTTTGCTCCAGAATTTTTTTGTTGTTTTTCTCGTAGAAAAGCTCGATTTTTGTAAATTTTTGCAGAACGTTTAGGATTGATTTCTATAGCTTTACTATAACAAGACTCTGCCTTTTCTATTTGATTTGTCTTTAGATAATAGTTTCCCAATCCACTATATGAGAGATAAAATCTATTGTTTATTTTGATGCTCTTTTCATAATACTGAATGCAATCATTAGAATTTTGCTCGCTAAGCAAAGTACCCAAAAGATGTAACGCTGTTGAATTGTTTTGATTTAATTCGACTGATTTTTTTAAAGATGATATTGCCTCAGATATGTTTTTTTGCAAAATGAATCTTTCAGAAATTAAACAAAGCCTATTTGATTTTTCTGTAGAGTCATTTTCTAGTTTTATAGAAGATAATATTTCTGCAGGAGCCAAAATAATCAACAACCTTCCATCTTCAGACCATTCTCTATCAAAGATTTGGTGGGGAATAACTCCCTCTTGTTGTTCACCTTTCTGATTTTCTTTTTGAATATAGTGAAGAATTGTTTTTTCATTATCATCGTATCCAGAAATTACTGAAACGTGTTGTGTAATTTCTGGAATCCCAGGAAGAATCACTATGGGTGGAATTCCTTTATTTATTATTATTTTTAATTCAGATAACGAAGAGTTGACAATTTTGCAACTCAACCCATGTCTTTCAGCAGACTCTATTCCTTCAATTAGGATGCTTCCATACGAGTTTACGTATTGCTTTGCAGTCTCTACAGCTTCTGCCATTGAGAGTTCAATATTCCAGTATTTTGAAACTACATTAATTGGTAAAGGTAAGCAAATATTTTCATCTTCAACCTTTGGAAGCAAAAGCTGATGATCAAAGGACTCCATTGTTTGAATTTGAGCTCTAGAGTTATTAAAATTAATCACAGTGAACAAAACTTTAGAATTAAATTTTTTCCGTCGTCACTCATTTCTGGATGAAATTGAGTTCCAAAGATTGGTTTTTGCCCATACTGAATAATTTCAAATTTACAATTTTCAGATTCTCCTATTACAAGTAAAATGTTCGGCAGTTTGGAGATCTCAAAGCCATGACTCTCAAATACCTGCAAGTCACTATTAAAAAGGGAATTTTCCTTTTGAATGTGGATTTGTCCATTACCTTTTTGAGGCAAGTCAAGTTTTCGAATCGTACCTCCCAAAGTTAGAGCCAGTATTTCTGCACCATAGCAGATTCCCAATAATTTTTTATTTTTTTTAATTGCGTGATTAATTATTTTAGAATTTACCTCGTTGGTTTTTTTCTCGTTTTTTCTTCGTCCAGAAAGAATAAATGAATTATAAACATGTAATGATTCCAAATTAACTAATTCAGGTATTTGTTTTTCAAATGTTATTTTTTTATTTTTTAAAAAATCAATTAAATTATTTGTATAAATGGAACCATTATCTATTACTAGTAACATGTCACAATATCACCAGATACTTAATTTAAGGTTGTAATAATTTGTAGTCACGTTTAAGTAAATACAAATATCAAAGATCATCATGGCAATTGAAATACCATTACTTGCATTAATAATTAGTTGCGTTACTGCAACTATTTTCGCAATTACTCTAGCAATTACCTGGAAGGCGACAAAACAAAATACAAAAGCAACATATGCTCAACTTTTACGAGGATTTCATGAGGACCTCACACAGCGATTAAACAAAAACGCAATTTTGCACACTACTGAAGATTGTGAACGATATGCAAATGATTATCTAAATACACTTGATGAAATTGCATTTTTGGCCACAAATAACAAGATCCCAACTGATATTGCGGGATACTTTCATCGATTTTTTTCATATGGTCAGAGAATCATTGATTGGTATGACAATATGATTGGAGAAGATTTTAGGAAAATGGCAAATGAAAATTGGCCCAACTATTTTGAATTTTGCAAAAAATTTGATATCAAAATCAGATCTGATGATAAACTACCAAGAATAATGCTTGATTATGACAAATTACGAAGTAATGAAAAATAATAATTCAAGTACCTTCATGTCAAAAATTTAAATAAATTTAGCTGAATTAATGCTGAAAAAATACTAAAGTTAATTGCCTACCTCAATGGAGACATAGTGTATCTCAGGAATATTATCTTTAACAATTATTGTTCCAACATTGAGGTTAGTGCCTTCTTGCCACATGTATACAAGATCACTTCGTGGTTTTACAAAATTATCTATGAATTTTGATATAAAGTCTTGTGTATCAACACGTTCGTTTTCAGTAAAGAAAGCTATTTGTCCTTCTCTAAATGATAATGGAATTTGTATTGATGTTGGTTCAGAAATATCTAGTCCATTTTCTTTGAATAAAGATTTTATTAAATCAATTCTATCGGATCTTCCTAATTCAACATAATTAGTATCAATTGAAGTTGAAGAACCGGCCACTCCAGATACTTTTTTTAAGTATGCTTCAAAGGCCTCTTGTTGAGTATTTCCTAAACCAACGTAATAATCTCCAGAAAATGCTGCGCCTACAGCCGCGATAGTACCTAGTTGAGCAACAACTCCCCCAGCCCCTGCAGTGTATATGGGGATAAAGTAAACATCATGTTCGCCTACCCTGTATAGTATATTATCTCCAATTCGTGGATTTCTTAAGAGTGTCTTTAATTCAGCAAAGTCTGGATCTTTATCCAATGCTTCTTTAACTGCAGTAGGACCAATCAATTTGGTAGTAGAGTTTAATGGAACTTCATAAAATTGCATATTACCTAGATTTTTAAGATCATTTTGAACTATCATGTATCCTGCAAGATTTCTTCCTTGAGAACCTCTTAATTCTAAAGAAAGTAATCCAATGAATTCTGTTTGATTCAATCCAGGCGGTTTTGCTTGGACATAATAAGTTTCCAAACCTGAGGGGATTTCATAAAATTCATTTGCTTGGATGAATGTATTGACATCAGTTACATGATAAATATTATACATTTCTGTTTTCCAATTAAATAATTCAACTGGATATCTTATTTGATCTTTAAGCCAAGATGGTATTGGTTGGAACTGGTCAGAATATTGACTAGTAAACATTTCCGTAAAGAAATCATCACCTGTTTTCAATAATTGGATATTACCATCATGAGAATCAATTAAAGCAAATCCTACTAGTCTCAGATAGGGGTTTCCAACAGACCATGGTATATCATGAGTATCAAATCCAATTATTAGTGGAGTCAACCAATAGGATTTTTCTCCATCAGTTACTGGAATAGAATCTATTTCCTTACCAAAGAGATTGTATTGAAAATATGGATACAATGTTTGCAGTCTTTCATGAACATCCTTGTAACGCATAATGTGAACAGATTCTCCAGGAAATGAAAGTAAAAAGTTTGGCTCAAAAATCCAGCTAAGTGGTGGAGAGACATCCAATCCTCCCTTACCATTATAAGATACTCCTCCAAGTTCTGCACTGGTAGACCCTCTAGAATTTGGATAGGCTGACCAAGTATCCTTAAAGAGACCACCTTCCCCGTAATAGATCTCTCGCTGCTTGAAGAATTTACTGCTATCTATAATTTGACCATTCGTAGCATCAAGAGTTAGGAATCCGTTTGGAACATGAGTATATACAAGATGCTCATTATACCACCTGTTTTCAAGGCTAACACTGGAAGGCAATATGGGTTTCATCGAAGCAGTCCAGTATATTGTATTATTAAAACGAAGAACATCATTATCTTCAAAATCCACGTTTGGTATCAATCCAATTTCTGGTTTTAGTTTAGCAAACGCTGCTTCCCAATCCCAGACTCTAATCACATCAAGTACATCGCTGTTTTTATTTACATAATTTTTTATGTTGTTTAGGGATACAGATTGCAACTTTACTTCATGTGTGTTTTCTTGCACATCATTTAGTTGACCAAGGTAACGATTGATACCAATTTGTTGGGCATTATAAGGTCCCAAGTATTCAATTTTTTTTGAATCTGCAATACTATTATTGACAGTTACTAATCCCAGAACAACAATTCCAATTGCAATAATTAATAAAATTCTAATGTATACATCTCTCTTAAATATATGAGTAAGAACGCGGGCTCTAATTCGATCTACAATTGAAAAAGCCAAAAGAGCAAATCCAATTAACAGTGTTCCACCAATGACATACCTTGTATTGTAATCAATTTGATCAGTAAAAAATTGATTAAAACCTAACCAGAGTATGGCAACCCCAATTATGGTTTCTATAGTTGAAACATAGTTTAGGTATCTTGGTTTTCCACTATTTGAATCTTGAAGGTAAGAAGTAATGACATGAAGAATTTTATGAATTCCTACATACAAAACTAATCGGATTCCAATTGCTGCAAGAACTGGTGGTAAAAGAATTAGTAATGCTGGAATCATTGGAACAATTTGCTCAACTGAATAACTAGGATCAGTGTTTGGTGTTACAAATGGTAAAGAAAATAGAGTAGGTAAATTTTCTAAACCTAGATTATTTCCATCAAGTAACGAGATAGCTGCAAATCCAAACATTATGTTTACAAAAAATGCTCCAAAGAGCAAAATTTTTGTTATTTGCCAGACGATAAATTGTATTGGACTGAGTTTATAATCCTTAAAACTTGGAATGTTACTTGAAATTGATTGTTGGGTACTTTTTCCGATAAATCCAATTGCTGTGTTAAGTCCATACCAAAAAATAGACGATCTTTCAATAATGTTTACTCGTACAAGGGCAATTGCTGAAAGGATTATAGTTGAAATTAAAGAAAAATACAGTGGTTTACTAAATTGTTCTCCAAATTCTGTAAAATTCATTGATAAAATTACAGTTTGATTACCAATAACGGCAAAGATTGCAACAATAATGATGGCAACTATGATAAATCGGACAAGTTTTCCCGTATCAGGAGGTGGAGCCTGTTTATCAGTAGTGGCGCTATACAAAATCAACGTATCTTTTAGTTTGGTAAATTAATGTCTTACCAACAAGATTTTCAAGATTAGGCATTATTTTTGAAATTATTTTACATAATTCTGATTCAGCGGTTCTAGATCTGATTTAAAGATTTAAGAAAGAGTTGCCAGTTTTTTGCAAATCATGTATACTGCAGCATATGTTGGAATTGATACTTTTTCATCAAAATATGGACCAAATGTTTTATTTTTTAGTTTAAATTTAATGGGACAATTAGCTAATATTTCTACGGTATTTTCATGGAGAAATGAAGCGTCGGTATATGGATCAAATTTTGTAAGGTCATGACAGAAAATTTTTGTCAGACCACTTTTACTGTTTAGTGATCCCGGAAGTCGAAATATTCTATGAATATCCATTGTCACGTTAGGATCAATTTTAGCTCCCATTTTGTTGGAGATAATTTCTAAAGTTTTTTGAAAAGAAGAATAACCATTAGCTATTAATTCTGAAATTATTTTTGAGCGTTTTGATTTTGATTCATATACTTCTTTTGAAAATCTTCCCCTCCATCCCTTTTCTTCGAAATCTGGAAAGGATGAACGATTTGGCTTAAATTTTTTCATTCCAAAAGTTTCTGGAATTGCTCCATTGAACATGATATAATCTGTTAGTTCTGATCTTTCCCTTGAACCTATTTTTTGGAATTGTGAATTATATACATACACATGAAATCCTTCATTGCCCGAAAAATAAACATGAATATCATTTGGTTGAACATCCAAATCTTCAATTAGAATTTGTGATAATTTTGATACTTCATTTTTGGATGCATCTATACAGTTTTTACATGATAGAGATTTTTTTTCTAATTTTGTTGAATGGCACTTATCACAATTGATATTTGAAATAGATATTTCATTGCATTCATTGCATTTAGAAACTGTATGGTTTTTTCTACATTCCAAATTTAGATCTTTGGCATCAATATCAAAAATTAGATCAGCCTCCTTCCAACCTTTTTCATTCATAGGTAAATTTGGAAAAGAATAGTAACCATTTGAGCAATAAAAATCAGATGGAATGTTTTTCATCAACAGAAGATGCAATTCTTTATCATCTTTAATTGAGATATGTCGTGTCATACCAGAATTGAATTTTTGAAATCCAAATTCTCGTTCAGAAGTTCTATCTGGAACATGGATAAGATCAAAATGTTCAAAATAGTATTTCTTAAAAGAATCTTCTAGAAATTTTATATTATTTTCTTGCATCAAGTTCTCTTTTTCCCAAATTGTAGTGGATTTATGACATTATCACATTCTGGAATTGCAAAACATAAATTTTGTGTTTTTAATTTTTCACATGAAGGACAAGAATAATGAGTACCACTTCCTGAGGTTCCTGCTAAATGATTTAGTTGGTAAAGAGTAACACGTTCATTATAATCTGGCGCATTTTTGAATAACGGAGAAATTTGTTCAATTGATTGATCTTTTGATAATAGAAATGTTGCAAGCATAAATCTTCCTGAGTGCGGAAGGTTTTCACCTTTTTCAAGAATTTCAATAGCGTGCTTTATGCATGGTGGATATTCACCTGTAGTTACAATATAGGTTGAAAATTTTTTAGAAAGAGAAATAAGTTTGTTGACGGGTTCTTCAAAACTTGAGATCATTGGTGGTGCTTTCGCATTAATTATTTTAGCGTTGATATAAGTTCCCAATTCCTTCCGAATCAATCTGACTGTTTCATGGGGACTCAAGAATACTAGGCCATTTTCTACATGTCTGTTTATTAATTTCCATTCTCTTTCATGGAAATTTATTGAATGTGTAAGATAATCAGATACTGGTATTACAAAAAAATCATTATGTTTTTTTATTTGAATTGAAAATAAATCATCAATAATTTTTATTGCTAATTGTTTTTTTGATTCGTCTGAAATATTTGCTAGATCCTTTTCAAGGTATTTTTCTGCACGTCTAGCTTCGGCAAGTGCAAATCTTTTGATCAAGGTAGTCATACCACTTAATTTAAGCAATACAATTGCTAATAGAAAAGAAAATACTTCTCTTGGAAGTGCAGCTTGATTTGAGGCTTGATCAGCTATTAAATCAGATTGATAGATTTTTCCATCTGCAGCTACTTCAATTCTATTAAATGCTTTTTCAACTAATTGCTTCAAATCCGGATCAGTTCCAAATTGCTCAAGTGTAAATCCCTTATCTTTTAGATATTGACCTGCATCTGCCAAAAATGGGTATTTGGCGATTTCATCCTGTCCTAATGCAATCATAATAGCCTTTAACGATATTTACTTAAAAATCTGATTTTATTTTCTCACATAAATGCTGATTTAAATTATGTTTAGTTAAAATTGTCAAATATGCAGATCGGGTGCCATGTTTCGATCTCTGGTTCAATCGATAAGGCAATAGATAATGCTATAGAAAGAAAATGTTCCGCATTTCAAATATTTACTAGAAATCCAAGAGGATGGCATGCAAAAGATCTTTCAGATGATGGTATAACAAATTTTAGAAGAAAATTAAAAGCAAGTAAAATTGATAGATTTGCAACTTGTGCCCATATGCCATATTTACCGAATTTATCTACACCAAAAGAAGATGGTTTTGAAAAATCAGTAAATACTTTAATTAATGAAGTTGACAGGTGTGGAAGACTGGGCATTCCATATTTAGTTACACATCTAGGTAGTCATTTAGGAACTGGTGAAGAAGCAGGAATCAAACAACTAGTAAAAGGATTAAGCAAAGCAGGAAACATAAAAAATGATGTAATGATTTTACTTGAAAATACTGCCGGTCAAAAAAATTCCGTAGGTTCAAATTTTGAACAACTAGCTGAAATTTTTAATAAGTTAAATTCTACAAAAAAATTTGGTATTTGTTTAGATACGTGCCATGCATTTGTTTCAGGTTATGATTTAAGAACAGAAAAATCTGTTAAAGATACTTTTACTAAATTTGAAGATTCTGTAGGGTTAGAAAATTTGAAAATACTACATCTTAATGATGCCAAGGGAGAAATTGGTTGTAATCTTGATAGACATTATCATATAGGATTAGGAAATATCGGAGAAAAAGGATTAGCAGAAGTGATAAAAACTGCCAATAAGAAAAAAATTCCAATAATTTTAGAAACTCCGATTGATGAAATAAGAGATGATTTTGAAAATATAAGGATAACAAAGGAGTTGGCGTAGAAATTTATTCAGTTGTGAGTGAAATATAATAATGAATTATGAAGATGTAATGAAATTAGCATTAGAACGTGGATTTTATTTTCCTAGCTGTGAGATTTATCCAGATGCACAAGCTGGTTTTTGGGAATATGGACCTTCTGGCGTAAGCTTGAAAAATAAATTTCTTGAATTATGGCGAAGAGAGTTAATCAGAAGGGATGGAATGATGGAGATTGACGGTTCACAGATAATGTCAAAATCTGTATTTGAAGCATCCGGCCACTTGGGAAATTTTGCAGATCCAATAATAAAATGTGTAAAATGCAAGTCAACTTTTAGAGCAGACAGAACAATTGCTGAAATTTCAAAAATAGAGATTCCTGAAAATGCCGATTTGGAGGAATTCGATAATGCTATTTCAAAAAATAATATTAAATGTCCAAAATGTAGAGGAGATTTTGAAAATGCCAAAAAATTCAACATGATGTTCAAAGTTGGAATAGGTCCGGAAGAAGAACCTGCATATCTTAGACCAGAGACATGTCAGTCGATCTTTGTTGATTTTCCAAGATTGTTTAAGACAATGAGAGGAAAATTGCCATTAGGAATTGCTCAAGTGGGCAAAAGTTTTAGAAATGAAATATCACCTAGACAAAGTTTACTTCGCTTAAGAGAATTTTATCAAGCAGAAATCGAGGTCTTTTGTAATCCTACAAAATTAGATCAAATGGAAAAATTTTCTGAGATTCAAGATACCGTCATTAGAATTCTCAATAATTCAGAATCAGTTGTAATGACATGTAAAGAAGCAGTTGAAAAAGGAATAATTCCAAACAAGTTTGTTGCATATTATCTTGGTATCTTGACTGAATTTTATGATAAAACTGGGATTGATATTACAAAAAGCAGATTCAGAAAACTTGGTGATAAGGAAAAGGCATTTTATGCACAAGTTGCATTTGATTTTGAAGTTGAAACCACGATCGGTTGGTTGGAATTAGTTGCCTGTAACTACAGATCAGATTATGATTTATCAAGCCATGCAAAGAAGAGCAAAGAGAAATTTGAAGTGATGGATAATGATGAAAAAGTACTTCCACATGTTTTTGAGATTTCAATGGGAATTGATAGAAGTTTGTATACTATCTTGGAACACAATTTGCATGATGATAAAGAACATGAAAGAATAGTTTTATCTCTTAAACCATATTTAGCTCCAATTCATGTAGGAATTTTATCGCTAGTCAAAAAAGATGGCTTAAAAGAAAAAACTGATGAAATTTATCTACAAATTAAAAGAAAATATGATGCATTTTTAGATCATTCTGGTGCAATAGGAAGAAGATATCGCAGATTAGATGAAGTCGGAGCACCTTTTGCAGTTACTGTCGATCATCAAACATTAGAAGATGAAACGGTAACTATACGTAAAAGAGATTCTATGGAACAACAAAGGATAAAGATTTCAGAACTTGATTCTATAATAACTGAGTCTATTGCATATCCATAGTTTGGAAAAAATGAATTATCAAAATTTCAAATACTTCAAAATTTTTATTTTTTGGTAATTATTTTCATAATTTATTGTAGTGTCTGTTCTCTTTGTAGATTTTCTAAATTTTTATTACTTTGAAAGTTTTTTGAGTATTATCTATAAAAATATAGTAGCTTTTATCTAAATAAGAAACAAATATTGAGAGAAAATTAAGATTGATTTTTTAAAAAGTAAAACAAAAAGGATGACAGTCGCCTTTTCACTAGTCTACTAATATGATGAAGTAGATGTGTTAGACGAAAGTCCAGTTGGTGATGGTACAGATGGGAATTTGTCTCCAACCTGTTGCTCAGCTACTGCAGATGCTTCTTGTAGGATTCTATCTGTTTCCTCGCTTGAAGCCCCAGTCTCCATGCTAAATGAGTCTCCTGCGAGGGAATCCATCATTAGTCCATTGAGGGTCTGTGTCATTGAATTCAGTTCCGAGTCTGCTTCTGGCATAAATCTTCCTAGTGATGACTTCAATCCCTTCATTGTAGACATCGCTGGGCCGATTGCTACCATAGCATCGCCAAGATCATGAATAGTTGTCAGTCTTAATTGGACTTGTTCTAATGACATTCTTGCATTGCCGAGCATCTTAGTAACTTTACGAATTTCAGCTAATTCGTTGGACAAAACTCTACTTGTACCAGTATCATGTTGCTGCATTGCAGCTACGACTCTCTGAAAGAGTTGCGCATCTCTTTCATGCAGTTTTCCAAGCATAGAATCCATTTTGGATATCTGGACTTGGAGTTTGTTTACTGCAGTTTGGATTCGTGGTTTTAATGCACCTTGAGGTTTTACTGCATCTCGTAGTTTGTCGGTTACGCCTGGAGTCTCTTGTCGAGCCCAAGTTTTATCGAAGTTTGGCATATCGCATGGTTTAGAAATTAACTCTTAATGGACGGTGTATATTTAGATAAACTTTAGAGTAAATTAAGCTAACAAACTAATCTTAGAGATAAATCCATGTATCATGGTCAAAATAGCAGTTTTTGATTCTGGAATTGGCTCCCTTTCAATTATTAAATCCATTCAAAAAATATGTAAATCAGAAATCATCTATTTTGCAGATCAGGAAAATTTTCCATATGGAAAAAAATCAAAAAGACAGTTAGAACGAATTATTAAAAAAACAATAAAACTTTTAGAAGAAAAATTTTTGCCGGATTTAATTGTAATAGCATCAAATACTCCAACTTTAATGACAAATATCACAAATAAGAAAATAATTGGTGTAAATCCGCCAATAAAAGAGGCAATGATACTTTCTAAAACAAAAAACATTGCCATACTTGGAACAAAATCTGCAATTAGAAGTAAAAGTTTATCAAATTATATAAAAAATTTTTGTTTTTCAAAAGATAAAAAGGTTTTCAAAATAAATGTATCTGTACTTGTTGAACTTGTGGAATCAAACAAATTTATGAAAAATAAAATACACTGTAAAAAAATTATAAAAAATGTTCTTGATAATAATTTTTCTAATAAGATAATAGATGTAGCTACATTATCAAGTACACATTTATCATTTTTAAAATCATTGCTAAATTCTGAATTTCCACAAATACAGTTTATTGATCCTGCAGATAATGTTGCGAAAGAAGTTCTTAAAAAAATTAAAAAAAATGAATCAAAGCGAAATACATTAAAAATTTTTACTTCTGGTAATGTAAGACATTTTGAAAAAAAGATTTATAAAATTGGAATAAGAAATAAAGTTAATTTTTTATCTATTTGACTTTTGCCTTTCTATATCCATGACTAAATTTTTTATCATAAAGTTTTGAATATTCATATGATTTTGGATTTATGACGTCACTAATAATTACAATTGCGGTTCTTGTAATTTTTTCATCTCTAACTTTTTTTACAATGTTTTCTAGTGTTCCTTTAATAATTTTTTGATCAGGCCAACTTACTCGGTACACTACTGCTATGGGTGTAGATTTTTTGTATCCACCTGCAATTGCTTCTTTTACAATATTAGAAAGAAGATGAACACTGAGATAAAAAATCAAAGTAGCTTTGTGTTTTGCAAGTTCAAAAATTTTTTCTCTTGTTGGAACCTTTGTTCTAGACTCTGCTCTTGTAACAATAATGGTTTGTGTAACACCTGGAAGCGTTAGTTGAATTCCTAGAGCAGCAGCTGAGGCTAAAAATGCAGTAATTCCTGGAATTACTATAGATGATATTCCTTTTTGCTCCAGATTATCTATTTGCTCCTTGATAGCTCCGTAAATTGATGGATCGCCATCGTGTAATCGGACAACAAGTTTGTTTTTCTTTGCATTTTTGTAAAGTAGATCAAAAATTTCTTCTCTTACCAAATTTGCTGCATCGTATAATTCCCCCTTCTTGCATAGCTTAAGAATTGGAGGTGGGATTAAAGATCCAGAATAAACTATAACATCTGCTTTTTGAATTAATTTTTTAGCTTTCACTGTAATTAATTCTGGATCGCCTGGACCACATCCAACAAAATAAACTTCAGACACGTTTTACCACCAAGATTGAGAAATATTTTGTAGTTAAAGTACCATCATTTACTTCGCCTAAGGTTAATTTTCTAATGATTTCATTTTCTGTTCCAAGGTCTTGTCCAATAGCAAAAATAGAATTATCAGGAAAGCCAGCTTCTTTTAGTAAATCAATTACTTTATCAAAATATCTGCCGTCTTTTAAAAAAACCATTGTTTCAGAATTTTTTGCGATTTCTTTTACACTACTCAGATCATAACACGATGGAATAATCGCAACTTTTTCTGCACCTTCTGCAATGCTTACACCAACTTTAGCTGCAAAAGTAAACATAGAAACAATTCCTGGAATTACACTAATGTTGATTTCTGGATGATTTAGTTTAATGTCTTTATGCATGTAAATCCAAGTACTGTACAAATATGGATCACCTATTGTAAGATAAACAACATTTTTTCCTGTCAAAACTTTTTCAGCCATAATTTTTGCATTTTTTTTCCATGTTGCTTCAAGAATGTCTTTATCTTTTGTCATTGGAAAGATCAATTTTATGATCTCCTGATTTTTTGATTTGTCAATTAGTGAAGATACAATAGAGAATGCAATGCTTGGTCTATCTTCACTTGAAGCAGGGCACATTATGGTATCGGCATTTCGAATTGCTTTTGCTGCTTTCACTGTAAGTAATTCAGGATCGCCAGGACCAACACCTATTCCAATTAATTCAGGCATAAAAAATAGGGTTTTATTCCCAATTAAAAATCTAGATTAGATTTTTGTTGCAGAAATTATTGTGACTGGATTTCTAGCAAGCATCATGGTACCTTTTGAGGTTTTTCTGCTCTTAGAGATGATGACTTGAGTAATATCTATTAAATCAAATTGTAATTTCTCAAGAGTTTGAAGGACAGAATATAAAGTCTCAATTAAGATGATTCCAATAACAATTCTTCCCCCAGATTTGAGTTTGTCCTGACATAGCTTGACAATTTCTTCTGTATCGCCTCCAGTTCCTCCGATAAATATGGCATCTGCTTTATCAAGTTCTAAGATTTTTTCTTTTGCGTTACCAAGTATTACAGAAATATTTGTTAAACCAAATTTTTTAATATTTTTTTTTGTTAATTCAATTGCATTGATGTCATAGTCTATTGCAATTACTTTACCTGATTCAACTTGAATTGCTGCTTCAATAGATATTGAACCGCTTCCTGATCCAATATCATATACTGTATACCCTGGACAAAGTCTTGCTTTACTAATTTGAATAACTCGTACTTCTTCTTTTGTTATTGGCACGTTCTCAGAACGCTCAAAAGCATCATCTGGAATTCCTGGAGTTTTATAATTCCACATAACCAAGATCAACACTTGTTATGACAGTGGAGAAGGAATACCAGTTGAGACTGTACTAGAATGTACTATAGTATATGTTAGAATCCAGACAAACAAGTATAGAAAAATATAACTTCCTATGCCTTGTGTTACAATTTTTTTTCTATCAGATGATGGTAATTGCATCTTCATTGATTTTGCAATGAATATAGTTACGATAAAGACAATAATCATAAATACAATTGATGCCCATCTTCTCTCTTCTCCCTGGATATTTTCAAAAAGGAAAGTTGCAAGAGTGCCAGCGATTACTGCAAAACCGACTCTCAACCAAAATAGTTTGTTTAATTTCTTGTCTTTTTCACTTTTTTCCTCTTGATTTACTATAGGTTCTGAAGTTTCAGATTTAGAATCACTTGATTCTGTTTCTGGAATTTCATTATTTTTCTCTTTAATTGACTCTTTTTCAGAATCTTTAGGATCAGGTGTTGGTTCAGATTTCTTTTTTTTGAATTTTGCCAAGTAAATTTCTAGATCGACTCCATTTAGCCTTGTTTAAAATCTTTGGTCACAAAACGAGCATAGAATAGAGTAAGAGTATAATTTCGGATGTAGGATATATTGTTGTGACTCTTGCAGGAATAGAACTTAGATATTTAGTTAATCAAATTTCAGAGGTGACACAAGATTACTATGTAAGTAACATTTACGGTGTGACAAAAGATAGTATATTATTCAAACTTCATCATACTGAAAAATCAGACATTTTTATGATGATATCTACATCGGGTGTTTGGTTAACATCTGTAAAAATTGATCAAATGGAACCAAATAGATTACTGAAAAGATTACGAAGTGATCTGTTACGATTAAAACTAAAAAAAGTGGAGCAGATCGCATCAGAAAGAATCGCATACTTTACTTTTTCTGGATTTGATAAGGAGTTTGTAATTGTTGGTGAATTTTTCAGTGAAGGAAATATTTTGCTTTGCAATAATGAGATGAAAATTCTTGCATTACAACATTCTATTGATGTGAGACATAGAAAGCTTGGTGTTGGTTTAGTGTATATGCCGCCACCTCTAAACAGTTTGGATGTGATGAAAATAACAGAATCAGACTTTGAAGAACTAAAGACTTCAGATCTGGCTGCAGCTAAATGGCTTGGACGAACATTGGGGTTGCCAAAAAAATATGTTGAAGGCATATTTGAAATATCTAATATTGATTCAAAATGTCCAGGAAATAATTTAACATCTGAACACATAAAGAAACTCTATGATACGACAAAAAATATTGTCACAAATGTTGTCACAGGTAAGCATGAACCAGTAATTATCAGAAATGAAAAAACTGAAATCATTCCTATTCGATTAGGAAAGCTGGATGACAATTGTACTGTTGTAAACAGCTTCGTCGAAGGTTTGGATACTGTTTTTACAGAGAATCTTGTAGAGATCGGCAAATCAATTCAAACTGGCGGATCGGATAAGAAAATAAAAGAACTTGAAAATCAAATAACAGAGCAAAAAAAGGCAATAGAACTAGTAAAAGAAAAATCAAATCATATAACTAATGTTGCAAATTCACTTTTTGAGATGATCTCAAAAGGCATCACATCAATTGAAGATTCAACGGCCCAGGAAATTTTGGCAACTAATAATTCTAAATTGACTAAAGAGAAAGGATTTACACTTATCATAGTTGATGATGAAAAGATAAAGATAAACTCACAATCTCCTCTGCAATCAATTGCATCAATATTGTTTAATGAAGCAAAACAAAAATCAGGTGCAATAAAATTAATTGAGCAAATTAAAATTAACACGCAAAAAAAATTAGTAAAGTTACAAAATAAAGCTGAAACAGAAAAAGATTCAGTTTCATTTGCAGAAATTAGAAAAAAGAATTGGTATGAGAGATATAGATGGTTTTTCACATCAGATGGAATTCTTGCTATAGGCGGTAGAGACGCTCCCTCAAATTCTGCTGTAGTAAGAAAACATTTAGGGAAAAATGACAAGATATTTCATGGAGATATTTTTGGATCTCCTTTTTTTATTCTAAAGGATGTAGAAAATCCACCTTCAGCTAGTTTGAATGAAGTTGCTCATGCAACTGTTTGTTTCAGTAGAGCCTGGAGAGAAGGCATGTATGGTGTTAGTGCATATTGGGTAAATCCAGAACAAGTAAAAAAATCAGCCCCAAGCGGACAATTTCTTCCAAAAGGATCATTTACCATAGAAGGACAGCGAAATTTTGTCAAGATAGCTACTCTCAAGTTGGCTGTTGGAATAATACCACAAGGAGATGACTATGTTGTGACATGTGGTCCACCTGAAACAATTAAAAAAAATTCTGTTTGTTATGCCATAATAGAACCACATGGATTAGAGATGGTAGATGCTGCAAAAAAAATTAGATTAGAATTTTTAAAACTTGAAGAAGAAATTGCAAAAAAAATTAACATAGACGATTTTGTTCGTGCTCTTCCAGCAGGACAAAGCCAAATTACAGAAGTAGGTTTAGGAGATGCTTCTCAAAACAGAGAGTGAATCAACATTTTTTGTTGATGCTATGTTAGGAAATATTGCAAGGAAATTAAGACTGCTAGGTTACGATTCACAATACTTTTCAGATATCGATGATGACAAATTGATTGATAGTGCAAGAAAAGAAAAAAGAATAATTATTTCAAAGGATAAAGAATTAATTAAAAAAGCACAGAAACTTGGTATGAGATCAATTTATATTATAAACACAAAAGAAATTGAACAATTTTTTGAAATAATTAGCAGTGTAAATTTAAAAAGATTTCAAATAAATGGTAATGTAGCAAGATGTCCTAAATGTAATTCATTAACCGAGTTAGTTGATAAAAACAGTGTCAAGGAAAAAATTCCCCAAGAAGTTTTTAAGTCAAATGACAGATTTTGGAGATGTAATTATTGTAACCAGTTCTATTGGGAAGGTACACATATTAAAAATCTACAAGAGTTTGTAGGTAAGATAAATGAAAGATTACAATAATCTATCAGAAGATGATGGTCATATTCTTGTAAAGACTGTAAGGGCAGTTATTACTGAATATCTAAAAAATGGTACAAAGCTAAAACTAGAAAAAGAATTCAAAAATAATTTTTCTTTTAAATCAGGCGTATTTGTTACTTTGAATAATGCTCTAGGATTAAGAGGTTGTATTGGGTATCCTTTACCAGATAAGTCATTGTTTAATGCATTAGAAGATGCAGCAATTTCAGCTGCAATAGAAGATCCGAGATTTCCTCCTGTTAAATATAAAGAACTGGATTCAATTACATTCGAAGTAACTGTGCTTACACCACCCAAGAAAATTGTAGTGAATAAATCTGAGGAATATTTGTCAAAGATCAAAGTAGGAAGAGATGGATTGATTGTCAAACATGGGTTTTATTCGGGTTTACTTTTACCACAGGTTCCAGTAGAGTATGGATGGAATGTAGAAGAATTTCTAGAACATACGTGTGAAAAAGCTGGATTGCTAAAAAATTATTGGAAAAATTCAGAGACAGAGATTCAAAAATTTGAAGGAATTGTTTTCAAAGAAGAAAATCCAAATGGTGTAGTTATTAGAGAAATGTTATCGGATTAGGAGATTCAGTATCTAATGAAATTTTTTGTCCAGTTTTAAGTGATGAAAATTCTTTATCAGTTATTATGACAAGAGGAATATTAGCTAGAGCACATCCCGTTGCTACAGTAAGATCTGCTTTCTGACAAATCATTGCAAGTGGTGCAGTATTATTAGATTTGATAGAGTAAATAGTATATGCACCTACACTGCTTCCAACACCGTTTGGAAATACTAGGATCTTCTCTTTGATGGATTTATCAAAGAGTTCATGATTTTTGTCGCTAATGATTCCAGTTTTTTTATCAACCGTTCCTAAAAAATTAATGGGATGTTGGGATTTTAGGATTATTCCATGTGTTTTTCCTTGAACCAAGATTTTTTTCATCTTGTCTCATCTTCAATTATTTGAGAAAGTGATTTTAGATTGACATCCACGCCGTTAGAATTTTTCAAATAGTATGCTCCCTTTATGCTGTTTGTAGTGACTGAATCAACATTATCTTTACTAATCAAAGGAGTAAGACATGTACAGCAATCAGCAAGAATCTCACATCCCGCCCGTTCCAATTCATTAGTATAGCCAATCTTTCTTGCTTGTTCTTTTACTGTTCTAGGGCAAAAGATCATGCATCTTTTTTTAAAGGAACGACCCTTTAGCTTACTAGTAAGATCAGAAATTTCGTCTAGACCTAATTGAGGACTGCCAAGTGTAATTAGATCACCTTTTTCTGCAGTGTTTAATTCATCATGAATGTCATTCATATCTTTCTCATCAAAATCTACTTTTTCACAACCAGGATCTCCATCACCAAAAAGAAATTTAGCGCATGTCCCAGAAGTTCCCATTCCACCACACAGTGCTTTGCAGCTACGTTTGTCCATCTCCTTGACATCAGATATATTTACAGAATTGTTTCCAACTTTACCTGCAAAAAATCCAAGCATTCCATATGTCAATTCGTTGGGATTATTCACTTTCATTCTAATTGTTAGATTTGGAGAATCTTCTTTTCTTAGTAAAGAATATGGACTTTTTCCTGTAATTGCACTTGCAAGCGCACTAAATGCGCTTTCCTTGTTTGTTTTAAGATTATCAAATGAATTTGCATGAATCGCGGCATTACTTTCTGCGAAAGATACTTGTGTTCCCTTTTTTGGAATATCAAAAATTTCATATGGAATACAGGAAAATGATGGAGTTACTCCCATTGTTTCATATGATTTACTAATAGAAAGCTGTTTTGAAATAAAGTTGTCGTCTAAACCATAGTTTGATACATTATCAATATCAAATCCCATTGGATTAAGAGTTGTTTTTACTTTAACTCTAGCATTCTTGCTGATACCAGATAAAAATTCCTCCCCTGCATCTCCAATTGTATTATAGTTTACACCAGAAAGGTGTGTCCATTCTATTGGGATTAGTTTCTCGGCGTCTGTTGCCTCCCCTGTTGCAACCAAAATTCTGTATGCCATCTGCATAATTTCACCTTGTTCTCCTTTTAGTGCGGATTCTTCATCTTTCGTTAATTCCAATAGTACTAGTTTGGCTATTACAGATATAATACTTGTACGTAAAATTCCATATAGATATGCAAAAAATTCTTCGTGGAATGATGAATACTATGATTTCTGTAAAGCCTCCAAGGATGACTGCATTAAGAGCGCTTCATGAAGCAGAAACAGGATCATTTAGTATTTTAATTGGGACCATACTTTCAGCAAGAACAAAAGATGAAACTACAACAAAAACAGTCAAAATATTATTTTCGAAGTATAAGAATGCGAAAGCACTTGCAGATGCCAAAACAAAAGATGTTGAAAAAATTATAAAATCGATTGGCTTCTATCATGTAAAAGCTAAACGAATAATCAAGGTTGCTAAAATCATAAATTCTCAGTACAAAGGAAAAGTTCCAGATAGTCTAGAAAAGCTAATAGAACTACCAGGAGTTGGGAGAAAAACTGCAAATTGTGTACTAGTTTATGCATTTGATAAACCAGCTATTCCAGTGGATATTCATGTTCACAGAATATCAAATAGATTAGGACTGGTAGAAACAAAAACTCCTGAAGAAACTGAGCAAGAATTAATGAAAAAGATTCCCAAAAAATATTGGATTGAAATTAATGATACTTTTGTTATGTATGGCCAAAATATATGTAAACCAATATCACCAATGTGTAATGTTTGTGAAATTAAAAGAAATTGTAAATATTATAAAACTAAGAACGCTTCTTAGTTAAGAATAGAACTACAACCAATACTCCAATTCCTGCAGCTACATAAAATGGATATAAATGAAATGCATTCTTTGCAGGATCCCCCGAAAGAAATTCAATATTCATGTTTCCAGAATTTATTGCAGGTGGATCAGTAGAACTTTCCATACCATGGACAGAATACGAAGAGATTGCAAATACTCCTATATCAAGATTAGATACCACAATTCTTGCACCATTGTTAACAGTTAATCCTGCTCTATCAGTATACGATACAATTATTTTTGTTGTAGGGGACCATCCACGTTCTAGGTCACTATGTACAACAATATATCCTTCTTTGGGAGTCTGTACTGCAATCCAGAATTTTTCATCTGGTTTGGCACCCATACCGATTTCAACTAGTTTTTCAGGATTATCTTTATCATAAATTCTCAAAACCGCATTTCCATTAGGATTTACATATACAAGATTGTTATCAATAGTAACTTGCCAGCTTATTGCATGTATTCTTTGCATCTCAACAATATTTGTATCCCTAAGAATTTTATTAAATTCATGTGATGGTATTTCTATTGTATCAATAATTAATGATGGATTCTTTAATTCTTCTGCAAAAACTGGTGATACAACAAGTCCAAAAAATAAAATTAATGCAAATAGATATTTCACGAGCTCAATCTAGTTTAAGTGAATAAATACCTAATCAACAAATGGGTGTAGGTAATCTAGAATTACCTTTGAGACTTCTGGTCTCAAGATGAACTCGGAGGGAGATTTTCCATCATCAATCATTTGTCTCAATTTGGTTCCACTAATCTGCTCTTTTGCATCATCGTCATGTGGACATGCCTTTGGATTTGTATATGTTAGACATTTTCTACAATAGAAAAATGCTGGGAAAAATACTGGGGATATTTCTAATTCCGGATATTCGCTAAAGATTTTTTGTGCTGCAAATGGATCATAAAAGGTTCCAACTCCGGCATGATCTCGACCAATAATTATGTGTGAACATCCATAGTTTTGTCTCATGATTGCATGGTGAATTGCTTCTTTTGGTCCAGCATACTTCATTTCTGTGTGCAAAGTTCCAAGTTTACATCTATTTTCTGGATAATAATGCTTAATCATAGTTTCATAACATTTTACAATTACTTCATCTACAAAATCACCAGATTTTTTCTTGCCAATTACTGGATTGACAAATACTCCATCTCTTGTTGTGATGGATGTTTTTTGAAGCATTTCATGTGCTACATGTGGTGGATTTCTTGTCTGAAAAGCCACGATCGTTTTCCATCCTGCTTTAGCAAATGCTTCTCGGGTTTGCAATGGAGTTAATCTATATTTTCTAATTTCAGTCTCTTCCGGTCTTTGAATGTAATCAATTTTGCCGCTAACTAGATAGTCTTTCATAGACATTGTCTTTGCAACACCAGGGTGTGAAGAATCAATTGTTCCATAAACTCCCCTTGCAGTTTTTTCTTTATCAAAGGTAAATATTTCTTTGACATGCAAGATTGCTATACCTAGTTTCTGATGATTCTGCAATAATACTTTGCCAGCTTTTTTCATTTTTGTTGCTATAGATTCATCTACATCAAGAACTATTGGAATTGTCCAAGCTAAGCCATTTGATAGTCTACCTTTTGATATGACATTTTCAAAGTCCTTTTTCCCTAAGAATCCCTCTAGAGGACTAAAAATTCCATCTGCAATATTTTCAACGTCATTTGCGAGATCTTCTGATATTGATATAGAGTATAATCCAGATGGATCAGCCTTGGTAATTCTATTTATCAGTTTTCCTCCATGGGGTTTGATTGAATTATCAGACATGCTAAATTCCCTAATTATGGTCTATATGAAGGCCACACTCTTTACTCTCTCCTTGTTCCCACCACCAACGTCCTGCTCTCAAATTTTCTCCAGGTTTGATTGCTCTAGTACATGGTTCACATCCAATACTTGGATAGCCCTTGTCAAGAAGACTATTGTATGGTAAGTTATTTTTCTTGATATAATCTTGAATTTGATCCCAAGTCCAATCTATTATTGGATTAATTTTTAAAATTCCACCATGATTATAATCTATTTGGAAAATATTGACATCTCTTCTTACTTCAGTTTGATCACGTCTTAATCCAGTAATCCAACCATCTAATGTAGATAACATTTTATTAATTGGATGTACTTTACGGATTTCACAACATAATTTTCTATTTTCCACGTTTTCATAGAAAAGATTCATTCCTTTTTCTTTGACCATATCTTCAACTTCTTTGGTATCAGGAAACAAAACCTCAATTGTTATGTTATATTTTTTTCTTACAATATCCATAATGTCATAGGTTTCTTGTGGTAGTCTTCCGGTATCTAGTGTAAAGAATCTAAACTCGTGATTAATTTTGAGCATAATATCTATAATTACTGCGTCCTCTGCACCAAAACTTGATGCTTTTGCCACTCGTGGGTGAAGATTGTCAGAGACCCATTGAAGAGCTTCATTTGTTGTCTTTATTTTTGAATTGAGCACATCTACTTGTTCTTGGGTAAATTTTTTCACAAATAGACTTGAATTGTTTTGTTTTATATTGATTACCCGAATGTTTTATCCTAAATTATAAACAGGCATATTTTAAAAAAAGAGATGGTAGATATTTCTTATGTGGTGGTTTTTCCAACAATTTTCTCTAAAAATAAAATTCCACAATTAATCATAAATATTAAAAAAATTCTAAAGATTCAAAATCTAGAATTTAAATCAGTAAAACGAGATGGAGATGTTATTTTAGTAGACGTAAATGATCCTGTGTTTTCATCCTCTGCAATAAATTTGCTTTTTGGCATTGAAAAAATAGCTATTGCTAAACAAGTAAAAAATAATTTTCAAAAAATTGTGTCAGAAATTACTGAAGTAGGTGGAAATTTGCTCTTAGAGGGGGAGAGATTTCTTGTTAAAGTTGAAGGAACATCGAGTGGATTTTTTACAAAAGACATTGAAATTGCAGCAACATCTAACATTATAGAAAAGAAATCTAATATGGGTGCACGTCCTGGAACAGAAGAAAATTTTGATAAATTATTGTACACATATCTAACAAAAAATAATGCATATGTTTGTATTTTTTCAGATAAAGGTCAGGGCGGCATACCATTTCAATCTCAAAATGAAAATGTCATATGCAGTGTTTATGATGAGGTTTCTGCAATTTCTTGTTTTGAAACAATAAAACAGGGATTTGATCCAAAAATAATAATCTGTTATAGACAAAAATCAGAATTAATGAATTTAGTTAAGATGATCAATCAAATAATTCCAAGACTAGTAAAACAAGAAATTATGCTGGAATTCTTTAATGTTAAGATTAATCAAAAAAGAGCTAGAAACTATTTGATCTTTGTAAATTCCATATTAGAAATTATGCTCCATCAAGCAAAATTAAAAAAAATAAGTCATGTATCGCTTGCATTGTCTCCACTCATATTTTCAATAAATTTTATTGATTATTCAATGAACGTGGTATTTCAAAAAAAAATATTGCCAATAATGCCATTAAGTGGTGTAGATAACAAACTTTTTGAAGAAGCCAAAGAGATTGGATTGGAAAAATACATTCCAAAATTAGAGAAATTATTTAAGATTAATTCGAATGAGGTACCAAATTTTTCAAACAAAGATGTAGATTTTGCGATAAAATCAAAGAGGAGCGTCACTGTCAAAATAGGACCAAATAATCTTCATGATATCCTTGATTCTCTAGAATAAAATCACTGAGAATTTAAACGGCATTTGAAGATTGTATTATATGTTAAAAATCGGTGAATTCATCTATCCTTGGGGAAGTGGTCATTATTCCCGAATGATGAGGCTAAATGCAGTAATGGGTAATTATATAAAAGAAAAATTTGAAGTTCATTTTTCAAGCAAAGATCATGTTTATCATAAGTTACTCGAAAAATTTCCCAATCATAAAGATCAAATCCATCAGATATTGATGCCAACTCCGATTGATGGAAAATTTGGTCCGAGTATTTTATTATCACTGCTAAATTTATTACTACCAGTTTCAAAAAATCCTCCCCTTGTAAAACAGGTTACAAGTTATTTGAGAGAAGAAAGTAAATTGTATGATAAAGAAAAATTCGATTTGGTAATTAATGATGGAGATATGGGATCAAACATTATAGCAAAAAATCGTCAAATTCCAAGTCTATTCATAACTAACCAATTTAGGCCTAAATTATATAGATCAAGATCATATTTTTATCCGGCATTAATTTTTGTTTCAAAACAAATTGAAAAAGCTTCCAGAATCCTTGTAGCTGATTCTCCTCCCCCATATACAATGTGTGAGTATAATCTAAATTTCACAAAAGATGTCAAAGAAAAAGTAACATATGTTGGTCATTTTACTACCAATGAAAATATTGAGAAAAAAGCAATATCTGATCTTGAAAAACTCGTAGAAAATTCAGAGTTTGGTTATTGGATGCGAACGGGAAATAGATCAACTAATGATGGTACAGGTCAAAGGTATGAACAGGTTTTTCATCAAAGTGAAATGAAAAATGAAAAAAGAATTATCTCCCATGCAAGAAATAACCCAACGATTGATGCTGTTTTGGGGAAAAACGGAAAAAAATATACAGTATCTGATGCTTTAGAAAAAAAGATTGATTGGATTCAAATTGATATAGGTTTTTTATCGGAACAAGAAAAAGAAACAATTTTGAAGTTGAGTAAATATGCTGTAGTAAATGGATCTCATACCGTAATGGGTGAAATTCTTGGAGGAATGGGAAAACCAATAATCGGTATTCCAATTTATGATGAACACACAAATAATATCAAATGGGCTGAAGAAAAAAATCTGGGAGTATTAGCAATTAAAACACAACAAATTATTGACTCCATTTCAAAAATTAAAGATAATTACAATAAATTTGAGGAGAGTTTGGTTGATTTTTCAAAAAATTTTGTTCCTAATGGTGCAGAAAATACAGCAAAAATAACGGCAAATATTTTGGAAGAAAAGAAATAATACTTTATTTTGAGATATGTAGTTATCTGGCACGCGGGATGTTCGATGGGCGAACGGACCGCAAGGGATGACGATAAAATCCGCGTGCCAGATTTTAAATCGATCAAATGATAAAGTGGGAACGCTTTTATGGAAAAAATTAAGCCAAATCATTAGTGCCTAACTGTCCAGAATGTACTGCAAGAGAGAGAAAAAAGATTCAAGCAAAATACGAAGCAGAAATTGTAGAAGAAAACAGGGGTAGAGACGATTTGTTCAAGTTATTTGATGAAATAGAGATTCCTATGAAAATGGATTCTGCTACAAAACATTTCATTTGTAAGAGATGTGGACTATATGCTACACGAGAGCAAGTTTCTGATATAAAATACAGATTAAATCAAAAGGAGAAGACTCGTGAGGATAAACAAGATGATTATTTAGAGTGGTGGCAAAAAAGTAAGAAAGACAAGGAACTAAACTAAAGTTGTTATTTTATGGTAAAAAAGAAAGACGAAGAAAAATCAACTAAGAAAGGAAAAAAATCAGCTAAAGAAGATGATATTCCGGAGTGGGTTACTAATGAAATTCAAAATGCAAAGTTTGAAAAACCAGAAGAGCTAAAAAGAACAGGATATATTCTTGAAATTTATGACTCAGATAATAAAATTGATGTACAACTATATGATCCAGTTGAAGATGGTAGACATATAGTTACACTTGATTTATCAAAAAAAATTAAAATTTTAGATTTGGAAAAAGGAGTAGTTTGTGAATTTATTTTTGATCAACACAAAGCACCGTTAAGTAAAAAGACAGTGGAATATCTCCAAAAAGAAAAAGAGATTGATATGAATACAATATATCAATTTGAGTTGAAAGAAATGGAATTACTTGATGTAGGATCAAGTGAGTCTAAAAATGAGGATTTAGAAGAATAAAACTAGTGTTTTGTTTTTGAGTTGAATTGTTTTTTAAAAGCAAAGCCCAGAATAGGATTAATTAAGTATGGAAATACATTTTTTATCCATATAGCTCCGCGTACTACTTCAGGAACAATAATTTCTAAGCGTTGAGAATTTGCAGCTCTCAAGATTGTTTTTGCAACTGTTTTATCACTGATAGATGTTGGAGAATATTTAGGGATTTTTTCAAAAGAAGGGTGATTAAAGAATTCTGTTCGAACCAATATTGGACTTACAACAGTTATCCCAATGCCAGTTCCTTTAAGCTCATATTTTAGACCTTCTGAAAAACCTAACATAGCAAATTTTGATGCGCAATAAGATGCAACTCCGGGTAAACCAAAACTTGCTGCGACAGAAGCTACATTAACAATATGACCAGATTTTTTTTTTATCATTGATGGCAGAAAGTTTTTGATGCAGTAGATCATTCCAAAATAATTTGTTGCCATTTGCGATTCAATTTCTTCAATTGTTAAATCAGATACTGAACCATAAATTGCAAATCCAGCATTATTTACCAAAATATCAATAGACTCAAATTTTTCTAAAATAAATTTTGACATTTTCTCAACTTCATCTTTATTAGATACGTCACATTCACAAACTAAAATAGAAGAATTGAATTTCTTTAGATCATCAGCTACTTGTTCTAATCTATGTTTTCTTCGTGCAACTAGAATTACATGAGAGCCCTGTATAGCAAATTGTTTAGCAGTTTCTTTACCTATTCCAGATGAAGCACCTGTTATTAGTACAACTTTATTTTTGAAATCCATAAATTCAAAAATTTGTTAAAAGATAAAGTGGTTTCTATGATTTTTCTTGCTTTGAGAATTTACTCAAGGCTAGTTTTACGAGTAAAAGCCAAGTTATCACTATAGGTACATAATAAGTAGCAATTCTCCACCCAATTACTGCGTCCCATGCAATTGTTCCATTAGGGATCACAAAATTGAATGGATCCAAGTTATTTAGATATGCAACAATACCAAATTCTGCCAATCCAGAACCCCCTAATGTGATTGGTAGATTTCCAATTGCATTTGCACCCATTACAGCCATAATTGAATCAAAAATACCTATTACATATCCAGTTCCCCCTGCAATAATCATAAATGATATTCCGTAGAATGACCAAGATGCAAGAGAGAAGAGAAAAGATATTGTAAAAACTTTTTTTGACTCTGTCGTTCTAAGATTTTTTCTACTCATTGAACAAACTTCTTCCATCCAAGAATTCGTTTGCTTGATATATTTTTCCCCCTTTTCTTTACCAAATCTTTTAGTCAAATTAACAAAGATTTTTGGAACTTGAAAAGTTCTCTTGGATGATAAAAAGAATAGGATCATCCATAATGAAGTTACAGTAAAGCTAATTCCTAAAACTATAGTACCTACCAGATAAGCTCCATGCATTAATGCAAAAATACCTGCCATAATTGATAGTAATCCTCCTGCAAAAACTTCACTAACTATATCCATTATTGCAATCCAAGTTGATTTTGAAGGTGGAATTCCTTTTTTGTGTAAATAATAAATTATAATAAATTCAGCTCCAACAAACATTGGAGTGGTAAATTTTATAAATTCACTTCCAACTCTAACACCAATTAACTTCCAAAAAGAATCAAATTTTCCTAGATATTTGTGCGCAATATATGCAAATTTTATCCCTTGAAGACCTAGTTTTATCATCATCGCAATTACAGCTAGTAGAAATGGAAAAATCCCAATTGCCAATACATCTTCAAATTTTATATCAAATTGAATTGCAATAATAAAAATAGGAATAAGAGTTGCTGGAATAGCGATAATTCTCCAATTCATTGATGATTTTTTTATGCATTCAAATATGAAAGTTGATTAAAATTTAAAAACTGTATGTTTTACCTTTATATCTAGTCACAAATTTTGAAAAACTCTAGAAATTAGTTAATTAATAGATTTTTTGAATTTCTAGTAAAAAAAATGTAGGTAATGGATCAAAAAGATCGTAATTTGAAAAGTTTTTTCACTCAGTAACTTGATAAATAATTCTTTCAAATATGTGACTTTTTAGTCAATAAGTGAGTAATCGCAAATTACATTCAATGTCACTAATGAAATATAGGTATATTTTCATTTGATTATTGATTACCTTTGTAATGTATTTAGAAAAATAGATACTAAGAATAACTAGTTTGAAATATAAACTAAGAACGAAAGTTTAGACAGTATTGAAATCAATTTTTATAACAGGAACTGCAGGTTCAGGAAAATCGCTTCTAACATCAAAGCTACATGAGTACTATACAAAGAATGGTGCATTTGTTGCTGTATTGAATTTGGATCCGGGTGTTAGAAATTTACCCTATACTTGTGATGTTGACGTTAGAGATTATGTTGACATTGTAGAAATAATGCAACAGTATGATCTTGGTCCAAATGGGGCGGTAGTTATGGCAAATGATCTGATTGCTTCTAAAATTGATGATATTAAAGAAGAGATTGATAGAGTGAATCCAGATTATCTAATTGTAGATACGCCAGGGCAGATTGAATTGTTTGCATATCGTTCAAGTGGTCGTTTTGTTGTAGAAAATATTTCATCTGAAGAAAAGACAAACATATTTCTTTTCGATGGTGCATTAATTACTACACCAGTAAACTTTGTCTCAATTGCTCTCCTTGCTACATCAATAAGATTGCGTCTAAATTTACCAGCTATTAACGTTATTACTAAAACAGATTTAATAGGTTCTAAACTACAAGATATCATACACTGGTCAAGTAATCTAAAATTATTAGAGGATGCCATTGCCAAAGAGGCAGATGGAGAAACATACAGCTTAACTACAAATATTTTACGAGGTTTAAATCTTGGTGGTTTTTCTCAAGGGTTAATTCCAGTTTCTAATGTTACCGGTAAAGGATTAGAGAATTTAGAAGGAGCTCTAAGCAGAATTCTTAATTTGGGTGAAGAGGTAGAAGATTAGTTGAGATCAATCACTGTAAAAGCACCATCTTCAACTGCAAACTTGGGTCCGGGATTCGATGTATTTGGATTGGCAGTAGATGCTTTTTTTGATGAGATTACATTGACAAAAAAGAAAAGTGGAATCAGTATAATTACTGAAGATGATATTCCAACAAATCCGGAAAACAATACAGCAGGATTAGTTGCCAAAAATATGATAAAAAAATTCAAAATTAAAGATGGGATAGAAATTAAAATTAAAAAAGGTGTTCCTCCAGGATTTGGAATGGGAAGTAGTGCAGCTTCTGCATCAGCAACTGCTGTTGCATTTGATAAGTTGTATGGGTTGAAATTAGATGAAAATACCCTTGTAGAATTTGCAGGATTTGGAGAAAAGGCTAGTGCTGGCTCTGTTCATTTTGATAATGTAGCAGCATCAGTTTTAGGAGGTTTTGTGATAGTAAGAACAAATCCTCTAAATATAATCAAGATTGAACCACCAAAAAATCTTAGAATGTGTATCGCAGTTCCAAAACTCGAAGTTCCCAAAATGAAAACCAAGGTCTCACGAGGCGTAATACCAAAAAAAGTAAATTTAATTGATAGTGTTAAAAATTTATCAAATGCAGCAGCAATTGTTGTAGGTTTTATGAAAAAAGATCCCGAGTTGATCGGAAATTCCATAAAAGATGTAATTGTAGAACCTGCACGACAACATATGATACCAGGATTTGTTAAAGTTAAAGAAAATGCCCTTAGAGCAGGTGCATTGGGTGTAACGATTAGTGGTGCAGGTCCTTCAGTAATTGCATTTTCAAAAAATTCTGCTGATTTAAAGAAGATAAGTTTAGCAATGTCAAGAGGATTTGCAAATGTAAACATTAAATGTCAAACGGTGATTTGCAAACCAAGTAAAGGTGCTCTAGTAATAAGAAAGTAATTTGGTAAGAGAATTTATGAAAAAAGCAGTTATTGTATTTAGCGGTGGAGTAGATTCTGTTTGTGTTGTTAGTTATCTTAAATTAAAATACGAACTTTATGGAATTACATTTTCATATGGTCAAAAAGCAGAAAAAGAAATTATTGCGGCAAAAAAATTTGCCAAAAATCTTGGATTAAAACAGCACAAGATTGTAGATATTAGTTTTATGAAAGAATTGTATGGTAATTCTAATGTTTTAACTAGTACAAAGAGAAAAATTCCAAGAAAATTTGATTATTCCATTGTTGTTCCAATTAGAAATGCGGTTTTTCTATCAATTGCTTCGGCTTGGGCGTTTACTCTTAATGCATCATTTGTAGCATATGGTGCACACACAGGAGATATGCACTATCCTGATTGTAGACCAATATTTGCAAAAAAGCTTGAATCTGCTTTTAATCAAGGTGAAATTGATGGAATTAATTCAGGATTACGAAAAAATATTAAAATCTGGTCACCGTATAGAGAAGGTCTTTCAAAAAGTGATTTGTTGAAGATTGGTTTCAAAAATATGGGTGATTTTATTTTCAAAACTTGGAGTTGTTATTCCAATAAAAAATATCATTGTAGTATTTGTGAATCTTGCAATAATAGAAAAAGAGGTTTTGAAAAAGCTGGAATTGTAGACAAAACAAAATATCTAAAATAATCTTAGTATTTATTATCAAGAATTTTCTTTTTAAAAATGAAATTTCTGATGATAATATACCAAATAAAGAAAATTCCACCAACAATCCCCATAAAAACATAATTTTGGATTTCTGGAGTTAATCCTTTTAAAGAATTTGTAATTTCTCTGGAAATCAGCATTGAAATTGCAATTACAACCCCAAATTCAATTGCATACCATGTCCAGCTAGGCCATGATTCTTTTGGAATGTGGACATTAGGATGTGCTCCCATGGTTTTTGTGTAAAAGATTGATTATTTAATTTTTCAGGATCCTAATGTGATTCAACTGAGGCACGCCTTCTAATCATGGTAATAATGCCGTCTTTTTCTTCCCTATTTTCATAAATTCCTCTATATGCAGATGAAGTAAGTGTTACATCATTTTTGACTCCCCGCATTTTCATACAAAGATGCTCTGCATCAGCTAAAACTACTACTCCCTTTACACCTTGAGCAAATAACTCGTCAGCTATATTTTTTGTTAATCGCTCTTGGATTTGTAGTCTTTTAGAGTATTTTTCAACTAACCTAACTAATTTTGAGATCCCAAAAACTCTACCATTAGGAGAATATGCAATGTGAATTTTCCCAAAAAATGGTAACATGTGGTGTTCACACATTGAATAAAACTGAATATCGCGAGCAATAACTACATCTGAATCTTCAGAGAATTGTACTGATAATTCAGAATCAGATTCGTATCCACCAAAGATTTCTTGATACATATTTGCAATTCTTTCCGGAGTGTCTTTAAGACCTTCACGTGTTGGATCTTCACCAATTTCTATAATTAATTCTCTAACAAGTTTCTTTACACGTTCTTTATCCATTTAATAATTTGACTGATTTTTTCTAGTATTTGAACCTGATCTGGTTTTTAGGCTGGTGATAAGATTATGGAGCTCCAATGAATTTATGGAGTTGGGGAACAACCTTAACGTCAATGTAATGTGGATATACTAGATCATACAAATTTAGCAGTAAATCTAAGGAGGGTTCTGAAATACCATACGTTGGTTGAATAATGAATCCATTAATTTTTTGATTTGAAGTAGTATTGAATATTTTATTAACCAGATCTGTAAAATCTTTCAGGCTAGTTTTGGAGCTGACGACTATTTTGATATATGTTATTTTTTTAGATGCAATAGATAATTTAAGACATTTTATTGCATTTTCCATTAACCTTTCATAGTGTTTAGTATCTACAAAGTCAGAATCTTTTGTTTTAAATTCTATTTTAATGATATCAAAATACGGTAATACATGATTGAATCTGTCGGAATCAAAGCATGATGATTCAAGATATGTTGGAATTTTTTTTGTTTGAACATATCTTGCAAGTTCAGCTACTGCATTATGTTGAATTAATGGATCACCTCCCGTAAAATTTACTTTGTATGTTTGATTTTTGAGATTAAAATCAATTAGCTTACACGCCTCCTCAATTGTGTATTCTTTTCCAGAATCAAGTGGGAGTGATTCTTTAGTATCACAATAAAAACAAGTAAATGGGCAGCCAGCTAATCTAACAAAAAGAGTTTTTGTGCCATAAAGAATTCCCTCTCCCTCGATTGATGTAAATATCTCAAATAATCTAACTTTCAAGTAATTATAGTATTTTTTTTCATTATTTATTCAATTAGTTAATGCATTACAGGTTCTTTGGTATAGAATAAACCAGAAATAAAGAACACTACTCCTAAAATCCCAATTAGACTTCCCACAAATTCTATTGTATTTTGCATTTCGCTCTGAAATGGCGCTAATAACCATGCCATCAAAGCACCAACTACAATCATTGGAATTCCCACTCCAACAGTAATCGATTTGGAAGCCATACAGAATTCTGTTTAGAAAATGTATATGAAGTTTATGATGATTAATCTTTGAATTTAATCTAGTAGTGTTGTTAACGATCGTAATAATTCATTGGCCATATCAATTTCACCTTGAGATAAAAGACGCTTAATGGTTTGAAGTGTTATTTTGGCATCTTCTATATCAGCTTGACTTATTTGACTAGAGTTAGATAAATTGAGTAATATTTTTTCAACTTGCATAACTCTAGATTCTAATCGATCATTTTTTGTTAAGTCAAATTGCGTTTTAATGGAAATAATTTCTCTTATTTGTTTAATTATTTCGTGTGGATCTGTTGTTAGCGAAAGATTTTCTCTAGCAGTTTCAAGTCGTTGGATAATATCTTCTGATAATTTTTGATGTTTTGCATTTTCAATTAATCTGTCAAGTTGTTCTATGTATGTTTGAGCATATTCTTTAGCACGGGATTGTTGATGTGGAGATGATTGCTCGCGAATATTTTTATTGAGATCAACAATCATTTGTTTAATTTTAGTAATTGTTTGTTGTGCTTCATCGAATTGGTTGTCTGTAACCTGTTTTTTTCCTGTTACAAAGAGGGCATCTAGTTCAGAAAAGTCAATTAATGTATTGTATTTTTTAGCAATTGCTTTAAGATTGTTAGAATAATCTTGTATTCTAAGAAGATCACCTGAAGGATCTGGTATAGTAATTTTATTAGAAAGGAGTTCTGGTTTAGAGGTCTGATAAGTTAATTGTTGAGACACTTGTTTAAAGATTCTCATTGCAGAAAGGAATTGTTCCTTTGCAAGATCGGTCTTGTTACTTTCAAGAGAGTTTTCTAAAGCTATAACTTGTTGTGTTCCATTTTTAAAAAGTTGCTTTACTGTATCTGACGAATTTTGGTTTATCTGATTTTGAAGTTGTTCCTGAGCTTGTTTAGCAATTTTTAGAAGAATTGATGGATCATTTTGTGCTTGAGCAGTATTAGTCATGCCACCTAGAACCATACTAGAAACTAGAATTAATAATACAAGTGATACTATTTTTTTCATTCCTCTTCCTCCATAACCTTTTTTAATTTTACTAAATTTTGCATATCTTTTTTATCAATTTCAATTACACCTAGTCGCTCTAATCTTTTTACGGCTCTCCACATAGTAGTTCTTGGTTGAAGAAATTTTTTTCTTAATTCACTTTCAAATGCTTGTCCTCCATTTTCTGAAATAAATCTTATAATTCCTTTATCATCTTCACGCATTTCAGGTCTAAGAACAAATATGGATTCTGTGTCAAAAGATTTTGTTTGAATTTGTTTTTTAGGAATTGATTCTGTTTGTATAATTGACGATAGAAATTTTGATTGTTTCCTTTTAATAATTAATACTGCAATTATAACTCCTGCTACAATTGCGCCCCCAATAATTGCAGCAGTGATATAATCAAATGATGGTTGATTTGGAATTGTTGATTCTGGGGGGGTTGAATTTATTGGCACCCCTAAAATATAGTTTATTTCAGATGTTCCATTTTTTAAATCAAATATTGTTTGATCGTTTACTAGTTCCATATTATTTGGTAAAATACTCATTCCAACTATGACGGTATTTGCTGGCATTAGTACCGTGTAATCAGAAGTGGAATTAATCGAAAAGGTCCAAACCCGCCCTTCTTTTGAAACTAAATCATGAATATCATAATCAATTTTAAGACTTGAGGAACCAAAAGTATCAATAGTTGCTTTATTTTCAATTATTTCATCAGATAGTAAAAATCCAGAATCTCCTACTGCAACAAAGTTATCTATTGATGAACCAAACAATTCAAGTTCATAATCAGGTAATAGTGGATCTATATCAATTTGATTAGACACGTGAACAGATCCATCAGAATAAATGACAAGATTTAGAGTTCGAGTAGAACTGAATGAGGTCTGAATTGGTATCACTAAAGATACAAAAATTAAGCCAGCAAGTATCAAAGGTGCCTTAATCATTGTTTTGAGGATACCCTCAGACCTTACAAAAAGCATTCCATCTTCTTGAATTGTTTCTTTCCTATGAATAGGTACAATTTCTGGGCTCATTGACTAATACCTTAGATTCATGCTTTCAACGAGTCCTTGGAATCTCTTGAATTCATGAAAAAACTGTAGTCCTTTCTCAGTAATCAAGAAGACTCTATTTCTATCGTTTTTAACTGACTCTACTAAACCTGCTTCTACCAATTTCTCACATTTGTCTAATACTGCATAGTGAGATAGGTTGGCTTTGCGAGAGATTGCAGATACAATGACTCCACTACGACCGCCGTCTGCGGTTACATCTAAGATATCACCCATTATGCCCATTTCGGACCTGTATTGTTGTTTTGACATGCTTTAGTATATGATTGCCTTGTTAATGAGGGTCATTTTGAAACTTTGAAGCGGAACACAAAGCGGAACAGGTATTTCATCTCTTAAAATAAAAAATTTTGTGAAAAATTTCCATAATGAAAGAAAAATCATTAATTCACATGCCTAAAATTTTCATGGAAAATTGGAGGTTTTTCAAAAATGTAGTAGAAAATTGTTTCCCAAGAAATTTTGGATGTTTTTTAGAATTTTTCTATCGTTTCTTATAATTTTAGTATATAAGGAACAGTTCTATTCCCTCTGTTTCTACTTCATTATTTTTATCCATACTGATAAAATTAAAAAAAGAATAAAATAGTTAGAAATATGTCAAATGCAAGGATTGATCGTTCATATCTGGTCATATATTATGTGCATGTTAATTAACAAAATGAATTGAGTCTATAGATTTGAGATAATAAAGAATAGTAAATATTGAAAAAATAATCAATACATTGCTAAAAAAAGACATCTGTAGATTCTAAAGGAGATAACTAATACCTTCGCGATAAAAAAGATGAGTCTAGATAACAATTCAAGAAATAGAATGATTTTCCCAGAAAATATCAGAAATTGAATATAAGTACGCCTGCTTATTCTTTTAAATTTCAGTCTGAAAGATCTTTGAACAGATGATAGCATAGGACTGTCAAATTAGGCAATTAATCATAAATTCAGTCATTTTCATGACTTTAATCGAGAAATTTAAGATTCCATTTTGATGACATATTCATCTATTTTTTCTATTCAAGGATCAATAAACTATTCACTAGATCAGTTTTGAGAACGATAATAACTTTTTATTCTCATTTCTAAAAGATATGATAAATTGTTTGATAAATTCAAAAAGGAAGAGGGGGGAGAAATTATAGAAGAAAGAATTGTAGATGAGCATGCCAATATGAAATCTAGAGGTATTTCATCTAATGAAACAGTAGGAGAAATTGGAATTGTAGAATTAATGGATAAACGTGCCAAATTGGAAGAAGCAATTGATTATGTAGGTTTAATGATAAAAAATTTAAAAGAGAAGAGAACGGTTTTAGAAAAAGATATTGAAGAAGAATCTGTAGATATTAAAAATTTAAAAGAGAAATTAGAGAAAGTAAGTCAATACATTGAAGAAGAAAATAGAGGAATTAAAGAACTGGCTCATAAGAGAAAACAAGTTGAAAATGAGGCAGATGAGGTAGGCTCTCTTATCAATAGTTTAAGAGATAGATTATCTGGAATTGATAAAATAATTGATAATGAAGGCAACAGAGTTAAGAAAATTAAAGAATCTAAAGAATCTCTAGAAAGTTAAGATTTAGTTTTTAGAAAAATTTATTTTTAGCTGAAGTTTTAGTGTTTGTAGACATTGAGGGTAATCTACTTACAACAGAATTTACAGCTACTATCTCTTGTAGAATTTTCCCAGATTCAGAATCGGTTGTTTCATCTAAGCCAAATGTAGTATCAATTGAAAAACTACCAGTCATAAATCCACCTAACATTTGATCCATTTGATTAATTTCTTGTTCAGTACTTGGTAACAATTTTACAAGAGATGATTTGAGATTTTTCATCAAATTTATTGTAGGCAATGATGGTAACTACTATATCTTCAAGATTATGACAAGTTGTTAATCTTAATTCAATTTGCTCTAATGTTAATCTTACATTATCTTAAATTTTAGTAGTTATTCATATTTCGACTAGTTCTTCTGACTAGATTCTACTTGCATTTACATCATGAAATTGAGTTACATTAATTATTCTTTTGAAAAGTTTACTGTCTCATTCCTTTAATTTTGTAATAGTTGAATCAAGTTTAGTAATTTGTATTTGTAATTTTTTGATTCCATTTTGAATTTGTGGTTTAAATATGTCTTTAGGTTTAATCTTATCATTGATTTTTTCGACAATACCTGGTTTTGGTCCTCTAGTCCACTTATTTTGTAAATCTGGCAATACAATTTATCTAAGAAAGTATACTTAATTTCAGATTTAAATATCGATTATCAGTAAATAAAAATTACTAACAAAAATATGTTTTGCTAGAGATTTAGGATTGATATTCTTTGTGGATGAATTTTTTGAATGTGATTTGAAATCACAGAATTGTTATTTAGCGATTCTCCGCATAGTGGACATTTTACCATTCTATGATTCTGTGGTTAAAAAGTTTGTATTTAAATATTTTTTTTATGCCTAAATTCAAACAAACTGAATTTTGTGTTATTCAAATCTTTTTACGTAAAGAGTGAAGATGAATTTATGACTCAACGGGTTAGCCCAAGTAATAGATGTGAACGTTGTAACAGAGAATCAATTTTGGTTGATTCTAATACCTGGGAACTAGCCACAATAATTAATCTTCAAAATAATGATGTTGGACAGGAAATCCACTTATCGCAGTAATAAGAAACATAATTGGAAGATTAAGAAATTGGGATAATAGAAGTTAAGTTCATGAATCTCCTGATAGAAATTTCAGATAAGCTTTTAGTGAATTAGACAGACTTAAAACAAAACTTGCAATATCTAATACTGTAATCGAAAAAACTGCTTATATTTATTGAAAAGCATTATACAGGGGCCTTGTAAAAGACTGTTCAATTTCAGATCTCATTGCAGCATCTATTTATGCTCCATGTAGAAATATAGAAACTCCCTGAACATTAATAGATGTAGCAAAGGGAATTAACACAAAGAGAAAAGATATTGCAAGATCTGCAGTTACTAAGAGAATTAGATCTAAATATGTCAGTTGTTAATCCGGTTAAATGTATTTCAAGAATATTTAGTATTGTAGAATTATCAGAAAAATAAAAAGAAAGGTAGTTCAGATTTTGGATCATGCTACTAAAGCTGAACTTTCGGCAGGAAAAGATCCAATGAAACTAGCTGTTGCAATATACTTGTCTTGTGTAATAAATGGTGAAAAAAACTCGAAAAGATATTGCAGATGCTGCAGGAATTACTGAAGTAACTATTAGAAATAGATACAAAGATCTAAAAGATTTTATGGAATTATAAATAGAAACTTGTTTTTATAAGAGAATTAATAATTAATTTAAATGAATAAAAATATTATTGTTTTTGTAATAGTTTTAGTAATAGTTGTAATAGGATTATTATTTAATCAAAATGTTGAAAAAAGAAGCAATGTAGTTTTTCATGTTACTTTGGCAAATCCTGATTTATACAAAAATGGAATTTATTTCAATTCATTTATTGTTGATAAAGGAGAATATCTTTTCAAATTTGTTCCAAATGGTGATAGTCCTCAATCTTTAATTATTTTATTAAAAGGAGAAAACTATAATTTTTCTGAAAATTTCAAATTGAAAGGAACTCTTCATCAAACCGGAATATCAGAATACTATACTTGGGATTATGATGGACAAAAAGTAATTTCAATTTCAACTCAACAAAAGATAACCATTGAGATTAATCCAAATGGAAATGAATTAGGTTCGGTATCTGTGGATATAATTGGAAATTAAAAAGGTATTTACTACCTTTCTATAGAATACTGTAAGATTTCCTTTTGTAGTCAACGTTAAAACGTCTAATTACTTTTTTCGTTCTGCGTGGTACGCTGTTTTAGTCGATAGGAATTATATCCTCCAACATTTTTTTCTATGACTACTTTAATTATTTAAGATTTAGTACAAAAATTTATAGTATTTCATAGATTTTTATGAATAAATTTAAGTTACTAGTTGAAAAGGTTTAGAGAAGAATTATATCAAAATAATGAAAAAAATTCAACATAGATAATATGATAGATAAGATACTTTGATTTAGTATTTGATTTTGATGTAAACAATAAATTCCTGATAAATTTATTTTGGAAAATAAATTAGATTTTGAATAATGATTTGTGAAAATATGAAATGATAGAATTATTTTCAGATTCCAAGAGTTTATTATGCAAATATGGAAAATGCTCATAAATTTTCACATTGTAAGTTTAAAGACTATAAATTACGAAATTTAATGAAAAAAATATTGAAGTTATCTGGAAAAGTTGCCATTGTAACTGGTGGAAGTAGAGGCATTGGATTTGCAACTGCTAAAATATTTGCAGAAAATGGTGCGAATGTAATAATAACATCAAAAGATTCCAAGCGATTAGAAAATGCAGTTAGTCAGCTTTCAAATACAATAGGGATAATAGCTGATATTAGAGATGGAAATGATGTCAAAAAAGTTGTAGAACAGACTATTAAAAAATTTGGTAAATTGGATATTCTGGTAAATAATGCAGGAATTTTTCCACAGATAAAAGAATTACATGAAATTGATGAGTCTGAATGGAACGATGTTTTAAATGTGAATCTTACGGGGCAATTTAGATTTACAAAAGTAGCAATACCTTATTTACAAAAAACATCAGGTACTATAGTCAATATTTCATCAGATGCAGGATTAAAAGCATATCAAGGATTTAATGCAGATGCATATTCTGCAGCAAAAGCTGGATTAATTATTCTTACAAAATGTTGGGCATTAGAATATGCAAAAAACAAAATCCGAGTTAATTGTATTTGTCCCGGTGTTGTTGATACAGATATGACAAAACCATTTATGAAAACTGAAAAAGATAGAGAATTTTTGAATAATGAGCATCCTATAGGCAGAATGGGTCAACCAGAAGATATAGCTAAAGCAGTTTTGTATTTAGCTTCTGATGATGCTGCCTGGATAACAGGAGCAATACTTGCCGTTGATGGTGGAGAATCAATCAAGTAAATTCACATGGATTTAATACTGCTCAAAGCATGTTGAGAATGATGACAGATAAAAAGAAGAAAGCTAAATTAATTATTCTGTTAGGAGTAATTTGGGTAGTCATTACCTTACCATTACCTTGGATAGTCAATAATCCCCAAGTATCAGAATCTCAATTTAACATCATACTTACAATTATCGGAGTAATGTCAATTCCATTTATTGTCTTAGGAGTTGTCTGGACATTGAAACCAGAATTAACTACCTAGGGTAATTACCATTGAAAAATATTCCAATTTTAAATAAAATGCCAGAATTAGATATAGCTATTGAGGCTGCCTATGAAGCTGGAAATTCAATTTTAGAGATATACGAAGGCAAATATGAAACATTTACTAAAAGTGATGATTCACCAATTACAGAAGCTGATCTAAAAAGTAATGAAATCATTAAGACTATTTTATCAAAAACGAATCATAAAATTTTATCTGAGGAAGACAAAGATGATCAGAAGAGATTATCAGAAGAGATTATTTGGATAGTCGATCCTCTTGATGGTACTTCTGATTTTATAGACAAGACTGGAGAATTTACTATAATGATTGCGCTGGTAAAAAATAAAAAGCCAATTATAGGTGTTATTGGTTGGCCTACAGAAAAAACTATTTTTGCTGCACAAAAAGGATGTGGAGCTTTTAGATTTTCAAAAGGGAGATGGGAGGAAATATCAGTTACAAAAATTTCAGAACTTTCAAAATGTAAGGCGGTTGGATCAAGACATCATCTTTCAGAAAAAGAAAAAATGTTTATTGAAAAATTAGGGATTAGAGATTTTACTAGTATAGGGAGTTCACTAAAAGTAGGGAAGATTAGTTCAGGAGAAGCTGAAGCATATATTACTACAACAAATAAGATGAAAGAATGGGATTCAGCTGCATCATATTGTTTAATTTCTGAAGCAGGTGGAAAAATGACTGATATGTCTGGTAACGATCTTACTTATAATAACAAAATAGTTAATCATCAAAATGGAATTTTAGTAACTAATGGACTAATTCATGATAAAATAGTTGAAGAATTTAAAAAATTAAAGTAGGTTTCTTTTCTTAAGAAATTCCCTTACCTTTTTTGCACTATCAATTAGTGGCTCGTGCTCTGTGTCAATTAGTAAGTCTGGATTCTGTGGAGCCTCAAACGGGTCATCAATTCCTGTAAACCCCTTGATCTCTCCTTTTCTTGCTTTAGCATACATTCCTTTGACATCTCGCTGTTCACATTTTTCAACTGAGCATTTGACGTAACATTCAGCAAATTGGTCACCTGAGTTAATGATCTCTCTTGCATTGTCTCTGTTTTCCTTGTATGGGGAAACAAGAGATACTGCTGATGGGACTCCATGTTTTAGTAACAATTTTGCCAGATGAGCTACTCTTTTGTTGTGTTCATCTCTTCCTGCCTTGGAAAAATCTTTTGGTGAAAACCACTCTCTTAGTTCATCTCCATCAAGCATTGCTAGATTTGGAATATCTTTTTGGAGTTCTTTAACAATCGTAGTCTTACCTGAACATGGCAGACCGGTCATCCATAAAACAAAAGGCTTCATGTTTTGAAATTTTTCAAATAGGTCTTAAAGAGCTTACGTTAGAAACCAGAGCGATCCTTGAGATACTCAATTTTTAATCATTTCTTGTATTTTTGTTGTAATTGCCATAACTGAGCGAAATTAGTAAAACCATCTTCATTTCTTCTTTTGATAATACTTCATTTTATGTCCTAGCGAAGAGTTGTTGATTAAGATTTAATCTTCTGATTGATAGTTTGGATGTATTTTTGATTATATTGAGTAAATAATCTGATTTTGTCTTGAGCTAGAGCCATAGCGCCAAGTCTACTGTTAATATATTTATCAGCTATCTGTTGTTCATTTAATAATTTTTTTAAGTCATCTTTACTTTTTAATTCAAGCTCATTGATCAGTCTTTGAAATTCATTTTCTAGTAAATTCTCTGCATCAGGAACTGCTGGAGGATCTGCCCCTATGATTTCTTTTATGGTGATTTTCCCAAATACTTTTTTGTCTAATTCAGTCAATATTAAAATCTCCATTTAGTGTTATAAATTCAATTTGGTATTATTATGCGGTATTTTTTGAATACTAATTTCTTATATTCATTAATAATGCATAAAAAATACATATTAAGCGCATAATACGTTGCAATTATTTTCTCAAATTTGATATAATTATTGTAATTTAATTAGAATTTAAAAAAGAATAGCAGATGTTAATTCCAATAAAAATATACTCTGAAAATTTGTTAGTGTGTTAAATATAAAAATTGTAATTTTAGTAAAAAATGTCAAAAAATTATATCATGTGTGTTTTTACAATATTACAAATACTAGTAATCATGCTCGCTAAAGTCTGAACCTAATGCTATTGTTGCAATAACAGTATTTTTGGTTGTTTGAAATTTGATGCTTTTATCTGGTAGAAATTGATTGAATATCTCCCTCAATAATTGTTCAGTAAAAAATGACCAATTCAGACCTAATTCGTGTTGTATAACAAAATGATGTAATTCTCCCTCTATTCTATGATCCGATTTCATTCCGGATGCTCGTATATAATCTTCTAATGTTTCAATGCATCGTTTTAGATCATATTTTCCTTTCATGAAAAGAACGCTATCTTTGATTAATGGCAAAACCACATTAATAATTTCACTAATATCTTTTCCATCCATTTCAGCTCCAAGAGAATCCAAAATTCCTTTAGGAATTGGAATCATTCCCATTTTATCACTGAAACGATCCCAATTTACATATTTTTCAAGAATTTGTTTTACTAAAACATTTTGTGATATGTTTTTGTTCATTGCTTCTGTTTCTAGTTCTTCCACAATTTTAGTTGGTAGTCGATAAGTAATGCTACGTGTTATTTCTTTTTTTTTTGGATGAGTTTGTCTATTAGTAGGAGTAACTTTCAATGTATTATGCTACTTTATTGGGTATATATGGTATAGTTATAAAATTGAGTTGTTTTGAATAAAAAATTAATTTATTGTTTTTTGAAGAAAAACTCATCTTTTTTCTCTAGATCATCAACGTATTGATCCATGTCTAACTTGAATTCTTCTTCATCAGCATACGCTCGTTCTGCATGTTCACTAATATCCAATCCAGCATCTTCGACTTCTGGTGATACTCTAACTCCAACTAGGAACTTGATGACTTTCATTATTATCCATGTACCAAAAAATCCTAATGCTCCTGCAACTCCAACACCAATAGCTTGAATTCCTAGTTGACTTGGATTACCAAATAGTAAACCATTTGGTCCATTTGGATTAATCGCAGTACTTGCAAATATTCCAATTGCAAGAGAACCTATAATTCCTGCAACGCCATGCACTGAACTAACATCTAATGCATCATCTATCTTTAATTTTTCTTTAAAAAGTATAACACCGGAATATGATGCAATGCCTATAGCTATACCAATAACAAATGAATGTTCTACACTAATGTAGCCTGATGCAGGTGTAATTCCTGCAAGACCTGCAATTGCGCCGTTAACTGCAGCAATAACCGAAGGTTTACCTGTCCTCATCCACGATAATCCTACCCAGATTAATGCTGAAACTGAAGAAGCCATATGTGTTACAATTACCGTGTTTCCAGCTAGAGAACCAGAAGCTAACGCACTTCCAGCATTAAATCCAAACCAACCTAACCAGAGAAGTGCGGACCCTGTTACTGCTAAAGGTATGCTGTGTGGAATTTCAATTGCTGGACCAAAAAATCTCCTGCGACCAAGTACCATCGCTGCTGCAAGTGCACCCATTCCAACGCTAGTGTGAATAACTATACCCCCAGCAAAGTCAACTACACCAAGTTGTGATAACCAACCCCCTCCCCATATCCAGTGAACTAGGGGATAATAGATTAGAATTGACCAAGATGCTATAAATATTATAAATGAACTAAATTTCATCCGTTCCGCAATAGTACCTGTTAGAAGTAAGGGCGTAATTGCAGCAAACATTAATTGGAATTTTACAAATAAAACTCCTGGAATTGTTGGAGCATAATGAAGGGCATCATTCCAAGGAACCCCCTTTAAAAATACCCAATCTAGGTTACCCATTATTCCACCTGTTTCATCAGGACCAAATGATAAACTAAAACCAAAAACAAACCACATTACACTAAGTAATGCCAGTCCAAAGAAAATCTGCATAAAGACAGATACGGCATTTTTCTTTCTCAATAGCCCAGATTCAAAAAGACCAAGTGCTGGGATCATTAAAAGCACCAAACTTCCTGCTACAAGCATCCATGCAGTATCACCTGTATCAATTGGCACATTACTTTTTAATTTATAAAACTAAATAATAATAACGAAATTAGATTATAATTTGATTATCACATGATTATCAAAATCTGAAACTATTATTTGTGAAAAACCTTTCAAGATTATCAAATGCTAAGAATTGAAGCACTGCTTGGAAACAATGATGTAATGGCAATAAGTGAGTCACTGAGAAAAATTGACATCGGAGGTTTGACAGTTACTAAAGTTCGGGGAAGAGGTAAACGTCTACCAGCCCAGATCCATGCTGCCAAAGGAAGTGCGATATTTCAACCTCAATTCAGTGAGAAATATGTCATAGTAGTAATGATTCCAGAAAGTAAAGAAGATGAGGTAATAAACATCATTAAAGAAAAAGGAACTATAGGAAAAATTTTCGTATCGCCAATATTACGAGCTATAGATATCGCAACTGGAAATGAGGGAGAAGAAGTAATTTAACTGAAATTATTTTCATATACAATTGTTGAATGTTTTAGTTGTTTTTCCATGGTCGGAAGATATCCCATTATGCAGTAATTAACAAAATCACTGAATGATTTTATTCTATAATCCATTTGTAATTTTTCTTGATTATCTTCATAAATTTTTTCAAGTTTAATTAGTGTAAATTTTTGAAGTGGAACCAGTCTACTTCTCTTGACTATTGGTTTTTGGAGAAGAAATATTTCTTCAGATTCAAGATCTTGTTGAGCATTAAGGGTTTCTATATCAACAACTTCCTCCATTTCTGAAATGAAGATTTTCCCCCCATTACTACCAGAGAAACCTGATTGTTTTGAAATCAAATTAATTACTTTTCTTGCATCCTTTTCTGAAACAACTAGTTCTATTTTGGAAAGAGGAATTGTTCTAATAATACTAGAGCCTGTTTTTGAAGATGGTTGTTTTTCAAAAATTTTGCTGTCTTCTAAATTTCGTCTTTCTATAATTGAATAACTCATTTTATTTAATTCAGCAACAATAATAGGATAGTTAGATCGCTTAATTATTGCCTCAATTTTTTTCATACAAAAAAATAAAATTGTACTTATTTATTATCTTAGCTAATTATCAAGTCTGAAACTAAAGTTCATTTAGAGAAAAATTTTGATGAGAGAATTTGTTTATAAATTATTTATAATATTGAATGTATTACAATCAAAGGATTGATTTTTTATCTAAATATAATTAATAAATAATTTTCCACGTAAGTTTGTAATCAGTTTGAAAAAAAGATGGAATTTGGAAGATTAGTGTGATGTGTTGTATAGGTGAATGAAGGAAACATGGGTGGGTAAAATCATCATAAATTTAAAGATGTGCAGCTGGGCAAAAAAGATGTAATTATTGTGAGGTATTTGTTAATCATGATAGCAGTACTTGTTTCAACAGACAATTAAGATATTTATCACGAAGTAAAAAATGTAAGGAGGGTATTTAGAACAAATACTCACATTAAAAATTTAGTTATAAAAATAAAAAAGTGGTTAATTCAGGCCTGGAAAATAAAGAGATGCTTATAAGAAATCAATTCCAGTAAAAGTATGGCAATTCCAGATGACGTGAAGGAATACATTGAAAAAAATATAAAATTAATGATATCACAGACTGAGACTTATATTCCATTTATTAAAGCCGCGTTTCCATATTCACAAAATTTAGCAGACGGGGTTTACAACCTAATTGTAGGTAGTGCACTATCTGTTTTTGTTAATCAATATGCAATGAGAATGAAGTATCCTTCAGCTGAAGATTTTTCAGAGTTTGGGAAATTAGCTCTAAAATATAGAGAGAAAATAGATCAATTCTTCAAATAATTATTCTATTTTTATTTTATGGCTGGAAATTGTCTTTGGAATACTTATTTTTAATCTTCCATTTTCAAACTTTGCAGAGATGTTATTGTTATCAACTTTGTCTGGAAGAATAATTGTTTTTTTAAAATATTCAAATTTAGTTTTTTTACCCAGTTTTTCTTCAGAATATGTTTCTTTTAGTTTAGCTTCCACACTAATGGAATCTTTATCAAATGTAATTTTAATGTCTTTTTTATTTACTAAAGGTAGATCAAATTCAAGTAACCAATGTGCCCCATATTCTCTTAAACATGAAAGAGGAGAAAGGATTTGGCGTTCAATGTCATCATTAAATACTGAGCTTATTGATGATGTAATTCTAATTTCAAATTCTTTAGTCTTATTTTCAATCATGAGATCACCGATAAATCTGAGGAGCTCTAGTAGGTTGGTTTTCTTGTTGTTGTAAAGTACGAATTGTTTCTTCCATTAAAGTTCTATGTTGGATTCTTAACCTTTCCATTTTCTTTTGTATATCAATTGTATCTACTTTAATATTCAGAACTTTAGCCAAAGTTGTTATTGCTATAATAGAAGCTTCTGGATCAGGAAAGAATGGATGACATTCAGCATACAAAACTAAAGTAGGTATTTTGGATTTTCTAAAAACTGTAATTATTGCTGCATCTGCCCCAAAAATTGAGCCAGTTAAAAATTTAGAAATTTGGTTTGTGTATAGAATTTCTTCTAGTGATTGATGTGTCACTAATCCATATATTTTGGGTGTTTTAGGATCTCCGTTGATTGTTTCCATACCACTAACAATAATTATTTTTTGAATATTATTTTTTTTGCAATATTGTAGAATGGATTCAGCAAAATCATATGCTAAATATGGATCAAGTGGGAGATCTGATAGAATGACACAAATATTATTTTTTTTATAGATCCTAATTGGTGGAAGTATTTCTCCATCTTCAACAAACAATGTTGGTGGAAGGTCAGGGTGATCTATTTCTCCAATCTGTTTCATGCCTAAATTATTTATTAAATAGGAAATTGTAAAAGTTCCTACAAGACCATTACTGGGAAAACCAACTAGTAGGATGTTTTCTGTGGATATTTTTTTGCTAACTTTCATAATTAGAATATAGGTAATCCAATTTTTCTAATGCTTTCTTTTGATCTATTTTTTGCTCGTTTAGTTAACGTTTTTAATAATTTTTCACTTAGATCTTCTAAAACTTCACTTAAATCAAATCCAACTGAAACAAAAATTAAAGGTGTATGATGCGGAGTAATAATCATAATAGATACTTCATATTTTCCTTCTTTTTTATTTCCAGTTCGTTGTTGTTTTATTGAAACTCTAGCTTCATGTATGTTTGAATAGACCTGCTGTAATCTTTTGAGAGTTTTCCCAAATTTTGAACTAATCAAATTTACATATTGTTGATCATCTGGCATTCCAACAATGTATAATGGAATTGGAGTTTCTAATTTAGATGCAAGTAGACTTAGAATGTCTTTAAAAGTAATAATACCTTGAAGAGTATCCCATAAGCTAACTAAACAACATGTTGTATTTGTTTTAATCATTGAATTAATGATTTTATTTAAATCATCATTAGGTGTGCACTGTGGAATTCTTGTACTTCCTGTATTGCCAATTTTAGATTCTAATGCATGTTCAGTTTTTCTAATCATAGATTTTTGTCCTTGTCTTTCTGATGGCATGATAGATTCTAGTATGTGATATGATGTAAGAACCTGCTTAATTTTACCTTGATTCATTACAGGTAAATGATCAATTCGTTTAGTAGTCATTATTCTTCGTGCATTGCTAAGAGATTCGTCTGCAGGAATTGTAATTGGATTTTGAGTATAAACAAGATTAGCTTTAATCCATTTGTTATCTTTTGATAAAAGAAGTTTGATAATTTGTTTGGCCGTTACCACACCTATTATTTGGTTTTTGTCAACTACAGGTACTTCTCTTATTCTATAATGGGTAATTATGTTTGCAACTTTTTGGACAGAATCATTTTGCGTTACATGTGGGATTGGATAAAGAAATGACTCAATTTTCATGCTAGTGATATTTTTGGCATTTAGTAATGCTCTGATATTTGTTGAAAGTACCTTTTTATCTTTAAGATAAAAAACGTCATAGGAATTATTTTTGGTAATTTTACTAATTACATGTGAAAGTGTATCTGTTGGTTCTATAGTGGTTGCTTTTGAAATTAGTGATTTGATTTTGGTGGATTGAATATCACTCAAATGAGCGTGAATTGTATCAGTAATCATCTCTTTCTACCTATTGTGAATACTCCCTAGTTTTAAATTAAAAGAAAACACCTGATTTTCACGATTGATTTTCATAAATGATATTGGTGTGGATATATTTAACCAGTAAAATCAATTGTGGGTAATGCTCTTAAAAAATGCAGATCTTAATAAAATTATAATTAAAAGAACCATAACTATTAGTCCAAACGCTAGTCTATTAGATGCCAGGGAAGTTTTACTAAGACATAATTTGAAACGATTAGTAGTAACAGATTCAAAAAAACGACCAGTTGGAATAATTACAGAAAAAGATATTGCAAAAACAATCTATGCATTAGGAGATAAACCAATTAAATCTATCAAGATTTCCGGTTTCATGTCAAAAAATTTAATCACAATAAAAAAAACTGATTCAATTTATGATTGTGCTAAATTAATGAAAAAGAATCATATTAGTTCCATAATTGTATTAGGCAAAAATGATGTTTTAGAGGGTATAGTTACAAAGACTGACCTTGTATCAATTTTTTTAACACATGCAATATCGCCCCTAAAAGTTTCAAAGATTATGACTAGAAATGTAGTGACGGTTATGCCCGGAGATTCATTATTGTATGTAGAAAGTTTGTTAATTCATAATAGAATTGCAAGAATTGTTGTTCAACGCAATAGGATACCTGTAGGAATTATTACTTATCGAGATTTTGTTCCGGCAAAACTACCTTATTGGATAGCTCAATCAGCTGATCCACAAGAAGTTGAAAATTATAAAATGAAAAGTAATATTAATGAATTTCAAACAAATCAAATGAATCACCTTCTTCATTTCAAAGCGGTTGACATAATGTCATCAAATCCAATTACAGTTAAAGCTGATGAAGATGTTGGAGTGGTAGTATTATTAATGATAAGAAATGGAATTAGTGGATTACCAGTTGTTAAAAAATCAAAACTTGTTGGAATTATTACTAAATCAGATATTGTAAAAGCAATTGCTGAAGGCTAGATTATTTTACAATTAGGATTGAACAAGGAGAGTTATTTGCTAGTTTATTTGAAACACTACCAAGGAAAAATCGTGTTGTTGCATCAAGACCTTTATTTCCAACAATAATTAAATTACATTTTTCATTTTTTGCAAGCTTAATTATTTCATTAGTTATATTTCCTTCTTTTAAAATTATTTTTGAATCAATGCCCCTGTTAGTAGTTATTTCTTTTCCTTTGGTCAAAACCCTATTTCCAAATTTTTGTAAAATTTCAAGATATTCTTTTCTATCCAATAAATTTATTGGGAGTGATTTCTCTATGACATAAAGCAATAATAGATTTGCATGATAATTCTTGGCTAGATCACATGCATGTAAGAGAGCTTTCTCTGAATATTCTGAACCGTCCAGAGGAACTAGGATTTTCATGTAAAGTGATTTTCTCATGAAAATTTCATTGTTTATTGATATTTAACTAGATTCTTGAATTTCATTTTAAAATATTGTTAAATAGTAAAGGAGTTAATGAAGAGCTGATTATTATGATTGATAATCTTAATTTAGTATTAAATTATAAATTGGAAAATAGTTGTTAATGATTAGAAAAAACATAAAGAAAATCCTTGTTCCCCTGGATGGGTCCAAAAATTCTCTACGGGGGTTAGATGAGGCAATTTATCTTGCAAGACAATGTCAAGCAATAATTACAGGTTTGTATGTAATTCCAATATATCCAAGAAATTTTACTGATGCTATAATGCCGTATCAGATTCATCTTACTAAATCAGCTAAAAAATTTATGGAAACAGCAAAAACTATATCTGCCCAAAAAGGAATTATTTTTAAATCCAAAATAATTTTCGGGAGTCCAATTATAGAGATTAATGAAATGGCTAGAGACAAAAAATTTGATATTATTGTTATTGGATCTAGAGGTCAAAGTGGATTAAAGGAAGTTTTCTTGGGCAGTGTAGCAAAAGCTATAGTTCATAAATCAAAAATTCCTGTACTAGTAATAAAGTGATGATGATGTTTTCAAAAATGTTAACGAGGATTCTTGTTCCATATGATGGTTCTAGATATTCAGTTAAAGCATTAGATAGAGCAATGGAACTTTCACATAATCTTGATTCAGAGATTTTTCTATTTTCTGTAGTTTATGTAGACTATATTTCCCCGCCCGGAATGCTAGGATTGGTTAGAACAAAATCTGAAAAAGAGTCTGTAAAAAAATGGACAAAATCAGTTAAGATGGATGCAGAAAAATTGTTAAAATCTGCTGTTAAAAAATGTGAGACAAAAGGAGTTACAGCATCATATAATATTGTACAAGGTAATATTACAAATGAAATTTTGAACTTTGCCAAAAGGAAAAAAATTTCATTAATAATAATTGGCAGCCAGGGTCTACATGGAATTGAAAAACTTAAGACATTGGGAAGTGTGAGCAGAAGGGTTTCTGAACAAGCTAAATGCCCGGTATTAATAGTAAGATAGGTTTTAGGCTAATTCGCCTAGAAAGTGAACAACATCATTTACAATCATAACTGTTCTGTCTTTAGGAACATGGAATAATTTTTTTGAATTACTTGATGACTGAATTATTATTTTGCTGTAAGGATCTTTAAGAGATTTGTATAGAATTCCTTTGTCTCCTATCGATTGAGACCAGTATGTACTTTGTACAAACGAAATCATTTCAAATTTAATGATTTGAAAAGAAAAAACCATAGTTAGATTCACTATTCTTTTTGCATTCTAGTAATAATTTGATCACAGATTCTTCTCATTTCAGAATCAGAGCCAACGCTACAAATTTTTACTAAATCAGTACTTGTAACTATTCCAATAATTTGATTGTCTTTTTTAACAGGAAGTTTGTGAATGTTATTTGTTTTCATAATTTGTGCAGCTTCCCAAACTGTTTCATTTGGATCGATTTCAATTAATGGTGAAGACATGACTTCTTCCAATGAAGTAGTTAATAGCTTTTCTTTGGCGGCTATTCGTTTTACAAAATCTCGTTCTGTTAAGATACCTATTGGTAATTGATTTTTTGTTACAATAATACAACCAATATCCTTTTCATCCATTAATTTAGCAGCGTCTCTAATTGAAGTAGATGCATCTAATGTAGCTAAATCACTAATCATTACATCTTTTACGAATGTGTGTGCCATATGATTATCAAAGATTTTCTTCTAATAAATAAGATCCCTATTTTCATGCAAAGAAATTATGTAATGTTAAAAAAATTAGTTATTTTACTATTAAAACAGGGATTTTTGATTTGTGCAAAACATAATTTGAAGTACTCCCAAAAAAGATCTCTTTAATTGAACCCATTCCCCTTGAGCCTAACACAATAATATCAAATGATTTGTTATTTGCATAGTTTATGATTTTGGGCCCTTCATGTCCATAAATTATGTCATCATCAAAAAGAATACCATTTTGTGCAGCATGTTTTTTTGCTTTTGACATGAATTTAGTGGCATTGTTAAGCAGATATTTTTCAAGGTAAGAAATTTGTGAATCTGTAATTGGTTTAGTTATTGGAATTACATACAAACCTGTAATTATTGCTTGACATTGTCTTGCAAGATAAATTGCCTCATCTAACCCCCGTAGAGAATTTTTGGACCCATCCAGGGGAACAAGGATTTTCTTTATGTTTTGCATAATTAACTTACAAAAGAATTGAATTTAAGATATATTATAACATTCTTGGGTTCGATTTTCATTCATGAAATTATACAAACCACTAATATACATAAAATACCAGATTTATTTGAAATTGACAGTAGATGCAGCTAAAATTACGGCTAAAGACATTATGACAAAATCTGTAATTGCAGTAGATGTTTCACTGACTGTAAATGAAGCAGCTAAAATGATGGAAGATGCAAAGGTTGGTGCAGTTATAGTGATGGAAAATAATACACCGATTGGAATAATTACAGATAGAGATTTTGCCGTAAAGGTTGTAGCTCATGCTTATCAGATTACGACTCCAGTAAAACAAATTATGTCATCTCCCCTAATTGCAACTAGTTTAGATGTATCAGTATGGAAGGTTGCTGATCTAATGTATACAAGAGGTATTAGAAAATTACCAGTAATAGATAACAATAAAGTGGTTGGAATTATTACTTCGACTGATCTTGTAAATCAGCTCGCTATAGCAACAGATGAAGATATTAGAAAAATGTATCATGAATCAGTAATTAAAGTATACAAACAATATAGTCCCTATAATTGATTAGCCATTTACTATAGCAGTCATTAATGATTTTCCACAAATTAATGCTCCAATAGATAGTCCTACGTTTGCCAAAAGATTGACAACTAAAGTGCCATAATGCCGGTTATCTAAAAGATTGCTAGAATCAAGTGCAAATGATGACATTGTGGTAAGTGAACCACAAAATCCTACCGCAGCTAAAAGTGAATATCTTCCATCAAGATTCCATTGTTCTGATAAAATGATAAACATTCCCAAGATAAATGCTCCAAGAATATTAACAATTAAAACATTAAGAGGTAAAGTATTGAACAACAATGGAGATTCTGTAATTTTGTATCGAAGAAATGCTCCAAGTACAGATCCTACAGCTAAAAATATAAATTCTACCCCCTTCATTATAATCTTTAATTTTTTTAATTATTGATGAATATTAGTGCTGTCGGATATGGTTTTGATAATATTTTAGGTTAAGATACGCAGTTTTTGATATCAAACTTAGGTTTTTATGGGTTTAGTGGCTTTTCTAGGTAGAATGACGCTTAAACTACGATGTCAAGACTATGGTTTTGACTGTGACTTTATTTTAGAAGGACCAAAAACTATGGGATTGTTGGAAAAACTAAGAAAGCATTTTGAAGAAGAACATGGAATTGATTATACAACGGAGGCAATCACTCAAATGATTTTAAATCGTGGTTACTCTTTGGATTCTATTCGAAAGGAATAGATTATTTTCAATTAATAAATATACTATTAAAATTTATTACAATGTATTTTATACAGTACTTTGAAATAGATACTAAATTAATTAGAGGAATTTTTTGTGATCAAAGTTTTGTTTTAGTAAAAAAATTACCTAATTCAATCTATTTTTATTGTATTAATCATTATATTATCGGTTAGAAATGATAGAAAATTATTCAAATGAATATGATGTTAAGTGTCAATTAGATACTTGTAAAACTTATCCCATAATAACAGACTCTGAAAGAGGAGAAATGGTTTGTGGTGGATGTGGTCTTGTTTTGGTACAAAATATTGTTGATAATTCACATGAAAGTAATGGTTATACTTCTGAAGATTTTATGAGGTTAACAAGAACAGGTCCTGCAACATCATTGACTATGCATGATAAAGGATTATCAACTGTAATTGGTATAAACAAAGATTTTTCTGGAAACACTTTATCAAATAAAACAAAATATGAATTCAATAGACTTCGGATATGGGATCAAAGAAGTAAATCAAGATCAACTGTAACATTGAGCAAAGCTTTTACTTTGTTGAATACAATGAAAACAAAGTTAGCAATACCTAATAATGTAGTTGAAAATGCCGCATATATTTACAGAAAAGTAGTTAGTGCAAAACTCACAAGAGGGAGAACCTTGGCTTCTTTAGTTTCTGCATCCTTGTACGCTGCATGTAGAGAAAATAATATACCTAGAACATTAGATGATATTGCTAATGCAGGAAACATAGAAAGAAGAATTTTATCAAAAGATTTGAGAACGATAATCAAAAGACTTGGATTGAATCTAAATCAATATGATATTTCATCTTTCATTTCCAAGATTTCAAATAACATGAATTTAAGTGAGAAAACAAAGCGAGATGCATTTGATATCTTAAAACTTTGTGAATCTAAAGAAATAACTGCAGGAAAACATCCTGTCGCACAAGCAGCCGCTTCTTTGTATATTGCTTGTATAATTAACGGAGAGAAAATAAGTCAAAAGAAATTTTCAGAAGAATCTGGAGTAAGTGATGTGACTATAAGAAATAGAACTATATTAATCAAAAAAATACTCAAAATTACAGGAGAATTATCAAAATGAGCATAAAATTAATTCATTGCGAATGTGGAATATGTAATCATACCTCTGATTTAGAATGTATTAAAAAAGAATGTCATTGTTGTTTTAATTTTCACATCAGATCAGGTTAAACTGAATGTCTAGATGTCAACTACTAAAGAAATAGGTTTATCAAAGATAACCGTTTCAAGTTTAGATATTAAATTCATAATCACTTTAATTTGTTCCATAATTATTTCACGGAGATTTTTTATTGAATCATGTAATTCAGTAATTTTTATTTCTAAGTTAGTTTTTTGATTTTTTAGATCTGTGATTTGCCCTTTAAGATTAGAAGTTTGTTCTTTTAATTTTTTATTTTCTTCAGTAATCCTCTGAATTTTTTCAGATTCTGTTTCTCCAGTTAATGGTGCAGGAATCGGTTTGGGCTCAGGAAGTTTTATTGGTTTGGGCTCAGGTGACGGTTCAGGTATTTGAGGAGGTTCTGGTTCTTGTAAAAGTACTTGAGCCAAAATAGGTTGAGTGTAAAATAATAATACAATTGCAGTTGATAAACCAAAAATGATAGTTTTTTTCATTTTATAATATAGCATTGTATTATTGAATTGGTTTTTTGTATATGAAGATGATTATTGTTTTCTAGGAATAATAAATGAGAAAATTTTAAAAATAAAGTTATTTGAAGAAATCAAATTCTTGATCTCTCTTTTGTTTAGGCAGATCCTCCATTACAGCCTGTACAACTTCGTTGTGATTATATGTAAGGTGTCGTAGAAACTTTGCGGATTCATCGGCTCTCTTTTTTGTATCTGCAAACAACATTTCAGGACTACTTAGTTCATTCATTATGGTGTTACATTCCTTACATGGCTCAAAGTCAAGATAAAGTTTCATTATTTGTGATCATCCTTCTTAGTATTTAGACTATTTTATCGATTGTCATTTAAGCCTCTTTTTTTCTAGGCTTAACCTTATCAATTGAGTCAAGCAGATCTTGTTGGGTTATTTTTATGTCTTTGATATTTTCTGATTTTGAATTAACATATCTTTTCAAAGCTATAATGGCTGCTCTATTTGTTATAGCCGTCATCTCAGCACCGCTAAATCCATTTGTCAATTCAACAATTTTTAATATATTGACATCAGCTGCTAATGGTTTCTTTTTAGAGTGAATCTTGAATATCTGCTCTCGTCCCTTAGCGTCAGGATTAGGAACTCCAATGATTCTGTCAAATCTACCAGGTCTGAGTAATGCCTCATCTACAATATCCAGCCTATTTGTAGCACCAATTATCAAAACATTATGTAGTTCTTCTAATCCATCAATTTCAGTGAGTATCTGAGAAACTACATTTTCTGTTACATGTGAGCCCGAATCACTACTGCCCCTTCTTGGGACAAGTGCATCAATTTCATCGAGGAATATTATACATGGAGCTGCCTGACGTGCCTTTCTGAAAATTTCTCTTACGCCCTTTTCAGATTCACCTACCCATTTTGAAAGTAATTCTGGACCTTTAATACTAATAAAATTAAAATCGGTCATTGTTGCTAATGCTTTTGCAATCATTGTTTTTCCAGTTCCAGGTGGACCATGAAGTAAGATTCCTTTTGGTGCTTCTACATCAACAAATTCAAAAGCTTCTTTGTGTTTGATTGGCCATTCGACAGCTTCGCGTAGTTCTTCTTTTAATTCATCAAGACCACCTACATCGTCCCAATTAACATTAGGAATCTGTACTTGAACTTCTCTTAATGCACTTGGTCTTACTTCTTTTAGAGCATCTCTAAAATCCTCACTAATAATTTTAATTTTTTGTAGGATTTCAGTAGAAACTTTTTCTTCATCAAGATCAATTTCTGGAAGAATTCTCCGTAAAGATCTCATTGCCGCTTCTTTACATAAAACTTCTAGATCAGCTCCTACAAATCCATGTGTTATCTTTGAAATTTGTTTAAGATCTACTTTTTCATCAATTGGCATTCCACGTGTATGAATTGAGAGAATATCATATCTTCCCCCCTCATCTGGAATTCCAATTTCAATTTCTCTATCAAATCTACCAGGTCTTCTAAGGGCAGGATCAATAGAGTCTGGTCTATTAGTAGCTCCAATAACTACAACTTTACCTCTACTTTTCATACCATCCATTAGTGTCAAAAGTTGTGAAACTATTCTTTTTTCAACTTCTCCCGTTACTTCTTCTCGTTTTGGAGCAATGGAATCTATTTCGTCAATGAAAATTATGCTGGGAGAATTTTCTTCTGCTTGTTTGAAAATTTCTCTAATTCTCTCCTCACTTTCTCCATAATATTTTCCTATGATTTCAGGCCCACTAAGTGAAATAAAATGTGCATTAGTCTCGCCAGCCACTGCCTTTGCAAGCAGTGTTTTTCCAGTTCCAGGTGGACCATATAACAATACACCTTTTGGTGCTTCCACTCCTATTTTCTCAAATAATTCTGGATGTCTCATAGGTAATTCTACCATCTCCCGGATTTTCTGAACTTCATTTTTCAAACCACCTAATTCATCATATGTAATTCGTGGAATACTTGCATCAACTGCTTTAGTCATAGGACCAAGTTTGAAAATAGTATTTTCAGTAACAATAACTGGTTTTGATGGTTTTGTATTAGTAATTACAAATTGTACTCTTCCCCCCATTTGTGTACTGAGCGCAATCATATCTCCAGTTGTAAATACATGATTTAGATAATTGTAAATCATATACTCTTGTAATCCTTCAGCTGTAATTTTTTCAGTTGGAGATAGAATAATTTGTTCTGCATCAACAGCTTCTACAGATTTTATGGTTATTTTATCTCCAATTCCAGCTCCAATGTTTTGCCTAGTTATTCCATCTATTTTGATAATTCCTGAACCGTATTCTTTAGGAGAACCAGGCCAAAGTTTTACGTGAGTTTTTTTATTATATGTTAATTCTAAAATTTGACCTGTATTCCAATTTGTATCCTCAATAATTTTGGGATCAATAATAGCTCTACCCCTTCCAACATGCTGTTGTGGAATTTCCTCTATTTTTAAAATAGTTTCGGTCATTTTTTCTCCATAAAAATAGGGGGTTTATTCAACCTCTACCCTTTTACCTTTTGGTTTTTCATCTTCAATTAACTTGAAGACGAGTTCAAGAATTCCATTTTTGTAAGAAGCCCTTGCAGAATTTTCATCAATTTTTTGCTTGATTGGAACTTTTACATTGTATTTCTTTTCACCGTGTTCTGCAGAAATATCTACAAATTTGTTCTGTACAAGAATTTTAACGTCTGTCTTTTCAACTCCCGGCATTTCAACCACAAGTTTTAACAATTTCTCTTTTTCATCTACAATTGTATCTACAATTGGTTCTCTAGGATTAGCTGAAGGGAGCAATCCTGGTTTTACGTTTCCATACTCTTTTACAATGGGTTTTCCATCAGGACCAACAGTCATTGTATAACCATAATAAAATGGTCCAGATCCGTTTTCCTTGAATTTTTCAAAAATGTCATCTGTATTGAAAAAAGAGTTTGACATTCTCTTGAAGATTCTATCAAATTCATCATCAAAGAACACTGTCATAATTATCTATTATATGTAATGTATATTACATTATATAAGTTTTATGGATATCTATGTAATTTCTTACAGAATGCTATTATAACTGACATTGTTTAATATTATTTGTTGCGGATTACAAATATGTCAATTCCTGAAATAGTTAGAGAGATTATCACAAGAAATCGTTCAATATATGATTGTGTAAAGATGGATTTGATCAACTATACAGGACTGGCTGTAAAGATTCAGCCAGAGATTGAAAAGACTTTGGGAAGTCCAATAAATCTCAATACGATTGTAGTTGCCATAAAACGATATGCAGATTCTTTTGAAATTAAAGAGGATGTTAAAGAAGAATATGTTTTGAAAAATGCTAGACTTGCATTAACTGATGGAATTTTGGATATAAAATTTTCAAAAAAAGATTCTGCGGAAATGGATCCTATGTCGATTTTAGACAAGTTTTCAAAAATTACAAATAATTACGACTTTTTTAGATTATCTGATTCCTTTAGATTTCTTACAGAAGATATGGAAGGAATTAGACAAATCTTTGAAAATATGTCAAATAGAGAAAATATGTTTAGTTCTGGCCTTGCAAAGATTAGAATTTCAATTCCAACCAGTCAGAATCAATCAGATGTGGTGTCTTATGTTGTAGAGATTTTACATGATAATGGAATTGAACTTGTAAATGCATTCTTCAGCCAAGATAATATAATAATAATTCTAAATGAAAGAGACGCTTCTAAGGCGTATGAAATACTTCATTCTGATATAGTCAGAATAGGATAAATTCTGAAATTGAGATTGTATTATTGAAAAATTGATCTGATAGGATATATTCAGTTATTTTATGGATATATAGGAGGGTATAATTGGCAAGAAATAAGAAAAAAATTGTCATTTTAGGAGGGGGTTTTGCAGGAGTAGAATGTGCAAGACAATTAGAGTCTCATTTTGAAAATGATTCTGAAATTGAATTAGTTTTAGTTAGTGAGGATAATTTTCTATTGTTTACACCAATGTTGCCTCAAGTGGCATCAGGCATGATTGAAACAAGACATATTGTTATGCCAATCAGAGCAATATGCCATAAAACAAAATTTTATGAAGGTAGGGTAAAAAATGTTGATCCATTTGGAAAACTTGTAACATTGTGGGGAACAGGTGAAAAAAGAGGTATTTCAATTCATTATGATTATTTGGTAGTTGCATTAGGTAGTGAAACTAACTTTTTTGGAATGGTAGATGTTGAAAAAAATGCTTACACCATGAAAACACTCAATGACGCAGTAATGTTAAGAAATAGAATAATTGATATGCTTGAACAAGCAGAAAACGAAACGGATCCAATTCTTCGAAAAAGTTTTTTAACATTTGTTATTGTTGGTGGAGGATTTGCTGGAATTGAAACTGCAGGAGAGTTAATGGATCTCTTATTGGATGCAAGAAAATATTATCCTACAATTCACAGGGAAGACATCAAAGTAATTGTGTTGGAAGCTCTTCCGATGATTCTTCCCGGGTTTAATGAAAAGTTGGCTAAATTTGCAAAACAAAAGATGATAGAGAGAGGAATAGACATAAAATTGAAAACAGCAGTTACAAGCTTTGATGGAATAGAAGTTACAGTAAAATCATTAGATGCGTATACAAAAGATCCACTAGATGAATCAAAAATTGATGTAATTAGAACTAAAACGCTGGTATGGACGGCAGGTGTTACGCCTGTTAATACAATTAAAAGATCAATGTTGAAAACAGACAAAGGAAAGATTATTGTAAATGATTTTCTTGAGGTTCCAGAATTCTCTGGGGTTTTTGCAATAGGAGATTGTGCATTATTTATGGATCCTCAAACAAATAGACCGTTTGCACCTACTGCACAACTTGCAGAAGCACAAGCTAAAATAGCTGCTTATAACTTAAATGCATTAATTAAAAATTTGGAGAAGAAAAAATTTCAATTCCAATCTAAAGGACAAATGGCAATAATTGGAAAAAGAACTGGTATTGCGACGTTTTTGGGAATGAATATTTCAGGATTATTAGCTTGGCTTATTTGGAGAAATGTCTACCTTTCAAAAATTGCATTACCTGATAAAAAAGTCAGAGTTTTCTTAGATTGGACAATTGATTTGTTTTTTGATCGAGATATTTCAAGATTGAAACTCGTAAAACATGAAACAGAAAAAGAATACAAAGTTCTTGATGAAGTAGATGATGTTTGGTAATTATTTTCTAATTCTATGAATAATTATTGCGGGAGCTACAAAATACATGCCTAAATTTAATAATATTAGGCCAATACCATACCCTAAAACTGATTCTTCTGAATCCATATCAACATAGTTTAGAATAGAAAGAGAACTAATCATTGGAGTTATTACTATCTTTACAGCTTCTTTGAAAAGTGGGTTTTCTCGTTCATAATCTGCAATTGGTGGACTAAATGAATAGTAAAATGTATTGAATGAATTCATAAATGATGTACCTAATTCGCTTTTTAGTAATTTATTATCACGTAGTTCTCGTAATTGTTGAACTTGGGTAGATAGTTCACTTCCGTAAGTTGCAGTAGCAATAAGACATCCCCCTCCTTTTCCAATAGAATTAGTGGAATTTGTTGTAGTTGATTCGGTTGTTTTAATCGTAGTGGAGTTTGTTTTTTTAATTGGTTCAGATGTGATTTTAAAAGAATTGACAGCTTCTTCAAATTTAGAAACTTGATCATTAAAATTATCTACTCCGTTACTATATGCAAAAATATAAAATTTGTTACTGGTTGAAATGATTACTTCTCTGAATTTTACATTATATGATTGTTCATTACTTGTGAAATTACCACTAGCATTGGTAACGTAGGCTTGTTTTTCATTAATTATTGATTTTTTTTGGGAAATTATTTCCAGATTACCTGATGCGGTAGCATTTTTTAAAAATTCAGCTTTTTCTTTAATCAGGTCATCTAGACTTTTTCCATTTGTATTAGAAATGGTTAAAGAAATAACTGGATTGATAGGTCCAACTTTAGGTCCTACCGCAACAACGTCTGGAGAGTTTTCATCGATTTTTTCTGGTTGCTGTAATATCCATCCTTCAGGGACTTTAAATTCAATATCAAGGGCTTTATTTTGGTAAAGATCATTACCTGAAGAATTTATTATAGATGTAGTTCTTTCTGGATCTGACAAATCTAGTAAATTAGATATGTCTGAACGATTTACAACCTCAGCTTTTGTAATTTTTACTTGTTCAGTGTTTATAGGAATATCATTAGTTCCAGCTTCTGTTTGTACTGCTGCAATTTTGTCAAGTGTTTCAAAACTCTCCTGTGTTATAATTCTGCCAAAGACAGTATATTGTCCATCAAGAAAATTTGAATCTTTATGAACTATAAAAAATTGAGAGCCAGCACTGTTTGGATCATTTGACCTTGCCATTGAAACAATTCCACGATTATGCTTTATTGTATTAAATTCAGCATTTGTTGATTTATCTGGTCCTCCCATTCCCCATGTACTCTTATCTCCATCAATAGTGTTAGGATCTCCCCCCTGAATCATAAATCCTGGAATTATTCTGTGAAAGATAGTACCATCGTAGAATCCATTTTCAGCTAATGTAATAAAATTTGTAACATGATTTGGGGCATCTGTTGGAAAAAAGTCTATTACAATTTTCCCAAGATTTGTATGTAAAATTACTAATTTATCATCAGATTGTGAAAAGGATTGATTTCCTAAATTAATTAAAAGTAATGATATAGCCATTATCACAAGAATTTTTTTCAATAAATTTTTTCATGGTATCTTACATAAAAGCTAATTGTATTGGTTTTTAACAAGTTAAAGTAATGAACCTTTATGCAATCTAATGAAAAAATTCAAGCACATTTGGTTTCAGTATGGAGAGAGTCAAAAAACTTCTTTTCAATAGGTGGAAAAGAAGGCATGTTGATTTTAACGGATAAACATTTGATGTTTGTTCATAAAACAGAAGCTAAAATGAAGTGGTGGCAAGCAATTAGACAAAGACAAGTTATCAACTTTTTAAAATCAAAAAATACGATGATTCATCATGATGGCTATGTAGAAAGTAATCTAATACAAGATTTAGAAAATGAAAAAAACATACAATTATCATTTGATGAAATTTTGAGTATTTCTCATAAAGAAAAGGAGTGGGGTAATATCTTATTATTAGAATATGAAAAAAACGGTAAATTACAAAAATATCAGTATTCAATTGCCCAAGACTGGGTAAAGTATCCAATTAAAGAGCCAACAAAATACATGAAGGTAGATTGGGAGCCTTTTGTGCAATATATTAAAGACAGACAAAAAAGTACAAAGTAAAATTGGGAAAAATTTATGCAGTAGGTGTAGGACCAGGTTCGTCAAAATATGTTACTGAAATAGTAAAAGAAGTGATTCTAAATTGTGATATTGTTATTGGTTACAAATACACATTAAAAACAATAGAGAATTTACTTGTTGGTAAGGAAATCTATGAGATTACTATGAATAATCAAGAGGAATCATATCAAAAAATTCTTTTAGAATTAGGCGATCGTTCTTTAGTTATTCCATTTACTGGAGATGTAAATTTTTCAGAATCTGAAGTTGTAGATAGATTAATTGAAATTTTTGGTGAAGTAGAGATAATTCCAGGAATTAGTTCAATTCAAGTTGCTGCATCAAAAGCAAGAGTATCGCTTGATAAATCAAAAATAATTACAATGCATGTAACATCGTCAATTGAAGAAAAGAAATTGGAATTGCAAAAAGCATTGATTGATGGGTATAGTGTAATTTTAGTTCCAAGACCGTGGCCTAAACAACCAGACAAGCATTTTATGCCATCTGAGATTGCAATTTATCTAAAAAATAATGGTTTTAAGACGGAAAATATCAAAGTTCATGTTTTTGAATTTTTAACCACTATAAATGAAACTAATTTTACTGGTACTGTAAAAGATTTGGAAGAAAGGAATTTTTCTGATTTATCTGTGATGGTTTTTAATCAAACTATTTTAGATTCGTATATGAATTACAAATGGCAGTGGACAAATTAGTTGGGAGGTTTCCCTTGTCCAAGAACCACATTGTCTACACTAGGAAATACATATGCTACAATTTTCATCCATTGATAATCTGGATCATATAATCTATAAAATCCCCTTTCATCTAATTTAACACTAGTTGACTTACCTGGTAATATTTCATCAGTTGAGATTCTCCCGTCTGCCGTAAATTGATTATAACGATCATAATAATTTTCTTTCCCACTAAGAATATTGTGTGATACCACATCATCGTTAACAAAAATGAGTTTCATTCCAGGCTCTATTGAAATTCTATCTTGTGAAAAATATCTGAATTTTGCGGTATCAAATGGTAACCCAATATAACTATCAGCACCTTGAGTTGATGAACCTTTAAGAATATGGATCGTAAGTTTTTCTTCAATATTTTTAGAGTTTGTTGGAGTAACATTAATTTTTACTAGTTTAGAAAGTTTTGCATTGTAAATTATTTTGTATTCTTGATCATCAGTTATTATTTTTCCACTAAATCCATAAATTGAGGCATTTTTACTTTCTTCAATTAGTCTTCCAAAAAGTTTTATAGATGCTTCATTGCCAGTTTCATTTTCAATAATTCCATCAATTCTAATGTATTTACCCTCACGTAGTATTGTTGTATTTAGTTCACTGGCTAGAAAATTCTCATCATCTAAAGTAATGAATGCATCCTTAATCGAGGATTTGATTATGCTCCCAATTTGTTTTTCAGTAGATAAAACTAGATCAATTTTAGAAATTTTTATTGTTTCTTCTGTTACTGCAAAACCAGAACCTTCCAAAGTAAATGCGTTATTTGGAGGAATTGTTGCAAAAGAATTGTTAAATAATAATCCTGTAGACAATGTAAGTAATATTATGATTCCTACTAAAACAACTTTCACAACATATCTCTCATCATGTTTGGTTTATAATTTACAACTAAACTATTTTAGACTGATTAGGCAAATCTTCGAGTTTAAAAACCAGGAAGTGAAAGACCTTCGTCTTGAACAAGTTTAATCATATAATATTCCAAATATCCCCCCCCGGAAAGAAGACCGATTGATATTCCAATTTCTATTAATGTTGGTTTTAGAAACGGCTTTAAATTAACTTTTTTCGTTATGAGTATAATTAGTATAAAACTTCTAGATGTTGCTAAAGAATAAGCCGTTAATTCCATTAGTCCAAATGGTGAGAGAAAAAGAATTGCAAGTGGTGGAACTTGTTGTAATTCTGGTGTGATCAAAACTATTGCTGCAAATGCAAACCCGGTTGACCATGCTGAAAATAAACCCCATGCCACCCCAAAGCCAGGAATAAACATTGGTAATGATATAGATAAATTATGTAGAAAAATTCCTATAGCATCGATATTCTTAACTAATTTTTCAAATTCATCCATGAATGTATTTGCATCTTCTTCAGTGACTTGAGACATTGATCCAACTTGAAATACTGCTGAAAATAATCCCATAAATACAAAAAATGTAATTATTCTATTCTTTGACATATTATCTTTTCTTAGAAAGAATATTTGAGGGTTGGGAATGGGCGCAGATTTAATTAAAGCGTAAAATATTCTTTGATGATGAAAAAGGAGTTAACAGTAGCACTGAATTATGCTTTGAATAAAGGGTTTCAAATTCATCCTGATGCGTTCAAGTTTTTAGAAAATATAGATGTGAAAAAACTAGAAAAAGTTATTAAAGAAATTGTCCGCGAGAAAACAAAACAAAAATTATTTCAAATTAATCAAGATGATTTAGAAGTTTATTTAGGAATTAAAGAAGACCAAACTTTACAAAATGATCATAAAATAATATTTGATCCAACTTTGAAAATTACTAGTGGTGAAGGAGTGAAAGGGTATAATGCACTTTTTTCAAGTCGTTTTAATAAACTAAAACGGATCATCTCAGATAGGCCAGAATCAAGAATGGTAAAATCAATTGCTTCTGTTAAAGCGGTAAAATCTGATGAAGATGTATATGTTTGTGGTTTGGTTACTACTAGAAGTACTGAAAGAAATATAACAAAATTAGTTTTGGATGATCCTTCTGGCTCATTTGAAGGAATTGTTTTTGACAAAGAATTACAAAAAACGGCAGGTTCTTTATTTAATGATCAATTTATCATGGCACGAATAGGATTTGGAAAGAATACAAGTTTTATAATAAAAGATTTGATTTTACCTGATATTCCTGATCAGGCTACAAATAGATCCAAAACTGAAACTTATGCTGTTTTTCTTTCAGATCTTCATATAGGTAGTAGATATTTTATGGAAGAGGAATTTACCGAATTTATATCGTGGTTATCTAGTCCAGATGCAATAGCAAAAAAAATTCGTTTTATGCTTATTTGTGGTGATTTGGTAGATGGTGTTGGAATATATCCAAATCAAGATAAAGAATTAGTTTGTCAAACCATTGAAGAGCAACTGAAAAAGGTTGAAGGTTTACTAAGCAAAATTCCTAATTATATTAAAATATTCATAATGCCAGGAAATCATGATCCTGGGCGTAGGGCATTACCACAGCCAGCTATTCCAAAAAAATACAATCCTGTGTTATGGGAGAAAAATAATGTGTTTATGATTGGAAACCCAGCTGTTATTTCTTTAAATGGGGTAAAGATAATGATGTTTCATGGCCAAAGTATTGATGATATTGTAAAAACTACTCCTGGTCTGAGTTATGACAAACCAACCGATGTAATGAAACATCTTCTTAGAGCAAGACATCTTAGTCCAATTTATGGCAGTCAAACTCCAATAGCACCTGAAATGGAAGATTTAATGGTAATAGATGAGGTTCCAGATATTTTTCATGTTGGTCATGTTCATAGAGCAGAATTAGCTATGTACAAAGGAATTCTTTTGTTAAATTCTGGTTCTTGGCAAAAACAGACCCCCTTTCAAGCTAGTGTTGGAATGACTCCAAATCCAGGTATAGCACTTATGGTAAATTTGAAGACTTTCAAAGTTTATCATGAAAATTATAATTCTAATAAATTAAATAATATCCTGCAAAGTTAGTTCGTCTTTAAAAGTTTTTTTTATCATTTCAGGTGAGATGGTAAGTTTGTATTTTTTTGTTCTGCCATGTATTCCTTGGTGAATTAATCTTCCAGTGATAATTCCAGATAATTCAATTTCACTAAGCATTTGAGTGATTCGTCTTTGAGTTAATTCGTCTCGTCCTACTGCTTTACACAATCCTTTGTAAAATGAATAAATCTCCCCGGTGGATGAACCACCCGCCTTCATTATTGCAAGAATTACAAGTTTTTCATGGAGGGGGTATGATCTTAGGGATGTTTCTTCTTTATTTTCTTCCATTTTTAGAGATGCTTCTCTTACATGATCTTTTGTAACCTTGTTTGATTGTTGTCTTTCTGCAATTTCTCCTGCAATCCGAATTAGCTCAATTGCTCTTCTTGCATCACCATGTTCACCTCCCGCTAACCCTGCGCATAGATTCAAAGCGGGTTCCTCTACTGAATTGGGAATAAATGCATCTTTGATTCGCTCCTCCAATATTTTTTTTATTTGTTCAACGTTATAATTTGTAAAAACTACTTCTTCTTCTCCAAGACTACTAATTACTCTAGGATCAAGTTTGTCTTTAAATGTGAGATCGTTTGAAATACCTACCAAAGTTAAAGAACCTTGTTTTAGACGCTCATTTGCTCGAGTTAGTTGGTATAATATGTCCTTACCTGTTTTTGATACTAATTCAGCAAGATAGTCAATTTCATCAATTACAAAAATTGCATTTATTTTAGATTCATCTATTTTAGTTAGTATTCGTTTAAACACCTCACTGATTGCTAGACCTGTACCAGGTAATTCTTTATCAGTTAAACCTAATTGTCTTCCAAAACTCACCAATAATCCATAAAGGGTTGTTTCTTCTTTAGAGTTTGAATAAACTAGTTTAATTGGAAAATTTGATTTTTCTACCCTATCTTGAATTTTATTAATTACTTTTTTAACTACAAGTGTTTTTCCAGTTCCAGGTTTACCATATACTAGTAAATTTGATGGTCTTGATTGTTTAAGAATGGGTAGTAATGATTGTGTTACTTGTTCTTGTTCTAAATTTCTATGTTGAATAACTTCAGGAATATATCTAAAATGAAGAATGTCTCTGTTTTTTATTATTGATTTGCCAGATTCAGCTGCATCAAGTAATCTATCAATTGGGTCAGACATACTCACACACCTGTATTTCTTCTCAACAATAACATAATGATATCTGAATTTAAAGAGTAAAGAGGAGAATAGTTATTCTAGTTTAGTTTATAATTAATTATTTTTAGTTAGATTCTAGATTTTTAATAAAAAAAATAAAGAAAAAGATAGAGTGGAAAGATAGGTGTGTGGGTAAGATTAAATTAAATTATTAACAATTTGTTAATATCCTGTTAAATAAACACCTAAAAGGTCATTTTTACCCCTTTATTTCCATTCCAGGCGTTAAGATCACCATTAACAATGTGAATATCCTAAAATAGACCCCATCATTTCCACTCCAGGCATAGGAGGAGGGAGATAATATCAACTTAAATTATTTATGTTGTTAATAACAAAACCCACTCTAGGCGTGAGTTAGGCAGTCAATGTTAACAAACCTCTTAGTTAACAAATATTCTGGGATCACTTGAACTGTTAACATTAGATCCTCATAGATCTTAAAGATGGCAAAAAAACGTATTCGAATTGATATGGAAGATGCTGATGGAGCACGATATGACATTAAATTAGAGGGGAATGTTACTCGAGAAAAAATTCTAAAAATATTTGAAATGATGGATTTAATGAATATAGAAGAGGAACAAACAACCACAAATATGGATTCAATAGGCTCAAAAATATGGCATATTATAGATAAATTCTTCCCAATTGGAAAATTCACCTCTACAACTATACTTGAAAAATATGAAGATGAATATAACGAGCCTGTTAAATTAAGCATAATCTCTACATATTTGTCGAGATTCTCTATTAAAGGTAAGATTGATAGAATTAGAACTGGTCGTGAATGGACATATCAGACCATAAAACTTAGTCAAAACCAACAAATTAAGAAATTGTAATTTTTCGGACTATAAGACGATCCTTACCTAAGATTATTTTAACATATTCTCCCTTTTGAATATCCATGAATTTTCGAAACTGTTTTGGAATAGAAATTGTTCCTGCAGACGTGATTTTTACTAAAACTTCATTTTCTTGTACTGACATAATACTATTATAATTTAATAATATATATAATTTAATATTTTTATTATTTTATAAAATATAATACAAACTGACCTTTTCTACTTGTTTTTTAATTAAATAAAGTAAAACTACTCTATGGTACTAACAAAAACCTACGCAATTATAGAATTAGATTGTTCAATTTCTATCTTCCCCTTCCCTTTTTTTGTAATTGAATAAGTATATGGTTTTGTATTAGTATTTCTTTGGACATATCCATCTTCAAATAATTTCTTCATTAATCTTGAAGTGTGTTCTCTACTTCGCTTTAATGTGATTTGTATGTCACGTGATGTCATAGCTCTGTCTGTGATTAGATGCAACACATAATCTACTACATTATTGTGATCCAAATTAGGCATACGATGAATAGAAATAAGTTCTTCTCCACCCACAACCTCTTTTTTTATTAGAGGTTCAATAGGCTTTTCCATAACTTGTTGATTTTTAGCTAATTTCTCTAAGAAATATTTCAATTCTAGATTAGGATCTTCAGTTTTTTGCTCAAAACCTTGCATCTCCATTGCATCTAGACGTATTTTCATATCAATTAACTGTCTTTCATAATATTCCAATCGTTCTAACTGTGATGAATCTATTAATTCACTCTTAGTTTTGATGAAGGGACGTATTTTGTAGTAGCAATACAAACCTACTAAACCTATAACAAAAGAAACTATCACAGTCAAAATCACTTCTGGCTCCGGAATCTCTATCAACATCACAAAAATTATTCATATGTTGTGATTTATCGTGATTGAACAATATTATTTCACACTTTAGATTAACACAGACACACTTAACATCACAATAAATTCATTCATATCATACAACTCTAAATAGAAATATCACATATTACATGCCTGACGTATCAACCTATCAATCATATTAATGACCTGATCTTCTCTTTCAGGGAATACATCACTCTCATTTATCACATGTATCTGCTTAGAAAGTTTTGATATCACATCAATATCATCAGGTAAAAGTATGCCTAAACCACGTAAAAGTATGATAGAGTAGAATAATGCTATTAGTTTGTCTCTAGATTGTCCAACTTGCCTATAATACGCACCTTTGGTAATAGTAAATTTTGAGTTTAGAAGATCTTTCTGATTTAAAATAATTTCAATTTGTCGTTCAGTAAACAATGATTTTTTGATTATTTGATGAATAATATTATTGAAATTAGATTGTTCAAACTCTGTCATAGCTATACAAATCTGTATACTATACTACAATTAAACTTTAAAGAGCCATTTATGAACCCATAATATGACTGGAAATAAAGTTGAATTATTCTTAAAATCTGAATTAAAAAAGAAAAATGCATTATTATTTGTATTAATTGATTCTGAAGTATCAAAATTAGAATCTTCACGAAAACTTGCTCAAGATGTTGAAAAGATAGGCGTATCTGCAATATTGATAGGCGGTTCATCCGCAACAGATCAAATTGAAATGGCTGAGGTAGTCAAAGGTATTAAAAAAGGTATTAAAATACCCATTATTCTCTTTCCTGGAAACATCACAGGAATAGTACCTGATGCGGATGCAATTCTTTTTAGTTCATTAATGAATTCAGAAAATCCATATTTTATTACACAAGCACAAGCACTCGGAGCACCAAGTGTGCTCAAATTTGGGTTAGAACCACTACCAACAGCATATCTGGTTATTGGGGATGGAACTTCTGCATGGTTTGTAGGCTCTGCAAGGGGAATTCCATTTCAAAAACCAAAAATTGCTGCAGCATATGCACTTGCTGCACAATTTCTTGGAATGAGATTTGTTTATTTGGAAGCTGGTTCAGGAGCAAAATCCAGTGTTACGCCAGAGATGGTTAACACAGTAAGAAAAGCCTTTAATGGATTTCTAATAGTAGGTGGTGGAATTAAAGATATTAAAACTGCAACAAAATTGGTCAAAGCTGGAGCTGATGCTCTAGTTATTGGAACCTTTCTAGAAAAAGGTGGAAGTGTTAAGAAATTAGCAGAAATAGCAAAAGCAATTCAAAGAAGCAAGTAATAGGATTGTATTATGTCTGAAAATGACGCTATTTCTCGAATTAGTAGTATTAAGATGCCAAATTATTACATGAATTATTATTCCGATCTTTCAAAAGATACCTATACTATTTTTGAGCATGCAGCATTAGCAAAATCCAGCCTAGTAGATTCTTCAGGAATAATTGAACCTAAAATTGCATTTGATTTAGCGGATCGAGTTGCCAAAATGCACGATATTGATATTGCTGAACCTTTACGAGAATTATTAAAAATCAATGGAAAAGAACTCTCCGCATTAATTCTATCAAAAGAAATTGCATTAGGAAAATATTCCCTCACTGATGCCACCTTAGAACAAAAACTAGATTTGGCAGTTAGAGTAGGTCTAGCTATAGTTACAGAAGGAGTAACAATTGCTCCATTACAAGGAATTAGTGAAATTAAGATAAAGAAAAACAAAGATGGTAGTGAATATCTTTCTGTATCTATTGCTGGACCAATGCGTTCAGCAGGAGGAACTGAATCAGCAGTAACAATACTAATTGCTGATCATGTGCGAAAAATAGTTGGTTTATCAAAATATCAGGCAAATTGTTTTGATGATGAAACTGGCCGATTTATTGAAGAACTTCGAATTTATGAAAGGGAAGCAAGTAGTTTCCAATTTCATATTTTAGATGCAGATATTGAACATGTTATATCAAATCTACCAGTAGAATTGGACGGTGTAGATACAGATCCTTTTGAAGTAGTAAATCACAAAGGAATGACTCGTATTAAAACAAACAGAGTTAGAGGTGGTGCATTACGAGTCCTAAATGATGGATTAATCGGAAGATCCAAAAAACTACTCAAAAGAATTGAACTGTATAATTTAGATGGTTGGGAATGGCTCGGTGAACTCAAAGGTGCTATTCAAACAGGAGAAAATCAAGAAGATGCAGCAACCAAGAGAATGCGGGAAGTTATTACGGGAAGATCCGTCTTATCAATGCCTAACAAACTAGGGGGATTTCGTCTAAGGTATGGAAGAGCTTGTAATACAGGATTCGCAGCTGTAGGGATTAATCCAGTGGTTGCTGAGATCTTAGATCATACTATTGCCGTTGGCACTCAAGTTAAAATTGATATTCCAGGCAAAGGTGCAACGGTAGCTTTTGTAGACTCTATAGACACACCAATTGTTCGTTTAAAAAATGGAAATGTTGTAAAAATAAAAGATGTAAGTCATGGAATTGAAATCAAAAATGAAATTGAAAAAATTCTCCATCTGGGTGATATACTAATCTCATTTGGAGATTTCTTAGAAAACAATGCTCAACTTGTACCGACTGGATATGTAGAAGAATTTTGGATTGAAGAATTAAAAGAAAAATTAACAAAAAATAATTCAGATAATGAATATCTAGGTCAATTTTTAACAAAAATTCCAACATTAAATGAAGCGTTGAAACTATCAACCGATTTCCAAATACCACTACATCCACAATATCTATATTTCTGGGATCAAATATCTTCTGAAGAATTATTAAAAATTTTAAAACCAAATAAAGCAAATGAAAATTCTATAGAATACTCTATAGAAACAAAAAATATTCTTGAAAAACTGGGAGTTCCGCATAAACTGAATAACAATCAAATAATACTTGAAAAAGAAGAAGCAAAAATTTTCTATAATATACTATTTAAACGAGAACCACAAATTAATGATTTACCTATTCCAATAATTCTATCAAAATCATCTGGAATTCAAATCAGAAATAAATTTTCAACTTCAATCGGAGTAAGAATAGGAAGACCGGAAAAAGCTGCTGCTAGACAAATGAAACCACCAACCCATACATTATTTCCAGTTAATGAAAGGGGAGGTCCAACTAGAGATCTCTTAAAGGCCTCAAGGCAAAATGATTTTTTTGCTAACATTTTTAATAGAAATTGCAATGTGTGTAATGAACCATCTATTGGAATAAAATGCTCAAAATGTGGTACTAAAACATCAATAACCTATCGTTGTAGTAACTGTCGGGATAATCTTGATAAAATGTATTGTGAAAAATGTAAAAGAAAGGCATCTTCACATTCTTACAAGGCATTTCCATTAAAAGCCAAATTATTAGCAGCACAAGAAAAAATGGGTTTACGTGCACAAGAACCATTCAAAGGAGTAAAGGAATTAATTAATCAAGATAGAATTGCCGAACCACTAGAAAAAGGACTAGCTCGTCAAAATTTTGGTCTTACAGTATTCAAAGACGGAACTGTTCGTTTTGACGCGACAAATTCTCCTCTTACTCAATTTAAGCCATCATGGATTGGGACATCTATTGAGAAGCTAAACTCTCTAGGTTATTCTCACGATATTGATGGAAATCCACTAACTAATCCAGATCAGATAGTTGAACTTCTAATGCAAGACATAATTATTCCAAATGAAAGTGGAAGATATCTTGTTTCTACCTGTAAATACATTGATACCATATTAGAAAATTTTTATGGGAAATCAATTTTCTATAACGTTAAAAATACAGATGAATTAGTTGGTCATCTAATTATTGGTTTAGCACCTCATACATCTGTTGGAATTGTTGGAAGAATAATTGGATTTACCGAAACACATGTTTGTTTTGCCACCCCAAATTGGCATTCTGCAAAAAGAAGAGATGCAGATGGTGATGCTGATTCAATTATGCTATTAATGGATAGTCTTCTAAATTTTTCAAGACAATTTCTTTCTGATAAAATTGGAGGATTAATGGATGCTCCATTATTAATTCAACCACTTGTATTACCACATGAATCACAGCCACAAGCACATAATCTAGAAGTTACTAAATTTCTACCACTTGAATTCTTTAAATCCACAATCCAACAAAGTAAAGCCTCAGATATTACCTCAGTAGAAATTATTAAATCACGTCTTGAAACAGAAAGACAATTCTTTGGGTACTATTTTACACATTCTACAACTTCTCTTACTACATCAAAATCAAGAAGTGCTTATTCTACCCTTGGCTCCATGCTTGATAAATTTGATATGCAAATTAGAAATGCAGATTTAATTGATGCAGTAAATACATCAGAAATTGTTTCAAATGTAATCTCCACTCATCTAGTACCTGACATTATGGGAAATCTTCGTGCTTATGCTAGACAAAATTTCAGATGTACCGGCTGTGGAAATTCATATCGGAGAATCCCATTAATTCAAACTTGTATTTGTGGTCATAAATTAATTCCAACCATAACTAGAGGATCTGTTGAAAAATATCTAAAACTTGCAAAACGACTCGTAGAAAAATATGATGTTGGTGTATATCAAAAAGGACGAATTTATGCATTATCTGATGAAATTGATTTAGTTTTTGGAAAGAGTAAGGGAGATCAATCACTACTAACTGATTATTCATCTTAACTTGACGTATTCATAGGCTCCAAGTTTATTGTCAAAACAATAATGAACTTTTTGATATTTTTTTCTAAAATCTTTTACTTTTGAAAGAATTTTCTTTGGATCCTTTTTCTCAATTATGACTTCTTTCATATACAATGCAATTTCTTTCATTTCACTTTGTTTCATTCCAAGCCGTGTAATTTCAGAAACACCTAATCTTATTCCTCCTGGATGAAAATAATTACGTCCTGCCTTGATATCACCTGGAATAAGTTGTCTATTCACAATAATATTGGCTTTTTCTAGAGTTGCTTCAACTTTTCCTCCGTCGGAATAATCTAAAACATTTACAGCAATTTGATGAGATTGTGTAAATCCTCTACTTTCTCCTAACACTTTAAATCCAAGATTGTTTAAAGCTTCAGCAAATGCTTTTGCATTTTTTATAATCTGACTCGCATAATCTTTTCCAAATTCTAGTGCTTCTGCAAAAGCTACCGCTTTTCCTGCCATATGATGAATATGATGACTACTAGTTAGTCCTGGAAATGTTGCTTTCTTTATTACATCCTCATGTTTTTCAAAGCCTAAAACAAGTCCACCTTGGGGACCAAACAATGTTTTATGAGTACTCATTGTCATAGTATCTGCACCTTCACGTAAAGGATCTTGGAATTTTCCACCAGCAATTAAACCTGCTACATGAGCTGCATCATAATTAATATGCATTTCAAAACTCTTTAGAAAATCAGCTAATTCTTTTACAGGATGTGGAAACAAAAATAACGATCCACCAAACATTGCCATCTTTGGTAGACGGTTTATTTTCTTTAATTCTTCTACTTTTTGTTTAGTCTTATCGACATCAATTGTCATCTCTTCAGCATCAAAGGGGTAAAATTCAATTTCTAATCCATGAACTAATCCTGCAGTTCCAGAATGTTCCTTTTTACCATGAGAGATATGCCCTCCTGCAGGAATTGAAGGTGCTAACATTACATCACCAGGATTTGTAAAAGCAGAATATACTACAAGATTAGCCACAACTCCAGAAACAGGTCTTACATCCACAAATTTAGCTTTATACAACTTTTTTGCAAGTTTCATACATTCAAACTCAACATCATCAATGTACATACATCCTGCATACACTCTCTCACCAGGCCAACCTTCAGCATACCTGTTTCCAAAATCTGATATTATTGCCTCTCTAACTGCAGGACTTGGAATATTTTCACTTGCAATTAATGGAATAGAATTTTCAAACCACTTGTGATGCTCCTTTAACTTAGAGAAAATTTTATCATAAGACTCTCTATTTGTTGATTTGACCATGTTCTGCGATTTGATTTTCCCAATTTAAAAACACCGATTTTAGACAATCTGGTTCACGAATTTTTGATCTGCAACGTATAAAAGGGGAATTGGAGGTTTTTCTTTTTATGGGTATGCAAGCTACTTCCAAAGGCACTATGCCAGTCGTATTATTGAAAGAGGGGGGGTCTGAAACTAAAGGACGGGAGGCACAAAAAAATAATATTGCAGCATGCAAAATTATTGCAGAAATTGTTCATACTAGCCTTGGTCCTAGGGGCATGGACAAAATGTTAGTCGACTCACTAGGAGATGTTACTATTACAAATGACGGTGCAACCATTCTAAAAGAAATTGACGTACAACATCCAGCAGCAAAAATGTTAGTTGAAATATCAAAGACAACCGATAATGAAGTAGGGGACGGTACAACTTCTGCCGTTATTTTAGCTGGGGCTCTTCTAGAAAATGCTGAATTTCTTTTAGACCAAAATGTTCATCCAACAATTATAGTTGATGGATATAGAAAGGCCGCTAAAAAGGCAAAACAATTTCTTGAAGAAATTGCAGATACAATATCCGCAAACGATAAAACAATTCTCAATAAAGTTGCAAAAACATCTATGCAAACAAAACTAGTAAGAAAAGATTCTGATCAATTGGCAGATATTATTGTAAAGGCAGTTCTTGCAATTGCTGAAAAAGAAAATGAAAAATATAATGTAGATATAGATGATATAAAAGTAGAAAAGAAAGCTGGAGGCTCAATTAAAGATTCAGTTATAATTCAGGGCATTGTACTTGACAAAGAAATCGTTCATGGTGGCATGCCAAGAAAAATTACTGAAGCAAAAATAGCTTTGATTAACAAAGCTCTTGAAATTAGTAAAACTGAAACTGATGCCAAAATAAACATTTCAAATCCACAACAATTGAAAGCATTTCTTGATGAGGAAAATAGAATGCTAAAGAATATGGTTGATAAGGTAATTGGTTCAGGAGCTAATGTAGTACTATGTCAAAAGGGAATTGATGACATGGCTCAACACTATCTTGCAAAAGCAGGAATTATTGCAGTTAGAAGAATTAAAGAAAGTGATCTTACAAAACTTGCAAAAGCAACTGGTGCCAGAATTGTGTCTAATCTAGATGATTTGTTTGAAAAAGATTTAGGTGATGCTCAATTAGTCGAAGAAAGAAAAATTGAAGAAGACAAATGGGTATTCATTGAAGGTTGCAAACATCCAAAATCTGTAACTTTACTTCTTCGTGGTGGTTCTCAAAGAGTAGTTGATGAAGTTGAACGTTCAGTTCATGATGCATTAATGGTTGTAAAAGATGTGATAGAAAATCCTTTAATTGTTGCAGGTGGTGGCGCACCCGAAACTTATGCTGCAACTAAAATAAGAAGTTGGGCAAAGTCATTAGAAGGTAGAGAACAATTAGCTGCAGAAAAATTTGCGGACTCTTTAGAATCAATTCCTTTAGCACTTTCAGAAAATGCTGGAATGGATCCAATTGATACACTAACTGCATTACGTTCAAGACAAATGAAAGGAGAAAAATGGACAGGAATTGATGTTATGAAAGGTAAAATTGGAAACATGAAATCAAGTGATATCATTGAGCCATTAGCAGTTAAACTTCAAATTGTTTCCGCAGCCTCAGAGGCAGCATGTATGATTCTTAGAATCGATGATGTTATTGCCACGCAAAAATCTTCAGGCCCACCACCTGGAGGGGAGGGGGGTATGCCAGGAATGGGTGGTATGCCAGGAATGGGTGGAATGGGTGGCGGTATGCCCGATATGGGCGGAATGATGTAAATTATTTTTATAAGAAATTATTTTTCAAAAGTTTATTTTATAATACAATCTACAAGTCACATTGAGTAAAACAACTTCTCAAATGCTTGTTGGATTTAAGTACGTGTATCTAATAATATTTTTTGCATTACTTTCAGGATTTTTTCATCCATTAATTACCGATACAGGTTTTGAAAGTGTAGTAAATGGAGTTATAATATTATTCGTTGGTCTTACTGGATCTATCCTGCTTTACAAATCTATTACTTCTGAGAAAAAACGTGAAATATTTCTTGGGGGAGGATTTGTTCTGATATCTATCTCATTATTCCTTATCTTTCAGATCACTGGTAGAGTTTAGATATCAAAATACAGATAAAATTCATGAGGATGAGGTCTAATTGCAATTTCACGTTGATCCCTTCTTTCTAACTCTATAATTTTATCAATTACATCATTCGTATATATTGGCATTAGAAATTTTCTATCACTTTCTAATTCATCTAGTGCTTCACCAAGACTCTTTGGTAAAACTCCTATCCCTTTTTTAGCCCTGTCCGATTTTGTCATTTTAAAAATATCTTCTTGAACCTGATCACCAGGATCTATTTTTTTCTTAATTCCATCCATTCCCGCTGCAGTAACAGCAGAAAATACAAGATATGGATTTGACGAAGGATCAGGGGCTCTAAATTCAAGTCTCTTAAGACTTGCGTAATTTTTCCCTTTGAGATGTATTGGTACTCTAACTATTGCAGATCTATTACCTGCACTCCATGCGATATAAGCTGGTGCCTCATAACCTGGAACAAGTCTGTGATAAGAGTTGGTAGTAGGATTACAAATTGCAGATAACGCTTTTGCATGATTAATAATTCCACCACAAAAATATCTTGCAGTTTGACTCAACTCATCTTTATCATTAGGATCATAGAAAACATTTTCTTTTCCCTTCCATAAACTTACATTGACATGCATTCCAGAACCTGCATCCATTGCAACAGGTTTTGGCATCATAGTAGCAACCTTTCCATACTTTTGTGCTACATTTTTTATTACATACTTGTAAGATTGAGCAGCATCAGCAGCATTTGTCATATAGTCATATTTGATATCAATTTCACATTGCCCCGCAGTAGCAACTTCATGATGATGATTATCACATAATATACCAAAATCATTTTGCAATATGTTTACACACTCATTTCTAAATGGAGTAAGAGTATCTGAAGGTGTACTTGGATAGTATCCTTCCTGAAGACCCATAGGATACCCTGAACCTTCGTTATTCCATGGAGCTTCTTTTGATTCAATTGAATATGATTGACCCTTGTAAGGAGTTAAAACATCCCAATGCACTCTATCAAAAACAAAAAATTCTACTTCTGGACCCCACGCACTATAATCAAAACCTTGAGATTTTACATATTCTTCTGCTTTCTGCGAGATTCCTCTAGGATCTCTAGAAAGTCTACCTCTATCTCCACCCCAATAGATATCACAAAGTAATCGTGCAGTCTTATTTTCAGTTAACCATGGGATAATGGCAAAAGTATTCGGATCTGGTTTTAAAAGAAGATCTGAATCATTAACACTAGTAAAACCAATTATCGAAGAACCATCTAACTTTGGCAATCCATCTCTCATTTGTTCGGGAGTAAATGTATTTGCTGAGATTGTGGTATGATGAAAGCGACCAGTAAGACCAGTAAATTGTAAATCTATGAATTGAATTCCTTCATGTTGAATTCTAGCAAAAACTTCATCTGACGAATATGTTACTTGGAGTGCTTTTCCATGACTAACTTTATAGGGCAATTTTGTGCTTCAATCAAACACAAATACATCCGAGATTTAAGGATTAGGTAAGAAATGTCTGAAACAAACGAAATTGATATTAACAAATTACATCATTTAGTCTCACGAGAAACAGAAAATGATTCAATTCAAGAAATTAATCCTAATTTCTATAGGAATCTTTCCGACTTTATTGGTAACCTAAAAAAACAAGAATTTGATGGTGTAGAAAATAAAATCAAAGAAGCAATAATTAATACTGCAACAGAATTAACATCACTTTTAATCAAAATCAGACTCAACAAAATTTCCAAATCAACTAATATTGATTTTAGAAATCTTTTAGATGAAGAAAAATTCATTTTTGATGCAGGAGAGGAACAAAAAGAACGAATTGAAATGATTCTCTCGGCAACCATTAATGGAAAATCAAAATTCCTTGAATCAATTTCTCAAAATCATAAAACTAAAACTGTTGTTATTAGATTTCTTCAAGAAGTAGATGAAATTGTAGGCGCTGATTTAGAAAAATATGGACCTTTCAAAATAGAAGACATTGCCACCATTCCGTATGAAAATGCTCAGGCATTAATTGCTAAAAATATAGCAATAAAAATTCGTTGGGAAGATTAGATAGAAATTACACCTCTAATTATTTTCATTTATGACCCATACCGGCGTAGATGTAATTGATTTTCTCTTATATACAATTTATCCAGTAATTGGTATCTTTGCAATAGAACTAATTAGTAGAATTATTAAAATTCCAAAATGGATTAAACTTTGGACACAAGCAATTGTATCAATAAGTTTTGGAATTTATTACTGGTTTGTATTACCTGAACCTCAAAACTTTCCATTAACAGGATTAGTAATGTTTGCGCTCGCTATAGCATTAATCTATCAAGGAAGACGTGCAAAAATATCACCTGAAAAAAGTCCATATTAGATTCTTATCTAATTCTTGAATCTTCGAAACATTCGTTTGAACACATTTTGTTTATTTGGTCCTCCATCTCTAATTACTTTTTTATCTCCAAATCTATGAGCTCTTATCTGAGTTAACTTCACACATCTATGTTCCTCTGGAAGTCTATGTTCAGCACAAAATGGATCTTTACAATAATTACACTGAAAAGGCATATCTACCATATCTCCACAATAAGCACACTTCTCAGGCTTCACAATCATTCTATGGTTTTTCTTCTAATAAACTTGCTTTCATCTCATTTGAAATTTATTTTTTTCAATAAACACAAGTAAACGTTTTTACGATGTTGAAATTAAAAATAACTAAGTGAATTTTATTGATAAAAAACAAAGTAGCAATCATAACTGGAGCAAGTAGCGGAATAGGTTTTGCCACCGCATTAGCACTTTCAAAAAAGGGAGCAAAAGTTGCAATAGGCGCAAGACGAATTGATATGCTTTCTGAATTAGAAAAAAAGATTAAAGAAGGGGGGGGAGAAGTTTATTCTCAAAAACTAGACGTTACAAAGAAAAACGAATGTAATTCTTTTGTTGATAATGTTTTAAAAAAATGGGGAACAGTTGATATTCTAATAAATAACGCTGGATTAATGCCTCTGAGTTTTTTCAAAAATTTGAAGACTGATGAATGGGATCAAATGATAGATGTCAATATCAAAGGGGTACTCTATTGTACTGGAGCAGTAGTTTCACATATGCTTGAAAATAAATCAGGTCATATAATTAATATCTCATCAGTTGCAGGCAGAATAGTATTTCCTGCAGGTAGTGTTTATTGTGCAACAAAACACGCAATTACTGCTTTTAGTGAAGGACTAAGACAAGAACTCAGTATAAGAAAAAATATTCGTGTTACATGCATTGAACCAGGCGTGGTTGCGACAGAACTAACAAACTCGATTACCGATGAATCATTACAGGGATTTGTTGAAAATGCTAAAAAAATGGAATCGTTACAGGCTGAAGACATTGCAAATGCTATTGTTTATGCTGTAGAATCTCCAAATCATGTCAATGTTAATGAAATTTTGATTAGACCTACAACTCAAGATCGTTGAATTGTCTAACATTCCGCATCTATTAATTCTTGGAGGAGGTTTTGGGGGACTATCTGCCGCAAATGAGATTAGGAATAATCTTCCATCATCTCAAATTAAGATTACAATTGTAGACAAAAAAGATTGGTTCATGGTAGGCTTTGCCAAACTTTGGATCATAAGGGGAACACGAACATTTGAAAATTCAATACGTTCACTAAATGAACTTACAAAAAAAGAAATTAATTTTGTAGGGGAGGAAGTTCTACAAATTGATCTTCAAAATAAAAATATCAAAACTACAACTAAAATTTTATCATATGACTTTTTAATCATTGCAATGGGTGCCGTGTTAGCCCCCGAAAAAATTCCAGGACTATCAGAAAATGGAATGAATCTTTATGATCATACTCAACTTACTGAAATTCATAATAAACTAAAAAGAATGAAATCTGGCAATATTGCCATATCAATTATGGGAATGCCTTACAAATGTCCCCCCGCACCATTTGAGGCCAGTTTATTGATTGATTCTATGCTAAGAGAAGAAGGAGTCAGAGACTCTGTACAAATTCATTTCTATAGTCCAGCACCAATAACATTACCTGCAGCTGGTCCAGAAATCAGCCAACAAATTCTTAATTTGATAAATTCTGAAAACATTATTTTTCATGATTCATGTAAAATAAAATTAGTAGAAAAAAATAAACTAATTTTTCAAAATGGGGAGGAAGCTATTTTTGATTTACTCCTTGCTATACCTCCCCATGTTGCACCTAAGGTAGTTTATGAATCAAGATTAGCAAAAGAAGGCGGATTTATTCCAATTAACCGAGATTGTAAAACATCATTTGAAAATGTATATGCCGTAGGTGATGTAACTACTTTGACAGTTACTGATACAATGACTGTTCCAAAAGCTGGAGTATTTGCAGAAGGAGAAGCAATAACAGTAGCACAAAATATCATATCCAAAATATATTCTAAAAAAGAATCTTCATTATTTAATGGAAAGGGTGGATGTTTTATTGAATCAGGAAGAGATACCGCATCATTAATTGAAATAGATATGTTTTCAGAACCTAAACCATCAACAAAACTAACTGAATCTACAACTAAACATCTTGATGAAAAAATACAATTTGAGAAAGAACGACTCTCAAAATGGCTAGGATGAATCATCTTTTTTATTTTCTTTTGTAAGATATTCTAAAATAGCTCTCACCTCAATACCCAAATTTTTAGAATCTTTGGCTAACTCTAATTTTTCAGGAATACTTCGTTTAAAACCTTCATCTTCAATTCTTATTTTTTGAATACAATCAAGATGATCCTCATCAGTTGCAGAAATTCTATTACAAATATTACAAATCTTCATTAATACTAGATACTAACCCGACGATTTAATAATTTCATTTTGTGCCTCTCACATGGGGGGTCGTAGTCTAGCTTGGTATGATACTAGTCTGGGGGACTAGTGGTCGCAGGTTCAATTCCTGCCGGCCCCATTATAATTTTAATATGTTCAGGATATCATCAAAACTTCTTCGTGTTTGTTCTTGCTTGTATATTCTTAAAACATCAATAATTTTTTGTTTCTGGGGAATCTTGTAAATTTTTTGAACTTTTTTGGCAATACCTGAACCAATAAAAATCGCCTGAGTGACTGATGTTACATTTGATACTCTTCTGTTAACACTTGAACTTTCAAAATCAATTAAAGTAACTCTTGATTTTCCAATTATAACATGTTTAGAAATACTGCTTAATTCACCATGATCAAATCCAATCTGATCTAATTTGTAACAATCTTCTAAAATAGTTCTAACTATAGATTTTAGTTTCTTTGAACTTCCTATACCTTTGAGAGACTGTATCCAGTCTCCAATTTTATCTCCCTCAAGATATTCCATTACTAGGAAATTCTTACTTACATCATATAGTTTGGGTCCAACATTTACTGTATTTACTAATTTGAGTAATTTTCCCTCACTTTGCATTTCACTTCTTTGAGAATCTAATCTCCTAATCTTCAAAGCAATTACATTTTTTCTTTTTTTTGCTAATACCACCACTCCAACATATCCTTTTCCTAAAATTTGTAAACTACCAATTGTAGTTTGTCCAGAAAATGATATTGATTTTATTTTAAGTTTTTCTAATTCAGAAATTCTTGATTGAAGTTGACGTAAACTGGCTTTTGGATAACCAAGAATTTTTGAATATGGTTCTTTTATAAATTTTTTAATTGAAATGAAAGATTGTATCATCAGTTGAAATCAGGTCTGAAATTACCTCTTTAATTGATTTGCTTAAATTTTTGTTTCCACAAAAAACTTTGAATCCTTTCTTAAAATCACCTTGTAATCCTTTTGGTATGCCTGTTTGAAGATTATTTTTTAGTAATTCCGTCATGAATTTTACTGCCTCATTATATTTTCTCTTTTCAAGTGAGATAATTTTTTTGTCGTCACCAACCCACATTAATTGAGTCTTTACAATATTTTTTGAAATAAAACTATTACAATCACTTTCTCTAAAAAATTCAGGACCGCTTTTAGAATAATTTTTTGGAATTTTAGTTGATTCTAAAAAGAAAAAAAGACAAGCCTCATTTTGTTCATTTGAATATGATTTACTGCGTAAAACATTGAAACCCCCCAACTCTAATTGGGTCACAAGTGAAGTAGTTGCTCTCTTCACTTGTCCCCAAATAATATCTGGACTTCTCATCTTGAAATTGAATTTCACTACAAGAACGTTTTCTAAATTATTTTTTGACGATTTTAATTTTTTAGGTTTGGAGAATTGCAATATAGGATTATTCTGAAAAGCTCTGCAAGCAAGAATGAATTTCCCTATGCTTTCATCAGAAACGGCAGCTGCTAAGTTTCTATTACCATCGATAGGATCTATAATTACGATTGATGTTTCAAATACTTTAGATGTCTTTCCAATAACTTGATTTTGTTGAATTTTTGCAATTGATTTTATTACATTTTCAAAGCTACCAAAATTTATAATTAAAACTTCTGATACATACCCACTAAAACCTTGTTTTGCAATTTCTGCCCCATAAATTTTAGTTAACTTTAGGAATGTTTTGAGAATTCTTACTTCATTTCTCATTTTAGGAGTAAGCTTATTTTGCATGAACTTTGTATGAAATGGTGATCTATCCGCAGAACTTTTCCATTCACCTAAACCTACATCGTAACATGGAACTACATTAATTTTGGTTTTCTTAATTCTAGCCTCGACATAAGGATGCTCAGAATATCTGACATGGGGATTATACTTTTTCATTGATTCAAAACCTACTTTTTTTGAAATTTCTGTAAATTTTTCATCACCAATTGATTTTTTAAATTTAATAAAAATATCAATATCCGCATCTTTTGAAAGCCATGTGTCTTTAGCATAAGATCCACCAAATTCCAATCCCACTATTTCAGGGTAACCTCTAATTTGATTTTTAACTAAAACAAAAACTTCATCAGCAATCTGTTTTTTTAATTTTTTTATATTTTTAGATGGTATTACAAACTTTCTAAATTTAGAAATTATTTGTTTCATAATTCAGCCTTTACCTCCATTAAATCAGAATAAACTGAACCTTTTGAACTAAGAACACTTTGTTTAAGTTTGAACCCTGAAATCTGCTGTGTTCCAAAATCAACTGATTTGAATTTATCCAATTCTTTACTAATATCTCCAACCTTATTTTTAATTCTAAATACTGTGATATGAGGTTTAAAGGGCTTATCAACAGAAAAACCCAATGGAGTTAATGCATTTTCAACTTTTTTTGCTAATTCTATCAATAAATTCCCACCATTTTCATCAGTTCCAATCCAAATGACCCTTGGGAATTTTAATTTGGGGAAAACACCGACACCTTTGAAATTTACCATAAACCTTGAAAATTTAACAGAATTTAATGATATCATCACTTTCTCTACAGTTTCTTGTGATATCTCACCTAAAAATTGCAATGTAAAATGAAGATTATATAGTTCTACAGGTTTAGCATTTATGTTAATTTCAGATTGTAATTTAGAAATTGAATTAAATATTTTATCAGAAGAAATTTCAGTTGCCACAAAAACTCGCATATGATTTTCTTTAAATTATGTTTTATAATTATTTCCGGTAACTTCATAGACAAGCCATATTTTTGTTCTAATATTGACAAAACTAATTGTATGCTTAACTGGTATGCCTGGAGCAGGTAAATCAACAATAGCTGATGGGCTGAAATCCAAAGGTTACGATATCATTAACATGGGAAATGTAGTAAGAGCAGAAGCTAAGAATAGAAACCTTGAACCTACTGGAATCAATCTTGGTAAATTGATGCTTGAATTGCGAGAGAAAAATGGTCAAGGTGCAGTGGCAGAATTAGTAACACCACAAATTGAAAATTCAAAATCAAATGTAATAATAATTGATGGAATAAGATCTAATGCTGAAATAGAAGTTTTACGAAAATATGGAACAGTTAAACTTCTTGCAATACATGCATCAACTAATACAAGATTTGGATTTTTGAAACAAAGGGGGAGATCTGATGATCCACAAACAAAAAAAATTTTTGAAGACAGAGATAACCGAGAAATAGGCATTGGTATTAGTAATTCAATTGCTTTATCTGATGAAACAATTTCTAACAATAATTTAACAAAAAATGAATTGATTAAAAATACCTTCAAAATCATTGAAGGTTGGATAGAATGAGATCTCCTAACATCAGTTGTAAAATAGAAATATTCTCTTCACTTAATCCATCCGAAGATCCAAAAAAAATTGAAACAGCAATTTTAAATATGTTTCCAAATACCAAAATCAAAATTGATAATTTCTCTATTACGTCAAACTCTAAAGATTTACATTTACTAGAAAAAATATATGATGTTATTCATTCTAATCAATCTCAAAAAATCTATCAACGACAGCTTGAAAAAAATTTAGAAAATGATTCTACTTGGTTTTATCTAAACAAACAAGCCGCATTTGTTGGAACTGTAACTCTCTGCGAAGAAGCAGAAGAATCACCATTAGGACCCATCAAAGTGATCTTAACTTCTTCTAATATTGATAAAATCATAGATTGGTTAATTCTTGGAAATTAATCAAATTAGATAACAAAATTCTAAATATAAATACCTATTTTCTATATGATTAATGAAATTTCATTAATTACGATTTAGATTTTATTTAAAAATTGAAATAAATTTTGGTAACGCATCAACACTAGTACTTCTTATTGACAAATCCATATCTGATGACATTATTGTTTCTTCTGGGTTTATTTCTATTAAAGTTGCATTATTTTGTTTGGCATAAATTGGTAAAGTATTTGCAGGTGAAACTACTAAAGATGTACCTACAACTATCATCACATCACATTTACTTGCATGAATCACTGCCTGTTGCCAAATCTCTTGAGGAAGAGATTCACCAAACCATATTACATCCGGTCTTAAAACATTTCCACACTTGCATAATGGTGGTATTTGTAAAAATTCAGTTAAAACCTTACTTTTGAAATCACAAACAGTACATTTTATTTTTACAATACTTCCATGTAACTCTAATACTTCTGTACTTCCCGCTCTTTGATGAAGCCCATCAATATTTTGAGTTAATACAATAACTTTTACAAATTTTTCTAGTTCAACTATTGTCTTATGCCCTAAATTAGGTTCTGCAGAAAAAATATTTTTCCTTCTTTCATTATACCATTCCCAAACTAATTTTGGATTATCATAAAATGCGTTAATTGTAGCTAACTTCATTGCATCATAATTTCTCCATAATCCATCTTTTCCTCTAAAAGTGGGAATCCCACTTTCTTGGGAAATCCCTGCTCCTGTAACAAATACAATTTTTTTAGCATCTTTTAGCTTTTTTGTGATTGATTCAAACATTTTTTGCCTATCTTATCTCTATTTCTAAAAAATCTTTTGCTGTGATAACTGAATCATGAATTTGTTTTGCTTCTTCTAAATGCCTGATTTCATCCTTATATCTAGCTGAAAAATGTGTTAGAATTAAATTTTTTACTTTTGCATTTTTACCCAATACAGCTGCTTGCTTTGCTGTTGAATGAAATGTTTCTTCTGCCCTCTCCTTGGTTTCCTCTAAAAATGTTGAATCAAACACTAAATAATCACAATCTTCAAAGAATTTTTCTAGTTCTTTGGTTGGCATTGTATCCCCCGAAATTCCAATTTTTTTACCAGGTCTTTTTTCTCCTAATACTTGCTCTGGAAAAATAATTCTTTCTCCAATCTTAATTTCCATTCCATTTTGTAATTGATTCCATAGTTTACCCTCAGGAATTTCTAAAGCTTTAGCTTTATCTAGATTAAATCTACCAGGTTTATCTTTTTCTTCAAAAAGATAAGAGTATGAAGTAACTGAATGATTAGCTTTACAAGCATATATTGAATAAATTTTTGAATCAAATATTCTTCCTTCTCTGACTATTGTAATCATAACTGGAAATGATAATCCAAAGTTTAGTATTTTTATATTTGCAGCTATGAATTCTTCGATTCCATTAGGCCCATAAATTTCTAAAGAATCAGTTCTATGTTGCATTGTCATTGTTTGAAGTAACCCTAACAATCCAATGCAATGATCACCATGAAGATGTGTAACAAAGATTTTCATTTTTTTATTCCAACCTAAACCTGATTTCAGATAGGAAATCTGCGCTGCTTCTCCTGCATCAAACATAAGAATTTCGCCATCTCTTTCTAGACAAACACATGACAGCCCTCTATTTTCAGTAGGTTGAGCAGCCGAAGTTCCTAAAAATATTAGTTTCATTTTATCAAAATTGTCCTTGTCAAGCTTTTATGCCTATAGATTTCATATTTTTTTATTGGATTAATCTTCAATTTTTTTTCAAATCCTTTTTTACACATAATAGCTATTTTCTTACGTTTGGGTAATATTGACACAAATTTTTTAATCAATTCTTCAGGTTTTTCTGATGATTTAGATGCAATCCCATAAGGTAGATCTGTAACAATTCCATCAAATTCATCTACCATCTTTGTTAATTGACTAAAATCCGCCTTAATTATTTTTGATTTGTACCCATTTGCATCTAGATTTTCTTTCGAAATATTATACATTTTTTCATCAAAATCTAACCCAATTGCATGAATTCCCATTGATTCAGCTTCTAACAACGTAGTTCCAGTACCACAAAATGGATCACAAACGGTTTCCCCCTTTTTCAATCCAATTAAATTTATCATTGCTCTGGTAAGCTTCCAATCCAATTCATGGGGATATTTTTTAATTTTCTTTGGCCTATTTTCACTTTCGAATCTTTTTGAGAACCCAAAAAAATTTTCTTGCTCAGTAAAAATCAGATATATGGTAATATCTGGATTTTTAAGAGATACTTGAGCTTTGGAAAATGTTGTTATCAGGTTCCCCATCACTCTTTCTAGTTCTGGTACATTGAATTGATTTGATGATAAATTAATTATTCTACAAACAAAAGATTTAGCATTTTTTAAAACCTCAAAATTTTCTTCATTTAAAAATAATCCTGACATTTTACGTAAAATTTGCCCAGAAATTTTCACGAAAGTTGCACGTTTTGTAATTTGTTCCCAACTAATTTTTGATTGTATTATTATTAAATTTGATAATATTTTCACTTTTGCAAATCTATCATATGTTTTTGCGATTGAAATTACTTCATCTATTGCAATTTCTAGATTATCTTTAGATAAAACAAAAAAACTTTCTGGCATTATATTATTGCCTTCGCAATTGTCCCCGAAACATCAACCAAAGCTGTTTTTCCAGGAATTGTATTTGTACTAATTATCTTTGTAACTCCTGCTTTTTTAATTTTCTTTTCAGCATCATTTCTAAGTAATGCATGTGTACAAGCAACAAATACTCGGTTACATTTTTGTTTTTTAAGAAATTCTGTAGCTTTGATTATACTTCCACCTGTACTAATCATATCATCAACTAGAATCAAATCTCTGCCTATTATCCCATCAAAGTTTGTAGCTTTGATTTTCACTTTTCCAGTTTTACGGTCTCTCTGTTTTTCAAGAGTAATATATTCCGTCTTTAAAATTTGGGCAAATTCTTCTGCTCTCTCCTTTCCACCCTGATCTGGTGAAACAACCAAAGGATTTTTTAATTTTAGTTTTGAAAAATATTTTGCTAGATCTGGAATTGCAGTTACATTACTTGATTTTATTTTAAAATACTTTAAACCAATCATACTGTGAATATCCACAACAATAATTCTGGATGTTCCTACACTTTTGAATAAATTGGCAATAACTTTCATTGTTATTACTTCTCCTGACAAGAATTCTCTATCTTGACGAGCATAACCCATGTATGGTATTACTGCAATCACTTCAGTCCCGAATTCTCTTGCTTTTGAAATTATTGATAATGTTTGAATGAGATTTTCATCTACCGGCGGATATGTTGATTGAATGACAATAATTTTATTCTTTTGAAGCTTTCCTCTTAACGTAATTTTACTTTCTCCATCAGGAAAAACTCTTAATTGAGATTTTAATAAATTTGCCCCTAACGTTTTTGCCAATTTTCTTGCAAGGTATTCAGATGAACTTCCAGATATAACAGTAAATTTTGTCAATAATTCATCGACAAATAAGGGCTTCTTAAATTTTGAGTATATTATAGATCATGATTTTTATGATCTTCATTACTTTTTTTATATGAAAACAAGCATCGAATTTATGAGTAAACAATTACAATCTCTAACAATGTCAACTTAAGTCTAGATTAATTCAAAAATATTACAGAATATGATAATTTATTCAAACTGGCAGTTTATTATTAATGAAAAATTTTGTTTGATTAAATTTGTTTGTGATAATTAAAATCTAAATGATTATTTCCATGTAGATAATCAAGAGAATCTTTTTAAAACAATGATTGTTTCGTTCTCTATTGAATTTTAAAAATTTAGTATTATTGTCATTAATAATTCTAGGATTGTTTGGTACCGCATTTGGTCATACAATTGATTCTGTTGATAAATACAGATTAGAGATTGGTTGGATGAATGAGCCTGTTGTTTCTGGAGAAACCAATGGAATTGAATTATTTGTCAGTCCTCTTGAACCTGGTTTAGAATTAAAAGAACAAAAATTCAAAGATGGTATATCTGGACTTGATAGATCACTAAAAATGCAATTGTTATACAAAGAAGAAAAAATAATACTTTCTTTGTCACCAGATCATAATATTCCTGGAAAATATTATGCCTTTGTTAATCCTACAAAATCAGGATTTTATCAAGCAAATATTTTGGGAAATATTGAAGCAATTCCAGTGAGTATATCGATGCACCCACCAAAAGTTGATGAGCGATCTTACATTGAATTTCCAAATTTATCTGATTTTACATTAAATCAATTAATTGATGGACATACTGTACTTGTTGGAGAAATAAATGACTTGAAAGAATCCGTAGCTAAACTAGAACAATCAAACCAACAAATGAGTATTGGTTATATTGGGATTGGTATCGGAATTATAGGAATTATCATAGCATCAATTGCTCTTTCTAAAACCAAAAGAAAATAATAGCAATATTCTTCAAATTTAATTTAAATTTGATTTCATTTTATGTTTTTCATATAATAGATAGAAAATTGTGCCAATACCTATTATCCCAAGACCGACAAAAACTACTTGAACTTCAAACTGAAATGCCATATACACTGAAATTCCAAATCCAAACGTTGGTAAAATTGGAAACTTACCAACATTAATTGGGATTTTAAATTTTCGTTCAATATTTGGTTCTGTATATCGTAATACAATTACGCTCAAATTCACTACTCCAAAGGTTATTACAACTGCAAAAACCGTAATATTTGCTACAATTACAATATCACCAATAAAAGAAAAACTAATGGCTGTTAGCATGATTACAATAATTGCTACCCATGGTGTTTTAGTTTTAGAATGAATTTTTGCAAGAATATCTGGAAATGATTTTTCTCTAGCCATCCCATAAATCATTCTGGAGCCAGCTACAAGTGTTATCAAAACCGTATTTGTTATAGCAAAAAGTGCAACACTGGAAAATATTATGTGACCTTGCTCACCTAATCCTTTTTTTGCCACATCTGCTAACGGTGCAGCTGATAAAGAGAGATCTTCCCAATTAATTACTCTAACCACCGCTAAAGAAACCAGTACATAGATTATTCCTGATATCATAACTGACAAAATTATTGCTCTTGGGATTATTTTTTTGGGATTTCGTACTTCTTCTGCAACGTTTGCCATATCCTCAAATCCAATAAATGCAAAAAAAATCAATATAAATGCAATAATAATTCCTGTAAATCCGGTCGGACTTTCAAAATAATTAACCGGTTCTGGTTCACTAATTGTAAAACCGATTATGATAATTAGAATTAATCCAACTACTTCAATTATTGTAAAAATTGTATTTGTCAGGGATGATTCTCTGATGCCTATGAAATTTATCATTGAAAGAATTCCTATCAGTATAATTGCAGATATTATTATTGGAATATTCAAAAATTGTGCAAAATAACCACCAAATCCCAGGGCAACAGTTGCTGCCATAATCATAGATGTAATTGCTGTTAACCATCCAATAATAAAAGCAAAAAAATTATTTTTGAATGCATTCTTTACGAATGTATATTCTGCAGCTGCTTTGGGAAACATTGATGATAATTCTGCATAACTAAATCCAGCAAACAATGCAACAACTGATCCTAAAACAAATGCAATCCATACAGAATTCCCAGCTAAACTTGTCGCTTCTCCTATAAGTACATAAATTCCAGCTCCTAAAATCAACCCCACTCCATACATAGTTAGATGGAAAAGTCCTATCCCACGCTTTAGTTCCGACATTTTAGCACTCCAATTATTTGTAAAATAAGCTTAATTAATCCAAACTTCAAGTTAGCTTTAATTCAATACAATTCCTTGTATTTTGATCTTAATTCTTCATGAAGCCCTACAATAGAAAAGGCTCTTACAACATCCGTTTTACTAAGTATTCCAACCAAATTCTGATTAGAATCTACTACTGGAATTCCACTAATACTGTTTTTTATCATTTTACCTGCCCCTACTGTCAAATCCTCTTCTTCATTTATTATTAAAAGTTCATCATTTAGTAAATCATTTACTGTAATATTTTCTTCCCCGTGTATTGGAAGTAAATAATCTCTAGAGCGTGTATTACCTTTAGTAAAATAATCACTATGAGTTAGTAATGTGTTGGTACTAATAAGACCAATAGGAAAACCATTTTCATTAGTTACAACCAATCGTGAAACTTGATTTTTGTTCATCAAACTTAACGCATATTTAAGAGAATCAGACTTTCTACAAGTAACTACTTTTTTAGTCATAAATTTTTTTACAAGATATTTCCCACTAAATCGATTAGCATAAGATTTTGTCAAATCTGTTCTTGAAACAATACCAGTTAATTCTCCATTATCGTTGACGAGAACTACTGAACCAATTTTAAAAGTTTCCATTCTTGCAGCACATTGCTCAAAAATATCTTCTGTATCATACGTTATTGTAATTACATTTTTTTTCATTACATGTTTTATTGGAATTTCATCTACTACACGTGCAGTTTTATCTTCTCCAAGAAATCTATTGATGTCTCGTTCAGTAACAATTCCTACCGGTTTATTTTTAACAGCAATTACTATGTGTTTAACAAAATTTGTTTGCATTTTTAAGAGAGCATCAAAAATTGATGATTCTGGTTGAACGGTGATAACAGGAAACGAAAATAATTTTTCCATATCTATGTCTCTCTTATTTTTTGATTTAAATCAGATATTTGATTCTCAAACATGATTTCAATAAAATAAAAAACCTAATACTTACAAAGTATTAGGAACAACTTCAACTTCTACGATACTTCCATTGAATGATGTAGCTATGGCTTTGATTCTACTTTTGTATAGAAAATATTTCTTGCCATCATCACTAATGGATCCAGAAATTCCCAAAAGTTTGTTATCATGCAAAGTCTGCAATCTCCTGTACACTGTACTTATTGGAATCTTAGTTTCAGCACTTATCTCCATTGCGGATTTTGGCTTTTCCATAGAGTTTTCTAAAATAGCTCTACAATATTTGTCAGATATTACTTCAAGAATTGCATCTTTTCTTGAATCATCCTCGATTTTTCTTCCTGAAATTAATTCTTGCATGAACTGTGTGCATCAATTCTTAATATAAGATGTAAGTATTCTTTGCAATGCACTGCACTTATTAATAATAGAATTCTGAAGTTATCCTATGAGTTTTAATTACTCATTTTCATTATTTTAAACAATGTTGTTCAAAAATATTCTAGTCCCATTTGATCTATCCAATAAATCATTTCACGCATTCAAGGTTGCAATGGATTTGGCAAAAAAATATGATGCAAAAATTACAATTCTAACATGTATTCAGGTAGATGCCTGGCATCACAAATTCTATGATTCTAGAGCTGATGATGAATTATTAAAAAAACAAAAAAAAGTCATAACCACTTACATAGAAAAACTGGGGGCACTTGCAAACAAATCAAACATTTCAATAAAATCACAAATTTTGAGATCAGTTTCTGTTGTTAAAGATATAACAACCTATGCAAAATCTCGTAAATTTGATCTAATTGTAATGGGTTCACATGGTAGAACTGGAATTGATAAATTGATTCTTGGAAGTGTTGCAAATGGAGTTATTCAAAAATCTAGTTGTCCTGTTTTGATTATTAAATAAAAGAGATGAGATTTTACTGATCTCTATAATAGGTAGTGGTAAAGTTGGTTCAGCAATTGCTTTTCTTTGCGTATCTAATTCATTAGATGATGTGCTATTAATCAATCGTACAAAAAATAAGGCAATTGGTGAAGCTTTAGATATATCCAACGCCATACCCACAAATTCTAATTTCTCAATTCATGGAACCGATGATTTTTCTAAAATAAATGGCTCTAATGTTATTATAATTACAGCTAGTACAGGAATTTATTTAAAAAATAGAACTGAAATAATTGACGCTCAAGTCAAAATGATCAAAGAGATTACAAATCAAATAAAAAAATACCTTCCTCTTGCAATTGTGTTAATAGTTTCTAATCCTTTAGATGTTCTAACATTTGTTTTTCAGAAAGAAACCCAACTATCACGAAATAAAGTAATAGGAATTGCATCAAGTTTGGATTCAAATAGGTTCAGATACTTACTTTCAGAAAAATTCAAAGTAAAACAATCTCAGATTACAGATGCATTAGTACTAGGTGAACATGGAGATTCTATGGTGCCTATATTCTCCAGAGTAAAAATTAATCACAGGAATTTGCTAGAAATAATAAACAAGTCAGAAAAAGAAAGAATCTCGATTGAAATTCGTGACTATTGGAAATCGTTAAGAAATTTCAAAAGTAGGTCTCAATACGGCATTGCCAAAAATACTTTTGATGTTATTAGATCCATCATAAAAAATGAAGATCTGACCATACCTGCATCAATCGTCTTAAACGGTGAATATGGTGAAAAAGATGTCTCAATGGGAATTCCTATAAAACTAAACCAAGATGGAGTTAAAGAAATCATAGAAATAAAATTAGACAAATCAGAAAATGAATTATTAAAAATCTCTGCTCAAACTATAAGAAATTATATAAAATCATTAAATTAAAATTTAAAAATTATTGAAATAAAAACTAAATTCATACTGTTCAAACTATGCAATTCCATCTACAATCTCAATAATGATTAGTACATTGAATTCAAGTTTTTCATCATCATTTGATATTTTTAGAACAAATTATTAGAAGCGAAATGCATGAAAAATTATAAAATAAGCATAATCTACTCAAAATAACACTCACTTTGTAATGTGTTTCATATTAAAATATACTATGTGTAATGAAAAATTTGTTAGAAGTGACTAAAATAAACTTTCCAAATTTTATCTCTCTAATTCGACGTTACCCAATTCCAGTTTTTGCTATTTTTGGGCTCTTTGTTGGAAGCATTTCTCATTGGATTTTAAATGATCCTGATTTTGGTCATCTTGTTTGGTTAGTTGTTGTAGTTATGGGAGGCATACCCATTATATGGGATACAATTAAAGGAATACTTCATCGAAAATTTGCTGCTGATATTGTTGCAATGCTTGCAATTTTAGTTTCAATCATTACAAACGACCCATTTCCAGGTGTGATAATTGTTTTAATGCAATCAGGTGGCAAAGCACTTGAAGATTATGCATTTTACCATGCGCAGGATTCATTGAAGGAATTATTAAAAAGATCTCCCAGATTTGCAATTAGAAAAAATGAGGGTATTCAGAATGAAATAGATGTAAATGATGTAAAACCTGGAGACTTGTTAGTTGTTCGTACAGGAGATTTAATACCTGTAGATGGAATAACCAAAAACGACCAAATTGAAATTGACGAATCTTTAGTAACAGGCGAACCACTTTCGAAAATTAAAAAAATTAATGAAATTGTTCTGAGCGGTACAGTAAATGTTGGAGATACATTTGAAATGGAAGCACAAAAAACTAGTGGAGAGAGCCAATACGCAAAGATAGTACAGATTGTTCGAAAAGCCCAACAAGAAAAAGCACCTATCCAAAGACTAGCTGACAAATTTGCTGTATGGTTTACTCCCATTGTAATTGTTGTCAGTCTATTAGGATGGCTCATAACACAAAATACGACAACTATTCTAGCAGTGTTGGTAGTAGCCACACCCTGCCCACTAATTTTTGCAACTCCAACTGGCATTATTAGCGGAATAAACAGAGCAGCAAAAAATGGCATTGTTGTAAAAACTGGTACTGCAATAGAACAACTTGGAAAGGCAAAAGCAATATTTTTTGATAAAACTGGCACCATTACATATGGAATTCCAAAATTAGAATATTTGAAACCGATTGGAAACATAGAACCAGATATTCTTTTACGCAATTTGGCAGGAATAGAACAAATGTCATCACATCCTGCTGCAAAATCTGTTTTGATTTTAGCTGAAGGTAAATTCGGGAAACTTCCAAACCCAGAAAATTTTCATGAACTGCCAGGAGCTGGAGTTGAAGGTGACATTGAAGGACAACATATTATGGTTGGCTCTGAAAATGTTTTTCTAAAAATGAATTCAAAATTAAGAGAAGACATTCAAAACGCAAAAACTCAAATTGATTCAAATAGAAAAATGTTAGCATATGTTACAATAAACGGAAACCTTTCTGGAATTCTTATCTTCAGTGATTTAATAAGACCAGATGTTGAATCTATGATTCATAGATTAAACGATTTGGGCATTAAAAAAGCTGCAATGTTAACTGGAGATAATTTAAAAAATGCAAATAACATTGCAGCAAAAGCTGGAATTTCTACAGTCCACGCAAATCTATTACCAGAACAAAAAGTTGACATTGTCAAAAAAGCTAAGGAACAATATGGCAATATAATCATGGTTGGTGATGGAATAAATGATGCACCATCTTTAGCAACTGCCACTACTGGAATTGCAATGGGGTATGGAGGAACAGCAATTTCTGCAGCAACATCAGATATTGTGCTTCTTGTAGATGACATTACAAAAGTAACAACGGCTGTTGAGATTAGTCAACATACTACCAAGATTGTCAAACAAGGAATTATTTTTGGTATTGGAGCAAGCTTTGTTTTAATGGGTTTTGCAAGTCTTGGATATATTTCACCTGGATATGGTGCATTATTTCAAGAAATTCTGGATGTAACTGTTATTCTAAATGCCTTGAGAGCTCGCTAAACAGAATTATGATATTATTTGTATATAAAAAATTGATTTTCAAAAAAGCCTAAAAAATAAACCATAGCTCAAAATTTAGAATAATTACTTGTTTTAATATATTATTAAAATTTATTCAAATTGCAAGGGCTCTTATAATGTCTGTTTTACTGATTATTCCCACAAGAGAATTATTTCCATCAAGTACTGCCAGACCACTTACATTATTTTCTAAAATTAATTTACAAGCATTTTTTAAATCATCATTAAATTTTATGGAAATAATTCCCTTACTCATTACATCTCGTGCAAGTGAAATATTTCCAAATCCCTCTTCAGAAAGAAATCCTTTTCTAATCTGATTTGAAATAGTATAACCAGAATCATCTTCTTCACTACCTAATTCAATAGAAATTCTGAATAAATCTCTAAATGAAATTATGCCTACCGGCCCTTCATTTTGATCCTTTACAATAATTCTAGATACTTTATTTTCTAACATTTTTCTAACAACTTTGAACAGTGGGGCTGCTGTATGAGTAAAAATATAATCATGCGTCATGAAATCAACCACTTTATTGTTTCCTGAATAATTTTTTAAATAATATTTTATAAGATCAGTTTTTGTAAAAATCCCTTCAAGATTATCCTTTGTACCTATTGCCAAAGAACTAACTCCCTCTTCAAGCATCATTTTTGCTGAATTTTCCATAGTTGAAGTCCTTTCAACTAATATTATTGGCTTCATTATTTTACTAATCAATATATCATCTAATCCCTGTTTGGTGGTCTCTGAAAAAAGAAACAATCCAATATCTTTCTCAGTTATAATTCCTACAGGTTTTCTATCTTCCACAACAATTAATCTACTTAGATTATTTTCTAATAATTTTGTAATTACATCTGATGCTGTCGAATTATTTAAAATCGATATTGGTTTTTTACAAATATCTATAACTGACATTATATCTTAAAAATCTAATTTCTATAAATACAGATAACATAATTTCCACCTATGAAACTAAAATAAATATCATTTTTAGGCGGAATCTCACTTGTGGAAATCATACTATTTTTTATATTTGAAGAATTAGAGTAGAAGATATGGCAAAATTCAACAAAATTCTTGTTCCGTTAGACGGATCTAATAATTCAATTAGAGGACTAGATAGAGCGATTGAAATTGCAAAAGGTAGTGGTGCTGAAATTACTGGGTTTTATGTATTTCATTTGCCACTTGCTGCAGGAATAAAATATACTCAAAAAATGAAGGCTGATGCACAAACTAAAGCTATCAAAGCAATTGGTCCAGCAATAAAACGTGCACAAAAAGCAGGAGCACTATTCAAATACAAAACTGGTGGAGGTCACACTGGCTCTGAAATTGTCAAATTTGCTCAAAAAGGAAAATACGACATGATTGTTATTGGTGCTAGAGGAATGGGTGGTGCTAAAGAAGCATTTTTGGGAAGTACCTCAAATTATGTGATGCACAAATCAAATATTCCTGTTTTAGTGGTAAAATAATTAATTTGGGATTTTCCCACTTCTTTTTCTTACAATCTGATTTACATTTTAGATAATTACATATTTGATACAAATACTAAAAAAGTAATCATATTTTGAATGAAATAATTGGTAATTATTTGATTAGTTATAAATCACCTCTCTGATGAAAATGGCGGAAATCAAAATCATAGATTATACATTAATGGCTTTGATACACAAACTTACCTTTTAGAATCTTGGCAAAAAGATACTATTATGATTTATCCAAATAAGGAGGGCATTTCCAACTATTGTGATAAAATACAACACCTCATACAATTAGATTAACTATAATCCATAAAGGTAACTTCATATGATGACTTTACTAAATTTTTAAAAGATCTAAAATAGATCTATTAATTAGCATTCTTGATATTTTATATTGTAATAACCTAGAAGTATAAGAAACATGAAAAGAATAACCAAAAACTGGGAGAAATATGATCGAAAGTAATTTTGACACATTAGGAATTATTGAAGGCTCAACTGAGAAAGAAATTCGTAATGCATTCAGACGATTGGCACTTCAATACCATTCTGACAGGGGGGGAGAAAATGATCAATTTATTAAAATTAAACAAGCATATGAAGATCTTAAAATTGGCAAAAAATATCCTGAACCAGATTTAGAGAAAATAAGAAATTCTAGGGTTTATTCAGGTGATTCAGGAGAGGATGTCCGAAGAAAAAATCTAATTTTGGGTCAAGAACTTTCCAAAGAAATGAAAACAGCTGAAGAATGGGCATCAAATTTAAATAAAACAAATTCAACTGCCGCTAAATTATTTGGCTCAAAAACTCTTGGAGAAATTGAGCTTGAAAGAAAAGCTAACGGTTCACTTTCAATAAAAGGAAATTTTATGGCTGGTAGTTTAACTTATGATGGACCTGTTATTATGCAAGGAAACATTTCAAGTCCTTCTTGGACAAAAGAATTTAGAACAAATATTCATCTTACAAAAGGTGATTTCAAATTCATCAATCCACTTGAAAACAAGTACAAAATTGAAAATGGAGCTAGAATAATTGTAGATAATGGTAATGTTGTGATAGGGAATGTCTTTGGGAAAAAATACATAGTTCAAGATTCGGAGGGAAGAGTAGGAATTTTTGAAACTCAAGAACATAGAACTCATATATCTGCACCAAAAGGAAAAATTATCGCAGAAAATATTATTAATACAGTTTCTCTTGATGCTGATTCTATTTTAGTTCTTAATCTTGAAGATGATGTTCAAATTAATGCACGTGAAATCTTGATATATGGAAGTAAAATTACTTACGACACCATAATTGAATTAAAAAAAGGAGGAACAATAAGATTTTTTGAAAATTTCTCGATTCAAAGTCTTAGTAATGACGCTATTATCAAACTTGAGAATGAAAAAGAAATTAGGTTATTTGATATCAAAACAAAAAAGATTAAGGATTTAGCAGATGAATTTGTGCCCAACAAGAACGAATATACTAAAGATGCTACAATGGTTGGTGATGGATTTACAATTACATATGAAATGTTAGACAATCTATCAAAGAAACCCACTAAAAATCATAATACTGGATGGACTTCAAAATTTAGATTCTTTAAAAATTAATCTAGAAACTTCTAATTAGTTATTAAACACTAAAGTTTATTTTCAAAATATGTAATCATCCATTTCCTATATAGAGTCTATAATTATCTATACGTCTTGATGGAAAATAGGCATATTATAATCATTTAATACTCGAAGAATTGATATTCATACCAAATTAACAAAGAATTGAATTGAAAATTTCATTTAGTATAGATAAAAAATTAATCCTTTTAGTAATGACAGTATCCATCACTACACTTTCAATTACTGCCTATCTAAGTTTCAACTATGCAGAACAAATTCTAATAGAAAAAACCAACGATCTTCTACTTGGTGAAGCAACAGTACGTGGTAATTCTATTAAACTTCTTTTCGAATCACGGATTGAACAAAATCAAATTTTAGCAAACGATCCAATGATAAAAATTCTTGTTACTGACTTGAATCAAGTACCTCAAAAAGAATTTGATGAATTAAGAGAAAATAAACGTAGAGATTTTCTTACACAAATTCAAGCATTTCAAACACTAGTTGGATTTTCGATTGGTTTTGAAGATGTAAAAATTATTGGAACAAATGGAAAAGTTTTCTTTTCACTTGGTAAGCTAACTGATAATAATTATCTCAAAGATCCCCTATTTCAAAAAGGATTGAAAAAATCAATTATAGATTTTGAGCCTACTGTCACTGGAAAAAAAATGATTATAGTTTCTCCAATTTTTGCTAAAGATAATAAAAAAGGAGATGATCCAATAGGGGTTATCATCTCAAGAATAAGAACCGAATCAATGGATAATATTTTAGTTAACAGAAGTGGATTAGGAAAAACGGGAGAAGTCTATATTGTAAATGATGGATTTTTGATGTTATCTGAATCTCGATTCAAAGACAATGCTATCTTTCAACAAAAAGTTGATACTATTCCTATTCAAAATTGTTTCAGGGAAGGAAAAACATTCACAGGATTTTATACTGATTACAGAGGAATCAATATCTATGGTTCTTCATACTGTGCTAAAGATCTAGGATTTGTTTTGCTTGCAGAAATTGATGAATCAGAAACAATTCAACCAATTTTAGTACTTCAGGGAAGAATTTTCCAAACAGGTTTGTTAGTTACTATTATAATGATAATTGTCGCATTTATTATTTCAAAATCGTTTTCTAGACCATTAATAAAATTGAAAAATGCTGCAAACAAAGTTGCAGGGGGGAATTTTGATGTTAGAACTAATATTACTACAAGAGATGAAATTGGTGAGCTATCACTTGCATTTGATTCTATGACTAAAAAACTTCAAGAATCATTAATTGAAATTAAAGTGAAAGAAGATGTCATTAAGCAACAAGAAGATATATTATTACAATTTTCTGATTATAGCGAAAACTACGGTGTATGTATGGTGGATATAATCAATTCAACAAAACTTACTGCTGAATTATCTGATTCACAAACTAGTGAATTCTATAAAATTTTTTTAAATTCTCTCGCTATAATTGTTAAAAAATTTGATGGTATAGTAGTAAAAAATATCGGTGATGCATTATTGTTTTATTTTCCAGTTAAATTCTCAGAAGAAAAATCTACATTAAAGAAATGTCTAAATTGCTGTTTGACTATAAGTGAATCTCATGTTGATATGGTAAAAAAACTAGAAAAAGAGAATTTACCAATTTTTAATTATAGAATTAGTGCTACTTATGGAATGGTAAGAATTGCAAGAACCTTAACATCATCAGTTAATGATATTTTTGGAATTACTGTTAATCGTTGTGCTAAAATAAATCGAACGGCACCTGCAAATGGATTGATTATTGGTGAAGAATTCTATGAAAATGTAAAAACTTTTGATGATTATATATTTAAAAAAATTGAAAGCCAGATTGTGTCTCCAGAGCATGGATATGGTGGATATATTGTTTCAAGAAAAAATATCTCCAACAAAATTGAAAATTAAATATATAATACATATTAGATCAAATCAGTTGATTTTTCTTTTGTAGTTATATCATATGATTCTTCTACATTTGTAACGAAGATCTTCCCATCTCCTTTTTTACCAGTATGTGCAGCATTGATAATAGCTGCAATTACAGAGTCTACTTTTGAATCATGAATAACTGTAACTATCACATCTGTTGAATTAAATTCAATTTGATGCCCTCCAATTTTAGGTCTTTCACCTGTCCCCTGTCCTAATGACTGAATCAATGTAACTCCACCGACTCCTGTTTGACTGATTGCTCTTACTACCTGTTTTGAAACTTCACTCTGCACAATTGCTTCTATTCGTTTCATAGTTAAACTCTGTCTAATAGAGATTTAAAAATATACTTTAGTTTATCCCTAAATTTCATTATATCTATATTGAAAATTATATCTCCTTGAAAATCCTAAAAACTAATGAAGTTAATTATTTCAAATTAGAGCAAAGACTAGAATACTATTATGAAATAGTAGAAAATTTTGATATTAATACCAAACATTTTTTCTATTTTTCATTATTTGAATTAGTAAGAAACCAAATTTAGTACATTTTAAACCTAAAATAATAAAAAGAAATTAAAAATGATGACCTAATCTAATCGATTAATTCGGTCCAACCTTTGACGAAGACTGAGTTCTTGTAGAGTGGAACTGGTTGTCCAACAGTAAAGTCCATTGGTCTCATCCAAAAGATTGCCTTTGTTGGGCAAACGCCAATGCATGCTCCATCTGAGATGCATCTTTCTGGGTAGAAAACAAATGCCTTACCTCTCTTCCAGCCTTCGACTGGTTTTACTCTAAGTACATCTGGTCCCAATGTTGTACAGATTTCTACACATAGTGCGCATCCAATACACATTTGTTCGCTGATGTCTGGAATAATTCCTACTGGCATAACGAAATTTCTTTGTTTTTTGCTCTTAATATAATTTACCCAAAAAATTGGAATTATAACGGTGTTTCAAATTTTATAACACCGTTTAAAATTTTGGGCGCTATTTCAAAATGTCCCAAAAATTAGAATGATCAATTTTGAATACTTTTTCAATAGTTCCGACTTGATTTAATGAAGAAAATATCAAATCATTACCACTTCTTTTAAGGTGATATATTCCAGACTTTTTTGAATCAATAATATGTCTACCTCCTGGAGAAAGAATCCACTCACCACTATCATTTTTTCGCGCCATAGCAGTAATTATCACTGCAGATCCACTGTCTCTTCCAATAGATGATAGCAACATTAGTGACGCATTGATAAATCTCCCAGATCCTTTTTCATCAAATATGTTGTAAAAACCATTAAATGAATCGATTACAATCAAGAATTTTTCATTTGATATTCTTTTTGCTATTTCAGATATGATTTTTTCCCAATCTGTCTTACTTGGACGATAAATCTCCACTCTGTCATTTTTTTGAATCATTTCTGAAACGATATAACCACTATAAAGTAAATCAAAATCTAAAAAAATTACTGAATAGTTGATAGAATTAATTAACTCATTTAGAAATTCAGCTTTAAGAAAAGGTTCAGAATATAATATTATGTTTGGATTTTTATTTGAAAATTCATATCTTACAAGTGTTAAATCATTGTCTACAATCTGCTCAGGATTTTTATCCAACACTATTTTAGCATCTAACAGACATAATAATGAATTCAGCTTCAAAAAATATCTCTGAAGATTTTCCTAATTCTGGTAAAATTTACCTCAATAATGCTTCTGTTTCTTTAATGCCTTCACAAAGTATAGAAGCGATGAGAGATTTTCTCATTTCCTACAATTCGATGGGGCCTGATTCAATAGATTCAGAATCATTTGTGAATGAAAAATTAAGAAATACAAGAAAAATTATTGCAAAAATTATTAATTGCCAACCGGAAGAAGTTATTTTAACCCAAAGTACTACGGATGGAATAAACATTGTTGCAAATGGTCTTTCATTTGAACAAAATTCTAATATCATAATTCGTGGATTATCCCATGAACATCATGCAAATTTTTATCCTTGGCTTAGATTACAAAATAAAACCAAAATCAAAAATTTATCTATAGATAAAAATGGATTTTTCAATTTTGATGAACTTGAAACACTTCTTGATAATAATACAAAACTAGTAGTCATTAGTCATGCATTATACAATACTGGTTCAATATTGCCAGTCGAAAAAATTGGAAACATGCTTAAAAATAACACTTCTTTTTTCATCGATAGTGCACAAACTATTGGTTGCATAGGTAATTTTGATTTATCAAAGATTAAATGTAATTTCATGTCATTTAATGGCTCTAAATGGTTATGTGGACCTATGGGAACAGGATTATTTTATTGCAACAAAAAATCGCATGAATTACTAGAACCTATGGCAATTGGGGGAGAATCAGCAATGATTTACGATAATACCAATCTAGCATTCAAAGATATTCCTGATAAATTCCAAACAGGATTTCGTAATTATGTTGGAATGGTTGGATTGGAATCATCAGTAAAATATCTTCTTAAATTTGGTATGGAAAACATACATAAAAAAAATCTCTATCTCTCAAATCTTCTAAGAGAAGAATTATCTAAAATAAAAAATATTATATTTTATGGTCCAGAAATTCCACAAGAAAGAACAAGTATAATTTCTTTTAATATTGACGATTATGATCCACAATTAATTGTAAAAAAATTGGAAAAACAAAATATCGTATTAGCCGTTAGAGAAATTCTAGACAAAAAAATTATTCGGGCGTCTCCACATTTTTTCAATACTGAATCAGAAATAATTCAAGTTGTTAATACAATAAAAAATTTATAGATTTTCCTGCTCTTCTATTACCATCATTGTTAAGGTTGATTGGACTTTACTAATTTTTCTAACCTTGTTGGTGATAATTGTACGTAATTTCTCAGCATTATCAGATGATAATTTTAGTACTATGTCATACACTCCATAAACCCCTTGTACTTCATAGGACACTCCCTCGTTTGAAAGAATACGTTTAACATCAGCTATGATTGATTCATCAGATCCTAGATCAGAATTCAATAAAACATATGCTGTAGGCACATTCCAGATTTTCATTAAACAGTATTTAACCTTTCACAGATCTCAAAAATTGATTAATCACTATCAGAATTGATTGAATGTGAAACAAATAGATCTTACTTTAACCATATCCAAATCCACTCCTAATTTTCCTGGTTCTCCAAAATTGCAATTCATTCCTTGGTCAACACTAAAAGAAGATGAATACAATCTCGAATTATTATTTCTTAGTTCTCATACTGGAACTCATCTTGATGCACCATATCATTTTGCAAAAAATGGAGCAAAAATACACGAAATACCCCTTGATAGATTACTAGGAAATGGTATATTGATAAAAATAAAAAAAGGAAAAAATCAAGTAATTACCAAAAATGACTTGATCTTATTTGAAAGAAAAAATGGTAATATCCAAAAACATTCATCAATAATCTTTCATACTGGATGGCAAAAAAATCTTAATAGGGATTCTTATTTTATTAATAATCCAGGTTTATCTGAATCAGCTGCCAAGTATCTTGTATCAAAAGAGATCAATTTAATTGGAATTGATTCACCTAACATAGATTTGGGAATAAATAGAACTTTCATTGCTCATAAAATACTAGCAAAAAATAATATTCTGATTGTTGAAAATCTAACAAATTTGAATAAAATATCTTCAAAACAATTCGATTTTATAATTTTACCATTAAAACTTAAAGATGCAAGTGGTTCTCCCGTAAGAGCAATAGCTATTCAACGAACAAAATGAAATCGGTTTTTTTTATAATTTTTTGATAACTTGCCAATAATTGGAATCTGATTTCCACAAAACTTGCATTTGTTTGTCTCATCGAGACTCCAAACTTCAATATCAAAACCATATCTCTTGATTACAATGTTGTTACATTCAGGGCAGTAAGTATGTTCTAGAGGATGACCTGGCACATTTCCAATATATGCATACTTTAATCCATTTTTCTTTGCAATTTTATGATGTTTTTCCAGAGTTTTAATAGGTGTAGAATCAAACTCCATCATTTTATAATCTGGATGAAAACGCAAAAAATGAATGGGTATCTCTGAACCAAATTGATCATAAATAAACTTACATAATTTTTCTGCATATTCTAAACTGTCTCCAACTTGTGGAATGATCAAATCTGTTATCTCTACATGAATTTTTGTTTTTTCACGGATTTCTAACAATGTATCGAAAATAGGTTGAGGATCAGGAATTCCAATGAATTTTCTAGTGAAATTAGGTTCTGCATTACCTTTAAAATCAACTGTTATAGAATCTAAAAATTCTCCCATCATTTTTACTGATTCTGGAGTATCATAGCCATTTGAGACAAATACGTTGTAAAGATTTTTTTGATGTGCTATTACTCCACAATCCCTCGCAAATTCAATGAATATGGATGGTTCATTGTATGTGTATGCAATTCCATCTGCACCATTATCTAATGCCGTTTGTACTACTTGTTCAGGAGTCATATCTGTACCATCAACCTTTCTTCTTTGACTGATATCATAATTCTGACAATATTTACAAAGCCAATTACATCCAGTTGTAGCAATAGAAAATACCTTAGATCCCGGATTGTAATGAACAACTGGTTTTTTTCTATCGGATCAACATGACCTGCTATTACTTTACCATATACAAATAGGTCTAACTTTCCATTTTCATTACCTCGTATTCCACATAATCCAATTTGTCCATCAGCCATCTCACAATATCTTGCACAAGCAGTACAACGAACTTTCTTGTTAGGTAATTTTTCATAAAGAATTGCCTCTTTATTCATTTCAGATAATTATACATGATTTTCCCATATAAGGTGCATCTATTTTTTCGTAATCCTAAAAGTATGGAAAATTCAATAGTAACCATGAGCAAACCTGGAAATATTTGGAGAAAAGTTCATGGTAAAATTACTAAAAAGCCGACAAATTTCTCATGGCTAATTGAGAATAAACTTGCAGGTTCAGGAATACCTACAACTTTTGATGAATTTGATTGGATCCTAAAACAGGGGGTTACATCTATTGTAACTATGACGGAAAATGCATTACCTGAAGATTGGGTACGTGAAATTGGTTACTTACATGTACCAACACCAGATTTTACTGCTCCAGATATGGATAAAATAGATAATACGGTTGATTTTATCTATGAAAAAATTTCTAGTAATCAAGTAGTTATGGTTCATTGCGCAGCTGGAATGGGAAGAGCCGGGACTATATTGGCCTGTTATTTGGTAAAACATCAAAAACTATCTGCAAAAGATGCAATTGATAAAATTAGAAAAGAAAGACCGGGTTCTATTCAATCTGAAATACAAGAATTAGCTATTACTTTCTATGAAAAACATATAGGACATCTTGACTAGTCTATTATAAACATCTAGGAACAAAACACATGATGTGTCTACAACCAAACAAATCAGCAATACAAATCAAAAAGAAAACATCTACAGAAGAATTCTCTGGATAAAAAACTATATTGAAAAACAACGAAAACTTTTATCTCCCAAAAACTTTGATATTTTCCTGACATACAATGACGATATGATTATCACCAGTCTGTCAGACACCACCAGATACAAGAATCTCAGTCATTTTGGACTATTAACAGAAAAGTTACAAAAAGACTGGATTGATGTAAAAGAAGAAGATCTAAAATCACTTTTTGCAAGTATCATGACAAAACATGGTGAGAACGGCAAGGAGACCACCTATACCTTTGTACTGAAAATGTCTCTGTGGGGTATAGTCAGATTTGCCAAACTTAGTTCAAGGAGTCTACCTGAAGATGGAGAATTGCAGATGCTAAAATTCATCAAAATTGGAAAACAAAAGGACAAATTCGTGAGAACTTGCCAACAGATGAGGAAGTACAAAAAATCATATTTGCATGTGCTGATTCATCTAGGGACAAAGCAATGATTGCAGTTCATGCAGAAGCTGGAACTAGAGTCAGGGAATTCTTGAATTTGAAGATCATGGACGTACTATTGAGAAATACGAAGGAATAATCAAGGTGGAATCCCAGACGTGACAGTAATGGTAAAACTTGGTTGTACTCCTCAATCTTGGTCCGATACAGACCTCAAATTGAACAATACTGTCTATTCAATGACCCTCTAGAACCTGGAAACGATTCAGAAATTAAAATATCCATCAAACATGACAAGCGAGCAAAGATGTGATATGGAAAACCAATCAAATATAATTCTCTGATCTGAACACACACAACACAAATTCATTATGTTAGACAATTTTACTAAGTTAAATTAGGAACAAAAATGGTTAGATGGTGATTATACCCTATTATTACCAACTATTACCAACTATTACCAACAGTATATATAACCAAATAATTAGGATTGTTTATGAGTAAAACTCTAGATACAAAAGATGTCTTTAGTATATACGAACAAAGCATCAATAGCAGCTTTGCTACTATACATCGAGAAATACCAAAATACCACCAATCTATTACCGACTTACAACAACAATGCATCCAAACCTATGAAAATACAATGAAATCTATAGTATCTATACAAAAAGAAATTGTAAACAGGGCAGGAATTAATGCAAATATTCCTGATGCAGCAATAAATGTCATCAGAGACACAAATGATGGAATCAACAAGGTGTATTCTGTACAAAATCAAATAGTTCAAACAGCTCTTGATGCAACAAAACAAAACATCAAGGTGATTAACGACAATACTAAAGCATTTACAGATCTAAACAAAAACATAATCCAATCCTGGATTAGCGTATTTACACCAAAAAACTAGTGTAAATACAGTTTTTCTTTTTTATTTTTCTTAAAACTTAAGTTTATGCAAAATTTAGGACATTTTTGATAAAACACCATTTATCTTTATTCATGATTTTTACTTTTTTCATACAAGAATTACACAAGTGAAGATTCTCAAATACACCTGTGGTTGTTATTTCAAGGCAAATATTACAAAAATCAGCACAGTCATTACAATACAATGCAGGTAATTCAAGCCCATTCTCAAATAAGATTTTTCCAGAAATCTTTCTGTCTAAATGTGTACAACTAAAAATATAGCAAATCTTTTGGCTCATTATATTACATAGGTGTTGATCCTATTATTTTTGATCGTTTTTGGTTATAAATCAGTTCTAAACTTTTTCTGTTTTACAGAAATTTTTTTGATTTATATGTAATTTAGAAAATTTCCTAAAATCAAATTTACGCATAAATATGTTTAACAAAATTAGCTTAATCTATAGTAAGTTGATAAACTTATTCGAATTTTGATACTAGTTTTCCATCTACAATCTTGATCTTTAATATCTTATTTTCTTGAAATATTAAAGTCATTCCACCATCTGAATCTGGATCTTCAACCTTTACAAGTTCTATCATTTTGATTTGTTCAAATTTATTCATTCATCTTCACCTATTCTGGAATTGATACAGCATCTATCTTTCCATCAACTACTTTAATGAACAAAAATCTATTATCTTTAAAAATAAAGGTAATTCCTCCTTCCTTATCTGGTTCTTCAACTTCAAGTATCGGTTGTCCTAACAGACCATCATATTTTGCCATACTGATTAACTCAAAAAGTTCCTTATATCCCTAATTGATTGTGATTTCTATTTCCTGAGAGTTATTTTTAATATTTCCTGGTTCTGTATAATCATGTTTCTGCCAAGAAGCATAAACTTCAGATTCAATCTTGTGTTTACCTTTTCCCAAATCTGATGCCTTGAAAATAAATTTTTCGCTGAAATCAAATAATTCCTGCCTTACTTCTTCTTCTGATAACCTAATAAATGGCTCAAAATTCTTGGATACCTGAACCCAAATTCTTCTATCTTTATGGGGATTAACTAATTTGGGATTTCTTGTCCAAAAAATTGCAGCCTTTCTATAAGTATCTCTAGTTTTTCCAATCTCTTTTTTCCTAAATCCACCAGAAATCAATTTTATCCCATATTTCAGTTTAAATGACACATCATTATTGTTGTACGCCTTAGTCCAATTTGCCTCATTAAAGGCATTTCTTAGACCTCCTTCTATTGAAAAACTAACATTAACCTCTATAGTGTCGCCTAAGGTATATTCGTCCTTGATTTTTACTAATTTAATATCTGAAATCTTACTTTCTGTCATTTCAACCGCTCATATGATTTATATCCACAATAAGTGCTTTTTCCGAATACATGAACGCTCAAGTTATCAGTTCAGAACCTAAGGAAATTAGCCTTTCTATCACGGAGACTGATATAGGAATTTTATACATTATTCAACATGAGCTTCTCAAGGAATCAAATATAGATTTTGCAGGAGTTATTGTAAAACACCCTCTTACAAATGAATGCTGGATGAGAATCAATTCAAATAGCAAACCGATGCAAGAAATCAAAAAAGCGACAGATTCAGCCATAAAAATAGCTAATGAATTCAAACAAATATTTAATTCTAAAATCAAGGTAAATTAAATGAAATTTTGCCCCAATTGTGAGGTTAAATTAAAAAAAGGTGATTCTGGGTTTGAATGCCCAAAATGTGATTATGTTGCTGGAAAAGAAATTAAACAAACAAAAAAAATAATTCAAGAAGAACCTGAATCAAAATTCAACGTATTAGCTGAAAATGAGGGTGAGGAGACATTACCTACTATCAAAATTGAATGCATCAAATGTGGAAACGACGAAGCGGTTTGGTGGATGTTGCAAACAAGAAGCGCTGATGAACCCACAACTCAATTCTATCGATGTTCAAAATGTAGATATACTTGGCGTAATTACGCATAACGTTTAACTGGAACATAAAATGTAAATGAAATAGTTTGACTTTTGAAGCAAAAACAAATGGTTCGGATGATCTAAAAGCTATCATCTCAGCTATATCTACACTTGTAGAAGAAGCTACTTTCGTTGCAACGGCAGAGGGGATAACTTTTAGAGGAATGGATCCTTCTCATGTAGCTTTAATTGATATCTCTTGGCCTAATTCTGCATTTGAAAAATATGAATGTGACAGTGATATTAAATTTGGAGTTAGAATAGATGAATTTTCTAAACTTATCAAAAGAGCTGATAAAAAAGATAGTATTGAAATTAGTATTTCTGAACAAAACATGTTGCTTGTAACAGTTGGTAAAAACAAAAAATACAAAATGCGTCTAATTGAAAGTTCTGCAACTGATACACCATTACCAAAAATCCCATATGATTCTAAAATTACTCTATCATCATCTAAATTTGATAAAATTCTAGGCGATGTACAAGTTGTATCTGATTATTTGACTATCCACACATCTGATTCTAAAGCAGATTTTTCTGGAAAAGGTGATTCTGGCGAAGTTATAATTGATCTTGAAAAAGATACTGAAGAAATAGGTGAAATATACTCAAAAGAAGATAGTATTGGTACGTACAGTCTTGAATATCTTAATCCTGTAGTTAAAGCAGTAGGTACAACGGCTGGTCAAATCACATGTGAATTTTCTAGTTCAAAACCTCTTAGAATTGAATTCAAAGTAGCAAACATAGGTAGAATTCACTTTTATTTGGCTCCACGTGTAGAAAGTTAAAGCATTTAAAGATTAACTAATGCAGATACTTTGAGTTGAGACTTGTTCTAAAATATGGCGGAACATCAATTTCATCCGCTAAAGATATTCAAGCTGTAGCAAACCATATTAATTCATTATCCAAAAAGAATGAATTAGTAATAGTTTGTTCTGCAATTAGTGGCACAACTGATGATCTAATAGAAATATCCAAATTGATAAAAAATGAAAATAAAGACAAAGCTGAACAATTAGCATCAAAAATTATCAATAGACATAAACAACTTGCAAAACAAGTGATAAAAAAATCAATAATTAGAAAAAAATTATTAGAAAAATTGGATGTAGATTTTCGGGAACTTGTTGCATTAATTGAGGGCATGGTCTTATTAGGTGAAGTAACCAATAGATCGATGGACTATCTAATTTCATTCGGTGAACGTCTTTCAATAAAATTAATTTCTTTTGCAATTAATGATGTTGGTAAAAAATCAATACCTCTCACTGGTAAAGAAGTTGGAATTGTAACTGATTCAAATTTTGGAGAATCTAAACCCTTGATGGATACTACAAGACTAAGAATTTCTAAAACAACTGATTTGTTATTTTCAACAAGAACAATTCCTGTAGTAGGTGGATTTGCAGGAGCAGATCAACATGGACATGTAACTACATTTGGTCGTGGAGGTTCAGACTATACTGCAACAATTATCGGTTCTTGCATAAGAGCTGATGAAATTTGGTTAATGAGTGATGTTGATGGATTAATGACAGCAGATCCAAAAATCGTTAAAAATGCAAAACTACTCAACGAAGTTTCTTACATTGAAGCAATTGAAATGGCGTTATTTGGGGCGAAACAAATTCACCCGCGAACATTTGAACCATTATTAACAAAAAAAATTCCAATGAGGATAAGAAACTCCTTTAACATAAAAAATCAAGGAACACTAGTAACTGATTCCCCCTCAACATCAAAAAATACTGTAAAATGTGTAAGCAACATTCGTCACAATGGACTCATTGATATCCGTGGTGGTAGTATGGTTGGTACTCCTGGCACGGCTGCAAAAATCTTTGCAACTCTTGCTAAAGCTGGCATAAATGTAATGATGATCTCTCAAAATCCCTCCGAATCCAGCATTACCATCGTAGTTAAAAATACTGATCTTGAAAAAGCAGTTAATGTATTGGAAATGGAACTTTTAGGAAAAATAATAAAAAAACTTGAAGTTACCACTGATGTAGCAATTATTGCCCTTATTGGTTCAGGTATGCGAGGTACAGTCGGAGTCGCTTCTAAAGTCTTTGGAGCAATTGAGAAAAACAAAGTTAATGTTGCAATGATTACTCAGGGATCATCCGAACTAAATCTTGCTTTCGTTGTTAAAGATTCTGATTTCAAAATAGCTGTTCAAGCCTTACATGACACATTTGAACTTGATAAAATTAACTAAAAATAAAATCATTTAAAGGAACAAACTCAAAGAAATTTATTGAATAAATTAGTTCTTATTTTGATTCTAACTATTTTTGTTACAGGAATACTTACAGTTTCATTCATTCCTGATAATTTTGTTGATGCAAATTCTACAAAAAAAATTCATTTTACTAAAACTGTTACTTCTTCCCAAGATCCAGGTCAAGGCAATGAAAATCATCAATTAGTACTAATTCTATCACCAAATAAGGACACTCTTTATGATGGCTCAATAACATTTTCTTCAAGCGAACCTGTACAAATAGCTGTTTTACATGAGATCAATAGTAATGATGTAAAAGGACAACCAACATGGACTGTTGATGGAAATACAATTTACGCTTTATCTTTAATTGATCCTGCAATCAAATCTAATTCTATCGAGTTTACAGGTGCTGCTTTGGCATTACATTCTCCAAACTCAAAAGAATTTACCGCTACTGTAAGTGTTGATGGTTGGATTAGGGGACAACCTGCCGAAGTAATTATACAAAAAATTGAATCAGAAAAAAAATCATCACTATTACTGTCACGTGCAAACGTTCCAGCAACCATTCCAATGCATGAAGGACTTTATGATGGCAATCCAATCTTTTACATTATTACAGATTCTAGCCAAAAGCGATATGCAGAAATGCTTACTACAAAACAAGATTGGAAAGTTGAAATTGCCCCCTCAATTAAAAAAACATCAGAAAATATCCTACAAAAAATTTTTATTTTTACAAACGGGGTTAGAGGAGATGGAATAAATAAATACCAAAAAGAAATTTTTACAAGTACTCCTTCTCAAAAATTACAATACAATTCACTAAATTCTATCATTGAAGTTACATGGAAAAAAGGTCAAAATGCCATAGTTCTTGAATCATCAGAAGAAGTCATTAATGCAGAAAAAGGTGAAAGAGTTGAATTTAATGAAACCGGTGTAGTAATTAACGCACCTCAGATAATGTGGCCCAATGATCAGATGTTAGTAAGAGATAATAAAGAAATTACTGATGATTTGACATTTAGTGGGGGCCAAATTGTTGAAATTAATAAAGATAAGATGACAGTAACATTTGTCGCTCACCGCGGATGGGGACCAGACGGAAAAACAATCTATCATATTATAACTGATGCAACACCCTCTGGTCCAGCTGAAATGATGGGAGTTCCATTTTCGCCTTCATCTATTTATTCAATTACAAATTCTTCTACAGCTGATCTATTCCAATTCCAAAATGGAATTAAAGGTTCAGGATCTTTAGGCTTTCAACCTAATATATCTACAGCAACTCCTGGTGATGAAAACTATAGTCCTATATGGCGTGTTTATATTGTTGAGTGGAATAATCCAGAAAATGCAAAAATTCTTGAAACCATATCTGATATAAATTCATCTAAGGAATCTGATCTAATTTCAGTTAGTCTGGGCCGTACTATGAATAGCAATCACATAGTAAATTATCCCTTCATAGATCCATTTCAATAAAAAATAAAATCACTAAACGGATAAATTACTTAACATAAAATTTATTGTGAATTGACTGGTAAGCTCTACATTGTAGGTGTTGGTCCTGGTCATCATGATCATATGACATTCAGGGCTAAACAAGTAATTGACGAAAGCGATACAATTGTAGGATATGAAACTTATGTCAACTTAGTTCAAGATCTTATTGAAGGTAAAACAATTCATCGCTATGCAATGACTCAAGAAGTTGAGCGTGCACGTCAATGTATTGATTTAGCAAAATCTGGAAAAATAGTTTCGCTTGTTTCAAGTGGAGATCCGGGAATTTATGGAATGGCAGGATTAATTTATGAAACACTTGCAGAATCTGATTGGGATCCCAAAAATGGCTTACAAGTTGAAATAATTCCAGGCATATCTGCTTTAAACTCTTGTGCATCCATAATTGGTTCTCCCCTGATGACAGATTTTGCTGTAGTAAGTATGAGTGATTTATTGGTACCATGGGAAATTATAATAAAAAGAGTCGAAGCGGCAGCGCAGGGTGATTTCGTAATTGTAATTTACAATCCAGCAAGCAAAAAAAGAATACATCAACTACAGGATACTAGAAAAATTCTACTAAAATATCGGAAATCTACAACCCCAGTAGCAATAATCAAAGGAGCATTCAGAGATTCAGAAACGATTGTTATGACTAATTTAGAAGATCTACCAAATCATTCTGATCAATTAGGAATGATTAGCACGGTAATTATTGGAAATTCATCAACTTATACCTACAAAGATCTAATGATTAATCCCAGAGGATATAAATCAAAATATAATTTAGAAGAGCAAACAAATCCAAAACTTCAAATCTAATAACTCTTCTTTATTGATTCAAACAATTCTTCACTTAGATTCAATTTTTCACGAATTGGTGAAATAATTTTTACTAAATACTCTCCAACAGTTTGTTTAAGATCAGTCGGATGCAATTTTTTGTTCGCAAAATCAGATTCGAGTTGAATATACTCTGAGAAAACTACATTACCACCAAATTTCTCTGGTCTTTCTACTTTTATTTCATTGAACTTATGAAAGATAACATGCTTTACAATTTCCAATAAAGGATTATTCTGAATATTTGATTCTTCACACCATGCTTTTTTGATCTTTGTTCTTATTTCATCATCTGAATTATGAATAAAAACTCCAGAACTTGGATCTGATTTGCTCATCTTTCCTAAAATTTGAGAGTCACTTGGATCTGATGGTTTCAAAAGACCGGGCAATAATTTATGATGAACAACAACAGGAACCTTCCATTTCATTTTTGGAAAAATCTCTCTAACAAGCATGTGGATCTTTCTTTGGTCCATACCTGCATGAGCTATATCTACATCTAGAAAGTGAATATCAACTGCTTGCATTGGTGGATAAAGTAATTTTGCAAGATCAATTTTTTCTTCATTTTCAGAACGCCCCATAATAGTTAGAGTTCTCATCGTTCTGGCAAGTGACATATGTTTGGTAAATTTTATAAGTTCTGACCAATACTCTGTTTTTTCTTGATAAAGTTCTGAACCTAAAACAACTTTAACCTCAGGGCATACCAACTTGAAAGCATCGTGATAATATTTTGAAACTTTGGAGATCATCTCCCAATCCCCTCCTAATTTATCATTGATCAAAGTGTGCCAATCTGCAAGAAATACGGTACAGTTTACACCGGCTGCAATAAAATCATTAATCTTGAAACCTGTACTAATTAAACTGCCTAAATGCAAAAATCCTGAAATTTCTAACCCAATGTAATGTTTTGGGGAAGAATTTGTTTTGAATAATTCAATCAATTCATCACGTGTAATTACTTCTTCAGTAGGAGGTCTTTCAATTAGTTCCACTTTTTCTGTTATATCCAAATCAAAACAACTTTTAAGATGTATACCTATAAAGTTATTTGAAAATAATAAATTGGTTACTTTTCACAAGATTTGAAATAGTAATAGTAGATTATCATAACTATCACAATAGAAGGAGGATTAGAAATTGAAAATTACAAAAAGATTCACAAAAATTTAGGTATATTTCCAAAGCAAGATTCCCAAATTCTATTAGATGATTAAAACCTTGAAGATTATTTCAAAAATGAGATTGTAAATTTAGACGTAATAAAAAAAAGCACAAAAACATTCATCTAAATACAAATCAGGACTATATGGCAAATTTAGACTAATTTTTATTATTCTTTAATAAAGTAAGAAGGGATTTGATTCAGAATGATTGAAAATAAATGGCAACGGGGAGATCGGAGAATTCTTAAAACGATAGAAAAATTCACAGATTTTAAAAATTGGATTTCTTTCATGCAATTATCAATAGAGGCAAAAATTGATCATCCAACATTAACTAACCATATTGATCAATTGATTAAACATGGTGTTATTACAGAGTATAGAGGAAAAAATCATTCAAGATTATTTTGCATTTCTGGACATCAGGATGATATTGAATACAATGAAGAATTCCGAACTTTTACACAAAATGATACAATGAGTAAAGAAAATGCAGAAGAAAAGCTTTCTACGATATACAAATTAGGACTAGATGGTCTTTATTATAAATACTGATTAAAAATTAAAGCATGATTTTTTTAAATTAAATTATCAGAAAACTATCTCTCTTGTTATTATTTTAAAAATCAAATACATTACTTGCAATTTTTTTTATGTTTTCTTAGATCTTCTAAAGAATCAAATCCTGTACCACATGCTCTACACTTTTCCTTTCTCTTACCATGTGCAATTTCTTGATGTTTCTTTAGTCTTTCATGATCAGAAAGTACAGTCCCACATTTTTTACATTTTGTCTCATTTGAACTACTGAATAATCCCATGTTTAGTATGATACTATCTACTAGAAAAACTAGTTTTTTCATCGCAATTATTTCTATGCTTAAAACTAAGAAAAATGAATACAAATCAGTAGTCTGACTTAGTTTATCTTTTGCGAATACTTTCATAGGTGAAAATAGTGACATAATTATGGTTTCTAAGCAATTTGAAGAGCAATTTCATAAATTTTGTGCTGATAATAATGTTGAATGGAATGAAAATAAAAGACGATGGAGTAAACCATTTCATCCTAAAATAAAAAACATTTGGATTCAATCAGATCAGGGTGATTTTCTAAACTCTTTACATCCGAAAGAAAAAGGATACTATGAATCCAAATTTCTAGGATGGGAACTTGGAACAATAAGAAAAGAATATTGTTTTTGGTGCGGCAGAATTATAGACCAAACTAGAAGGAGTAATTCACGGTCAGAACCAGTAAAATTTTGTAATCCATCTCATAGAAAAGCATTTGGCAAAGTAAAAGCTGATCAAGAAAAACTAGGAAAAATGTTTGTATCCAAGTAATTATTTTTAGTATTATGATTCTTCTAAACTTTTTCTTGGTTTAGTACTAAGATAAAATGCATGAGAACTAATTATAAATGCTGCAAGAAAAACTTTTGTTGCAAAAACTAGATTCCAGGGCCTATTTGGATCTGGATATGCAATTGACAACATATCAATATTAGGAACATTACCTTCAACAAAACCAGCAGTAATCTTTGCATTTAAGACTGTGAAATTGTATAGAACCTCATATAGTGTAATAATTGCAAAGCTCAACAACATTAGTTGAAGTAATGCCATTCTCCAACCAATAATTTTCTTTTCTGCAGTTCTTCTCCACCCTATTCTTGAAACACAATACCATCCAATAATAGTAGAGAAAAATATCCAAGTTGAAATCCTCGAAAAATTTTCCAACGGTATGAAAGTATTTTGTATTGCTTCACCCATTACATAAGTACCGTTTCTCATCCATTCTTCCATGGTGATATAAACCCCAAAAACAAGAGTTGAGACCATAATGAATCCACAAATATAGAAGACGTACAGGAAAACTTTGTAACCTACATCTGATTTTTCGAGATGATGAGGTTTCATTATGAAGCTTGCCTGATTCTGAAATATAAAAATTCATGCATATTTCAAGAGATTTATAGACTAGCTGTAAAGAAAATTATTATTGAAAATTGCAATTAATGTTCCATTTATAGGCAAAGAAGAAATTTCGGTTGTAACTTCTATTCTCAAAGATGGAGCACTTACATCTTCATCTAATCAAGGCGGCAAATATGTTAGAGAATTTGAAAAATTAGCATCCTCATTTGTAAAGTCAAAATATGCTATTGCAGTCAACTCTGGAACTGCTGCTTTACAAGCTGCATTATATGCTATGGATATCAAAAAAGGAGATGAAGTATTAGTTCCATCATTTACATTTGTTGCAACAGCTAATTCTGTAGTTTCTACTGGAGCTAAACCTGTCTTTGTTGATATATTGAAGGAAAATTATACTATGGATCCTGATGATCTTCAAAAAAAGATCACAAAAAGAACTAAAGCAATCATGCCAGTTCATCTTTATGGAAATGTAGCGTTCATTGACAGAATTTCAGAAATTGCTAAAAAACATAATTTGTCAATTATAGAAGATTCTGCGCAATCATTAGGTTCCACTTACAAAGGAAAACATACTGGAACTTTTTTTGACTTGGGTTGTTTTAGCATGTATCCTGCAAAAGTAATGACTGCAGGAGAAGGAGGATTTATTGTAACAAACAGCAAAAAATTACGAGATAAATTGTTAATGATTAGAAATCATGGAATGATTCATGGATATGATACCAAAATATTTGGATTGAATCTAAGATTACCCGAAATTAGTGCAGCAATTGCAACAATTCAAATGAAAAAACTTCCAAATTTTCTTAAGACTAGACAAAAGAATGCAAATCTTTTATCGAAATTAATTTCTGATTCAAATATCATACTTCCTCATCAACGAAACTATGAAAATGTAAATTGGTATCTTTACACAATAGCTATATCAAAAAGAGATAAAATTTTGAAAAAACTTAATGCTAAAGGAATTGGTGCAGCTTCTTACTATCCTACACCAGTTCACAAAACGCCATTTTACCAGCAAAAAATTAAACTACCAATAACTGAATGGGCAGCATCTCGTGTTTTATCTCTCCCAATACATCCTAAAGTTACAACAGGAAACATTGAATTTATCGCAAAAACTTTGCGTAATATACTAAATGAATAGCCTTGGAAATGTTATTGGAAAAATATGTAAGACAATATTGCCAATTCCTGAGGAATTTTACCTAGGAAATACTAGTTCTTCTATAGCAATTTGTACACTTTCAAGTATGGACTTACTAAAAAAAATCTCAAATTCTGAACTTTTGTATCACATTTCAATTGTTGGAAGATTACTTACAGAAAATAAAGGAATTGATTCTATCATTAAATATGTTAATGAAAATAGAAAAACTAAAACCATTATAGTATGTGGCAAAGAAGTTTGGGGTCATAAAGCGGGCCATTCTTTATTTGAATTGCATAAAAATGGAATTGATAATGACGGAAGAATAATTAATTCGACTAGTCCTGATCCATTTCTTACTGCAACAAAATCTGAAATAAATTATTTTCAAAATGAAATTAATCTTATAAATATAATTAATGAAATGAATTTTGACACAATTAAAAAACTTGTGATCTAATATCCAGTTCTCTGTCTTTCACAATTTACCTCATTCTTTTTTCTATATTCCTCAAGAATGTCATCTGGGGTTAAACCCAGTTCTAATGATGCCTGAATTACAAAATGCCATATGTCAATTAATTCTTCTCTTGCTTCAGATACATTAAAGGGAATTGGAGTTTTCCACCATTTCCAATTTGTTGTTCTTTGTAATTCCACTGCTTCATGCATTATTGCAGTACATAAAGCAGAAATTCTACCTTCGGAATCTTTAGGATATTTATCTAATTTCATCATTTCTGATAAACTTTTTTGCAGTTTGAATATGGCCTCTAATCTATCTTCTTTTTTTTCAGATTTATCTGGAGACAATACTTGATGCTTTACGAAAATAATTGAACTTAAATCTTCTTAGAAGCGAATCATTTTTTCATATAGTCTAACTCGTTTTGAAATATCGGTTTTTTTAATCTGTAATAATCCATCCAATCCATATTTTTCAACAGCAAAAGAGCCTAAAACATTTCCATAAATTACTGCTTTTTTTATCTCTGAGAGATTAGTTGAATTTTTACTAGCGAGATATCCTATCATTGCACCTGCAAAAGAATCTCCCGCACCAGTAGGATCTACAACATCTTCTAACGAAAATCCCACGGAGGGGAATATTACATCATCAAAAAACATTAGTGATCCATGCTCTCCTTTTTTAATAATTACATATTTTGCACCCCATTCCATCATCTTTTTTGCACATTTTATCAAATTGAATTCTTTTGTTAGTAACTTGGCTTCATCATCATTTATTACAACTGCATCTACTGCTTTGATCATCTTGATTACTGACTCACGTTTTGTAGATATCCAAAATTCAATAGTATCACACATTGAAAATCTTATTTTATCAAATTCTTTGATTAGGGAAATATTCTGATCAGGATCATTATTTGCTAAATATACAAATTGTGATTTCTTATATTCTTCAGGAACAGTTGGTTTGAAATCTGCTAACACATTAAGCTCAGTTTTTAGAGTTTTTCTATTACTAAGTGTATTATCATAGCTTCCATCATAGCGAAAAGTTTTTCCTTCCTTGATACTTAATCCTTTTAAATCAAGATACTTTGATAAAATTTTATGATAATCCATGGGAAAATCTTTTCCTACAACTGCAATTAATCCAGTATTTACAAAGTTACTTGCTGATATAGCTGCAAATGTTGCAGCTCCACCCAGAACATCTCTCAGAATTTTTTTGGGAGTTCTAATGGTATCTAATGCAGTTGAACCAAAAACGGTTAACATTTTATAAAAAATTAATTCTGCTGTATAAATTCTCTTGCCTGCTCTGGAGTTGGATAAAATACAAAAGGTACATCAATAGTTGTAAAAAATACATTATATTTTGTAATTCCATTTATCTTTACTAGTGTATTTTCTTGGGATTTCATGTTCGAATCTTTTAGATAAGTTCCACTTACTGAACTTTTACCTAACGGAGGAAGAACGAATGGTTCTAATCTTCCTTTTCCAATTACTTTTTCATTTGATGTTATAAAAAATTCTGTTTCACCTGTTGTCAAAACTAATAGTGATGGATTGGTAAGTTCTAATTCAATATTATACATTGACTCTCTTTTGGTTTCTTCAAGAGGTTGATTATGCGTAATAATCATGCCTATCTGTGATACTGATACATACTGAGAATATGCAAAAAAACTAATGCCCATTACCAATGCAATAATTATTACCTTTCTTGAAGATCTCATAACATTTACTCAAAAATCAATTTTTAAGTCTGGAGGAAAAAAATCCAGTTAATTTGTGTAAAATTTTTGATCTAATCTTTAAGCTCATTAGAGCTACCAGAATAAATCAAAACATTTTGATTTATGGATAGATGGCTAGAATAAAACTCAGGCTTGGAGAGAATGAAATTGAGGTTGACTCTAGAGATTTTTATGTTGATAATCAAACTTTAGGTGAACTTATTGAAAATATTTCCCGACATTTGAACAAAAATCAAGCAAAAATCATCTATGAAAATAACAACGAAGAAATCAAAAAACCTCAAGAATTAACTCAGCTTGATCAATATGGTCTAGAATATTTAGATGATGCAGAGGTATATGAACCAGAATTCAATGAACCAAAACCAATTGAATCACATGAAATTAAAGCTAAATTGAGAATATTAGAAACAAGTGGATTTTTTAATTCTCCAAGAACAGTTACAGAAACTGTTCAACAACTTATAGAATATGGTTGGAGTGCTAGTCCTCTTGAAGTATCAAAAGCTCTTGCAAAAATGGCTTCTAATAGAGAAATTTTCAAAAATTCAAAAGAAAGTAGACTTCATTATTTTATACAAAATACTTTACCAGCTAATTAATTATATCCTGACATTTTTCACAATTATCAAAAATTTCTCCTTCTAAATGATCAAAATGTGTATTGCATTTATTGCATGTATGATGCATATCGAAATACCCATCTTTTTCAATTTGACCAACTCTATTTGATTCAATATTTGTACTTCCACATTTGATGCAATGACATCCACATTCTATTTTCATAATTTACTTTCTGATAATCTATGTATAGTTGTTTTACATATACAAATCATTGGGAAAGAAACGAGAAATCCCACTTGAAATTGATGATCATTTTAAATTGTATGGAAAAGAACCTTGGGAAGTAGATTATGGAGAAAAGTGTGTTGTTTGTAATGTTCGAATTGATGAATATGGTTTTTGCTCCTGTGGATCTAGTGGAGATTAACTTTTCTAATTATTGGCAAAATCAATATCATTAAAAAACCTACAGCTAATGGAGCAATCAAAGGAAATTCTGGGATAACTGTTGTACCTATAATAGACACGCTATCCGAATCATCTGGTTTCATGCTTACCCAAACATGAGTTCCATTATTGACGTATTCATAAGATTGAATTTTTTCATCTCCAAGAAATACATCATATGGCCCCCACAATAATTCAGGAGGGATTATCACTGTAACAAATTGATTTTCTCCATTCACTTCAAAACTAATGTTTTTTGTTGATTGATCAAAACTGAATTGATTTATTTCTGCTAACGATCGTATCTCAACTGTGAATTCTTTATCTTCCCATTTTACATTTTTTATTATTCTTGATTCATCTATAGAATACTCTAAAATCATTTGACAACCATGACAAAGTATACCTTTCATTTTATCCAAATAAACCGGTTTATCATTAACAAAAATCAAATCAACTTCTTTAGGTAAAATAAAAGAAGTATCTTCAAGATATCTGAAACTCCAAGTCCACATATTATCTTTGAAAAAAAGCGTATCTTTAAGATCATATTCAATAATTGTATCTTCATTTGATGGTAAAATCAAAATACTACTCTCTCCAACCATCCCATGTTGTTTTTCTTCACCAACTTCATTTGTAATTTTGAGATTAGAAATTGTACCATTGACCAATTCGATCTGTATAGGTACATTAGATAATTTCACCATTTGTTTTACATGGACTTCACCTACTGAACTAATTGTAATTCCAACTGATTTTTGTTCTGCTTTCTCAGCAATAGACACTTGAGCATTTGCTGATGGGATTATTATTATGAGAGTTAATATTGCTAAAAAAACAATTTTTTCTGAATTCGTTTATTCCACCTTAACATGAATCATCTTTGCTTCTTCAAATGGACAATCATGACGGTCTCTTGATAATTTTACAATTTTATCAGCAACATCCATCCCTTCTATGACTTCCCCAAATACTGTGTATTGTCTATCAAGAAATGTACTGTCTGTTGTGACGATAAAAAATTGTGAACCAGCACTGTTTGGATCTTGAGATCTAGCCATAGAAACAATACCACGAAGATGCGATCTTGAACTAAATTCAGCCTTAATCATATAACCTGGTCCTCCCATACCCCAAGTGCTCTTATTTCCATTTTTTGTATTTGGATCCCCCCCTTGTATCATAAATCCAGGAATAACTCTGTGAAAAAGTGTACCATTATAGAATCCATCTCTTGACAATTTTTCAAAATTTCTTACTGTCTCTGGTGCCAAGTCAGGAAATAATTTAAATGCAATTGTTCCTAAATTGGTCTCAATAATTGCTGTACTCAACAGGAATTATTTACAGTCTTATCATAAGAGTCTTTTTGTAATCCGTAATTTGAAATTCTTTTGGCTAAGAATATATAAAATTTGTAATAATTAGTACGTTTTTCGTCAAAAAACAATATTCAATTACTATTGATCTTTTACAATAAAATGATTCTATTTATTAATACTTAATTTAAGATCAAAATTAAATTAATTCAAAAAGTTATAGTGTTATATAGAACAACTAAAAAATAGAGTTCGTTGAATCGTACAAACCAGAGCACGATCATTAAAGAAGCAATTAATTCTTATCTTGACAAGGGAGTAACAGACAAACAGGATATCTATACCAAAGTCGTAGATCAACTTGGTGTTCCAAGACCCACTGTTAGAAGAGTCGCAAGAGATTTGAGAAATGAATTATTACAAAAAATCCAGATCTTACAGTCAGATATACCTAAAACACCTACTTCTGAAGACGAATAAACTAGATTTCTTTTTCTTTTTAATTATTATCGCTTTTTAATATCAGCATTACTGTTATAAACAATGAATTTTTCCAATACTATATGGGCTATCTTGGAAATCATTTAGCTACGGTGGTTATTGGAGTCTTTGCAACGATCCTCACAGGATTATGGCCTTATTTTATCTCCTTTGCACCTATACTAAATTTCGTGTTTATGATGGCTGTACCAATAACTTGGTTCCTTACTTTTACTTGTTGGATTTCTCAAAAGAGTACTGATTATATGCATAAATCTGAAACACATACAAGTCACATCGAAAAAAAAAGCTTGAGTAATACGCAAACCACTCAAATTTTTACATTAGATGAAAGACAAGTAGGCCTCGCTGAAATCAAGATAGCACAAAATGAATTATCAAAAGAACTAAATAAACTCAAAGAAACTGTAAAACTAAAGGATAGCGAAATTGATAGATTAAATCAAGAAATTTTTAATTTACAAACAATAGTCCAGATTGAATCACTAAAAGCAGAACTTGCTAATCTTAAGATGCTGGCGTCTGGAAATAAAAACAGAAATAAATAAAATTCAATCCTTACAGTGGTTACATATTATACCATGATTATTTTTACAGCTTGGACAACTTATTGCCCCTCCATAATGACATTTACATGAACATAACTCTGTGGGATCTATTTTCATATTCATTAGTATGACTTCTACGGTATGTTAATATTTGACTTTTGATGTTTTAACCTAAATGACTTGGAATAAATCTTTTAAACTAAATAAAATAACTACAATCCCTAAAAATATTTTTTCTGTAAGTCTGATCGCATCCGTGTTATTCATTATTGTAATAGCTAATACAAATTCTTTTGCTGAATCAATTGAATCACAAACAGAAATTACTCCAATTAACAATTTTATAGGAATTGAAAAATCAACCCTTCAAATGGTTATTTCTAACGATAATAAACTACCATGGGGATTTGTAGAAGGGAAGATATTAAATCATGTTGTTGGATATCCAGTAATTATTCAAATTTTTGATAGTGATGAAACAGTTGTAGGAAATAGCATCGGTGCTGTCCGCTTTGCACAAACTCCAGTAGCTGACGATGGTACGTATGAATACAAATTCAGAATACTTGATTCAAATCAAGGACAAATAAAGCATATCTTTGATGGTAATTATACCGTTAAAATTTTCAAAGTAGTATATCTAAATTCTAATCACAAGACAGTTTAGTGGCAATTTTTAGAGTATCATCTACTAATTCTCTTAATCTTTTCTTGGTCTCATCGTCTGAGATGATATTTTCTGAGATTGATTCTGTGGTGAGGAACACTGCTTTAGGATTAGTAATTACTCTAAAATATGATAATAATTGAGTAATTAATGTCTGAACATCAATAAATCCTATATTACCTGACGCTAAAATTGCCATCCCAGCTACTTTACCTTCAGTTTTTTTGTAATTGATATACTCGAACAAATTTTTTAATGCCGAACTAAAAAATGAATTATAAATTGGAGATCCAATTAACCAAACATCTGCATCCATGATATCACTGGCTGCATTTTTTGTATGAACATTGTATTCTTCTTCTGATCCTTTATAACATTCAATTTGCCCTTCTGAAAGATTAATAAATTTAGTATTGATATTTTTTGATTTTGCATATTCAAAAACATATTTCATTATTACTTGAGTTTTCCCACTTCTTCTAGGACTTCCTGAAATGACTACAACTTTCATAACTTTGAAGATTTGTCTTTGTATTTAAGATACAATAATATTTTTTAAAATTTAAAAACGGGCTTGGAGGGCTTCGTGGCGGCTCCGCCGCACGCAGCTACGCTGAACTTGTCAATAAATTAGATTGGGAATCTTACCAAAAATGGTTATTGTCTAACAAACATAGAGAGTATGCACACAAACTTTTTGGCAAGTCCAAAAAATTCTGGCAACTTGGTTTTAATGATGAACTAATTACGATGAAACAAACACGAACTAAACTTGAAATTATGAAAGCCTTAGGAAATCTAACTCGATTTTTAGATATTATGCATGATACAAATTTTCACGAAGAATTTCTGACTTGGCTCAAACGAAAGGAAATTCATTGGACTGTAAAAAGTAATTTGGATACATATTTGTTAGGAAAGAGATTAGATGTCAATGAGATAATTAAGAAACTAACAACCATCCCAACAAAATATCAAAATTTTGGTTTATTTGTATTGGTGAGTGGTCTTAGAACTAGTGAAGCATTACAAGCTTTCAACAATCATGATAAATTATGTTGTGATGGAATAATGGAATTATTTTGGGATCGAAGAACAAAAAAAGCCAATGCGGTATATTGCCATCCATTTCTACATGATAGAATAAACCATACTATGTCAAGAAAGATCTATCGGTATGTAACCAAGGAAAAAATTGGTTTTGATCTACGAGATTTACGCAAAATTAACTATACAATTAATGCCACAAAGATTGATCCCCTACTAGCAGAATTTATGCAGGGTAGACGCGGAAATATCAGTCAGAGACACTATTTTCTTCCTATGTTAAATGACCATAAAAAAAAGTGGATTAAAATTTGGGCAGAAAAACTATCTGAGATCCTATAACAATTTAAAACATCTTTATTTCATAGCCTATTCAAAAATTCATAATGTCGACTCAAAAACTAACTGCAAAAGATCTTGAAAAGAAGCTTAAACGGGCAGCAGATATTTTGAGAAAATCTCTTAATGCCTCTGAAAATTACAAATTAGTATTACCATTATTGTTTGTAAAACGTCTAAATGATAATTTTATTGATAAAGCAGAACGTTTGATTAAGGAAGAAAAACTTAGCAAAGAAGAGGCGTACGAAAATCAACGAAGACATACATTTTTTGTCCCAGAAAAAGCATTTTACAAAGAATTACAAGAAACAAGTTCCGAGGTTGGAACTAAAATTAATGAAATTTTTCGGTTAATAGAACACGCAAATCCACCTTTGGAAGGTGAATTGGTTAATGCAGAATTTGCAGATACTAAAAAATATTCTGATGAATCATTAAGAAAAATAATTTCTATTTTTTCTGAAGAAAATATGGCAGATTCAAATCTTGCAAACGAAGATGTTTTTGGAGATGCTTATGAATTTCTATTAGAAGAATATGCTGGTGAAACAAAAAAGAAAGGAGGACAATTCTATACTCCACGTCAAGTTGTAAGATTAATGGTAGATCTTGTAAAACCTGAACCAGGAATGAGAATTTGTGATCCCACATGTGGTTCTGGTGGAATGTTAATTCAATCTAGAAAATATATCGAACAACATTTTCCGGACAAAGATCCTACAAATCTTACTTTAGAAGGACAAGAAAGTAATCCAGATACTGTAAACCTATGTAAAATGAACTTAGTTGTCCACGGCATAACGGATTTTAACATCGAGTCAGGAGATGTTTTGGAAAAACCAAAATTACTAGAAAATGGCAAATTACGCACATATGATTTAGTTTTAGCAAATTTTCCATTCAGTGAAGATTGGAATAACACCGGCAAAGAAAATGATGAATACAATCGTTTTTTGTATGGTATACCACCATCTACAGACAGAGCTGATTTTGCTTTTATTCAACATATGATCTCATGTTTAAATAAAAACGGTAAAGCCGCAATAGTTGCATCACAGGGGGTTTTGTTTAGAGGAAATGTGGAAAATACAATTAGGGAAAAAATGATTCTTGGAGATAACAAGAAAGGAATACCGGGAGACATTATAGAATCTGTAATAACTTTACCCAAGGAAATATTTTATGGGACACCAATTCCAGGTTGTATTCTTATTTTAAATAAAAATAAACTAAAAGAACGAAGAGGCAAAATATTATTTTATTATGCAGCACACAAAGATGATTATTTAGAAAAACCAAATCGAAATATTTTGCGGGATGAAGATGTAAAAAAAATTTTGGAGGGAGTTTCAAATTATAAAGAAATTGAAAAAAAATGTCATATTGCAGGATTAGATGAATTAGCTGAAAATAATTACATTCTAAATATTTCTAGATACATAGATATTTCTGAACCTGAACCAATAATTGATATTCAAAAAAGTATTAATGAAATAAATCAAATTGAAATAAAGTTGGAAGAATTAACAAAAATCACAGAAAGTGACTTGAAAGAATTAAAATTTAAGATCAATTATGATTAGAATACCTAGAAAAGAGTTTAAAATTGTACATACAAAATATAGAGGAGATTATGAAATACCAGAAAAATGGAATTTAGAGCGTCTTGGTAGTGTTTTAAAGTTCGTATATGGAAAAGGATTAACTGAAGAAAACCGAAGCAATGATGGATTTCCCGTATTTGGTTCTGGTGGGAAGGTTGGAATACATACCAAATTTTTGAAAAAAGGTCCCGCGATTATTGTTGCAAGAAAAGGTTCATTAGGAAATGTATTTTATACCGATGAAAATTTTTGGGCTATTGACACAGTATATTACATTACTGAAAATGAAACGAAAAATAATTTGAAATTCTTATTTTATCTTCTGAAGTATTTACATTTAGAAAACTATGCCATAGTTACTGCAAAACCAGGAATTAACAGAGATGAAATTTATACTATTTTTGTAAGAAAACCAACTATGCCAGAACAAGAAAAAATTGGAGAATCCCTTTCAAATCTAGATAATACGATCGAACAAATTGAAAAAATATTAGAGCAAACCCGGTTGGTAAAGCGTGGATTAATTACAAAATTATTCATGAAAGGTATCAATCACACAAAATTTACTGAAAAAGAACTTTTTCCAAGATATGTCAATATAGCAATGCCTGAATCTTGGGAATTGACTCCAATAAAAGAAATAGCTGATTTTCAACCAGGATATGCTTTCAGTAGTGAAGATTATGTGGAAAAGGGAATTCGTTCACTAAAAATTTCAAATGTTTCTCATGGTAGAATTATATGGAACGAAGAATCATTTTTGCCTTCTTCTTTTTGGGATTCTTATTCTACTTATCAATTATTTAAAAACGATATAGTAATGGCAATAACTAGGCCAATAATTAGTACAGGTTTAAAAATTTCATTTTTTACTGAAACTTCTAAATGTCTTTTGAATCAACGCGTAGGTAGATTTATTTTCAAAAAGAAATTTGATAAAAATTATTTTTATTATTTTTTAAACATGAAATATTTTTATGATCAGATAAGTTTACGCCTCTCAGAAGCACTACAGCCAAATATAAGTAATGAAGAAGTTGAAAAAATCTTAATTTGGTATCCTTCAAAACCATCTGAACAAGAAAAAATATCGACCATCATACAAAATATTGATTCTAAAATTAATTATTTTGAATTAAAAAAATCTAAGTACCTTGAAATTAAATCTGGGTTGACTCATAAGTTATTGACAGGCGAATTACGTTTTCCTCTAATCCAAAAATGACCAATTTTTTGTAGTTTAATTAATCCTACAATCTTTATATGATGATCTATTTCCAAAAATTAACCGTTCAGATGTTTTATTAGCATCTATTCTGGTTTGATATGTAAAAGTATGCAGTTCAAAGTAGATCAAGGTGAAGAAGGACAGAAATCAGAACTCCCAGCACTGAAGTTAATTACAAAGCTGGAATACATTGGCAAAAAATATGAATATTTACCCAATTTTGAGCTAAATAAAGAAAGAACTGATCATAGAGAAGCAGTACTTTATGGACGATTAAGGAAAAAACTTAAGGAATTAAACAAAGACAGTGATGGTCTTCTTCTTACTGATGATGAGATTGAAGATGCAATAAGACAAATTCATGAAGATGCATTTCCAGCAAATTTGGATCTTGTAGAAGCAAATGAAAGAATCAGAACAAAACTAATTGGATTATCTCAAGAAAGTGGATTAGATGAACCAATAACCGTAAAGCATTACGGTAAAAACGGTTTAGAATATGTAAGAATAAAATTCTTTGATTTTGATCATCCAGAAAATAATGATTTTCTTGTAACAAATCAATTTGTCTTGGAAGGATACAAGTCAGACAGTATTGAAGCGGACATTGTAATTTTTGTAAACGGAATTCCTTTGATAGTAATTGAATGCAAGAAACCATCATCACATGATTATCTCAAAGAAGCTTGGACATCTAATCTTGAAAAGTATCAAAGAATAGGACTTGGATTTAGAAAAATGTTTTATTATAATCATATAATTATTGCAACTTCGAATGTAGCTGCAAAATATGGAACTATAGATGCTCCACCTAACGCATACGCAAAATGGACTAGTTTGTACAATATGACTATGGATGAATTGGAAGCAAAAATTGGGAGACTACCAACTCCTCAAGACATACTTCTAGCTGGCGTTTTAAGTCCATCATCATTGCTTGACATGTTAAAAAATTTTGTAATCTATGAAGTGGCTAATAACAAAAGAGTAAAGAAAGTTGCAAAGCATCAACAATACCGACTTGTTTCAAAATGCATAGACACAGTACAAAAACAAAAAGAGAGAGATAACAAAGGAGGAGTTGTTTGGCATACTCAGGGTTCAGGAAAATCACTTTCAATGGTATGGTTTGCAACACAACTTTTATTCAAAATGAAAAATCCGCCGATACTCATTGTAACTGATAGAAGGCAATTAGATAAACAGATTCACAACACCTTCAAATCATGTGGATTTCCCACACCTATTCAAGCAATAGACAAAGACCATCTGGCAACTGAGCTTAGAAATCCAATAGGAAAGACAATCATGTCAACAATTCAGAAATTCGGTACTCCTGGCTCTGATATTTTCACAAATGAACGAATATTTGTCCTTGTAGATGAAGCACATAGAACTGAATTTGGGTGGAATGCAGCCCAAATGAGACAAGCAATGCCAAACGCAGTGTTCTTTGGTTTCTCTGGAACTCCGATAGACAAGAAAGAACGAAGTGATTTTCGGGTATTTGGTCCATTAATTGACAAGTATTCATTTGAAGAATCAAAAAATGATGGAGCTACACTTCCTGTAAAATATGAAGGAAGAATGTCCAATCTATTTTTAGAAGATGAAGAAACAATTGATTCAATATTTGATAGAGTATTTAGTGATCTTTCTGAAGACAGAAAAGCAGAATTAAAACAAAAATATGTTCACAAATCTGATGTTGCAGAAGCTCCAGAAAGAATTAGAAGGATTGTTTCTGATCTTATAGAACATTACAATGCTAGAATTGGAGTTAACGGATACAAGGGAATGATTGTTTGCTCATCAAGGGACGCTGCAATAATTTATCATAAAGAATTAGAAAAACAAGGAGGACCATCATCACGAGTTATCATGACTTCAACTCCAGATGAGGTTGGAAAAGATGGAACAAGTTGGAGAAATTATCATCTAGAGGATAACGAAATGCAAAGAGTAACCGAAGAATTCAAGAATCCAGATTATCCTACAAAACTTCTCATCGTTGTAAACATGTTACTTGTAGGGTATGATTCTCCTGTTTTACAGGTTTTGTATTTGGATAAAAGCTTGAAAGAACATGCATTGTTGCAGGCAATGGCCAGAGTCAACAGATTGTATGATGCGGCAAAAACTTATGGTTTAATGGTTGATTATTACGGAGTATCAAAGAATCTACAAAAAGCGTTAGAAATATTTGAAAAAGAAGACATTGCTGGAGCATATGAATCACTTGATCAAGATCTAGTGGGGCTGGAATCATGTTCTCAGATAATGAAAGATCTTATAGGAAATTTAAAAGATAAAGAAGATTCCGAAATTGTTCTAAAATTTGAATCTGAAGATTCCCAAATTGAATTAGAATCAGCATTTAAGGAATTTTCAAAGGCACTAGATGCAGTTTTGCCAAACAAAGAGGCAACACAATATAAAGAATTTTTCAAATTTGCGTGCTATGTACGGGCCATTGTTCATGCTTCTTACTATTCAGACAAACCTGATAATAGCCAATATAGCAAGAAAATCCAGCAACTCATAGATGATTATGTTCGATCCTCTGGAATTTCAATAATAATGAATCCTAGAGAAATCACATATGATAATTTTCTAGCATTTGCAGGTAAACACAAGGATGCTGCAAAAGCAGCACTAGTAAAAAACAAAGCAATGCAAGTAATTAGAGAAAAAGAACATCTCAATCCAGGATTTTATGGTTCTCTACGAGAAAGAATAGAATCTTTGATCATAGAAGAAAAGGATAGAGTATTATCGAGTGCAGATTATTTTAATCTCTATGGTGAGATTTACAAAAAAGCAATTGCAGGTGAAGAGATTACTGAACAAGAAACTGGAATTAAAGATCTCTTTGAGAGAGCGTTATTTTATTTGTTAAATAAAAAATTAAATAATGAAGTTATGTCTAAAGAAAAAGCAAAAATTATTTATAATAAAATTAAACTTGAAAAAGATAAAATTGATGCATTTAGAAAAATATTATCAATTAATAAAATGTGGCTAGGTGCATATGATAATTTACCATCAGATAAACTATCAAAAGAGGAAAGAGAGAAACTAGCTGAAGAGATTGTAAAATTGACAAGGAGTCATTTTGAAGAAGCAGATTAATTTTGGGAAATCAGTTATTCAATACAATTTGATTAAGACCAGAAGAATAAAAACATCTGAAATTTCTGTTGATAGAGATAATGTTATTGTTAGAGTACCTATATCTAAATCAAATTCAGAAATTGAAAATATTATTAAAGAAAAATCAAAATGGATTTATAAAAAACAATTAGAGTTAAAGAATCAAAAATCATCTATTGTAAAACCGACATTTTCAGAAGACACAACAGTTCCGTATTTTGGACAAAATTGTATTTTGACTATAAAACTTAATCAAAAGAAAAAATCTATTAAATTTCAAAATTCAAAATTTATTATTAATCTAACTGGAAAGAAATTGTTCAAAAAAGAAATTCAAAAAATCTATGAAGAATGGCTACAGTCCAGGGCCACAAAATATCTAGTAGATAGAACCGTAAAATTGGGCATAAAAATAGGCCTAAAACCCCAAAAAATAGTCATTAAAAGCCTTCAAGGTAGGTGGGGAAGTGCTACAAAGGAAGGAATTGTCAATCTAAACTCTAGTCTGCTCAAATGCCCTAAAGAGGTTATTGATTACATTATTATTCATGAATTGTGTCATCTTAGGATCAAAGACCACTCACATAGATACTGGAATCTTGTAAGAAATTATTATCCAAAGTATGAAGAGAAAGTAAAAGAATTAGAAATTCTTTCAAGAATAATTTTATAGTTGGATCATTCAAATCTGATATTTTTGTATTCGAAACAAATGTGTTTTCGTATGACGTCACAAATAAAAAATTAAATCATTAAGTTCATAGTTAAATTCTGTGAGTTTCATAGTTAAACTCGTTGAAGTTCATAATTAAATCAAACAAATTCAATAGTTAAATCAAAAAATAAGAAAGCTTTTGAGAAAAATTGGAAACTAAAGATTAAAAAAATTTTTAAACGAAAAAACCACGATCTATATTAAACAGAAATGTACAAAAATGTTTATGAAATCTGATTCATTTTTTGTAAATACTAATATTCGAATAACAAAAACTCAAAGAGAATTCCTAAAACAAAGTCCTTACTCATTGTCAGCTTTGGTTAGGAAAACTCTCAATGATCTAATTATAAATGAGGCGAAAACGCAATGAGATTAAACAAATTAAAAAATAACATAACGGAAATATTAAATCAGATAGACAATAAGACACATACCAATTATGCAGAAGAGATCATGAAACAGTATAGAATCAAAACAATATCTGATACTAAAGAAATGTTATTTTACAATAACGGTACCTACGTTCCAAATGTAGAAATTCTAATCGAAGAGGAATGCCAAAAACGAATTTACAATTGTTCAACTTTTATGTGTCTACAAGTAATCAAAGGGATTCAAAGAAGCACTTATACTGAAAGAAAGAATTTTGATGAATTTCCGCATCTCATTAATCTTAAAAACGGAATTTTTAATATTATAACTGGAATATTCAGCCCTCATAATCCTAACATCTTATTTAGAATTCAATTTCCAATCGTATATGATCGAAAGATTGGTCCAGAGAATTTTATGAAATTCATGCTTGAAAGTGTTCCTGATTTTAAAGATCGAATCACGATTTTTGAGGAAATGGGATCCATACTCCTAGGTGGATTGAAGTTGGAAAAAATATACATGCATCAAGGTGATGGAGAAAATGGGAAAAGCACATTTTTTTCAGTTATAGAGGCCTTTTGTGGAGATGAAAACACATGTCACATCTCGATTCATGATTTAATCAACCATAGATTTGCAAGGTCTGGTCTTGACGGAAAACTTCTAAATACATATGCGGAAATTTCAAACAATGAACTATCACAACTAGGAATTGTAAAAGCCTTTGTTAGTGGAGACCCTGTAGATGTAGAACGTAAAGGTCAACACGCATTTACATTAAGAAATCGTGCAAAAATGTTCTTTTCTGCAAATGAACTTCCAAAAATTGATAATTTCAAAGAGGCAGAACTAAGAAGATTTCTTCTTACTCAATGGAAACAACAGTTCAAAGCAGATCCTAATGATGAGGAATTAAAAAGAGGAATAAAAAAACGAGACATAGAACTAAAAACAAATCTTACTACACAAAAAGAATTCTCAGGAATTTTGAACCTCGTGATATTTCATGCAAAAAAACTCTTACAAAATAAGAAATTCACATACGATCAAAGAATAGAACATTTGGAAAAAGAATGGAAACAAAAAATTGATGATGTCAGATCATTTTCTGATAAACATTTGATTAGAAAAGAAGGAATGAATTATCCAAAATCCTTGCTTTATGAGAACTACAAGAAATGGTGTGAAGAAAAAAACATGATTCCAAAAAGCATGAAAGAATTTAACTCTAGAATCAAAGAAAATTTTGGTGATGACAGAGTGTTATTGGAAGGAAAAACAACAGTAGTTTGGAAAGGAATGAACCTAAATCATGAATTTATTACTCAATTACTCAAATTACACTGTATACAATCTGAAAAACAAATGGAGATGTTTTAATTGTCAATGAGAAACAACAGTAATCCAGTAATTGCGGTAATACCTGATGACATTAGGACTATCAGCCAACTTGTTTATTGGATTCCTATAAAAAAGACAGGGGATAAATTATATCATTTTTCTGAGAGTAAATATCGACCATGTCCTCTTGAACGAAATTTTATTTCAAATCATGTAGGTCTACCTAATCCAAAACTACATCATGCTGATCTTAGAGAATTGGTAATAATCATGACAGATCTTGCTCAAACAAATCCAGACGGATTTAGAAACATATCAAATCAATACGAACGGTGGATAATTTACGAATTCTTATCTCAGTTAAAGCAATGGTATTCATATGATAGATACGTGCAACAATTGTTTAGAAATCAAATTTTGAGAGATTTATTATCCAAATCAGTATGAGATAAAAAAACTAAAAGTTTCAATTTTTCTTATAGATTCAAAATTGTATTAATATCATTCCTAGAATAGGCGTGATTTTTTCATTAGAGGTAGATCTAATTCAGAGTTCCATAACCAAACAGAAAAATTAAAATTTCAATTCCTTAATTTTTAAATTTTTTAATGGAATTTTTATCATATGGACCATAGAGATATGTTCTTCCAATACCTTTTGATTCGATAGGATTTTTTAACGGTAACAAATTTGATGAACCCCAATAAGCAGGTGTTCCATATACCAATTGAACTTCATTATTCAATATAGAGTAAAAACATGCTGCAATATTTTGAATTTTAGGCCCTAATCCACCAATGACAAAATAAAATTTTGTATTACTATCTTTATACTCTTCAATTTTTTTCTGATGAGTTTTGAATATAAAGTCAAAAATTTCCTTTAAATCTAGAGTTGACGTTTCTTGTGTGTTGTCCAAATAATTTATGAGTTTTTCGTTATTTTTGTAACTTTGATATGACCAAACAACATGTTTTTTATCTATAGGATTTTTGCCAATTGCAAGAATACATTCATCCGGATCATATTCTTCATAAAGTCCACTCGTTCTGCCTGTTTCCCAGCCTAAAAATAATAATAAAACAGATTTTTGGTTTGGTCTCGGTTTTCCCGAAAAAGAAGGTGAAATAATTATTTTATTAATTCCTGTTGGTAGTGGTTCTACATATTCTTGAGGTTCTGTATATCCTATCAAAAATTCACAATTAGATGAATGTAACCCTTTGATAATTTCATAAAGAAAAACCCGGGTAAAAGATGTAATGTCTAACAATACTTTGCTTCCAGAAGAAATTTTATTTGCCGTGATAATTTGATTCACAACATCTCTAAATTTCCAGGGGTTAGAAGGATCAATACCAATAACCTCATTTTTTCCAATATTGAATCTTTTAAGTTCTTTTTTTAATTCCACCAAACTCTCTAAATTTTTCAAATACAGATTTTCTTCGTGAGGTTTATACAAAAAAATACATGTTTTACCTATTTGTGTTTCATCAGATATTTGATGAATTAAACCAAGTGTTCTTTTTTCAAATCCTGAACAAGTAATAAATAAATCAAATTTTTTAGTCAGCTTATTTTTGTTATTTTTGAGAGAAAATTCTTTTAAAATTTTTTTATTTAATCTTTGATTGATTTTAATTTTCATTTTGAACTCCACAAGCTGTTTATAATATCAACAAAACTAGAAACAATTACTTTGATTTTCTTCTTTTTTAGAACTTCTGTCTCCTTTTCATAACTTTCTAAAAATATTGCATAAGAATCCCGTAGTTTACCTAATTCCTTTCCTACCATGTTTCTAATATTAATGAAATTTTTATCGTGAAGACCATACCCAATGAATAAAATAGATTTATTTTGTAAAATCGCTTTTAGTCTAGTAAGCATGAAATCATGAGTATTCGAATAATCGTCATATTGACTTTCAGCTGCAACCATTAGTGCTTTATGATTGAAATCACCATGAATTTTGAAAATTGCTGGATCTTTTTCATTATACTTCATTATTTCTTCTTGTGAAACGATAACTTGTGACTTCAAATCTTTTTCTTTAAAAACAACTTCCAATAAATCATCCCAATTTGTAGTGATTATAGTAGTAATTCCTAATTCTATTAATTTTTTATGAAGTTGTAAATCTACGTTTTTTACATTCATGATTTCTTTTTCCATTAAATCATATAATTTATCATGATCATTTTCATTAATAAAATATTCTGAGATTTTTTCCAATGGAAAATCTTCTGTAATTTTCATTTCACCTGCAATTGTTTTTGCCAAATCTTGCGCTGAAATTATTCCTGCATGTGAAGATAATCCAGAACCTATGAATAAAATCAGTTCATTCTTTTTGATTAATTCTAAAATGTCAGATAGATAATCATGAATTTCCAATGATAATTGTTTTGGTTTTACTTCAATCCCTCTTTCGATGTTTGAGGATTTTTCTTCGAGTTTGGATTCGATTTCAGCCTGTCTTCCCTCCAATAGATTGTTAATTTCATTACTGGTAATTTCCCATATTTGATGAGCTGATAATGGTATTTCGAATGATGGTATCAATATATTTTTTAGAGTAAATGTTTCTAAGCGAATTCTTTCATTTTTTGAAACTCTTCCTAAATCTTTTTGAATTAACCAAGAAGATCTCAATCCTAATTCAATAGTGTTACTAGCTAATTCAGATAATAATTCAGGATCTTTGACAGCAACCTCTCTGTATTGTTCTTTAGTAGTATCTGATTTTAATTTAAGATATTTTCCAAACCATTCAATTAGTCTCTGTAAACTCCTTCCTAAAAGAGTGTCAGATTGGACCACCTCTTTTCTTCTCTGTTTAGAATACTCTAGAATGACATCTAGTTGAACCGAAGTGCTAATCTTACCATCTTTCAAATTTATCTTTCTTTCTATTGCTTTATTGACTGTATCTTGAATTAAATCCAAGAATGTTTTTGGATTCCCTTCTGATAGAATCACATAATTTGAAAATCCACAGTAATTATACTCATTTTCTCTTTTAACATCTGCTTGGGTCCTTTTTTTTACAGTATTTTTAAACGATTTTGGTGATTCAAGAAGTTTCTCAATGTTTGAATTGATAGAAAGATTTTCAACACGTTTTTTCCAAACTTCCGACATGAATTTTTGCAAACTTTGTATCTGCTCAGATTTTGGTGTGAGAGGTTTGTTCCCCAGATATACTATACCATAATCCTGATCTATATCGATCTGACCTGGAAAAATTCTATCTCTGATATAACCATGTGGAATAGAACTCATTTTAAAAACAGGATGTCGCATATTAATCATTTCATTAACTATTCTTTTTTGACCATTTGATAATTCATTATACTCATCTAATAAAAAAACAGGTTCGATATTTTTGTATTTATTAAAACATTTTTGAAAAGATATTCTTATTTCATTCAGTATCCTATGATCCGTATAAAATCTATTATTATTTCGTAATTTGTTTTGTTGATATTCTTCTTGAATTAAGCTTATTTCGTCATCGATGAATGTATATAATTTTTCAAATGTAATGACGCTCATATCAAATCTAAATATTCTTATAATTTCATCTGAAAAACAATTTATCTCATTTATAGTAATATCTTTTTTTCCTTCAGAAATATCTTTAATTCCTAATAGAAAGATTTGAATTATACATAAATTAAAAATGTGAGTAAATGCATTAACCCAGTCTTTATCTAACACTTTTTCATCGGTTGGTTCTCGGAACCCTCCAAATTTTCCCACTTTGCATTGGATTAAAATCCCAATAGATTTTTCGTCAAATTCAATTGAGGTTTTTTTTGAAAATCGTATTAACTGAATTGGAATAGACAGATATTTCAAAACAATTGATTTGCCAGAACCTTTGTGACCCACCAAAAAAGTATTTTTGATTTTAGTAATTTCTTCCATATTTTCTGAAGATACAAAAAAATTGTATATTTCATCATCAGTTAGATATTCCGTCTTCTCAGATCTTAAATTGATTTTAGATAATGATTTTTTGCTCAAAATACGTGACTAATTTTTTATAATCAAGTATATAAGATAAATCTAAGCTCAACCAAATATGACAGTTTTTATTATTTTACATTGAAACAAATCTATTTCACCCCCCAAGTTAAATTTAATATAACTGATCAATTACAGAATATCAAAATGAATAATTTCATATTTTTAGCACAGTGCATGGACAAAACTCACCTTGAAGATCCAAAAACCATTACTCACCTGTTAAAGATTTCTGGTATTGACGATGCATTCGAAACTCATGTTCCTTACGGCAGAGAGGAATATTGCATTGCTGCGATATCTCACTCAAAACCTCGGGATCATCAACGTATAATCACAAAATTACTTAAAGACAATAATATAAAATCTGTGAAAAAATTAACTCTTGAAGAATCGCCCTTCTAAATTTTTATTATTAATAAAATCATTATTATTCGATTAAGATCTAAATACTATTAATTCTCATAATGACTATGCTTTCTAAAACTGAACGAGAATATCTTTCAGGAACATACTCACCCAGTTATGCTTACAAAAGATTTTTAGATCATAAAATAAAAAGGAAAATTAAAGAATTTTATCAATTAGAATTTCCCCTAATTCAAAATTCATCTGTTAGTGATTTTGCTAACACTGTTAGTGAATTTACTAACATTCAATGCACGGAGGCCAGAAACAATAATTTCCAGGAACAAAAAAGATATGATCAAGTAAATATAATTCAAAAAAACGGGCTTGGAGGGCTTCGATCCCTCGACCTGTAACTTAGGAGGCTACTGCGCTATCCAAGTTTCGCGTCTTAAATGACTCTGCGCCACAAGCCCAGCAAAAAAAATACGTGTAATTATTTAAGGATAATTAATATTAGTTTTAATCATTTCCTGTATTTTACTCCAGCCAACACATTCCTTATTGTTCCATCTCTCAAAATATACTACATCCTTAAGATCAAGTCTTGAAAGCCATCCTGCTGTTTCAAGATCTGGTTTTTGTGCAAATTCATCGACATAACCTAAACAAAGATAAGCTATTGGAACTACATGATCTGGTAATTCTAAAATCTTTTTCAGAGTATCATTTGAAAGAATACTTACCCAACCTAATCCCACACCTTCTGTTCTTGCAGCAAGCCACAAATTTTGGATAGCACAACATACACTGTATAATCCAGCTTCAGGAATACTTGATCTGCCAATTACAAATGGACCAAATTTTGAAGGATCATATGTCACACAGAGATTTATAGGCGATTCTAAAATCCCTTCAAGTTTAAATGAAAGATATTTTGATCTTTTTGGTTCTTCAACCAATTTTGATGAATGAGTTTTCTCTTCTTCAAAAGAGTTCTTGATCTTCATTTTGGTAGTAATATCTTTTATCAAAATAAAATTCCATGGTTGAGAAAAACCAACAGAGGGTGCATGATGTGCAGCATTTAGAATTCTAGATAAAACATCATCCTTGATAGATCTTGAGGTAAAATGAGATCTTACATCTCTTCTTGAGTAAATTGCCTTATAGAGACCCTTTTTTTCCTCATCAGTAAATTCTTCTGTCAATTCTTACACGTCTTTATTCTTTTTATTCAATCCTTTCTTTTGTTAAACGTTAATAATGTCTGCACCTAATCTTTTACTTCAATGGGCCGGTAGTCTAGCCGGTTAGGATACTGCCCCGACATGGCAGTGATCGTGAGTTCGAATCTCACTCGGCCCACTTTTTTTAACTTAAGTTGAAGTCTTAAACTCTTTTTCAATTAAACTCCAAGAAGATTCTGTAGTTATATTTCCCTCGGCACTAAAACGACTTATATTTTGACTTAAGATTGCTTGATATAATTGAGAATCTACATCAGATTTTTTTAGAATAAATGAATTCTTCAAAGGAATCTCAGCTCCTCCATAAAACACTGCTCTGCCAGACATTGAAATATCCTCAGTAGAATATTGACTTGAGCCCAATAATTTATCATCGGCATAAAGTTTGTAAGCGATAATTGGAACAGTGAATGTTTTTTCGCTTGGATTATTTACAAGAAAAGTTACTTCCAATTTAACAAAGTTTTCAATATTGTTAACATCTAAAACTTCAACATTTTTCAATTTAATTTGAACTTGTTCTAATTCTGGATTATCAAGACTTGCAAACCATACAATTGCACCCATCATTCCAAGCAATCCTGCAATTGCAACATAAATTAGTATTTTACTTTGAAGTCCCAATTCAACGATACAACACAATGAACAACTAAAAAAGGTTGTCAAGATCCAAATACATAATATTTGATCTGAAACAACAGTTGTTATGACTCCGATAGAACAGGCAATAATTATGTGGATTCATCTTATATCAGCTTCAATTTGGGTGGGCGGTTCTCTTTTTATTGGAATTGTTTTTTCACCTCTTCTAAAATCCATGTTTAATTCTGTTGAAGAAAGATTACAAATTATGATCAAAGTTGGTAAAAGATTCAACAAAATTGCTGTTCCATCTTTAATTATTCTCATAGGTACAGGCTTGTACAATTCACATCAGCTTTTGAGTAAGCCCGATTTGTTAACAGCCACAAGCTATGGTAATTATCTTATTATTAAGATCATTCTAGTTATTGCATTAATTATTACATATGTAATACATGTGAGAATAATCAGAAAGGATGTAGAAGATAAGATAATGTCAAAACAAATGTCTAGTCATCAAATTCAAAAACTAAGAAAGAAAATTATCATTCTTGGAGAAATTACAGTAGTTTTATCTGTAGCAATTCTATTTTTTGCAGCTTTACTTGATGCTGGTGTTTGAGACCCCTTCTATTCTGATCTCAAAACCCTCACTTAATTTACCTATACCATATTTGCAACCAGTAATTTTAGAAGTTACAAACAAATTTGTCTCCAAATGTTTCGAAATATTTTTGATTCGGAACACTGTCATTTCATTAGTAAGACTCGCTGGTAAAACAATCATGTCTGCAAGGCGTTCATCAACACCAAGATTATTTTCAGTAAAATCTTCTAAATTTAAATTGAATTTCTCTATTTTTTTATCAAAAATAGAATCAATCCCAATTATGGATTCTTCATCAATGCTAAAAATCAATAAAGAAGCTCCAGAATCAATAGCAATTTCCTCACTGATCTGTGTCTCGACTACAAAATTTTTTTCAATTAATTTTTTTTCTATACTTTCAACATGTTTTTTTATTACTTCATTTGGTAAATTAGAAAATGAACAAAATAATTTTACATTTTTTGTTTTTCTTTGATTAAGAGAAATTGATTTTATATTAGATGGTAAAACCTCTAAATTAATCTTTCCACCTCCTTTAGGATAATAACCTCGTTTAATTAATTTAATTGAAAATTTGATTCCCATTCTTGAATATGCTTCTCTTAAAACATATTGAGTATAATCAATCGTTGGACTCCATAGAGTATCGGTGCCACCTTCGATTGTAAGATTTAGTTTTTTTTGACAAATTGCTGCTACTGGAATCATCACTTGCAATATTAAAGAAATACTTCCAGCTGTTCCAACATCTTCTATTAGATTGCAACTTTTTACATTTCCTGGAATAAATTTTAAACTTGTTGCTCCTAATTTTGCCCCTTCTACATCAGCATTACAAATTTTTTGGAGAATTTTAATTGCTGAAAGATGTTGAGGTCTTAATCCTGGAACTCTTCTATTTTTTCTAATATTTTCTATAATTATAGGTTGTTTTGTAATACATGATAATGTAATTGCGGTACGAATTATTTGTCCTCCACCCTCCCCAAATTCTCCATTAATTTTTAACAGATCCATCCATTTTCATCATTATTTGATACTTTATGATAGTTTTTAAAAAGAAAATTTCTTATCTTTCTGTATGGATGGATTACTAATAGGAAGATTTCAACCATTTCACTTGGGCCATCTTAAAGCATTACATTTTGCATTATCTAAAATTGATAAATTATGGATAGGATTAGGCAGCTCCAACAAACCCCTTCAAAAAAACAATCCTTTTTCAGCTGAAGAACGAAATGATATGATTTTAGCTTCAATTGATGAATCTATGAAATCACGCATTCAAATCTACTTCATTCCTGATTTAGAAAATCACATTAAATGGATTAAACTAATTGATACACTAGTTCCAAAATTTGGTGTTATTTTTACTAATGATGAATTGACTAAATATCTTTATTCAAAACGGGATGTTGAAGTTCTATCAATTCCATTTGTTAATAGAGATGTTCTTTCTGGAACAAATATTCGAGATATGATAATAAACGATCAAAAATGGGGCGATCTTGTTCCTGAAGGAACTCAGAACTTTCTGAATAAAATTAACGCTAAAGAACGTCTGAAAATTCTTTAATTATAAATAAACCCAATAAAGAACCTAATCAGAAGATATAACATGGAATATTTAGTAATGTTACCTGGACCTACAAATGTTCCAGAAAGAGTAACTAGAGCAATGTATACACCTACGATCAATCATAGAAGTGATGATTTTGTTCAACTATACGAACCATGCGTAGAAAAAACAAAGAAAGTTTTTCGAACTGAAGGTGAAGCAGTTTGTCTTTCAGCTTCGGGAACAGGTGCAGTAGAAGCAAGTGTAATAAATCTAATTAAAAATGGTGATAAAGTTATCATTCCAGTAAATGGAGAATTTAGTGGCAGACTAGCTCAAATGTTATCTTGGGCAGGAGCAAATGTTGTAAAACTTGAAACTGAGCCAGGACGAAATGCTACTTTTGACCAAGTAAAAGAGGCATTTGACAATAACAAAGACATAAAGGCATTCTATTGTGTATGGAATGAAACTTCTACAGGAACAATGATTAATTATCTTGATAAAATTAAAAATCTTACATCCAGAAATGATTCTTACTATGTTGTAGACGGCGTATCAATAGTTGGAGGTGAAGATCTTCAGATGGATAAATGGGGAATTGATATTGCTATGACTGGAGCACAAAAAGCATTTGCGGCACCTCCTGGAATATCACCAATTTGTGTTAACGCTAGAACAAAAAAATACATGATGGTAAATCCACCAAATTCAATGTACTTCAATTTATCAAGATACTTCAAGTATTATGATGAATCAAAACATACTCCATTCACACCTGCCTTGCCATTACTATACGCATACAATGAAGCATTGAATATTATCTTAGAAGAAGGGCTTGACAACAGAATAAGAAGACACAGAATTTGTTCTGATGCATTGTATTCTGGGCTAAGTGCAATTGGTCTTACTCCATTTGCACAAAAAGATTCTCGCTCAACTGTTGTAATAGCACTAAATTATTTAGATGGATTAGAAGATAAAATTTTCAGAGATACACTAGCTCAAAAATTCAGAGTGCTAGTTGCTGGTGGATTTGGAGATCTTAAAGGAAAGGTATTCAGAGTAGGTTGTATGGGTGAAGTAAACAAATATCATGTAATGAGAACAATCTCTGCAATTTCATCAACTTTAGCTATGATGGGATATGATACGGATGCCCAAGCTGGTCTTAAGATAGCAGAAGAAAAACTCAAAGCTCTTTAATTCATGTTAACTTAATATAAGGAAATTCGAGACCGATCACATTGACTTTCAATAAAGGCTCACTGATATTAGTAGATTATACAGCTAAGGTTAAAGATAGTCAAGAAGTTTTTGACACCACTATCGAGGAAGACGCAAAAAAATATTCTATCCATGAACCAAACATAAAATATCAACCAAAACTTGTTTCAATTGGGGAAGTATCTTATCCAGTTCTCAAAGGATTAGATGAAGCATTATCTAAAACAACATTGGGAGACAAACTTACAGTTGAAGTTACACCAGATAAGGGATTTGGTGAAAGAGACTCTAGTAAAGTTAGAATGATTCCTGTTCGAAAACTTGGTGAAGATGCAGAAAAAGTTTCTGTAGGAGATACAATTGAAGTTGATAATAAAAGAGGAATTATAAGATTTATTGGCTCAGGAAGGGTTCAAATTGACTACAACCACAGATATGCAGGTAAAACAATTCTTTACGAAGTTAATGTAATAAAATCACTTGATTCTCCAAATGACAAAATAGATGGAATTCTAAAAAATAGATTACCACTAGAAGATTCTAAGATTAAATTTGAATTAAAGGAAAAAGAAGTAAATATTACAATTCCTGAAGAAATATTGAGAGCAGACGGACTTCAAATAATGAAACATTTCATCCAATTAGATATTTTCAAATTTGTTTCATCTTTAGAGAAAGTTAACTTCATAGAAACACATCTAAACAAACAAGTTCAGGTAGTGAAACCTGAAACCAAAGAAGAACAAATAACTGAACCAAAAATAACCTAAATTAAATTACTTTTGTAGTTCTCGCCAGTTTAGATGCCTTTCTCTCTGTCATTTCAATTTCTTTTAAAATTGTGTATCTTTCAGGTCTTAATCCTTGTGCAATAATAAGTGCAGTAACTACTTCATCTGACTTTAAACCAACTTGTTTAGCTGAAGTAGGTGCACCAACATCTTTCAAAGTTTGTGCAATTTTTTTCCAATCTTGACCTTGTAGCTTAGCCATCATAATAGATCCAATACCGCATTTTTCTCCGTGTAATCCTTTTCCTGGTGCTATTTTGTCTAAAGCATGAGAAAAAAGGTGCTCCGCGCCTGAACATGGTCTACTACTACCAGCAATACATGATGCAACTCCTGCACTGATCAATGCTTCAACAATCACTCTTGCATCAAGCCCATTTTTAGCATAATACCCTGAATTTTCCATAACTATTTTTGCACTCATCAACGCTAAATTAGCCGAATATCTACCATAATATTCACCAGTCTTTTCATGTCCTAACTGCCAATCTCTAACTGCTATGATATTCGCAATCAGATCTCCACAACCACTTGCTAAAAGTTTTTGAGGAGCTTTACGTATAATATCAATATCTACAAAGACTCCTAAAGGTGCAGATGCAACAATTGAATGAGGTTTATCGCTTTTTACAGAAACAAATGGACTTGCCATTCCATCATGTGAAGCTGCTGTTGGTAGACTAACAAATGGTTTACCAAGATTATATGAAATCATCTTAGCTGAATCTACAGAACGCCCTCCACCAATCCCTACAACCAAATCTGAATTATCTTTTTTTACATTTTTTTGAATTTGATTTAATGATTCAATCTGATTATCTTTTGATGTATGCCATATATACTGAATTTTTTTTAAATTTAGGGATTTTTCAATTTTTTTCCTTAGAATTTTTTGAACATTTGTGCCTGATATTAAAGAGACTTTTTTTGATTTATTCAAAGAATACAGAAAACTTCCAAATTCGTCAATGTTTCTCTCCCCAATCTTAATTAATCTTGGTAATTCCATCGTATGCGATTGCACGCGATCATGATTTTTTGTCAGTATTTATCATTTCAGTGGAACAAAAAGTTATTTAAAAGGGTGTCATTCATTTCTTATTATCTTAATAGGTGTATTATTGTCAAATAATGTTGAAGAAAAAATTCTGCACGGGACTACCACTGTAGGTATCAAAGCCAAAGATGGCGTGGTATTATGTGCCGATATGAGAGCTAGTGCTGGGTATTTTATTGCAAACAATAACACCATGAAAATTCAAAAAATTGATGAACACGCAGGTTTAACTTTAGCTGGTGGAGTAGCAGATGCACAGAACATTGTAGATATTCTTCGTTATCATTCAAACCTTCACAGAATAGAAAAACAAGGACCAATTTCAATTCATTCACTAGCTAGACTTTGCTCTCTCATATTTCATCAAAATCGTGGTTATCCGTTTATGGCGGATATTCTTGTTGGGGGTTATGATGCAAATGGGCCAGCCTTATTTAACATAGATATGTTTGGTTCAGTTGAAGAAAAATCTTATGTCACCACAGGTAGCGGTTCGCCTGTTGCTTATGGTTTGTTAGAAGAAGAATATAGATCCGATCTAACAATAGAAGAAGCAAAAAAAATAGCTCTAAGGGCAGTAAAAGCTGCAATAGTTAGAAACATTGGTACTGGCGATGGAATTAACATCGCAATAATGGATAAAGATGGATTCCGTCTATTAACCGATGAACAAAAGAAGGCCGTCATCGAACTTTAGTGATTTAATGCAAAGAAAACAGCAACAAAAAGAATTACCTCCTAGCCAAAACATGATGGCCACAATACTGCAAAGTATACCCAAAGAAGCTAAGGTAACAAAAATTGAATATGAAGGACCACGAATTGCTTTGTATACAAATGCTCCACGTTTTTTAATGGAAAATAACGAGACAATTTCCAATCTTGTTAATATAATAAAAAAAAGAATTGTTGTAAGAACCGATGAATCTATAAGAAAATCAGAAGAAGAAGCAAGAAAAATTCTAATAGAATGTATTCCAAAAGATGCAAATTTTCAGGGAGCATTCTTTGATACTGCTACAGGTGAAGTTTCAATTGAAGCTAAAAGACCATGGTTACTACAAAGAGATGCAAAAGAATTCAATCATGCTGAAATAACAGAAAAAATAGGATGGAAATTGCGTATACGAAAAGCTACTACAATACCATCACGCACTATTCAAACAATTAATGCAAATCTTAAACTTACATCAGCAGAACGAAGTAAACAATTCAAGCAAATTGGGGATGAGATATTTAGACCTAGATTAGCACAAAAATCTGAGGTATCTCTTGTGACACTTGGGGGATTTAGTCAAGTGGGCAGATCTTGCATGCTATTATCCACTCCTGAAAGTAAAATTCTGCTAGATTGTGGAATTAATCCAGGTGCAAAACATCCAATGGATGCCTTTCCTAGATTAGATTTTCTTGATATTACATTAGATGAGCTAGATGCAATAGTAATTGGACATGCGCATTTAGATCACACTGGATTTTTACCTGCTCTGTGTAAATTTGGGTATAAAGGACCAATCTATTGTACTGAACCAACACTACCTATGATGAATCTTATTCAACTAGATGCAATCAAAGTCGCTGCTGCACAGGGTAGAACTCCAATATATTCAGAAAGAGATGTAAAACAAATCATGAAACAGGCAATCACTTTACCATATGGGACTGTTACAGATATTTCTCCTGACATTAAACTAGTTCTTGCAAATGCAGGTCATATTTTGGGTTCTGCTTTATGTCATTTTCACATTGGAAATGGTGATCATAATTTTGTTTATTCTGGCGATATTAAATTTGGAAAAAGCATTTTGTTTGAGGCAGCAAGTTGGAATTTCCCACGGGTAGAGACATTGTTGATTGAAAGTACATATGGTGCAAAAGAAGACATTCAGCCAACTAGACAAGAAGTAGAATCGGCTTTTATTAATGCAGTAAACAATACTCTTGCTGATGGAGGCAAAGTTCTGATTCCTATTCCGGCAGTTGGTCGTGCTCAAGAAATCATGATGGTAATTGATCATTACATGAAATCTGGTGAAATGGTTGAAGCACCTGTTTTTACAGAAGGAATGATCTCAGAAGCTTCAGCCATTCATGAAGCATATCCTGAATATTTAGCTAGAGAACTTAAACAAAAAATCTTGGAAACTGATGACAATCCATTTGATTCAGAATACTTTACAAATATTGAACATGCCGATGCAAGAGAAGAACCAATGAGGGATAACTCTCCTTGTATTATTTTAGCAACATCAGGAATGTTAGAAGGTGGACCTGTTTTAGAATATTTCAAAAATATTGCTCCTGATAAAAAGAACAAAGTTTTGTTTGTTTCATATCAAGTTAATGGAACTATGGGAAGAAGAGTCTTGGATGGTTCAAAACAAGTTACTATGTTAGGTAAAGAAGGTAAAGTTGAAGTTGTTACAATAAATTGCAGTGTTGAAAAACTCGATGGATTTAGTGGACACAGTGATTATAACCAACTAATGTCCTTTGTTCAAAGACTAAGACCAAAACTGCGTAGAGTGCTTGTTAATCATGGGGAGCGAAGAAAATCAGAAAACTTGGCAATGAATATCAGAAGAATGTTCAGAGTTCCTGCTCATTATCCTCAAGTTCAAGAAGCAATAAAACTATTTTAAATCGTATTCTGGTTTCCAGATTTTAATTTTTGATGGTGCTACAATAATTCTTTCTTCACCTAATCTTGCAATATCTGCACCTTCAGCTTTTGCAATGGAATACAATTCCTCTACTACTTTTCGAAGCTGTTCAACATCTTTTTGAGCCAACGGTGTAACCCTAAGAATTAAAATCATCTCTTTTTTGATATCTTCTTTTATCGAATGAATATCACTAATATCTCTTATAGTAATGGCTTTCAAATATGTGGGATTTTCCTGTTTTTGCATCCTTGAGGAAAATGCGATCTACTCCTTCAAAAACTCTTCCTTAGTTTTAACTAATATTAAATTTTTTTTACGCCTAAATTCTGAATTTAAGGTAGGATTCTTCCTCAGCATCATGTGTGGTAATTTCCTCTTTTGTATTATCCCTAGTGACAATAACGCATACTTGTTCTCCCTTTGGAGAATCAGAATATCTTAAAGTTACAGAAGACGCAAATTTCACATACGAGTCTGCATTTTTTCCACGTAAAATTGAAACTGGTCCCATATAGTCACGTACATGAAGTAAAATATCTTTAGGCAACGCAATTGCCTTTATCATTTCATTTTCATCTTTATTTCTTCCAACAACAAATTTAGTTTGCTCATCTAATCTGAAATGTCTTCCAATCTTTAACAAATCAATATCATTTATTGTCGGAGTTTCAGTATGCCCAAACAAATCTTTTGCACGTAATCCAAATGTTGGATCTGTTAAAAGACAACCACCACCTGCATTTGGTGGATTTTCAATCCCATATTTTTTTGCCATATCTAATTGTGCTCTTCTAGTTCTTCCTTTAATAGTTCCAAGATTCTCCCTCTTGATTAATCCACTTCTTTCAGGATCTGTTTCTGGAAGTAATGCTGCAGACAATGGTCTGACAATTTTTCCTACAAGACCAGATTCCTTTTCAATAGTCCTTAATGCAGGACCATGTTGACTCATTGGCCTCTGTCCTAATACTTCCCCCGAAATTATAAATTCAGCTCCAATTTCATCCATGTGTTTTTTTGCGGCATCAAACATCATAGCCCTACAATCTATGCAAGGATTGAATCCTGCACCTCTACCATATTTTGGATGCTTTAACATCTCAATGTATTCATCCCCGAGGTATACTGTTTTAAGATTCACATTAAGATCATCTGCTCTTTCCCTAATTTCAAAACCACATCCTCTACCACAATCAAAATCACAAAATGGAGTCTTTATAGCAACGGCTGAAACTTCAAAGCCTTGCTCTTGCATCATTCTTACAGCAAGCTGGCTATCTAGACCGCCAGACAATAACGCAACTACTTTCTTTTTTTCTTCTGTCACAAATATAAAAATTAAAATTCCATTATACAAACTTTGCATCATACATAAATTAAGAAACAGAGATTGTTTTTTTATGAAAGATCGAAGAAAAAATCTTCTTAAACATGCTCAAAAAATTGACTGTGATACACTAGTTACATTTGAGCCTGAAAATTTATTTTACATGACTGGATTTTGGGGCGAAGCTATTGGAATATTAGAAAAAGGAGAAAAAACTAGTATAATTGCTCCAGAACTTGAGGTTGGTCGTGCTAAAGAAGAATCTGAAAACTATGATGTAATTACAGCCGATCGGGGCATGGGTCTAATTGGAGCATTAATTGATAAAATAAAAAAAAAGAAAGTATGTACTGATTGTCAGAATTATTCTATAATGACATCTCTCAAAAAATCTATTCCTACAATAAAATCATCAACTGAAACATTTTACAATTCTCGTATAATCAAAGATGAAAAAGAATTAAACATCCTAAAAAAAGGCTCAAAAATAATCGACGAAATGTATGATATATGTTCTAAAAAAATGAAAATAGGACAAACGGAAACTGAACTCCAAGCAATCTTGATGTCATATGCAATGGGAGAAAAAATGTTTGATACGGGTTACAAATCTACTCTTAATCCATTAATCATAGCTGGAGGACCAAATGGAGCTTTGCCACATGCTCAAGTAACTGACAGAAAATTCAAAAGGGGAGACCTTGTAGTTGTTGATCTTACATTAAGATACAAAGGATACGTCTCAGATGCTACAAGAACATTTGCAATCGGAAAAATATCTCCACAAGAAAAAAAAATTTATGAAATTGTAAAAGAGTCCCAAAAATTAGGATTAGAATCTGTTAAACCAAACGTAAACTGTAAAGATATTGATTTTGCGTGTAGAAGTTACATTGAAGAACAAAAATATGGAGAATACTTTATTCATTCAACCGGTCATGGCATTGGACTTGAAGTTCATGAATTGCCTACTGTTTCATCCAAAAGTGATATGAAACTAAAAGAAAACATGACAATTACAGTGGAACCTGGAATCTACATACCAAATAAATTTGGAATTAGAATTGAAGATTCACTAATAGTAAAGGAAAAACCAGTCATCATGCACAAATTCACAAAAGAACTAATTACAATTTAAGACTAATTTTTTTGAAACAATTTAAATTTTTTCAAAAATACCTAAAATAAAATATTTATATCAAAAGTAATTTAATCATAATAATCTACTAAATCAATAATGTGCTTTGATTCTGGATTATTTGCTTTAATTTCTGAAGTTTCTACATCTACATTCCAACTATAATTCATTTCTCCTTTGTATGATATAAAATTTAAAGAAATTTGAAAGTCATTTGACTTTATATTAGAAACTAGAAAATTTATTTTTGTTTTTTTATTATCATAAATCTTTTCATTTGGATACTCTTCATCTATTTTATTTGAAATTGCATCCATAACATTCAGTCCTTTTTCATTTGGACCTTTATAGGACATTAGAATATCGAATGCTTTTTTTTCATTATCATTTAACTTATCTGGAAAACTGTTTTGTAAATTATGTTTTGTTAGTTCTGGAACCACAAAAATTATCAACAATGCTATTATGCCAAGATAAATTGGAGCTCTTTTCTTAAGAAAAGCTTTAAAATCTGATTTTTTAGGTTTTTCTTCTCTCTTTCTGTTTTCTCTTACCATTTTATTTCCTTATTATTAATTATCTAATACTTTGCAGTTAAAATTAAAACTTGCCAAGGAAATATGATATCTCCATTTTTTTTAGTATATTGAATAGTATTTTGCTTTACAAGATCTCTTATTTTTCTTCTTTTAGACATGTCTAAAGAATTTAATTTTTCTTTGAGTGGTTTTGCAATGTATTTCAGATAATTTTTCCAATAGTTATCAAATTTACCTGGATTATAACTAAAATTAAAATCCTTTATTGAAATTTTGGTAAATCCAACCTTTTTAACTTCGTTATACAGTACAGTTTTTGTTCCAAATCTATCTAAATTTGGTGCACCTGGAAGAACATAATCTGGAATATACTTGGATATCACATCTAAAATATTACTAAAAAATGGAACCTTGTCTCTATGCCCATGAACAGAAATTCCTAACACTCCTGTTTTTTTGAGACTATTTCTAATATTTTTTAAAGCTTTTTGTGCATTAGGAAAAAAGAATAAGGCATATTGACATGTTACAACATCAAATTTTTGAGAAAAGCTAAATTTTTCAGCATCAATATTTAAAAAATCTAAATTAGATTTCAAACCATTCCATTTTTTTGCAATTTTAATTGCGGTAATTGAAGCATCTGCCCCAACAACATATCCTGAGTTTCCAACTTTTTCTAGAATTTTTTTTGTAACTACACCAGTACCGCATGCAAGATCTAAAACACTGTTGCCTTTACTTAAATTAACTAATTCAATTAATTTAGAGGTGCTCTGAAAAGGGCCTTCATTTACACTAGCCCATCTCTTATGGTATCGAGGTGCTATTTCATTCCATATTTTCATATTGCTTTGCTTGAATTCTGTATGATTGAATTTCATCATGCTTTTGTTAATTAAGGATGTATTTTATGTAATCTCTTTGAAATTTGTTTTAAGAGTTCTTCCCGTCTCATGAAAATATCTATGTTCTATTTCTCCTAGTTTTTCTATTAATTTTTTATTTTGCATTTTTTTTACTCTTAATTTAATTTCTTTATATTCAGAAACAAGTTTTCGAATCTCTAAATTTTTCATTTTATGTTTTCAATCTTTTCTCAATTTCTGTTCTAATAAGTTTAACAATTTTTTCTTTTTTTGCCCATCCGGAAGAAATTACTTGATGCGAATCTATAATAAAAATTTCATTATTCTCAGGATTTTTTCTGTATCTAACTGACCCAACATCATTTGCTACAATCATATCTGCAGCGGATTCATTCATTTTTATTTTTGCTACTTTGATCAATTCCTTTTTTGAAATATCTGTTTCAGCCTTGAAACCAACCAAAAAAACATTTTTTTGAATTTTTTTGATCTGATCAATTATTTTTGGTGTCTTTTTAAGGCTAATTTCTATTTGATTTTTGGTACTTCTTAATTTATTTTTACTAAAATTTACTGGAGTATAATCTGATACAGCTGCTGCCATTATTACTATGTCAAATTTTTTATCCATCTCTTTTTTCACAGCTTCAAACATTTCTTTACTTGTAAAAATTTTAATTATCTTTGCACCCTTTGGTGGTTTTATTATTCCTGGGCCATAAATCAAAGTGACTTTAGCTCCTGAAGAAATTAGTTCAGAGGCTAACAATACACCTGTTTTTCCTGAACTTTGATTTGTAATTACACGAATCGGATCAATATATTCAATTGTAGGACCTGCTGTCATTAACACTTTTTTATTTTTTAAAATTGATGAAAATCCAAATTTTCTTAATACATATTCTAAAATATTTTCAGGTTCAGACACTTTTGCCTTTCCTTCAACTCTTTGGGGGATGATAAATTCAATCTTATTTTTTAAAAATTCTACATTTTTTTTAACAGCTGGATTATCATACATAGATGCATGCATAGCAGGACACATCAAAATGGGAATCTTTGAACCAAATCCAACTGTAAGGATTGTAGATATTGGTGTATCATCAATACCGTTAGCTAATTTCCCAAGGGTATTTGCAGTAGCTGGATAAACTATGATAAGATCTGCCTGATTATAATCTGCTAATCTAATATGTTCTAATTCACCTGTTAGTTTTGTTATCACTTCATTTCCAGTTGCCCACTTAAAATAATCTGGTTGAACTAATTTTGTAACTGCATCACTTGTAACACATGTAACATTAGCACCATGTCTCATTAGTAATCTTGCCAATTCTATTGCTTTGTAGGCTGCCACACTTCCTGCAACACAAAGAACTATTTTTTTCCCAGATAATTCAACGCCATGAGAACCTACAATATCTAATGACGGATGATCTTTCTTCTTACTGACTTTCTTTTTAATTATCAATTTGTTCTCGCAACTTTTTGAATTCTTCATCATCCATTGAAAACCAATGTTCTTGGGCAGGAAATACACCTAACTCTACATCATTTTTGTATCTTTCAAGTGCTTTTACGATATCTTCAGACAAATTCAAATATCTTTTTGCAAATTTTGGCTTTATTTTTTCAAACATACCTAACAAATCTTGTAACACTAGAACTTGACCATTACAACCAACACCAGAACCTATCCCAATAGTAGGTACACTAACAGTATCAGAAATTATTTGCGCTACTTGATGACTAATCATCTCTAATGTAATGCTAAACACACCAGATTCTTCAAGCCTTTTTGCATCCGCAATTAATTTTATTGCAGAATTTTTTGTTTTACCTTGTATTTTATATCCATCATATAATATTGTAGTTTGTGGTTGTAAACCAATATGGCCCATAACTGGAATTCCAACATCAACAATAGCTTTGATTGTTTCTGACATAGAAGTACCTCCTTCAAGTTTTACTGCATCTGCCCCTGCTTTGATTAACCTTCCTGAATTTTTTATTGCATCTTCAATATTTGCTTGATATGACATAAATGGTAAATCTACCACTAACAAAGCATTCTTTCTTGCTCTGCTGACTGATTCTGTAAACATACACATTTGATCCATTGTTACAGGGATAGTATTTTCGTAACCAAGCATTACCATGCCCGCACTATCTCCAACAAGAAGTACATCTATTCCAGATTTATCACATAATGATGCAAGTGTATAGTCATAACTTGTAATTACTGAAATTTTTTTTCCATCTTTTTTCATTTTAATTATGTCTTGAACTGATTTATGCAATACGTGACCTCTTTGTTAGATTATCTCTAATTTCAATTATATTATCTGAGATGTTTTTTTTATTATCAAAATCATTAACAATTTTTTCAAGTACTCGCTTATTCTGTTTTGATAAATTTTTACATTCTACAATTAACAAACCCATTGCCCGGGTAACATTATCTATTATTGTTATATTTGCTGTTTGTGAGGTTCTTGAGAGTGGATTTAGATCAAAAGTAATAACCTTTTTTCCAATCTTTCTTAATGCGATAGTTCTATCACCATCTTCTAAAGGAACAATTACCACATCTGCTGCAAAAATCCCATTTTTGTCAACTATTCTTCTTGCTGAATCTAATCCTGGCAAAGTAGTTGATGAACTAGAATTTATGCCTAAAATTTCCTTTGCACCATTCTTTTTGAGAGTATTAATGATACTCTTTTTTCGTTTCGCATTGGCATAAAATAGATTTACTTCGATTTTTGCCTTTGATGCGTTGGCTAGCTTTACCACTTCTTTTGGACATAGTGCAGCAATATTCCCATTAACAGAGATTACAGGCAAATCTGCCAAAAGAATTTGTGCAGCAGATGCTCTTATTGCTAATTTTGCTGTCTTCCTTGTTTTTTCTCCAAGTAAATAATCAAAAGCTTCTCCTCTACCATGTGCCAAAAGACCTTCTTTAGCTACTAAACCACGATCAAATCCACTAACAAGCTTTTCTCGAATAAGAAGAGATTTTGCCCTAGGATGAGATCTTGGAATTAATGACATTAACATTCAATTAATTGTTAAGGACTCTTGCTCCCTGATCATCCAATTCTGATTTAATGATTATTCCCTCAGAATATTTTTCTAAAATTTGAAGAACATCACATTCTTTTTCTTTTGGTATCATAGTAAATACCGTTTCACCAAAAAGTGCTACACCACATTTTATTCCATTCAAAGTAAATTCTTGAATTAAATCATGCATTCTTGGAGTCATTACATTGACATATTTTGCAAATTCCAAAGACATATCCTGAAAATGTTCATAGTCCTTTGATTCTAATAATCTATTTACCATTTTTCCACCAAGACCATTAATTTGAGAAAGACGTTCTTTGATGAACTTGTTTGTCGAAATTGGTGAAAAGCAAATCATAATTATAGATATATTATTTATGTTGATCTTTTCTATTTGACCTATTCCTGGCGCTCCTGGTTTAATTCTAATTTCAAAACCACCGTGATATGATGCCAAGACATCACCTAATCCTGTCTTACAATTTATCTCAGCATTATGTGCAATCTGACCAATGATCGTTCGATGTAATTTTGTTTGAAGAATTTCATCAAGTGCATATGATAATGACAATGCAACAGCACTACTTGAACCTAAACCATATCCAACTGGAATGGTGATTTCATGTTTTATATCAAAAAATATATTTCCAAAATTTCCTAGTTTTACAAACTTATTTAATACATATTCAGAAACGTCTGTCTTATCTGATTGATAACCTATAGTAGTAATTTTAAAGTTAGAATCTTGATTAACTCTTGATGAAATATTGACACGTGTAGTAACTCCCTCTCTAATTGAAAACCCTGCTCCCATGGAGCCTAATTTTTCAGGGTTTTTTTGATTTTCATTCTCTAAATAAGCTTTAAAAAAACCTGTAATATGTGCAGGACAAAATGCAGTAGCCTCCATTGATCTTCGTTTAAATTCTACATAAAATATAAGAATATGGCTTAAATTATTTAAATTAGTATAAATTGACTAAATTCATTCGACGCCTACAAAAGATTGGAAGTAGTATTCTAGTTACATTACCTAAAGAATGGGTTGTTGCCAATAATCTCAATAAAAGCAGTCAAGTTGAGTTGGAAACTGGAAATGACACTATCTCAATTTCTGCAAATAAAGAAACGCGCCCAACTAAAGAACTCGTAATATCATATCCATTACCTAAAAATGAAAATATTGTAGCTGACATTACAGGTGCTTATCTTTTGGGGTATGACATTATTCAGATCAATTCAAAGTCAGTCATTCCAGGAGAAGATAGAGAAAAAATTCGAAATTCAATGAGACGACTGGTTGGAATGGAGATTATCGAAGAAGATGCCTCAAATATTAATATGCAATTTCTTTTAGATTCCACAACTCTTAATCCAGAAAAAATTCTAAAAAGAATAAGTTCAATTGCACTTGGAATGTACGATGATGTATCAAATGGATTAATTTTAGACGATAAATCTAATTTAGAAACATTATCAAAAAGAGATGTTGAGGTTAATAGACAATATTTTCTATTAGTACGTTTAATCAGGAGTTCACTTGTTGATAAAAAATTAGCCAACGTATTTAATTTAGAAAATATTGATATTCTGGATTACCGAGTAGCTGCTAATCTTTTAGAAAATGCAGGTGATACAATCGTAGAACTTGCCAATTTTATTTTCAATTCTTCTTTATCAAAAGAACATTTACAAAAAATTTTCGATGTTGTACAAAATTTTAATACTCTTGCAGAAAAATCTATTAATGCTTTTACAAAATCTGATAGAAGATTAGCTATAGAAGCAATATCATTGCATAGAAAATATCAAGAAAATCTTTCTAAACTAAGAATTACCTTAGGGAATAAAAAACAAATTCCAATTGATTTTCTTGATCTTGTTTATATGTTTGAAAGAATTGCAAAATCTTGGGCAGATCTTGCAGATCTTGTAAAACCTATTTACAATAAATAATTAATTCAATTTGTTTTTTGCAGCATATGTCATTACCGCACAAATCGTCTTTGAATCTTGAATTTTTCCACTTTTTATCATGTGAATTACTTTTTTAAGATCCATCTTTACAACAGACAATATTTCATCCTCATCTAGATTCAAATCTGCAATCTTCTTCAATCCTGAGGCTACAAAACAGTGAATAGCCTCAGTATTGTAGCCTATAGACGGATAGTAAGTAATTAGCGGTGTCATTTTTCCGGCTCTATACCCAGTCTCTTCCTCTAACTCTCTAAATGCACATTTTTTTGGATCTTCTCTTTTCTCCAGAGTCCCAGCAGGAATTTCAATTACATATCCATGAGGAAATCTATGTTGTTTTACAAGGATTATCTTATTATCTTCATCAAATGCCAACATTGCAGCAGCTCCTCTATGTTCTATCATCTCTCGTTTTACCTTTCTACCCTCAACTACTAAATCATAAACACTAAGACCTAAAATTTTCCCCTGATAGATCTTTTTCTTCCTCATATTAATTCTAACTTTTATTGTTATTTAATTTGTTTGATATCCAAGATGAAGAGTTGGTGATTTTTTAGCCTCGGTAATAGCTTCCTTTAACCATTTTAAGGGAAGAGATATTGTTTTTGGAATAAATAGATCCACCGACTTTACGTTATCCATGTTTCTAACTCTTTGTGTTAATTCATCCATTCCAAATATATTATTACTATACATGAATAATACTATCTGATTTTTTGCAATAAATGGCATTTGCATAAATGAATCATGAAATTCTTCATTCATTTTTTTTAATGTTTCTCTAAGATCACCATCAATCCATGCAAGTATAGCATGTGGAATAAAGCCTTGAATTTTTATCGGATCATAAATTACTGTAAATTGAATCCCCTCATTTTCATGCAATTTTTCAATACATCTTGTAATGGTTTTTGTAGATAAACCTGAATCTTTTGATATACTTTCAATTTTTCCCCTTGGATCTTTTATCAGTTGTTCTAAAATTTCTAAATCTGTTTTAGTCAGATTGGAATTAAATTCTGGACTCTCTGCCTCAAAGATAGATAGCACTCTCACATCCTTCATCAATTTATTTGCAAGTTTAATTTTTTGTTGCAAATTTTCTTTTACTACAATACCGCATACAGTAATTCCTCCAATACAAGGCACAACAAAAAATGGTTCACCCACCAAAGTAATCTGCTCTAGAATTTCTTTGATATTTTGACCTGAAACTACTATATACAAAACACCAAATCCCAAAATTGGCGGCTCTACTTTAATTGTAAAATTCTCAATCATTTTACTTTCTTCCATTTTTTTAATTCGTGCTCTAACAGCACCTCCTGAAATTCCCAATTCTTTTCCAATGTTTCTATCTGATTCTCTGCAATTATTCAATAATCTATTCAAAATTTTGATATCTAAATTATCCAATTTATCACCCAAATCAGCCTCATGATGTATGAAATAACTGATAAAATATAAAATTGTCTATAATGTTACCACTAGACATAAAATACATTAAATACTAGACTATTTTTATTATTTTTGTGGATTATAGATTACGTTTAGCAAAAAGAATGTTATTTAACAAAAAAGGAAGTCTAATTGGCGCAGTTTTAGCTGTTACAATTGGAATCTTGGTAATTCATGTTAATTTTGTAATATTTCAGGGATTGTTTGATGCAATTGTTAGAGATATCTCAAATTACCGTAATGGGGATGTTCTAGTTACCGACGAGGAAGATTTTATCGATAAATCTGATTTATCGATAGTCAAATGGTTTGAAAGAATTCCATATGTCAAAGCTGCAACCCCGCGACTATCTACATCGGGTTCAATTAACATGACATCATTTGGTAAACTAAATGAACAAACAAGAATTTCTGTTGTAGGGGTTAATCCCCTTTTAGATGTTAGGGCTTCTACTGTATATAAAACCATATCAGACGGAGAATATGTTTTATCAAGAAATTCTATTGTGTTAGGTTCAAGTGTTGCAAAAGATCTCGGGGGAGCTAAAGTCGGAGACAGTCTAAAGTTAAAAATTGTTGATAGATTTGGTCAAGATCAAATAAAGAGATTCATTGTTACTGGAATTGCTTCTGCACCCGGTGGTCAAGGTTTTGATTATAGTGCAGTTGTTCATATTGATACTTTACGTGATATGATGAAAAGAGATGGTGAAACAAGTTCATTATTGGTAAAACTAAATGATCCAACAAAAGCTACTGAGGTAAAAAATTTCTTTTTGACTGCTTTTCCAAATGATGATTTTGTTGCAGAAACAATTGAAGAATCAGCTGAACAACAATTAGCAGGTTTCAGATCTGGTATTGCAATGATAAGCATGATAGGATACTTTGGTATGGGTTCATCAGCTTTTGCCATTGTTACTATTCAGATGATGTTAGTTAATGGAAAAACTAGAGAAATAGGTGTAATGAGATCAATAGGTGCAAAAAGAAAAGATATTTTGATCATTTTTATCTTTCAGGGAATGATAATTGGAGCAATTGGTGCAGGGGTGGGAACAGCTGCAGGATTAAGTTATACATTTTATGCAAAGGAAACTAAAATGTCATTTAATAATAGTCTCCCACTAGAAGTTAGTTATAATTGGGAAAAAATCATTCAAACCGCATTAACATCATTTATTCTAGCAATAATTGCGTCTCTTTATCCATCATATAGAGCAACCAAACTATTGCCTGTGGAGGCGATGCGAAATGTCTAAAGTTCTTGAACTTAGGAGTGTGACTAAAATTTACGGTGAAAGAGAAAATAGAGTAAAAGCTCTCGATGATGTAACATTCTCCATTGAAAAAGGGGAATTTGTGCTAATTGTAGGTAGTTCAGGTTCAGGAAAATCCACTTTACTTAACATGATTGGATTATTAGATCGCCCTACTAATGGTACAATTAGTATTGATGGAATTGATACGACAAATCTTTCAGACAATAATATCTCATCATTTCGAAACAACAAATTAGGATTTATTTTCCAATTTTCTAATCTTTTAACCGATCTAACAGTTTTTGAGAACGTATTATTGCCAAGACAAATTGCAGGAATCAATGATTCTGCAGAAAAAGATGCTATGGAATTACTAAAAGCAGTTGGAATTGAAGATCAAATTAATAAAAGAGCAAACAAAATTTCTGGTGGTCAAGCTCAAAGGGTAGCAATTGCTCGAGGATTAATTAACAAACCTTCAATTGTTTTAGCTGATGAACCAACTGGTAACTTGGATTCTGTTACCTCTGAAAAAATAGTCCAATTAATGAAAACGATGGCAAAAAATTTAAACCAAACATTTATTGTTGTTACTCACGATAGACAACATTTTGGAAATGTTGATAGAGTCATAACAATTAAAGATGGACAAGCATTTGAGGGAGAGCAACCATCAGAACTGGAGGTTTTAGTATGATCAATCTAAAAATTCTATTTTTATTAGCAATTCTATTTCTTATTCCATTAATTACTGATAATTCATTTGCTCAAAAAAAGATGGGGGGTTTTGGTGATTCTCCTTTTGAAAGAGAGTTTGGAGATGTAAAATTTATTGATGCATATTTTGGAACTCTTGATAATAAAGTAGAAGTTGAACCTGGTGATAATAATGTGCCATTTACAGTGGTTTTTGCCAATGTAGGAACACTAGATATTACTGGTATCAAGGGACAACTATCATTACCCCTCGGATTTTCCGCAGCGAATGGGAAGGGTTCTCTAATCATAGGTAACAGTAAGTCTAATTCTTTAGCAGGCGAGAATTTTAATTTAATATTTTTTGTTAATATTGATAAAAATGTTAAAATTCAGCAATTCCCAGGAACTGTCAAGGTAGATTTTTCAAGACTTAGAGAATCGGGAGTCAGAAGTGTTTTTTCTGATTTTAATTTTAAAGTAACAGGTAACAGTGTAATTAATGTCAAGTCCTTAAATCCATTCCTTACGTCTTTAAAATTAAATGATGTAGTAATTGAAATTGAAAACAGTGGGACTGCACCAATGTCTAATGTAAATATTATATCAACTCCTGGAACAAAAGAAAATTCATCAGAGACCAACTTAGAAAAAGTAGTAGTAGTAGGATCAAATTGGGATGTTGGAAATATAGCCCCAAAATCTTCTAGAAGTCTAACAGCTACAGTATACGTCCCTGGAAATCTTAAAGAAGAAACTTTACGAGTACCATTAACCATTACCTACTTTAATGGACATGGAGTTCAACAAACCGTAGATAAAATTGTCAATTTCTACATTAGGGGCTTATCCGATCTTAAAGTGTATGACGTTGAAGTAATTGAATTATCTAACAAATCAATGGTTATTGGAGAAATAATTAACGAAGGAAATGAAATTGCCTTATTTAGTTTTGTAACTCTTGAACCATTGGCTAACTCAAACATAAAAAAACAAATTCAGTTTATAGACGAAATTGATACTGACTCGCCAGTTCCATTTAACATTCCCATAGAATTTGATGGTGAACCGCAATATGGAAAACATGAGATCAAACTTACTGTAAGATACAAAGATAGTGTTAGAGATGAAATACTACTCATAAATAATTCTACAATATTTATTAATGCACCACCAGTTGTTGATAAATCTGGAAATAATTTACAACTAATCATTATTCCAATAGTAATTACAATAGGAATTGGAATCTATATAATTCGAAGGCGTAAAAAATCTGCAATTCAAGCTAAATAGAAATTAAATTTAAATTAAAAATAATAAATATAAAATTGAAATTTTAAACTCATTAATAATATCACATTAGAATTCTAACAAAAAAATCCAAATAGAATCAAAACTTCATCTTTTCCATTCTAATAGTACAAATTCCCATTTTTGGGAAATTCGCAATATGTCTTTAACATCTGTGACAGACATTTTGTTTAGAGATGTCAAAAAATTTGTTTCTATTTCTAGCGGGAAGTATCATAGGATTCATAACAACACCTCTTCTCTGAATATTTACTGAGAATAAAAATTCCTAAATTCAAACACATATAAAAAAATAAAGATTACTAGAAACTCATAGAAAATTTCCCGTTATTGGTGTACTTTTACTCATTACAATTTGTGTGATATTCATTAATGAACAGAAACCTAGAGTCAGATTCAACTTTTCTTAAATTACTGGGATTGTTATGTTGGTTGTGTTTATGACAAGTTTTGCACTTTTTGGTAAAAATAGCTTAAATGAATCAAAATCCAAAAAATAAATTCAATTATAATAATTCTAAATTAAATTGGCGTAATTATTAATTCCTTCAGGACTAAGATTATAAGCAAATACTGGATCTTGCGATCATGCCAGGAGATGAAATTGAAGTACCAAAGGAATTACGGGAATTTATGCTTGTAGAAGCACAAGAAACCAAACTTGGACAAAAAAATGGTGCAAAGAAACAATTCAGATACGGTAATTTACACATTAGAGAATACGATAATAAATTTCTAGTTCATAATGATAAAGTTGATCCTAGAAAAGATTCACTAAGTCATCTAGTTTATGATTCTCCAGAAGTTTTGATTGGTTTGGCATGTGCAATTGTTGGAGGCACTGAAACTGCAAAAAGATTGTTAAATAATAACAAACCAAAAAAATCAACTATAGCATATACACTTGCATCATCTATCATCATTGGGTATATAGGATATGCAGCAACTAAAAAAATCAAAAATTATTTAGGATGATTATGTCTATAAGGACCATTCAAGTACTCATTAAACTCTTTCCTTCCATTTTGGCACTTCGAAAAGACAGAAGAAGATGGGTAAAAAAAGAAGGAAAAGATGTTGATTTAGAAAAATATCGTAATAATGCACGTAAAGTTCTAAACACTTTCATTTCGTTAGGACCTGTATACATAAAATTAGGACAATGGCTTTCATCACGAGCTGATATTTTACCACAACCATACTTGGAAGAGCTTTCTAAACTACAAGATGATGTTCCTGCTGCTCCTTTTGATCTGGTAAAACCAATAATTGAAAATGACATAGGACCAATTAATGAAAAATTTGACTTCATTGATCCAAAACCTATTTCTGGTGCATCCTTAGGACAAGTTTATCGCGGAAAAATTTCTGGTCAAGAGATTGTTGTTAAAGTAAAAAGACCAGGAATAGAAAAAGTAGTAGAAGAGGATCTTAAAGTTTTAAAAAAAGTTCTTCCACTTGCATTGAGATTTGTAGATCCAAACTTACGTTTTTCTGCAAGAGCTATGCTCTCTCAATTTATTGAAACAATTCATGAGGAAATGGATTATACCAATGAATCATCAAATCTCAAAAAAATCAAACATGATATGGAAAAAAGCAACATAATCATTCCCACGGTTTATGATGATTATTCTTCAAAAAATGTACTTACCATGGAATATCTTCCTGGAATTAAAATTACCAACATTGAAGCCCTTGACGAAAAGGGAATAGACAGGCAGAAACTAGTAATTAATGTACACAAGGTCTTTTTTACCATGCTGTTGCGCAATTCATTATTTCATGCAGACCCTCATCCTGGAAACATTTCAGTGACTGATGATGGAAAACTCATTCTTTACGATTATGGAATGGTTGGACGATTAGATGATGAGACTCGATTAAGACTAATCAGACTATACTTGGCCTTGGTAGAGAAAGATCCTCCTAGAACTGTAAATGCAATGAATGATCTTGGAATGCTAACTCCTGATTTTAACAGATCAGTAATTGAGAAGGGAATAGAATTGTCTATTCGAGCAATGAACGGAAAAAAACCAGATGAAATAGAAGTGCAAAGTTTGATGGAACTTGCAAACAAGACAATGAGTAGATTTCCGTTTGTTCTTCCAAAGAATTTAGCGCTGTATATGAGAATGACATCAATAATAGAAGGAATTTATAAAACACACAAAGTTGATTTTAAATTTGTTAAAGTATTAAGAGAAATTTTAGAAGAGGAAAATTTGATCAAAGATGCATACATTGCAGAACTAAAATATTCTTTTCAAAGATTTGCAAAATCAATTGACGCAACTATTTCAATTGCACCGGAATTAAAAAAATTTATTGATGAGAATAGATCTATTCAACGTTTAAACACTAAACCTAATGTTTTACTCTCAGGAAGTATTCTTTCATCGGCAATTTTTGTAGGTTCTGCTTTTTTGTATACCACAAATGAATCATTAGGAATTATTGGGATGATAGGCTCTCTTGTAATAATGAGTATATTTACAATATTTAGAAAACATTAATTATTCTATTGAAATATCTTTTCCATGTTCTCGAATAGGAACAATAATTGTTAATACACCTTGTTCATACTTGGCAGAGCTTATTCCTTTTTCTGCAACCTCAATAGGCAGTCTGATTTTTTTATCTATGATATTTGGTCTTTGATTGCAAATAATATTTTGGCTTTTCAAGTCAGAGATTTCTTTACATGCTTGAATAAAGAGTATATTTCCATCAAGTGATAATTTTACATCCTTTTTTACAAATCCTGGCAGATCAATAACTAATTTCAGCTTGTCATTTTCAAGATACATATCTACCGGCGGTAAAACAAATTCATAGAATTCACGTGATTTGTTTCCAATCTCCTTGATCATTTCTTTTGCCATAGATTTTACAAGTTCCATTTTGAGATAAGTACTTAATTTTTGGTTATAAACTTTGACAGAATTTAAAGTAGATCTATCATATTGTTAAAAATTAGTTCTAATTGAACATTCAAAAATCAGCCAAGTTTTCCTTTTACTGTCAGAACATTAATGATATCTGTTTTTGTTACTATTCCAACTAATTTTTTGTTACTTTCAACTGGAATACCACTTATGCCACGGTTATTTTTTAGCCATATCCATGTGCATCTTTCTAATTTTACGAGTCAAATTAGTATCAACAACTACTATGTTTTTTCCTTCTTTTAGATATTCTTCAATAACTTTCATTTCCTCGTTTCGATTATTATCAAAATAAGACAACACTATAACCTTGTGATAAGTAAAGTTTGCCTCTCTATAGGTAGTTTTACCACTTAACGTAACTCCAATCATAATTACGTATTCCATAAGACACTGTATCTTGACTCAATTAAATAAGAAGAATACAAAATAATATGAATTGATTTTAAGTTCATCTGTAATTTTAGAATTTCACAATAACAGCGATTTTGATTAACGTATTCTTTTGTAGATTTCATGGAAGTCTTTTGAAATATTATATGCAATATTTTGTATGTGTATTATTTCTGTAATTGATTTTTTATCTTTTGATATTTCTCTCATCATAGTCATGCACTTATGAATCTGATTATGATCTGGTTCAGCATCATCAGTCCAAGTTTTAAAACAATCTTCAAAATCTAAACAAAACTTGAGAATTATAATTTCCCAATCATCGGTAGTGAGCGATATTTTTAAGGAATCAGCTAATTCTTTAAATTCATTTGCACGATCTCGAAGTAAAAGATCTAACGCATGTCTTGCTTGCTTTTCTTCAAAACCACTGATTAATCTAATTCGATTCATGATAAAATTAACAATTTAACCATTAAAAGATAATATAATAATTTTCATGATTGATAATCAAACCATCAGATAAAACAAATCAAAATGGCAAACAAAATTCTTTTCATAAGTAATGTATGTCAAATTTATGTGAAAAAACAGAGTAGAATTTCAATCAAAATTATTAAATCCTATAACAATCATGTGTAAGACAACCATTGATTCTAGTTTTTTCTAAATCTCTTGGATGGTGATCTTCACTTGCTTTCCATTGTATCGTGAAATGTCCTCCAAACGGTCTGTTGGAATTATTATGATTCTTCTCTCATTTCCGTTAATGTCCTTACCTGACTTTGCAATTTTTGAAACAAAGATGATCTCCATGTTTTTTCTGAAAGATCATTATATATAATTGTGTACTATTATACACATAGTTTATATACATTAAAGTACATAATTATACATAATATGAAATTCATGGATCAACTCAATAAAATCAAAAAATATCTTCATCCAAATGATGATTTTAAGATAAAACAGGAAATTAGTAATGATGAAATCCAAGTCAAAATTGATCAGATAGGAACAGACTCATTTGGTCTTCAGGGGGTTCTCATACTAAAAACCGATGATGGAAAAGAATTTCCAATATCTGCATTCTCTGGAGAAGTTGCTAGGTACATTGCAGGTTTCAGAGATGGTCAAAGGGATGCAATTCCAACAATCTATAATTTAATTGAACAGTTATCCGAAGAGTCTGAATTATTCCTAGTAAAGGTAAAAATTTTTGATAACGGCAATGCATTACGAGCAAATCTATACTTTAGTGGAAGAAAAAATATTGTATTAAGAAACTTTAGAGCGTCTGATGCAATAGCACTGGCCACATATTATGGTGTGCCAATCATTATGAGCAAAACTCTATTTGAACAGCAAGCAAAAGAACTTTCTTAACTTAACCATAAAGAACAAGATTTTAAATCTAGAACCTAAATGTTGTCAAATAATCTGAGATTTCAAAGTAAACTTGTGGTATGTTAAAAGAAAAATCATTATTGGAAATGATAATTTGTCATATGCTTTATTATGTAGATTAAAAGATGTAATAATGATATAAACTTGCGAGGTTCCAGATCCAAAAAAGATAAACAAATAACAAATGATGAGAACAAAATTAGAATTCAAAAAGAGTCTTATAGTGAACATCCTTCAGCCAAAGGAATTCACGAACAAAAGAAACCAATTAAAAAAAATAAAGTCAACAAATCACATAACGCTATTCAATAATACAAAACAAATGTAACAATTGGATTAATCAAAACAAACTATCGTTAGTATTCTATTGAAATATCTGAATCTTAATGAAAAATATTATGGCTAAAATATTATTTCTGTCAACCTTGATTCTTATCTTTGATTATTTACCATTTACTTAAATAATTAAATTGTTGATTGAATCTAAATTATGTATTCCTCAAAAATATTTCTCATCCTGCTTATACTTTCAGCTTTTACAGTCATGCCTATTGTTTATGCAGAAGATGATGAAGATGACGAGGAAAAAAATAACACTTTTGGTTCAAAAGAAGGAGAAGATGAAAGAGAAAATGAAGGTGAAGATGAACGTGGTGAAGACGATGGGGGATTACAATTAGGTTCAGGAATAAACTCCGTTATTTTGTATGGTACTATTGCAGCTATAGCTACAGCAATAGGATACAGTGGATTCAAAATCTTCGCCTCCAGAAGAAAAACTCCAAAATCATCATAATTAAAATATGAATCTGAAATCTATTTTATTTTTGGCACTACTGTCTTTAGTTTTCTCTCCCACACTTGCATTTGCAGATGATGATGAAGAAGGTGTTGCAGGAAGCCTTGGATGGATTGCAGTAGGGGCCGGGATCATAGCAAATGTACCTTTTATTGTGATGAACAAAATCAGAAGATATGCTGTAAATACAAATGGCTCAATCATACAGATGGCAAAGCAGATTAGAACTGTATACAAGCCAGTACTGAACTTTCACATAATGCTGAATTCAATTGGATACTTTGCAGGGATGATGCATGGTTTGATGTTATCTAGGCATCTAGATTCCATTTCTCTGTCTTTGGCTATTGTAATGAGTATGATGATGATGAGTGGATTATTACTAAAATACACTTCATCTAGAAATTCCAAAATATTTAACAAAATACTCCATGGTCAATTTGGACTAGTTTTGGTATTAACCGCATTAGTAGTTTTACATATTGCTACAGTTGATGATTAATCAAAAAATCAAAGACGATAAAGAATCGTCTTATTATCACCATTGATAGATTTTTAATCAATTAATTTCTCTGATTTTGTAACTTATGATAATTGTTATAGAAGGTGGAGATCAAGCGGGCAAGAAAACTCAAACCACATTGTTAGCAAAAGCATTGAAAAGAAGAAAAATTAAAACTGTTATTTTCAACTTTCCTGATTATAAAACACCCATTGGAAAGGAAATTGCAAAGTATCTTAATGGAGAAAGAAAGTACAATCCACAAGTAATTCATTGTCTTTTAGCTGCCAATAGATGGGAAAAATTAAATGAAATTTTAGAAGCACAATCAAAAAATTCTATTTTGATAATGAATCGTTACTACCAATCTAACATAATCTATGGTTTGGCAAACAGAATGAAGCAAAAATGGTTAGAAAATTTAGATAATGGACTTCCAAAAGCAGATCTTGTAATTTTACTAGATGTAACTCAAAAAGAATCATTTCGTAGAAAGAAAACTAACAGGGACAAATTTGAAAAAAATGAAGAATTTCTGAAAAAAATATCAAAAATTTATAGAACTATTGCAAAGAAAAAACATTGGAAAATTATCAATGCATCACAATCTAAACAAGAAGTTCATAAAGATGTTTTAAATGTATTTAAAAATAAACTAGGCTTATGAAAAAAAATTATCTAGACATAATTGATCCGATACATGATTTTATTCGAGTCTATGATCACGAACTGAAAATAATTGATGATCCAATTTTTCAAAGATTGAGACGAATACGTCAACTTTCTGGTGCTCATTTAACATATCCGGCAGCACAACATACCAGATTCGAACATTCTTTGGGAGTTATGCATATTGCAAGTCAAGCTGGTCAGGCTTTACATGAAAAAGGAATTTTAAAATCAGATGATATAGAAATTTTGAGATTAGCCGGACTTCTTCATGATATAGGTCATGGACCTTTTTCACACCTTTTTGAGGAAGTTATACAACAAAAGAAATTTTCACATGAAGATTTTGGCAGGGAAATTATTCTAAAATCTGAGATCGGAGATAATTTATCAAGAAATGGTTATGACAAAAAATTCATCACCAAAATAGCCTTTGGTGATTCAAAATTACAATTCTTAAATGAAATTGTTTCAGGAGCTCTAAGTGCTGATATGATGGATTACTTGTTAAGAGACGGTTATTTTACTGGCGCAGAACATGCACAAATTGATCACAAAAGAATAACGCAATCCTTAGATGTACATCGGAAAAAACTTGCTTTAGAAAGATCAGCACTTTATTCTTTTGAATCCATGATGCATTCTAGATATCAAATGTTCAAAGCAGTATATTTTCATAAAACAGTAAGAGCAGCAGAAGTTATGCTTTTAGAAGCATTACGTTTATCTGATGATGAATTTGGTTTTACCTCTTTTAACATTAATGAATATGTAAAACTTACAGATGAATATGTACTCTCTACACTAATTTCATCAAAATCACCTAAATTAAAACGTGCTAGACAATTTGCAGAAGACTATCAAAATAGAAAATTGCTAAAATGCGTATTTGAACGAATTTTAACTAGTAGAACCAATTTGGGAAAAACAAAAACAAATGAATTAAGAACAAACATCTCTAAACAATCTAAAATTGACGAAGATGAAATTTTTGTTGATAGCTCTGTTACACCATCAATTCCACTAGCTCCATCAAAAAATGAATCAAAATATATAATTTTGATTACAAGTGAGAATGGAAAATCATCTGCACAAGAGATGCCAATATCTCAAATTCCTGTAGTCTCAGCAATATCGGGTTTCATGAATATTCTAAGAATCTATACACATCAAAAGAACAGAAAAAAAGTTGAAATTGCCGCAAAATCAATCCTTGGTGGTTTAAAATAATGAAAAAACGTATTGTAATCAAACTTTCGGGACGAATTTTTAGTATGGATAATGTAAAAATGTTAAAAGACTATGCCTCATTCCTAGTTAAAATCAGTAAGATCTATCAACCAGTAGTTGTTGCAGGTGGTGGAAATATTGCGAGACATTACATTACACAAGCAAGATCTTCAGGAGCTGATGAATCTACACTTGACGAACTTGGAATAGAGATTTCCAGATTAAACGCAAAACTCTTGATATATGCCTTAAAAAATAAGGCATATTCTCATCCGCCAACCACATTACAAGAGGTACGACATGCTGTTGATGATGGGTTGATTGTTGTAACCGGAGGTTTACATCCTGGTCAAAGTACTAATGGAACTGCGGCTCTTATAGCTGAAAAAATTCAGGCAGAGCAGTTTCTCAACGCCACTGATGTTGATGGTGTTTATGATAAAGATCCTAACAAATTTAAAAATGCAAAAAAATTCAAACGGATTGAACTAAAAAATCTAAGAAACATGCTTGTTCAGGAAGATTCTATTGCAGGTGGATATGATCTGATGGATATAGTAGCTTTAAAAATTATTGAACGATCTAAAATAAAGACACGAATACTAAAGGCTGATATCAAAATAATTGAAAGAGCAATCAAGGGTGAAGATGTCGGAACTGAAATTGTTTTATCGAAAAAATAATCATCCTGAAATTTCGTTTTGTACTGTTGGACGTTTCTCTGACCAAATTTGAATTTCATTTTCAGTGTATTCTAGGATTCCAGAATCCCTTAATTTTTTATAAATTAATATTGCTTGCTCTTTTTCTAGTGATTTTGATTGGGCCTTTGTAAATCCATCTTTATCTGCTAATATGACAACATATCCATCTGGTGAATTAATTACTGCCACAAAATCCTCTTCTCCTACAGGATAAAATTTTCCATCAATCTTTTTTGTAGTCAATGTTAACATTCCAAATCCAGCAGCTTCAAACATTTTCATTTGTGATTTACTAGATCTCTGTTTTCCCTCTTGTACAGCTTGAAAATACTGCATGACTATTTTCATTCTCAGATGATATAATAACCATCTTAACATTTAAGATGCCTAGAGAGTGAATTAATCTAGTGAATAAAAAGATCTTTGTTGGTGTTGCAGTACTAGCACTGGCTACTATTTTAGGAATAATTCTTTTATCAGGCCCATCCCTAGTAAGTCCAACATCAAAGGAAAATAAAGAAATATCACCAAAAATCGTACCGCAAATACAACCAATATCTATTGAAGTACAAGATGTTACAATTCTTGAAGTTAACGAAAGAGATGCTACAATAGAGGTAAAATTCAATATTAAAAACCCTAATCCCACTTCTATAATTGTACAAGTATTAGACTACCAAATATTTGAAACTGATTTTTCTAATGAAAAACAAATTTCAGGTGGTCAAATTGGAAGTAGGGCAGGTGGAATGGTTGAATTTGGCAATAATTACTATACTCTTCTTGCCGAAAACTCTATTCTTTTGAAAGACAAAATTATGCTAAAAAATACTGGAAATACTCCTCAGTTATGGTCATCTCTTGAAAATGATACTGCAAAATGGAAAATTACAGGTGTTGTATACTATAATCTAAGTTCAATGACTAGCGGACAAGAAAATGAACTTCCTTTCGAATTTGTAAAGTGATAGACTCAATTTGATTAATATATCATAAAAATCAAAAATTATGATATTTTGTTTTTAGAGAAACAATGTTGACAAAATTATTAAAAGGCCGTAAAGTTGATTTTTATCAAATGGCAGAAGCAGGAATCGCAGCATATGGCTCAGCAATAGGAGTAGCAATAGCACTAGCAGTTGTGTGTTTTGCACTACGTGGTAAAGGACATCCAGAACCACAAGATTAATCAAAGGAAACTATTCCTTTACAATATTTTTCATTTATCTTAGTCTTCGTTCTTTAGACCTAGCATTTCAGCCAAAGACATCTGTTTAGTATTCTTTTTTGTAATAAAACATCTTTGATAGTATTGACAATCTGTACAATCATTTGATGGCTCTAAAATCGGTGTTTTTTGCTCCTTAAGAAGTTCATTTAGAACTCTAACTCTTCTAACAACTTCTTCAAACATCTTTTTGTCACGAGTTAAGGAAAAAGTAGATTCTTCCTTATTTCCTGTAATGTAAATAATTATCCCGTCACTTTTATCATATATCCACATACAAGCATTAAGGTAAAGCAGATCATTTGCAAGAGGTGTTTCTAAAATAGCATTGGCAGGTCTAAACAAAATAATGGAATTATCTACTACCATATCTGCCTGACCTCTTAATTTGATATCATCAACTGCAAATTCTTTTGGGTTACTACCATATTGTAATTTTCGAAGAAGGCCAGAAAGAAGATCATTAAAACCACGTCGTTCAATTTCTTTTGAATCTATTCTATCATAGTATGAACGTCTTAGACATTGCACTACTTCTTTGAGATGAATAGTCTTGATATCCTTTGCATCAATTTCAATTTCTAATTCCCGTCCAATAGAATCTACTGCATTTTTTACTATACTTCGAAAATCTCTATCTCCCATCATGACGATTCACCTAACAAATTCATCCTTATAGGTTAACTCATAATATTAGTTAGAAATTTTGAAATTTTACTAGAAAATACTAATGTAGTAAAATGAATTCCAAATCCTACAAATGCACCTATTATCAAATTTCCTGTTAAAAAATAGATTCCAATAAATAATCCCAACGGAGGCAATGATAAAATTATAGCCAAAAATGTACTAATCCAAATAGTATTAGTCATAATTTCTGCTGAAATTTCAGTTTTTTTCTTTGGAAATCGGATCATCTAATCTATTCTTCTTCCAAAATTAATTTTGACATTGTAGTCTCTGTTGGTATTTTTTGTTCAACAGCATATGCAATAGCTGCTAAATTTCTTACTTCAAATGCAGTTAATTTTGTAATTCCAACAATTGTTGCAAAGCTAAACATTTTCGTAAAAGATCTTAGTGCTGTTTGATAAATTGCCATTTCAAAGGCTCTTTCAAATTCACCAATAGCATCCAATTCATTTTCAGTTTGAGGAATCAAATTTTTATATTTTGTATTGGATAATTCGTTGAATGCATCTCTTATTGTTGCAGCTGATATCATTCTTCCAAGTAGTTCTCTTGCAGTTGGAGTTTGTGAAACAATCAAATCTTGAATTTGTTCTTCTTGCAATCCCCAGAATTTTCCTCTAATTACACTTAGAATATTGTAAAAATCAATATCCATTCCAACCAACTTGGTTGCATCTTTATCAATATAATTTTTCATTGCGCCAGCTAAATGTTGATATAAAATTTTATCAAAATATGTATCAAAAATTTGTATGTTCTTTTTCTCGTTATACAGTGATGCAGCTTTTGCAATCTCCTCACCAAATTCTACTGAATTCAAGCTTGCGACCGTTTCTTCAAGATCTTTTGCAACTAATGCCTTTATGACAATATCTCTCTGCTTGATTAATTCCTCTGCATGAAGATTTACGTGAGTTTCAATTTCCTCTTGGGATTTCCCTAGCACTTTTCCTTTCAGAATTGATTTCAAATTAGAAATAATGAATTTCATATAATATGCATCTAAAACACCTGAATTACCTGATGTTTTTGCAATGGAATAATGTATATCTGCTAAATGACTTCTTAGAGCTGATTCAATACCTTGTGAAGTGTATGGTTTTTGAACATCTGCTACAGAATCACCATAAATCGTATTTTTTATTCTAGTCATCAATTCGTCAAGATCTCTTGATTCAGCTAATGTCTGAAAATCTGATTTTTTTAATAATTTACCTCTTTTACTATATGATTTTACAGAGGCGTAGACATTTTTGGAGCCAGCCATTTAGATAAATCTCAATAGACAACCGATTTTAATGTTTGGCGATCCCTTCCTAAAAACTTGATATTTTAGGTGATTTCATTAAGAAATTCCATAGCATCTTCTTTATCTTGTTTTGATAGTTTCATAAAGGCTCCCAAAATCTCCTTTTGAATAATTAATGACTCGTCAGGAATACTCTTAAGTTTTGACAGGTCAAATGGAAGCAAGTCTATGATTTTATTCTCACAAAATGCCTTTACATATTTCTGAAAAATTGAATATGTGAAATTTGGACTAATCTCTAATAGACTTGTGATAATTCTTTCATACTTCTTTTCTTTTGAATCAGATTTCAAAAAAAATGCTTGTAACAACCCCCCTATATTTTTGATCTCACTTATTGATAATGCAACTAACACTCCTTTTTTTGTTAGATGATAATATGGAATCCCATTTTCTTGAAGTGCTTTTGGACCACGCCTTAGAGGTAACCTTCCATCCTCTTCAGCAATTTCTAATGGAATTAAAATCTCATCTAGATCTCGAAAAATCCCAGAATAGATATTTTTCCAAGAAATACCTTTCTCCTTTGCAATTCTCTGAGAAATTCCAGTTCTTGTTCTATCGGCTGGATTGGAACTGTTAGCTAATATCGTAATGATCGCTCTTTGTCTGTTGGCCTCTCCTGTAAGTTCTCCTTTTATCTTAAACGTATCAAAAATTGATAGATGCATGCCTGATTTTACCTTCATTTACTCACCGTGAAACATAATTTTCATTTTCTATGATATTATCAGAATAAGCTAGAATATAATAAGTTACTTTTTTCTTATATTATGTATCTTCAACCCTTAAATAATTTTTAATCTCGATTAATTTAATGAATTCTAGGAATCGCAAGTATGCTCTATTACTTGTGATAACAGTAGCCATTACAGCAACAAGTGCAATGTCACAGGCATTTGCACAAAGTGTTAATGATGGTATGGATGGATACGTTAAAGAAACTAGTGGAATTTACACTGGTAATCCTAACGAATGTTGGTACGATGATAGCGAAGGCAATAAGATGCCCTGTAAAATTGATACGGGTGCTTCAGCATGGATGCTATCAGCTACTTCAATGGTACTTCTCATGTCACCTGGAGTCGGTTTCTTTTATGGCGGTTTAGCCAGATCAAAGAACGTCGTTAACGTACTTGGTATGACCTTAATTGTTATGGGTCTAATGTCAGTACAATGGGTTCTATGGGGATATTCTCTAGCATTTGGTCCAATTGATAGCGATACTAACATGTTCATGGGTTCCCTTGAATATGTTGGATTTAACGAAGTTTCACCTTGGGCTCCACTAGGAGCACCAACTGCTTGTTCTGATACAAGATTTACAGCAGCACCAGGTGAGGTTTGTAGTGACAATTGGACAGGAGGAGTTTCGCATCAATTATTCGCAATGTTCCAAGCAACATTCGCAATTATTACACCAATACTAATCATTGGTGGATTAATTGACAGAATAAAGTTTAGCGCATTGATAGTGTTCATTCTCTTATGGGCTACCTTCGTTTATGACCCAATAGCACACTGGGTTTGGGGAGGTGGTTACATTGGAGGAGGCGCACTAGATCTTAATCCAGACTTATCTCCATCATATGCATTAGACTTTGCTGGTGGTACTGTAGTACACATTACTTCAGGATTCTCCGCATTAGCTGGTGCCTTAGTCCTTGGCAGAAGACTTGGATATGGTAAGGTACCAATGGAACCGCACAACATACCAATGGTAGTACTCGGAGCAGCATTACTTTGGTTTGGATGGTTTGGTTTTAACGCGGGAAGTGAAGTAGGAGTCGACGGCGTTACTGTAAGCGCATGGACTGTTACAAATACTGCAACAGGTATGGCTGCTCTCACTTGGGTCTTGATGTCATGGGCACATACAGGAAAACCAAGTGTTGTAGGAGCTGCATCAGGTGCAGTAGCAGGATTAGTAGCAATTACCCCAGCATCAGGTTGGGTTGGTCCAATGGCTTCGATCATAATTGGTATTGCAGCTGGAACAGTTTGTTATGGTTGTGTAGCATTCAAAAACGCACGCAAATGGGACGATGCATTAGATGTATGGGGAGTACATGGAATGGGTGGTCTTACAGGTGCAATTTTGACTGGTACACTAGCTAGTCCGCATATTTGGGATACCGGAGACGGTATCGGCGCATGGACTGGCACTGCAGAAGGAATGGAACAGCAAGCAATCAGCATCATTGGCGCAGCTATTTCAGTAGGCTATGCATTTGGTGTTACCATCGTGATCCTCAAAATAATGGATGCCGTATGGCCTGGCGGAATCAGAGTAACTCCTAAAGAAGAGGAGATTGGTCTTGATTTGGCGCAGCACGGAGAAAGAGCATACGTTAACGAATAAGGAAAATCCTTTTTTTTCTTTTTATTATTCAAATCAAATAAATTTTACATCTGTTATCGTTTGTTTGAGCATGATAATTTCTACAACGAAACTTAATTCAATTCTAAATAATCCAAATATGATACTCATTGACACACGTTCTTTCAAGGAATACTCAAAAGATCATATTCCAGGATCTATAAACTTGGACTTGTTTGCATTTCATTGGATTGATACAACAAAGCAAGGTATTGAAAATTTCAATAGACAAACTGAAACTCTCTTTTCATTTGTTGGAATTACGGGGGAGAAAAAAGTTGTATTTTATGATGAGGTATCTGGCATGCTAGCTGCCAGAGGTGTTTGGATGTTGATGTATTTTTCACACCCTGACGTATCTATACTAGATGGAGGAATAAAAAAATGGAAACAAGAAAATCTTCCACTAGAAACAAAAGCAAATGGTTCCAAGCCGACTACATTTTCTGGAAAAATTAATTCAAAAATGATATCTGGATTTGAATATATTCATAATAATTTAGATCATCTCAAAATACTTGATGCAAGATCAGAAGAAGAATTCAATGGAAAAATAATTCGAGCTGCCCATGTAGGGCATATTCCAAATGCTATGAACATTGATTGGAATCTTAATCTCAATGAAGATGGGACTTTTAAAGACGATGACGAATTATCAAAACTATATGATATTCCAAAGAACTCTGAAATTGTAACTTATTGTCAAGGAGCATATCGGGCTGCAAACACCTTCCTTGTATTAAAGAAACTTGGATTTGAAAATGTACGTGTATATCTTGGTTCATGGGGCGAATGGGGAAATCGATTAGATCTTCCTGTAGAAAAATAAATTTCTAATAATTGAGTTTTCCCAAGCTGTTTTTTCATACTGCTCATAATTTTAAAATATTTTTTAAAGACACTTGATATCGCTGAAAAAAGTGTAGATAAAGTAGATATTAGAAAGCGTAGAAAGAGAGGCAGAGATAGACATTACTGGATATGAGAGTACCAAAGATGCTTCTAACCAGAGAAGGCAAAAGAGAACTAATTTTTTAAAAACTAACTTTATTTTTTCTTCCAAATAAATTGATTATAAATCAATTCTGGCCTGATTTGTCTAAATGGTTGAGAACCACCCACATACCATTTTGTAAAGAATTCGTATAGGTGCAGTCTAAGTGACTGGATATATACAATCAATCCCTCAATCATCATAATTCCCAAGTTTCCACCAATAATCATTGCCATTGCGCCAGGTGACGCTGAACCACCTAATGACGCAAACGCATTATTCACTGTCATTAGCAATGCTGCATGTACAAGTAACATGATTCCAAGTCGGGCATAACTGATTGTATGAGCTAAGCTCTCTACAGTTTTTCCTAATAATACTTCCATTAGAACGCTAGCAGGATCTCCACCTTCCTCTGGATGTTTCTTTGAATGCAAAATTCCACCAACCATCATCAGAACCATTGATGCAATCACAATAATGGCTGCAATTCTTGTAATAATCCAAACCTGCGCCCAATCACCTAGAAATATTGTTACCCAAGGAACAGCTTCGGTATGCACTCTAGAATACATGTTCATTACATCATATTGCGAACCAATTGCACACATCATGATCACAACAATTCCTCCATAAAGTGTGATGTTTGGAATTGCCTCTGTGAACATTACAAGTTTATGTCCGTGTTGAGCTAATCCTTTGACACGTAGAACCATTGCCCAAACTAGATGAACAATTCCAATGAACAGTGAAACTTTGAGAATATTGATTACCTGATCAAATGTAAGTTCTGCAACACTTAGTATTCCAACAATCCAACTAACTGGATATAACGCTCCACCTTTTTCTAAAAGCCCTTCAAATGGACCCATATGTTCAATATGATATCCAAACATCTCTCCCGTGCCAACACCTGCAATAGCAGCAGATGCACCGGAAATTGCAATTAACATTCCCCATCTTGAAAGGTCTCCCTGTCCTTTGAATTTGAATAATAGACCCAATCCCATTAGTAGTAATCCATGACCCATATCTGCAAACATCAATCCGTAGAAAATTGGCCACATTAGGGCAATCATGGGAGTAGGATCAGGCTCTCCTTTTTTTGGAATGCCTTGACTTTTCGTAATTACTTCAAAGGTTCTTACAAATTTTTTATTTTCAAATAATGTGGGTGATTCATCTCTGAGTTTTGGATCTGTAACATCTTCGATCATTGACATCCATTGATTTGTAGACTCCTTGAATTTCATTTCCATTCTTTTTGGAATATAACCTTGGATTACTGCAAAATGTTTAGTGCCCCCAGGTTTTCTCATCATCTCAAGTACATCTTTTGCAACAAGAGCTTTTTCATGAATAACTAGAATTTCCTGACGTGATTTCTTTTTGTATACTGCAATTTCCTTAGCTATTGAGGCCTGTTTTACAGAAAGATCTTTTATTTTGGATTCTGCTAATGAATAAGCCTCACTAGGAACTTGTGGAAAACTCTCTGGAATTTTGAATGAATTTGAATTAAAACTTCTTAGAACTTTAAGAACTTTTTCAGAATCCTCGACATCAGAAATTACTAAAAGAGCAGATTTGTCTTTACTCTCTAAATCATATTTGTATATCGTAATACCCTCAAGAACACGAGTAATTTCTTCATAGTCTGCAGAATTGATAACAAAAAAATTGGTGAAAAAATATTTCATTAATCCAAATCCAGTAAGATCTATCTTCATCTTTCTAATCACTTCTAAAGTATCTTTGAGTGACTTGTATTCCTCAATTGAAAGTCTAGTATTTGCTGCCTCTTCTAATAGTTGAGCAGGTTTGTCAATAATTAAGGGAGTAGTTTTTCTAAGATCATCTATCATATCAGCTATTTCATCTATTTCATAATTTTTTTTCTTGATTACAGTGCCTTTGAAGAGTATCTCCATAATTCCCACATTTAGTGGAATTCCCATACCTTTGATTACATCGTCTATTGACTGAAATATTTTTTGAGCCTCTAATAGGAGATCATCAATTTCAGGTGTTACCAAATCACTTGCAGAATCTATCTTATGAAACCACTCAAATTCAGTTAATCTTGAAATTGCTTGGGGGGATTCACTTCTTGGTAAAATTATAGTCCCTAGTTTAAGATCCGCTGTTGCCAAGACAATCCTTGGATAATTTCATTTAGTTTAATATCTTTCTGAATTTACTCTCCCAAACATTAAAATCCATTATGGATAAATAGCACCCATTGGCATCTAATCCTGCATTAGAACACACAATTGACAAAATTCTAAATAAAAATGAAAAAGACGTTCTGTCTAATATTCAGCTAGCTCTCTCAGAATCACAAAAAACCATTGATAATGCAATGCCTAAACTAGAACAAGAGTATGATAAAATTATCTCAGATGGTAAAAAAGAAGCAGATAAGCTCGAAAAACAGATCATCGGTAGTTCTGATCTAGAGGTAAGGAACAAACAACTCATTGCATTAGAAATGGCAATCGACAAAGTTTTCACAAAGGCACTCGATCAAATTGCAAATACAGATCGAAGTAGCGATTATTCTAATTTAATTAAAACTCTATTGGACGAATCCACTAAAATTTTAGGTACAACTAAAGTAATAGTTAGTACCAATTCCAAAGATAAAGACCTAGTACAATCTTTACTATCTAAGTACCATGGCGCCGAATTATCTTCTCAAACAATTAATTGTCTAGGTGGTGTTATAGTAAAATCAAAAGATGGTGCAATGAAATTTGACAATACTATTGATGCTAGATTTCAACGTCTGAAGCCTTTAATAAGGAAACAAATTTCATCAAAATTCGGAGTAGGTAATTGATATGGCAGCTAAAGGCAGAATTGTTTGGGTAAGCGGTCCCGCGGTAAGAGCTGACGGAATGTCTGACGCAAAAATGTATGAGACAGTCGTTGTTGGCAACTCAAAATTAGTAGGCGAAGTAATTCGTCTAACCGGAGATGTAGCATTTATTCAAGTTTACGAATCTACAAGTGGATTAAAACCAGGCGAACCAGTTATTGGTACCGGAAATCCCCTAAGTGTTTTATTAGGCCCAGGAATTATTGGACAAATTTATGATGGAATTCAAAGGCCTCTAAAAGAATTATCAAAAGCTTCTGGCTCATTTATTGGCAGAGGAATTACAACAACTCCTGTAGATATGACAAAGAAATATCATTTTGTACCAACTGTAAGTAATGGTGATAAAGTTGAACCAGGAAACGTCATTGGCACTGTCAAAGAGACAGACCTTATTGAGAACTCTATTATGGTTCCACCAGATCATCCTGGTGGAAAGATCTCAAATATGGTAAGTGAAGGAGATTACAATCTGGAAACCGTATTAGCTACTACTGAAAAAGATGGACAGAAAAATTCTCTTAAAATGTATCACAAATGGCCTGTTAGAAAACCACGACCTTACAAAAATAGATACGATCCAACAGTTCCACTTATCACAGGACAACGTGTTATTGACACATTTTTCCCAATTGCAAAAGGTGGTACTGGCTCAATTCCAGGTGCATTTGGAACAGGAAAGACAGTTACATTACACCAAATTGCAAAATGGGCAGATTCCCAAGTGGTAGTTTACATTGGATGTGGTGAAAGAGGAAACGAAATGACTGAAGTGCTCGTTGAATTCCCACACCTCAAAGATCCACGTAGTGGAAAACCATTAATGGACAGAACCGTATTGGTTGCAAATACAAGTAATATGCCTGTAGCTGCAAGAGAAGCAAGTATCTACACAGGTGTAACAATTGCTGAATATTATAGAGATATGGGTAAAGATGTTGTACTTGTAGCAGATTCTACTAGCAGATGGGCAGAGTCACTAAGAGAAATGAGTGGAAGATTAGAGGAAATGCCTGCTGAGGAAGGTTATCCATCATATCTTGCGTCAAGACTAGCAGAATTTTACGAAAGAGCAGGTCGTGTTAGAGCTATAGGAAGTCCTGACCGTGACGGCTCAGTTACTCTAGTTGGTGCTGTTTCACCATCAGGTGGAGACTTTACTGAACCAGTAACAACACATACAATGAGATTTATCAAAACGTTCTGGGCTTTGGATGCAAAACTTGCTTACTCTAGACACTATCCTTCAATTAACTGGATGAATAGCTATTCTGGTTACCTTGGTGATATTGCAAAATGGTGGGGTGAAAATATCAGTGAAGATTGGTTATCTCTTAGAAGTGAAGCTTATGGTGTTTTACAAAGAGAAGATACACTAAAAGAAATTGTTAGACTCTTAGGTCCAGAAGCATTACCTGATGAAGAAAAACTAATTCTTGAAGTTGCAAGAATGATAAAGATTGGTTTATTGCAACAAAATTCATTTGATGATGTTGATACTTATTGCAGTCCACAAAAACAATACAAATTACTTAAACTATTAGTTGAATTTTATAGAAGAGGACAACATGCCCTAAAAGAAGGTGCATCATTAGCTGATATTCGTGCCATGCCTATAGTTACTTTATTACTCAAAGCAAGGATGGATATCAAAGATGATGAAACACCAAAACTCGATAAATTAGATACTGATATGAAAGAACAATTCAAAGCTATTACAGGAGTGAAAGTTACAAATTGACATCTCAAGGTGGGGTTCAATATAGTAAAATTGCAGAAATTAAAGGCCCATTAGTAGTAGTTGATGATGTTGAAAATGCAGCATTTGATGAACTTGTAGAAATTGAAACTAGTGAAGGAGAAAGAAGATTAGGTAAAGTTCTCGAAGTTGGAAATGGTAAAGCAATAGTTCAGGTCTTTGAGGGAACATCTGGATTATCTATTTCTGGCACAACTGCAAAGTTTGTCGGTAAACTTATGGAAATGCCAGTATCAAAAGAAGTACTTGGAAGAGTTTTTGATGGATTAGGTAGACCAAAAGATGGACTACCAGATCCAATTGCAGATAAATTTATTGATATCAATGGAGAACCAATGAATCCAGAACAACGTGAATATCCAAAAGACTTCATCCAAACTGGTGTTTCTGTTATTGATGGAATGATTACTCTAGTACGAGGACAAAAGCTACCGATATTTTCTGGCTCAGGCATGTCACACAACATTCTTGCAGCACAAATTGCAAGACAAGCAAGTGTTGTTGGTACACAGGATGATTTTGCAGTTGTATTTGCAGCAATTGGCGTGCAATATAGTGAAGCAGAATATTTCCGAAGGAGTCTTGAAGAATCAGGTGCATTAAAGAGAAGTGTTCTATTTCTAAACACGGCAGATGATCCTGCAATTGAAAGAATAATCACCCCACGTGTAGCATTAACTGTTGCAGAATATTTGGCATTTGATCTTGGAATGCACGTTCTTGTTATACTAACTGATATGACAAATTATGCAGAAGCACTAAGAGAAATTAGTGCAGCAAGAGAAGAAGTTCCAGGAAGAAAAGGTTACCCTGGATATCTTTATACTGATCTTTCAACAATCTATGAAAGAGCAGGAAAATTAAATGGAAGGAAAGGTAGTGTTACCCAAGTTCCAATTTTATCAATGCCATCTGATGATATTACTCATCCAATTCCTGATCTTACTGGTTATATCACAGAAGGACAAGTTGTACTTGGAAGAGATTTATTCAGACAAGGTGTTTACCCTCCAATCAACATCTTGATGAGTCTTAGCAGATTAATGAAAGATGGAATTGGCGAAGGAAGTACAAGGGCAGATCACAGCGAAGTTTCTAATCAGGTTTATGACGCATACTCTAGAGCTCAAGAAGTTAGAGCATTAGCTGGAATTGTAGGTAAAGCCGGATTGACAGAAATTGATTTGAAGTACATGGATGTTGGTGATGTTTTTGAAAAGGAATTTCTTACACAAGCAACTGATGAAAATAGAACAATAGAAGAAACTCTTAACCTCTTATGGAAAATTGTTTCAAAACTTCCAAAGAATGAAATTACCAAGATTAAAGATAAATACATAGATCAATATTATCAGGGAAAATAGCAGAATGTCATTTGGACAGAATGTCGCTGCAACAAAAATTGAACTTCTAAAATACAAAAAATCTAGTCAAGTTGCAACAATGGTTCAGAAAATTTTAGATGACAAACGTAAAGTTCTTTTAAAAAACATTGAAGAAATGATTGATGAAGCCTCTAAAGCAAGAGGGGGAATCTGGGATCCATTACAAGATATTTACAAATCAGTCAATGAAGCATATCTTGCATTAGGAACTAATACTGTTGATTCTGTTGCTGAATCTACGCCACCAGTAATGCAAGTTGATGTCCATATACGAAGAGTTGTAGATGTTAAAATTCCAACACTTACAGTTACTGAAAAGGATACAAAATCAATGCCTTATGGTTTTGCTGATACCAACTCATCAATAGATAGAGCAGCAAAGCAAATCAAAGAATTGCTTCCAAAAATCTGCAAGGCAGCAGAATATGAAAATTCCATTTTTAGTCTTGCAAAAGCACTTGAAAAAACACAAAAATTACTTAACGCATTAGAGAATGTCATTATCCCACAGTATCAACAAAAAATACGATTTATTCTTTCCACTCTTGAAGAAAGGGAAAGAGAAGAATTCGCAAAGTTAAAAAAAGTTAAAGCCAAGATGGAGAGTAGAAAATAATGGCAAAAGAAGAAATTAAAAAACTAGTTGAAAATTCAAAGAAGATTCTAGAGCAAGATCATGCAAATTTTACAAAATCAATTAAAGAAGATCTTAAATCTTTCAAAAAGAAAACACTAGATCAAATTTAATATTAAAATTTCATCATGATTTAAATATGGACCTAAAGGAGCGATTTCATAAATGAAAACTATAGTCTTGCTACTTTTGGCAGCAATTACAATATCTATAACTGGGTTTTCTGGACTTGCTTATGCTCAGGAAGGATCAACAGCAGGTAGTGCAGATTCTATGAAACTTCTGGGTGCAGGTTTAGCTTTTGGATTAGCTGCAGCTGGAGCAGGTATAGGTCTAGGTCAAGTTGGTGCAGCAGGTCTTGCAGTAATTAGTGAGAACCCAGCGTTACAGTCAAAGGTATTCATCTTCGTTGGTATGGTAGAATCAATTGCTATCTACGGTATAGTTATGATGTTTATCATCTTAGGTCAATAAGCCCTAAAGATACATTTTTTCAAATTTTTAATTTAATTATATTTTAATTTGTTAACATCTAATACTCTTGCACAATATCTGCACCTGAGAACTCTTCCTTCCTTATCAATTACATCCATCACTGATTCAATATGTTCAGTACTGTTAGTAATACAATCAGGATTCGAACAACGAAAAATTCTATCTATCTCATTTGGAAGTGCAACTCTTCTCTTTTCAACTAGCTTGTAGTCTTTGATGATGTTAATTGTTGCTTTTGGAGCAATCAATGCCAATTTGTTTGTATCATCATCTTTTAGAAATTTATTCTCTACCTTGATGATATCTTTTTTCTTGAATTTTCCACTAGGTACATTGAGAGCTATAGTTATGAGACTTCCATCTTTCCCATCTATCCTTAAAGCATTTAGAACTTGAAGACCTTTTCCCTCGTCAATATGGTCCAATACAGTACCTTCTTTGATTCGTCGAACCATTAGTTCAGACTCTTGCATCAGAATACTTTGTATAGTCACCTGTATATATTAATGAAAGAATGAACGAGTTCTATCAAAAAGACATCATTTCGATCAAGGAATTTGACAGGAACCAACTTGAACAAATCTTTGCATCCACTGATAAAATAATGAAATTAGACCCAATACAAAGAAGAGAGATTTGTAAAGGAAAGACATTGGGTTATTTGTTTTACGAGCCAAGTACTAGAACCCGTTTGAGTTTTGATGCTGCCATGGCATCAGTTGGTGGAAATTCTCTAGGAATATCTAATGTCTCATCATCATCTACACAAAAAGGTGAAAGTCTTGCTGATACAGTAAAAATAATGTCGATTTATTCTGATATACTTGTATTGCGACATCCTCTTGATGGCTCCAGTAGATTTGCAGCTGAAGTTTCTTCAAAACCTATAATCAACGCTGGAAGTGGTACAGAAGAACATCCCACACAGGCCATACAAGATTTGTTTACAATAAGAAAAGAAAAGAAAAAAATCGATGGTCTTAAAATTGGAATTATTGGAGATCTAAAGTATGGGCGAACCGTTTACTCTCTTTTGTATGGTCTTGGAAATTATGATGTAGAGGTTCATTTGATTTCTCCTGAGTCATTAAGAATTAGAAATGATTCTGTTTATGAAATAAAAAAGAAACTATCATTTACCGAATCTACCAACGTTGAAGAATACATTGATGATCTTGATGTTTTGTATGTTACACGAATTCAAAAAGAACGATTTCCTGACGAAGAAGAATATCTCAAGGTAAAAGGAAGTTATGTAGTAGGATTAGATTTACTCCAAAAAATGAAATCTGATTCTATTATATTACATCCACTCCCTAGACTTGATGAAATTTCACCTGATGTTGATGATACAAAAAATGCAAAATATTTTGAACAAGCTGAATATGGAAAACATACACGAGCCGCACTACTTGGATTAATTCTCAACGAAAATGGATTCTAAATTCTAATTAATAATTAAAATTTATTGCGTATTCCATATATCTAGTGACATGTCAAATAACAACTAATGATTACAACCAAGATTATACCAATTTTTCCTTTGGATTTAGTATTGTTTCCTCGTCAAGAATTACCACTTCAAATTTTTGAACCAAGATACAAGCAATTAGTTGATGATTGTATGTTAGGTGATGGACAATTTGGTGTGTGTCTTATTGATGCAAATAAATCAATTAGTGGTTGGGACGCACCCAAACTAATAGGTACAATTGCAAAGATTACTAAATGTGAAGATGTTAAAATGGATGGAATGCAATTACATATTGAGACTGTCGGACGTAACAAATTCAAAATAATAAAAATAATCACACCATCATTAGACCAACCTTCTAATTATGATCCATATACTATAGAAGGTCATCAAATCATCTCTACATTACATGAAAAATTAGGAACCGAAGGAAAAATGTATTTGCGTGCTGATGTTGAATTCATTCCTGAAATTGATGAAAATGTACCACTGAACAAATGGGAAAAATTGGTAAAGATGTGGAAAGATAAAATTATTGCACAGGCATTACCACAAATTGTTGAACCCCATGCATTAGATCATGTTTTAGAACAATACTATCTTACTACAGATACTCCAACAATTGATTATATCTATTCTTTATCTGCCCTTGGGGCGAAAGACCCCAATGAATTACAACCAATATTGGAAGCAAATACTATGGATGATTTGATTCAAAAAGTTCAAGAATTACTGACAGTAAAATAACCCGACGTATTTGTAATAATGATGTCCTTTTTGAAATTTGTTCTATTTACAATGGTGATATTTCCCACAAGTAATGTTTTTGGCCATGGATTTGGAATTGATACTATTTCTTCTGTAGATATTCAAGGAAAAAAAATCTCAATTTCAGTTGAACTTCCAACGTATCTTGAAAAAAATAATGATAAACAAATTACAATTACTGCAACTGAAGACAAAACAAAAGAACATCCAAAAAATGTCACATATTTGATAGGTCTATTTCATGAAAATAAAATGATATTTCGAAACTATTTCTTTACCTCTGATGGAATTCTTCCAATAATAGTAAAATCAACACCAGATGGAGAGATCACAATTCATGGACAACAAGATTCTCTATTAGGAGCATGGCATGGAACAGAGTCAAATCCCATTAAAATCACTGGTCCAATCTTTGAATCAGCTGGATTATACAAGTTTGAGATTGAGGTTAGAACTATAGATGAATCTACAAATATCATTACAGATTCTGTTGTCTATAGTGCTGATTTGAGTATAATAGAGGATTTTCAGTTTGTCCAAAAAGATGATAAAAACCAGGATGTTCAATTCAAAGTCAAGTCATATTTTGATCAAATCTCTAATTTCAGGTATGATCCTATTGCTAAACAAATAACATTTGAAATGCCATTTGACTGGAGTGAAAAACAAATGTCTCATATTCCTTTTGTTCATGAAGAGGTACACATTCCTAAGGATTTTGCAGAATTTTTTTCACCGAGTTACACAGGTAAAGTAAACGGAATTGATTTGTTTAAAGCATCAGTTACTATTGATGATTATACTGAACAAGATGAGAGGATAGTCCATTTTGTTTTATTACAAGATCATCTTAGATTTTTAAAGAATCAACAAACAAAATCTGGGGACACGTTACCTGAAAAAATAGTTTTTACACTTTCTAGAGATGAAAATGTAGGATTCCCATTAACTGCATCTACAAAAAGTGAAGACTTTCAAGTAAATCTTTCGTGGGATCCAATACAAATTGAACCTGGACAAAACACAAATTTTATCTTTACGATTAGAGATGGCAAAACGGGAGAACCATTACGTAATTCAGATTATACTTTTGTAATTATACAAAATGGAAAGGAAATTCATAGAACTACAGGAACAGCTGTAGTTGGGGGAGAATATGAACAATACAAATTTGCAGAGGATCAAACTGGACCTACAATTATTAGATTTGAAAATATTAAAAATACTAGTCAAGAAACTGAATTTGGAATTGTTGTTGCACCTGAATTTGGAACTATTGTAATTCTGACTTTATTCTCAACATTATTGGTAATTGTTTTAGCATCAAGGAGTTATTTTACAAAAAACCTAATTTCTAATTAATTCTACAAAGTTACTAATTTTACGGTATCCATGTTTTTGTTTATTTGAAAATTTCTTGTAATAGTTGATACCTTTTCGGCATCACCATCAATTACAAACAATTCCATGCATTTCTCTCCTTCAATCTTACTGTGTAGATGAGTTGTAATCAAATCTTCAAAACTATGTTTTATTCCAGACACAACGTGATCAAATTCATCATTGTGAACCACTAAAAGTATGGCATGAATATTTCCTATCAACTTTAATTTCTGTTTTTCTTCTGAAACAAAAGTTCTAATTCCTGCCCTTATTGCTTCGGATCTGCCTGAAAATCCCATAGTTTTTTGTAGTATGTCCAATTCTGATAAAATTTCCTGATTCAGTGAAATTGAAACTATAGGCATAGCCTAATTGTTATTAATTATCTTATAAGTTTAGCATTTAAAGTTATTAACATTTTATAAAGTTATTAATAACTCCTGCCAAAATCGATTGTGAATAACCAAGTAAAACTAGCAATAATTGCAATTGTAATTACAATTCCTCTAATCTCACTTGCTGTTTTTTCAAGTGATTCAAATCAATTCAAGAAAACAAACGAATCAAAACTACAGGCCATGTCATCATTTTATCCATTACATGAATTTTCACAAAACGTTGGTCAAGAAAAAGTTGATGTAAAATTGTTAGTTCCAGTTGGAATTGAACCACATGATTGGGAACCAACAATCAAAGATGTGCGGCAAATGCAAAAATCTGATCTTATCATAATTAATGGAATTGGATTTGAAAGTTGGGTTGATAAATTAAATGAAATAAATTACCAAGGAGTGATAGTTGATACCAGTAATGGAATTATTATAAAAAATATGGATGAAGCATCGTCAGTGCATGAAGGACAGATTGATGAATCAGATCCCCACATTTGGTTAAATCCAGCTTTTGCAAAAATTCAAGTGCAAAATATTGCAAATGCATTTTCTAGCTCCGATCCTGAAAATCAACAATATTTTCAAGAAAATGCTGCAAATTACATAGATGAATTAGATTTACTTGATTTAAAAATTCGTAATGAATTATCTGATTGTAATCACGATTTCATAGCATTTCATGATGCCTTTTCATATTTTGCAGATGAATATGATCTCACTCAACATACTATAATTTCTTCATATGTACCACATACAGAACCCACTGCCAAGACTTTAGAAAATGTAATCAATAAAGCCAATCAGCTTAATCTTAAAGTTATTTTCACTGAAGAAACAGCTGATCCGAAAACTTCTCAAGTAATTGCAAATGAAATTGGAGGCAAAATATTAGTTTTATCTCCGTTAGAGATTGGTGATGGGGGAACTTACATTTCTAGAATGACTGAGAATCTAAATCATCTAAAGGAGGCATTATGTTGAAGGTAGTTGAAATTGATCATCTTACAATTGAATATCCTGATGTAAAAGCTATAGACGATGTTAGTTTCACGGTTAACCAAGGTGACTTTTTAGGCATAATCGGTCCTAATGGGGCAGGAAAATCCACACTTTTTGCTTCAATGCTTAGTCTTAATACAAAATACAAAGGTACAATCAAATTTTTTGGTGCTGATATTAAAAAATCAAAAAAATATCTTAAAGAGATTGGCTATGTACCACAAAAACCAATCTTTGAGAAAAATTTTCCTGCAACAGTTAACGATGTTGTTAAAATGGGATTACAAAAAGAATCAGATGAAAGTAAAATAGATGAAATCCTGCAACAACTTTGGATACATGAGCTAAGTGAAAAAAGAATCGGTGAACTATCTGGTGGACAACAACAACGTGTCTTTATTGCAAAAGCCTTAGTTAACAATCCCAAAGTTTTGATTTTAGATGAACCTGTTACAGGTATTGATCAACAAAGCATAGATCTTTTTTATAGTATTTTAAAAGAGCTAAACTCCAAACAAAACATTACAATAATTTGGTCTTCCCATGATCTTGATGCAGTAAATAAATTAGCAAATCATGTAGCTTGTCTCAACCGAACTCTTTTCTTTCATGGAGAATCTGACGATTTCTTTAAAAATGATGATCTTGTAAAACAATATTCTGAAGCTTCTATGCAAGAACACATGCATCATCATTAGAAATGACTTTTGAAATTTTTACTTTTAGTTTTATGCACAGAGCAATCATTTCAGGTATTGCAATTGCAATTTTGTGTTCGGTAGTAGGCCTTTTCCTAGTCTTAAGACGCTATTCATTATTTGGTGACGCTATTGCTCATTCATCATTTGGTGGAATTGCATTAGGTTTGATGGCAGGAATTTACCCACTTTGGACTGCATATGGTGTTTCAATAGTTAGTGCACTAATTATGACACGAATTAAAGATAAATTCAACATATCTGGAGATGCCTCAATAGCGGTTCTTTTATCATCAGGAATTGCTCTAGGTCTAGTAATTATTGGATTATCTGGGGGATTTACTCTTGATATTTTCAGCTTTCTTTTTGGAAGTATCTTACTTGTTAGCGTTAATGATACAATTCTAATTTTATCATTGACAGGAATTATTCTGATTGTAATTCTTTTACTCTATCGACAACTTCTTTATTCTACATTCAACGAAGAACAGGCCAAAGTTAGCGGTATTCCAGTTGAAAAAATCAATTATCTTATTGTCTTTATGGCAGGAATTACTGTTGTAACTTCAATACAACTAGTTGGTGTTTTACTAATTTCGGCACTTTTTGTAATTCCAAACGTAACTGCAATAATGTATGGAAGAGGATTCAAACAAACTGCAATAATCTCAATAAGTTTTTCTGTATTTTCTGTAGTTGCAGGAATACTAATTTCATATATTTTTGATATAACACCGGCAGGAACAATTGTATTATTTGCAATTGGGATATTTGTATGCACAATTGGAATAAAGTCTACTGGATTGTTATCTAAGACATGACTAACTCATTTAATCTTCTTTTATCTTGTATACTTTTAACAAAAAATAATGACGTTGCAATTATACCCATTGCAATTAATGGCGATGCAATTTCAGTATATTTTAGTTTAAAACTATCTCCAGGTTGTATTTGAGAAGTAATCATTGGAACTTCTGTGATCTTTATCATTCCTAATTTGTTTCCTTGTTGCTCAACGAACCAAACATTATCTTTGTCATCAGATGTTAAAAATTGTACAAATGATGTTGTAGTTGGAATTGGAATTTCAATTTTATTGCTGTTAGATGGATCATACGCAGCAATACTGTCTATGGAATGTTGAGCAATCCAAATATTTCCATATCTGTCAAATGACATTCCATATGGCAATGACTCTTTATTTTCTACTGAAACTCTCTCAAATGTTTGAAAAATTGGGCTAAATTTAGTAATAGCTAAACCCGCATGTTCTGCAATCCAGAGATTTCCTTCCTTATCAAAAATTAAAGCCTCTGGCGATGTAAGAGGTTGTTCCGGTGAAAATTCTATGATTTTATTATTTTTTGGATCAATAAATCCTATTTTTCCAGAAGATGATTCAGTGAACCAAATTTTCCCTTCACTATCAATTGTCAAGGCAAAGGGCTTTGATTCTCTTGCAGGCAAGTAGATTTCTTCAAACAAATCAAGCTCTGGTTGATATTTCAAAATTACATCTTTGTTTATAATTGCAATCCAAATATTTCCATCAAAATCTGCTTGAATAAAAGTGGGTATACTATCATCAATTACTGGTGCTATTTTTGGTAAACTTTTTGTGGTAATCTGCTTGTTACTTGGATCAAAATACCCGATTTTATTTTCTTGTCCATCAACAAACCAAATTTTCCCTTGATTATCTTGTGTAAGGAACACGGTGGCTGATCCATAAAATGAATATGATGTAAAATTTTGTGTATCAAGTGAAAACTGCCATAACCTGGGAGAAGATAAATCACTTATCCAAATTGAATTCTTTCCATCATACAACGGATAGAGTGGTTTTGAAGATTCAGGTAATTCATATTCAATGATTTCTGTTTTAAGATCTGTTAATCTTGGTTTAACTAGTAAATTCATCAAAATTGATTCGTTTGCATTTTGAGTTCTTTGTACTTCGATTTCTATTTGCCACTGATCTGAAAATCCAAAGGTTAAATCTCCTTGAAATTCAATCGGTTTATCTTCTTCTTGATTGATGATTTTCATGGGAATTTCAATTGGAGAAATATTTCTCTGCGTATTGGAGATCTTTACTTTGATTTCGTTTGAATCATTCAATGGTTTATTTTCAAGATCACTAACTCTGACTAGAATTGTGTTCGTACCACTAGAAAATGGTGTGATATCTATATCAAATTTTGTATTTCCTGTAAATTCTACAGTGTGAAAATTATATGGTATTTTTTGAGCATCAGCTTGTTGTATTTCCCCAGCAGGTAATGTTCCATTAGTAAGTAGTGCAACAACTCCTAAAAGAGTAATTCCTAACACTACGTCAAATTTTAATGATCTCTTTAATTTCTTGTATACTGCAATAGAGCCTGATTTAAGATCGTTTTCTGCGCTTTTTTGAATTTTTATCTGGAAATATCCTCCTAACCCAACCATGATAGATGCAATTACAATTTTTACAAGAATTAATTTCCCATAAGTAGATTCAATGATCAAGCCTACATCACTTTCCAAAAACCACATTAGAGTTGGTCCGGTAATTATTACAATTCCAACTGCAACGATAAACACAATTGAAAATCTTGGAATTAAAACAAGGGCCATTTTTTCTCGTTTTAGTTCGTCTAATTGTGAAAATATGGGTAATAACGTAAAAACAAAGTAAATTATACCTCCAATCCAGATTCCAGCAACCAAATTATGAATATAATCTAAAATAAATGCTGGAATCTCTCCACTTGCAGCTCCATGTCCAATCAAACTTGAAGTCCCAATTAGTCCAAGCGTAGCTGCAAGCATTGGAATTTTATTTTTTACAGACAAGTTCTTTTTTCTATCCATTGCAAACCATAGACCTAAAAGAATAATTGTAATTATCATTCTGATAATCCATGTATTTCCAAAACTAGTTTGAATTACATTAAAAACTGAAGTTTCTAATCTTATAGTTTGTACTGCTAACATCAAAATATTGGATACAAAAATTAAAATTAACCCAATTCCTGTAATTGACATAAATTTTCCGTGATGGACTGATTCCACTTTATCCAATTCCTTTCTGATTAATTGTTTATTTTGTGTTCCCCAGATTAGAATTGATGCAATTACAACACCTAAAACAATAGTCTGACCCACAAGTCCTGGAAATCTTGCAGCTGCCTCTGGTAAAAATAAAAGTTCACCTTGTGGTTGTTGATTTGTAACTTTTACATTTCCAACCCCAAAAACAAATGCAGCAGAGACAAGATGTCCATCAACTTTTGAAAGAACTTTACTAGTTACAGTATAAATTCCATCATTTAATGGAGGTGTAGTGACAATTAGAGAATCATTACCGTCAAAATATTTAGAATCTTTGTTATCTATTTGTTCCCCATTACTGTCGATTACCTGAAGAGAACTAAAATCAAGTTCAACTGATTCTGAAAAATGAACAATAATTTTTGTAGTTCCTACTGATGCATTTGATGCTGAATTTGGACTAGTTTCTTCAATAAACGGATGTGCTGCAGCATATGGAATGAACATTGATAAAATAAACAGCAAAATAATTAGAAATTTCTTCACTAATTCTTCAGATCATGATTCATAATTTAAACAGTTTTCATCTAATTTCGATGTTTGTACCAATTTGATGTAAAGATAATAATATGTCAGGATAAGATACTAGTCATGAATATTGTTACTTTGGGATTTATTGGATTGTTACTTTTTGTTGGGTTTGTAACACCTTCTTTTGCTCATACAACAGTCGAGGTAGAACCTTACAAAATTGAGGTAGGATGGGGAATCGAACCACCAATCGTAGGTATAAGAAATGATCTTACCTTTAAAATAACTGAACCTGAAGATACTCCTGGTTCATACAAAGGAGTTCCAAACGCATTCAAAAGCGTAGAGATTATTGCTTTATTTGGCGGTGTTTCTAAAAAAATGGATATTAATTCAGATCCAAAAATAGGATACTATTTTTCACCTATAATTCCCACAAAAACTGGAACATATATCATGAGTTTGAAGGGGGAAATTAATGGAGTTTCAATTGATGTCCAAATTCCAGTTGAAGATGTAGAAGGTACGGCAGTATTAGATTTTCCACAAACTAGTGACACCTCATCAGGTCAAGATGTAACTGTACTCAAAAATGCAATTTCATCACTACAAAGAGAAGTTTCTTCTATGAAAGATGGTTCAGAAACAAATGTTAATGGTGGTGCAGCATATGACTTTGCAATTTTTGGCATATCTATTGCAGCAGCAGCAATAATCTTGGCAATAATTGCTTTAATAAAAAGAAAATAGAAAAAGAGTGTTTCCTAAAATCTCGGAATTACTCTAGTTTTTGCAGTAACTGCCACGATGCTTATGATTGAAACAACAAGTATCATCATTGTAATTGTACCAAATTCTGGAACAACGTTTGAGAATACTACTTGATTACCAATATCTCCTGTTTTTGGATCATCTACACCATAACCTTGGAAGGTAATGGTTATGTCTACTGGATCAGAAGATTCTAGTGGTGCGGTTTCATGGGTACCTTTACCATCGTGGGAATGTGCATTGGTATCATCCAATACGTTGGCATCATTTTGTGTTGCCATGATGTCATAGTTAACATGTGTTGAATTATCAAACTCAATTGAGATTTTCATTTTTTCACCTGCAGTTGATGCAGAAGAATAAATTTCAACTTTTGTCCCATCAGATAACATTCCTGTTGCGGTTGCTGTGTCCATGGCCGTATCCTTATCATCGTCCATGGCCATATCATCGGCTCCTGCCTCCTGTACTACAATTAATCCTACCATCCATGGATGAACCATACAAAAGTATGGAACTTCGCCCGTTGCTGTTGGTGTCCATTCAAATGAACTTCCAGCCATTGCTAAGCCGGAATCAAATTCTCCAGATGGACCTCCAGCTGCAGTACCTGCTGTGAATGTATGTGCAGCAGTATCTGTGTTGGAAAATATTACTTTTCCACCAACATCTACAGTTGCTTCTTTTGGAATGTAACACCCCTCTGGAGTCGTTTCACATCCTACTGAGCTAGATCCTGACGCAGCACTAATTGTAACTTCGCTATGATCTGCAAATGCAGCTGGTGTTGTTGCAACTAATCCAGCTACAATAGCAAACAATACGAAGAAAGAGCTTATAGCTTTAGTCTTCATTAAAACAAATACTGATCCAGATCCATAAAAACCTCACTAGAAATCCTAGCCTTAGTTTTTGCTTTTTTTGAACTGGTACAATTTTAGAATTCCAAATACAGGAATTCCTACATACATTCCAATATTTAGCAAAATCATGGAGATTCCGTATCCTAGCATTTCTTGCTCTGAATCGATATTCACATGATTTAGTATAGATAATGATGTTAACATTGGCGTTAGTGTTATTTTAACAACTTCTTTGAAAATTGGTTGTTCTCTTTCAAAGTCTGCAACTGTTGGCGAAAATGAATAATAAAATTGATTAAATGTTGTCATAAATGCCATTCCTGATTTTGTGTTTAGAACTGTATTGTCTCTTAACTCTCTTAGTTGTTGAACTTCAGGTGCAAGCTCAGAACCAAATGCAGCAGTAGCAATTAGACAACCTCCTTTTGGTTTATCTATTGGAGTTGTAGGTACCTTAACTTCACCTACTGTTACATCAAATGAAACTTTTTCTGCAGGAATTGGTTGGAATAAAATTCCCTCAATTTGAAACTCTACAGAATACAATCCATCTTTAGGAAATTCAATTTTTAAATTATCCAGTGAACCTTTAGAGGTATGAGATAAATTCGTAGGTCCCCAAACTATCTCACTATCTTTTATAACTTTAACTCTCCAATCAATATGTTCTTGAATTTTTTTTGTTTGAGGATTAATAAAATCAGTGTTTAATGCCGTTAATTCTCCAGGAATAATTTTGTCATATGATATCTTGACATCTAATGTTCCTTTTTCAGTTGGCAAAGTTTGTGTATTTGATTGTGCAAATACTGGAGTAAATACAAATGGAATTAAGAATAACAAAATTAAATATCGCATGTTTTCTATTTTTTATATCACAAATAAAAATTACTCTCTTATTTTGTCCCTTTAGATCCTTGAAAACCTCTTGTTAGACCTCAAATGTGATTGATCCAATTACATTTAGATTATAAATAAAGAATAAAATTACATTTTAGAATATCATATTTTTAACAAATACAGAATGAATTAGTAATCTAATCTTTAATTCAAAAAGTAGCGAATTGATAATTTTCTGAAAATTCTGAAACATTTAGTTCTACATTTAAATTATTTTTGATTAGAAACAGAGATTAATAACCAAATAATACCTTGTATTATATCTTGAATCCTTTTTCCATTAATAATTCAACAATCATAATTATTACAATCAGTCTTGTTGCTATTTTTTCTCCAATTTATCTTGACTCAGTTTTTGGAGAAGATAAAACAATTTCTGGACATGATGATAAAGATATAACATATGTAGCAAAATTTGTGTGCGGTTCTATTAATGACAATAATGGACCACTAAGACCAGGTCATTATAACACCGACATTAGTATTACGAACAAACAATTATCTAAAATATCGTTCTTTTGGACTGTATCTGAAAACGATGGGCCAACATCTCATTCAACTCTAATTACACTAGATCACCAAAAATCTACAGGACTCGATTGTAGAGATATTAAAAAAGTAATGGGATTGGAAAATAACTCTGTCCTTGTAAATGGATTTGTATTTGTTACAATTCCACAAAATTATAATCCTGCCAATCCAAATACTGTGACACAGTATTCCTCAGAGGACATTAATTTGTTAGATGTTCAAGTATTCTTTACTGCAAATGCACTAGATACATTACCACATGAGGTCGTTCTTGAAAAAATATCATTTTACATAATTGGAGATAAAACTGGTAAAATTCCAGAAAACATGATAAAAACCACCTTGGATGTAACATTAGAATCAAAACTAAATGTGATATCTGATACAGAAAGAAAGGTAAAGGAAATTTTGGCTTCAACATATGCTATTTCTGAAAATGAATTTGATAAAATAGAGATTAGGATAAAAAATGTCTCAATAGGAGTAGGATCTATGATTGATGATCATGCAATTTCCCTAAGTATAGTTAAACCACAATTACATCCTCAGGATAAACAGTAGAGATATTTTTAAATTGTTAAGTCATATATGACACCATTAAACAATATGACTATGTATAATTCTAAAATTTTGATTTTTTCTATATCTATGATGATATTGTTGCAAATTCCCTCCCATGTTTACGGTGATGGATTGACAATGGAAAATCTTCCTCCTGCAAGCGTAGGGGACAGAGAAGCAAGTCTGTTTATCAAAATCAGTCCGCCTATTCTTACCAAAGATACAGTAGGTAATAAATTTCTAGAATTACGTCTTTTTGATGCTAAAACAGGGCAAACAATTCCGCACACATCATTTTTTGTTACCGTTGATAAAAATGGAGAACTTTTGATGAGAAATCTATTTCATACTCATTCTGGTAATTTAACCATAAAGATTCAATCAACACCATTAAAAGTAAATGACGTTGTTGTATATGGTGATCAAGAACCATTTCAGGGAGGGTGGACTTCAGTAAATGATCAAATTAGTGTCAAGGCCCCAATTTTACTTGAGGCAGGATTATACCACTTTGAAATAGAAATTTTTGGGATAGACAATGACCGACTAATATTTGATCCAACAGTTGCTCCAAAATTTGATTCTTGGCTTAGCGTTGGAGATATTTCTAATCAAACAGTTTCCATTAAAAACCAATCTTATGATGTATCTATTATATCATATTATGATGAAATAAACAATTTTAATTATAATCAAGAAACAAAATCAATCACTTTTTCAATGCCATTTAACTGGGATACGTCACGACTAGAAAAACAAAATGTATTTGTTCATGAAGAAATCCATTTTCCAACTTCATTTAAAGAATTTTCCCAAGCTGCAACTTACAAAGCGAGCGTAAATGGATTTCCAGTCACTGGAAGAATGTTAATTGCAGATCCTTATTCAATGGAAAATACACTAATACTTCATTTCTTATTAAGCAAGGAAAATATTTTGGATATTGCTAAAACTCTAAAATCTGAAACAAAAGCAATGGAATTTAGCCTATCCCCAGATATCGGAGCAATGACAGATAAAAATTCATTTGATATTAAATTTGATAGTGGAGTATCTGTCAGAATTCAACACCAATCTAACTTAGTTACAGGTGAAAAAACACCATTTGAGATTACCTTTTTTGACATAGATAACAAACTACTAAAATTTGTCACGTATGGTTATAGAATTGATGATGCCCAAGGAAACACAATTTTTGAATCACAAAATCAAGATCCAAATGCCTTTGGCATACTTGCAACGGAAGGTATCGACAAACACGAATTTGAGTTCAAATCTTCTGGAGAATACAAGATGACTGTGGCAATTTTTAGTCATGGAATGGACAATTTGCAAACCTATGCCGGAATATCTAGTACTTTCTTTGAAATAAAAACAGCTCCAAATAACAATACCGAAACTACCGTAATTCCAACTTGGATTAAAAACAATGCTGGTTGGTGGGCAGATGGCAAAATTGGAGATAATGACTTTGTTCAAGGAATCCAATTTTTAATTAAAGAAAAAATAATGAAAATTCCATCAACTCCTCAAGGGTCTACTCTAGGCTCAAATGAGATTCCAACTTGGATTAAAAACAATGCTGGTTGGTGGGCAGATGGCAAAATTGGAGATAATGACTTTGTTCAAGGAATCCAATTTTTAATTAAGGAAGGAATCATGAAGATCAAATCATAGGTTTTTAAATTAATTTTATGTAGTGTTACTAATGAAAGACATCAATGATATCATGCCAAAAATTCCCAATCTGAGATGGGGGGCGTTGATGAACAAAGCTCCAACTAATAAAAAGGTAAAAGAAATGAATAAAATTTTTCCAGATAATGGAAAATGGCATACAGTCTATGAAGAAAAAGATCAAATTACTATTGATGGAAAACAAATTTGGAAAAAGGATCCAAACAAGTGGACTTGATAATTATTATCTTTATCAAAATTGAAAAACAACTTGTATGCTAATAAATAACAAATCTATAATTCAAACATGATAAGCCGATATATTTGGATAGGTATATCCGCAGGAGTATTTTTTGCTGGTATCGGGATTGGATATGTTTTGTTATCCTCTACATATCAACCTCAACCTACGATGATGACTACACAACAAATGATGAATGATCCTAAAACAATGAAACAATGGCATCAAATCATGATGAATAATCCTCAGGTAATGAATAGTTGGATGAATATTATGATGAATGACACTAAATCAATGCAATATGCGATGAATCAAATGATGTCAAATCAATACACAATGCAACAATTTCATAATACCATGATGAATGATCCTCAACACATGCAAAATATGATGAATGATCCTCAACACATGCAAAAAATGTCTGAAATGATGAGAACCAATCCTCAAATGATGCAGCATATGATGAATCTGATGAACGGAACAATGATGGGTCCAAATATGACTCATAATAAAATGATGACTCCCTAGTCATTTATTTTTTTGAAGTCAAATATGGAATACCTGAGTGACTTAATCTAGATTTTTAAATAGACCTCTAAGAAATTAAGGCAGATTTGAAAAAAAACATTTCAAACATATTAATTTTATTAGCAATTTCTATAATTCCTACATTAACTATTGAAAATATTTATGGTCATGGCGTTGGAAGTGAAATATTCCCCCCAATACCATTTAATGGAAAATTGATCAGTTTAGAGGTTTCATCTACAAAAAATCTAAATCAAGATGATAATCAACTAATTACCATTTCTCTAATCGATTTTGATTCCAAAATAACTCTAAGAAATGTTACTTTTCTAATAAAATCAGGTCATGGAGATCAATTTCTCTTTGAAAAAGAATTTGAAAGTAATAATGGATCAATCACATTTAATTTCATATCCGAAAATACTGAAACAATTCAGATTCAAGAAGAAAATCAAGGGGGGTTTTTTGATTCATTATTTGGACTTCATACCAAAATAATCAATGTCAAGGGTCCAAAACTAAGTGAGGGAGGACTCTACAAGCTTGACATTAGTATTCTTACGGTTGATGACTACTCAAAGAAATTAGATAAACCATTAATTTACAATGCAGGAATATCCATTGCTCAAACGTCAAAACATGAAATCAATGATACAAATTTTGGAACTCAAAACATTAAAACCATTACATATTACGATGAAATTAGCAATTTCAAGTATGACTCAAAAAACAAAGAAATAACTTTTTCAATGCCTTTTGAATGGAGTACAAGTAACATCAATCAAACATCTATAATTCATGAAGAATTAGTAATTCCAAAAACATTTGGAGATTTACTGATATCTGAATTTTCCATTTACATAAATGGAATCAAATTATCTGATAATGTAATTACAATTGACGATTTTTTTTCCGACGAAAGAATAATTCATTTGATTATAGATAAAAATGAATTATGGACTGTTTTTAATAATGATCCAAATCAACACGGAATAAATTTTCTAATTAAACCAAATTCTGATAAAACTCAACTAAGCTCCGTAACTGCCAATGGCCAATTTCGAATTCTTGCATCATGGGAACCTCAAATTTTACAATCAAATTCCAAAGCAACAATAAATTTTGATATTACTGATATTTTTCTAAAAAATAGACCAATAGCAGTAAATTATGATTTTTCAATGACTCAAAATGATAGGGTTATTTTTCAAGACAATGGATTTAGTACAGATTCTAAACAAGAGCACAACACAGTAGAATTCACAATCCCAAAAGATGTGACTGGAATTGTATATCTAAACTTCAAAAATCTTGGAGATAATGAACTTGCAAAAACTTCAATTCCGGTTGTAATTAATCGTATTATACATGAAAATAATGATATTTCAATACCTGAATGGATACGAAACAATGCTGGCTGGTGGTCAGAAGGGCAAATTGATGATAATGCATTCATTCAAGGAATAGAATTTCTTGTAAAAAATAACATTATTGTTATTCCAAAAACTCTACAATCATCTTCAGATGTAAAAGAAATTCCATCATGGATACGAAACAATGCATCTTGGTGGGCTGAGAATCAAATTGATGATCAAACTTTTGTACAAGGATTACAATTTTTAATTAAAAAAGGAATTCTTCGCATATGATCTCTATAAAGTAAAAAATTTATCAGCCAGATTATCTGCAGCATAAATATAAAATTAAAACAAGAAACGTATAGGTTAATAATCAAAGGTTAAAGATCATCATTACTTGAAAGAACAACATCCAAATTTGATGACATCAATTCATTCTGGTTTGTTAAAATCACAAATTCAATTATTGATAATTATTTTTGTTTTTTCAACATTAATAACCCCTCAATTAGTATTTGCTGAAGTTTTTATAGTCCCACGTGAATATGTGGGGTATTTTGATTCAAATGGAATTTATACTGTTGTTGGTAACATCAAAAACGAAAACGAATTTGCAGTAATCCCAACAATTTCAGTTTCTGTAATTGATGATTCCAAAACATTTTCCAAGACATTACAACACGTTCCACTTATTTCTGGAGAACAAATCCCATTTAAAATAAAATTTCCTGAAGTTTTGGGAAATACCCCCGTTTTAATGCCAGCTGAGTTGACACTTGAAAAAACCAAAAAAAATGCAACATCAATTAAAGTTCTCTATGATAAAACTTTGATAAAATTCGAGGATGGTCATCTTACAGGTAGAATACAAAACACTGGAAATAGCACCATCTATTTTCCCAAAGTCTATGCCGTAATACATGGATATGAAAAAGTTCTAGATGTTGTTCAAAATATTGAATTAATTAATAAAATTGATCCTGGAGAAATAGTCGATTTTTCGATGTATAGAGATCCTTCGATTATCGAGAAAGTTTCTTACTATAGCTGTTTTGCACCTGTTGATACTACAGTAATTCCTATAACCGCAAAGAAAAATGGCGGCAATTTTGATTTTCGATATGATTCTGGTGCTTGGTATTCGGCACCAAAATTCAATGAGGAAGGAACAATTTTGACCTTGCGAGGATACAATAGTTATCCTCTTGAAACCTACGCAAACTTTGAATTTCAACCGATTTCTGGTAAAGAAAAATTCAATGTAACTCTAAATGACAAACCCATAAAATTTATTCAAAGTGAAGATGAGATAGGATTTTGGCATGTTGCATTTATTGTAGAGCCAACATCTCAAGGAATCCTGAAAATTAGTGGTTTTGAGAAAGGATTGCCACCTGAAATTCCTAAAATTCCACAATGGATAAAGACTAATGCAAATTGGTGGTCAACAAATAAAATTTCAGATTCAGAATTTCTTAAAGGAATACACTTCTTGTTTGAAAAGTCAATTGTTTTTGTACCGATAAAAGATATTTCCCCTGAATCAAATTGGAAAGTTCCATCATGGATTAAAACAACAGCTGGATGGTGGTCTGAAGAAAAAATTTCAGATGATGATTTTCTAAATTTGATTGAAAATCTAGTTAAGCGAAAAATAATTATAATTTAATTTACATGATAAATCTTATTATACAAACTTCAATTAATCTTAATATCTAATGTTTCCATTACGAGATGAAAATCCACATCCTCCAGGATTCAAACCAAAAGTAACTTATGCACTGATTGCAATTAATGCTCTGGTATTTTTTATTGAAGTTGCATATACTGGACAATTTATAGAATTCACAAATAACAGTGCATATAATTTATTTTATAATTGGGGAGCCGTACCAAACTGTGTTACAGGTGCAACTGTATCGAGCATAGATTTTGGTGGAGGTCCACAACAAGTTTCATGTCCTGATACACCATACATTACTCTTCTTAGTTCTATTTTCTTGCATGGTGGTGCAATGCATCTTGGTGGTAATATGTTGTTTCTGTGGATATTTGGTGATAACATTGAGCTAAAATTTGGCAGAATGAAATATCTGGGAATTTATCTAATTTGGGGAATAAGCGCAGGTCTAATCCATATTCTTGGTGATACAACTAGCGCAATTCCTGCAGTAGGAGCATCTGGTGCAATTTCTGGAGTTTTAGGAGCATACCTTGTAATGTTTCCTAAAGCTAGAATTCAAACTGCAATGATGATGGGATTCATGATGAGAATGATGCATATCCAAGCAAGATGGTTCTTACCATTTTGGTTTGTCTTCCAAAACTTACTACCACTTTTCATAGGAGGATTTGGTGTTGCAGGAGGCGGTGTTGCATATCTTGCTCATATTGGTGGATTTATTACTGGACTTGCTACGGGCTATCTGTATAAGAAAACACATAGTTCTGAATTCACTTATGGAACAAGATATGGGTATAGGCCTAACTAAAATTCTAACGAATAAATCAATGAAACTTTCTCAAACAAATCATGCCGTTGATTACAGTCTCAATGTACCCAGGAAGAACTCAACAACAAAAAGACGAATATGCAAAAGCAATCACAAAATCAGCAGTAGAGATTCTTAAAACAAAAGAAACACACGTCATTGTAGTTTTTGAGGATAATCCAAAAGAAAATTGGTTTCTAGCAGGAAACCAACTTTAATTATTTTTAAAAAGAAATACTAGAATAATTCCCTCAAATCACAGAGTTTGCGTATATGCATTATGATCGGCAACATAATTTATATCCAATTTACATAATAACAATTAGTACATTTAGTATTTGTACAACTTTATCCTTTTATTCTCATTAATAATTACAAATTTTATGAAAGTTGCAGTTGTACAGTTCAAAGCTTCGACTAACAAAGAAATTAATTTAAAAAAAATCACAAGCTATATTTCAAAAGCAGCAGAAAATAATGCAACACTAGTTGCATTTCCAGAATTTATGATGTTTTACACCAATTCATCACAAACATCAAAACAACTCGCAGATTTGGCTGAAACAATTAGGGGGAATTTTATAAACACTATTGCAAATACTGCAAAAGAAAATCACATTCAGATTGTAGGTTCGTTTTACGAAAAAAGTAGAAAAAAAAACAGAGTATATGATACTTCATTTATAATTGATAAATCCGGTAAAGTGATCTCTGTATATAGAAAAATTCATCTTTATGACGCGTTAGGCTTCAGAGAATCAGATAAAATGATATCTGGCTCAAAAATTGCAAAACCCGTGAAAACTTCAATTGGAAAAATAGGCATGATGATTTGTTATGATTTAAGATTTCCAGAGATGTCAAGATCATTAGCTGTTGCAGGTTCTGAGATTTTGATTGCTCCTTCAGCATGGGTAAAAGGAGACATGAAAGAAGAACATTGGATAGCAATTAACAAAACTAGAGCTATTGAAAATGGGTGCTATGTAATTGCACCTGATCAAGTAGGAAATATTTATTGTGGAAGGAGTATTGTAGTTGATCCTTATGGAAAAATTCTACTTGACATGAAAAAGAAACAAGGAATTAGTTATGTTAACATTGATTTAAAAAAAGTAAAACAAATTCGCAAAATCTTACCATTACTAAAAAATAGACGAACAGATGCCTATGCTACTTTAAAGGCCTAGTTTTTCTACTATCACAATTAAAATTGGCACATTGTTTTGTCCATTTTTGATTTCTTGAATAACGAAAAATCACTATTGGCCACTTACAGACATCACACGCCATCTTTGTTGCTCTAAGCCTTGCTTTTTGTAAAAGTGGAGATGAAGCTTTGCAACCTCCATAAAAATTTGAGCAACCCATGAACCTCTTTCTTGTAGTTCTGGATCTAATTACCATTAATTGACCTAATTTACATTCTGGACATTCTACTAGACCATTTTTCGGAGAATTTGTTCCTAGAATCATATATTTTTTGTCTTTGGATGACCAGGAAAGGTATCCATTACTATCCAAATATTGAATTATCTCTTTTTTGAAAATGTTGGTATTTGATTTTGATGCTTTTACAACATGTCTTGTTTTTGTCTGTATAGTTTGTAGTTCAATTTTCTTTGGGGGCATTTCTTACAATGAAACTACTAAAACGATTTTTATAGGGAAACTGGTCAGTGACATTAGTGGAAAAGGTTTGTGTTCTTGGTGCTGGTAGCACAAAATATGGGAAACTAGCAGATAGCATAGTCGATATTACTACTCAGGCATCCGTGGCTGCCATAGAAAGTGCAGGAATAGACCCTAAAGATATCAAAGCAGGATACATTTCAAACGTCTTTGGAATTGCTGACAAACAGGTACATCTTGGACCTGTCTTGATGAGTAACTTGGGAATTTCAGATAAACCATCATTATCAATAGAGTCAGCTTGTGGAAGTGGTTCCGTAGCATTTAGAGAAGCTTTTGCAAATGTGGCGGCCGGTTTTTATGATTGTCTTGTAACTACAGGAGTTGAAAAAGTAACTCATACTGGAACTGAATGGACAACAACTTACTTTTCATATTGCTCAGACTTTTTCTATGAAGGACAAGCTGGTGCATCATTTCCTGGATTATTCGCATCAATGGCAAGAGCATACTTGACAGAATTTAATGCAACAGAAGAAGATTTTGCTAGAGTTGCAGTAAAGAATCATGACAATGGACTTTTAAATCCAAAAGCTCACATGCAAAAAAAGATCACAATTGATGATGTAATGAATTCACCAGTTGTTGCAAGTCCACTAAAACTTTATGATTGCTGTCCTTTCTCTGATGGTGCAAGTTCTGTAATTCTTTGTTCTGAGAAATTTGCAAAAGAAAATGGTAATGATTACATTGAAGTTATTGGTTCTGGAAGGGGAGGCTCACCTGCTGCATTACAAGGTCGTGAACGCATGACTACAATTCCAAGTACAAAAATTGCATCTGAAAGTGCTTATAAAATGGCAGGAATAACTGCAAAAGATATAGATTTTGCAGAAGTGCATGATTGTTTTACAATTGCAGAGATTGTTGATACTGAAGATTTAGGATTCTTTGAAAAAGGAAAAGGAGTTCAAGCTGTTCGCGAAGGCAGAACAAAATTAAATTCAGATATTTCAATTAATCCATCAGGTGGTCTTAAATCAAAAGGACATCCAATTGGAGCTACAGGTGTTGGACAGGTAGTAGAAGTATTTGATCAATTAACTGGTAAAGCTGGAGCACGAACTGTAAAAGATGCAAAAATTGGGTTAACTCATAATTTTGGTGCAACTGGAGCTAGTTGTGCTGTTCATATATTCCAAAGTGTGTAAAATGTCTGTAAAAGAACTACTAATTGAAAAAGCCAAAGAAGGTAAAGTTCTTACTCATAAATGTAAAAAATGTAGTCATCTCCATCTCTCAAATGTCTATTATTGCGAAAATTGTGGGAGTAAGGAATTTGAAAATGAGATTATAGAGGGTACAGGCTCAGTTGCTACATATACTATAATCACAGTCCCGCCAGCAGGTTTTGAAAAATACACCCCTTATGCCTTTGTAGTCTTACAGCTTGATAAGACTAATTTACGAATTTCTGGCTTTATGGCTGAAATAGCAACTCCTACGGACCTTCCAGTTGGAACTAGAGCAAAAATCATAGGATTTGATGAACGTGGAATTATCATCAAAAAACAGTAAAATTATTTGTTTGAATTATTAAAAAAAATCATAATCAGTTCTTAATTATTTTATAAATATGTGTACTTTCATGTCTGTAGAAGTTACATGTGGTAAATGTGGAGAAAAGATCACTAACATGAAAATGCTAAAATCTCTAAAAGATGTAATGAATCCTTATAATGGAAAGTGTCCATCATGTGGACAAAAGTTATCAACATCTGAGTTTTCTCTGGATGTCCAAGAAAACTGATCTAAAAACCTTTTCATATTTTTATTAATTAGTTCGTTCTACTAACCACTGATTTTTATTTTAGTACAAAAAATTGATCACAAATATACAAATATGATCTAGTCATAAGTCTTATTTACCCCTTTTCTAGTCAAAGAGTCATGGAATTAGATGAAGAAATAGAAGAACCAAAGCGAAGTGGAATTCTTCAATCTACATCAAAACGTGTAAGAATGATATTTTCTGTAATGGCAAGTCCAAACAGAATTGATATTTTAAGAATTTTAAATTCAAAGGGCCCTTTAACCTATTCTGAATTAAAATCATTAGCAGGATTCAAATCCAAAAAAGAGAGTGGTAAATTTGCATACCATCTGCGAAAATTATTGAGACAATCTCTTGTAGCTCTAAACAAATCTGAGAGAAGATATACCATAACAAATCTTGGAAAACTCGTATTGAGCTTGGCAAGGCAAATTGAAGAACGATCAATTATTGAAAGCGGAAAGATGTATGTTAGAACATCACATGAATCAATTGAAGAATTCAATTCTCATAAAATTATCCAATCACTTGTACGCGAAGGCAGCCTTCCACTAGAATTAGCTCAAAAAATTACTGAAGAAGTTGAAAATAGAATTTACAAATATCAAACAACTTATCTTACAGGCTCTCTTATCCGAGAAATGGTAAATTCTGTTCTTTTGGAACACGGTCATGAGGAATATCGCAATAAACTAGCACGCCTAGGCCTGCCTGTATATGATGTACAAGAGATGTTTACAAATCTAGATAATGTAGATAATGGAGCAGAGGGACTACTTTTCAATACTGGTCAGAGAGTGTTTGCCGAACATTTACTTACTAATGTTTTACCAAAAGATGTTGCTGATTCTCATCTTTCTGGTGACTTACACATTTCAAATCCAGGAATCTGGTCAATGATACCTGATACAATATTTGTAAATGTAAAAGACCTGATTGAAGATGGAGTTGTTCTTGGTGGAAAATACCTTGATGTATCAAGAATACCATCATCTAAATCTCTTGATGACATTACATCTTCTTTATCTATAATCATTTCTTTGCTCTCCAAAGAAGCTTCACAAGAAATAGTACTTGATGGATTGATTCAACTCTTTACAAAACACTCAAAGAACATTCCAGAACTTGAACAAAAACTAACAGATGCATTTGCTACTGCATCTACCACATCAAAATATAGCAAAAAAAATACTAATGTTTCAATTAGACTTCAGTTAGCTTCTGATTTAAAAATTGTTAACGCAATAATTAATGCGTACAAGAATTATACAAAGATAACACCAATTCCAAAAATTGGTTTGATTATAGATTATGATAAAGGAAAAGTCACAGATGTTTCAGAAGCATTAGCCGAAATTATTTCAATTGGTGGAAAAGTCATGTTTGCAAAAGGGGAAATATCTAGCTCTGGTATCACAAACGATACAACAAAAAATTCTGGCCCACTTGCAATCACACTACAATCTGTTTCTATCAATCTTCCACGACTTGCATTTGAATCCAATAAAGACGAAACATACTTTAGAGCAAGACTCGCATTATTGATGAAACCTGCTTTATCTTCTATGGCATTAAGAAAGAAAGACATTTCTGATCTTACCCGTAGAGGATTAAATCCAATTCTTGCAAAGAATACACAATACATGCAAAGAAGTTCTGTATCACTTATTGTTAACCTCGTTGGCTTAAAGGAATCTGTTTTCAATATCCTAGGATTTCAAGATAACAAAGAAGGAAGAGACATACTCAATAAAGTAATAGAAACTGCTGTTGATGTTGCAGCTAAAAAAGGCAAAGAACTCGGTGATACAGTATCTATATCTATGATTGAAACTGAAGGATCTAGCCGATTTGCAAACTTGGACGGTGAGAAATATGGAAAGAATTCAGCTCTAAGTTCGATAGATCGTGACTCTTATTCGCAAGGTATAATCATTAAAGCATCTGAAATAGGTGAATACACGAGCAAAAGCGAGATTATATCTGAATGTAATAAACTATCTAAATTGTTAAATGGTGGCCTACTTATTAGCCTTGAAATAGACAAAAACTCCAGTAACGCTGATATTAAAAAATCAATAGAGAAAGCAGCAGAACTAATAAATTCATTCAAGCCTATAAAGAAAATAGCAATCTGTGGAGAGTGTGGATTCAAAGATCAACCATTTGTAGACAAATGTCCAAAGTGCAAGTCTCCATACGTAATCTGAAATTCGTAAATGAAGAACTAGTTCCGATCATTTTTGAAAATATTTCGATCAGTTTCAGATAATCGATCCTTTGTCATCTATGACTAATGTTAGACCTGTATGACATTCATAACACAGGTGTGAACAAATTGACTCATCAAAGGGATAAGATCAAAATTTTTCGAGCACACAAGTTATAACCACAATATTCTTACATCCTTCGAGGAGATTATAATTGGATAAATCACAAATAGAAAGTACGATCAATGAGATCCGAAAGCGCAGTGGCGCCGTAACGGTCTTCAATCAAAATAAAATTTCAAACGCTATATTTAGAGCGCTGGCAGCCACCTCTCAAGCCGACCGTGGACTAGCCGATCAACTTGCTAATAAAGTTGTACAAAAATTAGTCGAACAGGGATTCACAAATTCTAGAACTCCAAGTGTTGAGGATATTCAGGATATAGTAGAATCTACTCTTATCGACTGTGGTAATAGCGATATTGCCAAGGCGTACATCGTTTACAGACATGAACGAAGAAAACTAAGAGACGAAAAAATGAAAGTTTTGAACGCAAAATCTTTGGATACTGTTTCAAAGAACTTTGATCTAAATTGCTTGAGAGTATTGGCATCTAGATACCTTTTCAGAAATGGTAAAAACGAAATTATAGAATCTCCAACTCAAATGTTTGAAAGGGTAGCAATTCTAGTTGGTATAGGTGATCTTTTGTATGATGCCCAGGTTTTTGATAAATCTGGAAACATTACACAAGATGTTGAAGAAGCACGAATGTATCTTGAGAAATTAGACAATTTTGATTACAAATTCAAAATTGGAGAATACTTCCTTAACAAGTGGCACTTTAGATCTTTAATCAATCACTATGTCACACTTGCCAACAAAGGTCAGATGAAAGTAAGCTTTAAAGATCTCTTGACACTACTTGCAGCCAAAAAATTAGAAAATTATGCGGACAAGATTTCCGAATACTTGGAATTGATGACTGCACAAGACTTTCTGCCAAATTCACCAACAATGATGAATGCTGGTGGTAGACTGGGTCAGCTTTCTGCCTGCTTTGTTCTTGGTATGCCTGATGACATGGAACAAATAATGAAATCAACTTCTGATGCAGCATTAATTTTCAAATCTGGGGGGGGAGTTGGAATCAATTATTCCGATCTTCGTGAGGAAGGTGATATTGTCGCATCAACATCTGGGGTAGCCTCAGGTCCAGTCTCTTTTATGAACATCATCAATACGGTAACTGAAGTTGTAAAACAGGGAGGAAAAAGAAGAGGAGCTAACATGGGAATCATTGAAGCTTGGCATCCTGATGTTGAAAAATTCATTACCAATAAAACTGAACCAGGCATATTGGAGAATTTTAATGTCAGTGTAGGTATATGGGAAGACTTTTGGAATGCACTTGTAAACACGGATGATGGTAAGTACATGTTACGTAGTCCACGTGACAAAAAACCTGTAAAAGAAATCAGTGCACATCAATTAATTGATTTGATAGCATTGTCTGCATGGAAGAGCGCAGAGCCTGGATTGATCTTCTTTGATCAAATTAACAAATATAATGTATTTGCCAAAGCAAGAAAAGCTCCACTACGAGCTACAAATCCATGCGGCGAACAAAGTCTCTATCCATATGAATCATGTAATCTTGGTTCCATCAACTTGGTAAACCTTGTAAAAAGACAGGCTGATGGCGAATACATATTTGATTGGCAAAGATATGAAGAAACAATCAGAAAGACAACAAGGTTCTTGGATAACATCATTGATGTAAATCATTACCCTGTAAAAGATATTGATATTGCATCAAAAGATTCTAGAAGAATTGGTTTAGGTGTAATGGGTGTAGCAGATCTATTATACAAATTAAAAATACCATACAACTCCCAGGAAGGATATGCACTGCAATCAAAATTGTCTGAAGCATTAACTTATTATTCCATGGAGGAAAGTGTAGCACTTGCAAAATCTCGAGGTGAATTCCCACTTTGTTCAAAAACAGAATATCCAGAAGGAAAAATTCCAATCGCAGGATATTATGAGAAACCAAAAGAATCACATTCCTATGAATGGGATGCACTAATTGAAAAAATTCAAAAGTATGGAATAAGAAATGTCTTGACTACTACAGTAGCTCCAACAGGAACATTATCTATGATTGCAGATTGTTCAAATGGAATGGAGCCTGCATTTGCACTAGTATTTGAAAAGAGAGTAACTGTAGGCAGATTTTTCTATACTAACAAAATTGTAGAAGAAGTACTCAAAGAACATGGTCTATACAGCGATGAACTCCTCGCAAAGATTGCAGACAACTATGGATCTCTGAAAGGAATTCCTGAAATTCCACAATGGATGCAAGATGTTTTTGTTACTGCAATGGATATTCACTGGGCAGATCATCTAATGGCTCAGGGTGTATGGCAAGATTGGATAGGAAATGCAATTGCCAAGACAATTAACATGCCCTATGACGTTACTGTCGAGGATGTTAAATCTGCATATCTGTTGGCTCATGAATTAGGACTAAAGGGAATCACAGTCTATCGTGATGGTTCTAGACATAAGCAAGTACTTCACATGACAAGTCAAAATGCACAAAAACTATTTGATGTTACACCAAGTGAATATGTTACTGGTTATGTAACAACTATGATTTCAAATCCATACATCAAATCTCAAGTACACAATGCACTTGAACTCAAAGTTCATGATGAAGAAATTACAGCTGAATCTATGAGACCAGAAGAGGTATCTGAAGATCGTCTATGCCCAACATGTAAAAACAATCTAGTTTTTGTTGAGGGATGTAGCATCTGTATAGAATGTGGATTTAGTGGTTGTACTTCGGGTTAAAGCATTTTACTTAACTGTAAACCGAGGAAAAACAATCCTCTTTCTTTCCATAAAGGATGATCACTCTAATGACATAGGGGAAAAATACAGTAATTATCACTCCTAGAACCTAAACCTCTTACTATGGATTAGATGCTGTATTGACAACATGCATCAATACTCCATATTTTACTATAAATTTTTTCTAGTATAATTAAAGGTAATAATTGAATACTATCAAAAATAATCTAATTGTTAAAAATCAAAAGGGGACCAATAAATGACAACTTTTTTACTTCCTCTTAATTTCTAAAGTTCGTGAATAAGAAATTTTTAGGAATATCTATTGGTATTGCAATAATTGCTATAATTACTATACTTGCAGTTGTAATGATTACGCCAAACTCTGAACCAATTACCAGTCAAAAACATAATGAAAAGATTGGTCTTGTAATTAACACACCAAATACGTCAATATCTTTAAAGAATTTAGATCAAATTTACTCTGATGCATCTTCTACTGGAATTGGTAGAAGTAATGTGTACCTATTTTGGAATGTCATTGAACCTGTAAAAGGAGAATTCAATTTTACAAATTCGGATATTTTAATGAGTTTAAATAAAAAAAATGATCTCAAAGTCACTCTTTTCTTTTCAGTAATAAATGGCGAAACATTAGGACCTTTTCCAAACTGGATTGGAAAACCCTCTCTAAACGCAATCGGAGAAGACAGACTAGTTAATGTCCTTGATGCAATCTTATCTCGCTATAATATTATAGATACAGTTGTAATTGCTGGTGAAACAGAATCACAATTTCGTTATAACGAACAAAATATTCCTGTATACAAAGAACTTTTCAACGGTGTATACACCAAACTAAAAGAAAAACATCCTGATGTAAAGATAGGAAACGCATTTGCCTTACATAATGTGCTCAATAAAAAGTTGGAACATGTTGTAACTGATCTTACAATTGGTGATTTTGTTGCATTTTCATATTTTCCAGTTGATAGTCTGAATGATATTATTAAAACCCCACAAGTGGCTAAAGATGATTTGCAAAAAATCTTTGAAATTGTACCTGATAAAAAAATTGGACTTTTTGAGATTAGCTGGAGCACATCCGATTTTGTAGGGGGAAATAATACGTCACAAAAAATGTTCGTGGAAAAAACATTTGAATTTTATACTGAAAATGAATCTAAAATAGAATTCTTTACATGGTTTAGACAAAATGACAGACCGGATGGCTCATGTGTTATTGCAAAACCCGAAATCGGCGGTAAAAGTATCGATGTAGGGGGAGGCTCTTCTTTAGGAAGTAGTGAATATGTTGTTGAGCGATTAAGTCATTACATTTGTAATTCTGGATTAATAGATGTTAATGGGAATCCAAAACCAAGTTGGAATGAATTTAAAAATCAAATTCAAATGATTCGCTAAAATGATTTCTCTAATTTTAACAGAATCTGCATTAGAACTTGTTCCATTGGAGATACAAAATCATCCTTCCGTATTATCACATGCACAAAAACTAGGAAAAAATTCATCGGAAATCTTACTTGATAATTCCTGGCACTTTGCTGCAATGAAAGGAATGCATAATGAAATCAAAAGAGGGAGGCCTGACTTGGTTCATTTTTCTATATTGGAAGCAACAACAATTCCATTGTACTTGCAAAATAAAATTAAAATCTATATTCATACAATTGATGATAAAGTAATTTACATTGGAGAAAATGTACACATTCCAAAATCATATCACAGGTTTGAAGGTTTAATTGAAAAATTATTTCTAGAAAAAATTATACGATCTGATGCTAAAATATTGTTAGAAATTAAAGAAAAATCATTTTCTGAATTAATTGATGAAATAAAACCGTCAAAAATTATTGGTTTTTCAACAGAGGGCAAGTTAAGCTCATTTGAAAAAATTAGTTCTGAAATATCTGATAATGCCTGTATAGTTATAGGTGGATTTCAAAAGAGTCATTTTTCTGAATTAGTAAAAAACAAAATTAACTACCTATTTTCAATTGATGCCTTGTCTTATGAAGCACATGTGATAGTTGCTCGTATTCTTTATGAGTATGAAAAAACCATTTTTATGTAGGAAATTAAGTTTGTTTACTTGTGCAGTCATAGTATAGCCTGGTTAGTATTCGGGGTTTCCAACCCTGTGACGCGGGTTCGAATCCCGCTGACTGCACTTTTTCAATCTAAAGAAAACTAATTTTTAGATGTGTATTGAATAATTATCATGAAACCAGCTGTTAGAAAAATTGCATTAGAAAGAATGCAAATTCTAATCAGCAGTGCAATTTCTAACGCAAAATTAAATCCAGAACTTTCTCAACGACAGGCATCAATTGCAAAAAGAATTAGTACGAGGCACAAAATCCGAATGCCTTATGAACTAAGAATTGTTTTTTGCAAAAAATGCAAGTCCTTTATTGCACCAGGAATAAATTCCAGGATTCGACTAGGTAGAACATCAATAAAGTCGATCAGAATCTCATGTAATCTATGTGGGCATACTTATCGTAAAATAATATCTCAATGATTTATAAGACGATTCTCGATTTTTTTCTTTATGGCAAAGGTATACGATGTACCATCTGATATGTTAATTAGTAAATTAGCAAATATTCTAAAAAATGAAGATATTCCCGCTCCTTCTTGGATTCCATTTGTAAAAACTGGTGCTCATGCAGACAAACCTCCTCAAGATAGGGAATGGTGGCATACAAGATGTGCATCATTGATGAGAAAAATCTACCTTCATGGTCCACTCGGAATTAATGAATTGAGAAAAATTTATGGAGGTGGAAGACCTTCTGGATATGGCGCTGCTCATCATAAAGATGCGGGTGGTGCGATAATTCGTAATGCCATTCAAGGATTAGAAAAACTTGGATATGTCGAAAAAATTGAAAAAAAAGGCAGAGTTATTTCAAAACATGGAATGCAAAAACTAGACAGATTATCAACAGAAATTCTAAATGAACTTATCAGTAAAAATCCTCAACTGAAAGTATACTCTTAGATTTAAAATGAGTTTTCCTGAATCAACAGATCCTCATGATAAACAAAATCAAAACATTTCCGCACAAAAAGATCAAATTCTAAAACAGATTCTTTCGCCAGAAGCAAGAATGCGTTTAAACAATATCAAAATGGTTAAACCTGAACTATCAGATCTAGTAGAACAATATCTGATAGGGATGGCTACTCAGGGAAAGATGGATTCTCAAATAAGTGATGACCAACTCAAGCAAATTTTGTTATCGATTCAACAACCAAAACGTGATTTTAAGATAAACCGCATCTAATCTCAGAGAAAATATAATTAGGGGTATAGTTCAAAATTATTCATGAAAGGTGTAGTTTATGAAGAATATGCACCTGATGATAATTTTGCAAAAATTTTAAAAGTTAAAGAAATAAACGATCCAAAACCTAAAGCCGATGAAGTAGTTTTCAAGGTTAAATCTGCTGCTCTAAATTATAATGATATTTGGGGAATGAGGGGTGCACCCGTACCAGTTCCATTACCACATATCTCTGGTTCTGATGCAGCTGGAGACGTAATAGCGGTGGGTGAGGATGTAAAAAATATTAAAGTTGGCGATAAAGTGGTTTCACATTCTAACATGTCATGCAGAGTTTGTAAAGCATGTACTGATGGTAGAGAATTTGATTGTGTTAATAGAATTATCTGGGGATTTCAGACTGGTCCGAATTGGGGTGCTTTTTCTGAAATTACGCATCTTCCAGAAGTCAACATTTCAAAAATTCCACAGGGCGTAAGCTATGATGAAGCAGCTGCTGCTTCAATGACTCTTTTAACATCTTGGCATATGCTAGTTGGCAGAGCAAAAATTCGTCCTGGACAAACTGTATTGATTATGGGTGGAGGTTCTGGAGTTGGAAGTTTTGGAATTCAAATCGCAAAGTTATACAACTGCGATGTTATTGCAACTGCCAGTCCTGACAAATTGAATAAATGTCTAGAATTAGGCGCTGACTTTGCAGTAGATCATAGAAAAGAAGATTGGTATAAAGAAGTCAGAGCAATTTCAAAAGAACTAGCAAAGAAAAAAGACGAAGCGCCTGGAATTGATGTATCATTTGATCACATTGGTCAAACTCACTGGAATCAACAACTCACATTACTAAAGTATGGTGCAACATTGGTTTCATGTGGCGCAACTACTGGATATGACGCAAAAACCGATCTTAGACATGTATTCTTTAAAGGAACAAATATTCTTGGTTCAACACAAGGAACTAAAGCAGAATTAGATCAAGGTCTATACTGGATGGGTCAAGGAAAAATTAAAGCGGCGATAGATTCTGTCTATTCATTTGAACAAGCAGCAGAAGCCCATACAAAGATGTTAACCGGTAAAGGACTCTTTGGCAAAATCTTAATCAAGCCAGAGGGCGCATAATTATTTAATGACACAGCCTTTTCGGAGTCTTATTTTTGTTCCTGGAAACAATACTCGATTTTTAGAAAAAGCAAAGAATTTTCAAGCTGATATAGTATGTTTTGATCTAGAAGATTCAGTACCTGATGAAGAAAAAAAGAATGCCAGAAAACTAATACAAACTGCATTAAAATCACGCCCATCTTATCATGCTGCAATTTTTGTTCGCATAAATTCTCCAAAATCTGGAAAAATCTCTGATGATCTCAATGAAGTAATTCATCAAGGATTAGATGGAATCGTAATTCCAAAGGTAAACAATGTCGGCGAAATGAAGAAAATTGAAAAAATTCTCTTATCATTGGAAAAAAATCGTAAACTAAAACCAATTCAAGTAATACCTTCTATCGAATCAGCTGAAGGAGTAGTCAACGCTTTCAATATTGCATCATATGGCAAGAGAATATCTGCTATTGTCTTTGGAGTTTTTGATCTCTTTAATGATTTAGGAATTGAATACACAAAAGATCCAGAAGGTGCCAAGTATTCCAGAGCAAAAATTCCTATAGATGCTAAAGCTGCTGGAATATCCGCAATTGATGCTATTTGGCAGGACCTAAATGATATTCCCGGCTTTGAAAAAGATTGTAATGTTGGTAAAAGTTTAGGATTCGCTGGAAAAAGTCTTATTCATCCTGACCAAATTTCTACAACTCATAAAATTTTTCATCCTAGTAAAACTGAAATTCAATGGGCAGAAAAAGTTTACAAATCATATTCAGATTCTGTAAAAAAGGGGAGGGGTGCAATAACTATAGATGGAAAAATGATCGATGAGGTTCATTTTCAACAAGCTAAGACACTTCTTGAAATTTTAAAGAAATAATATTACACAATCTAATTATTTTGAAGAAATTACTTACAATAAATTCTACTCTGGGATCTTGATACAAGAACTTTTATCAAATATTTTTTTACTAGTAATTCCTTGAATTACAACATTATTTTTTTCTATTTTTATTATAATTTTGCCAAAGACACATCTGTATTTTGAGATTCTTTTACTTTCACTAAGAACTCTACCTGATTCCAAAATTAATCCATTTAGTATCAAATTTTCAATTTTTCTATATCCAGATGTTTTTGGAACTTTAGCTTCATTTAAAATCTGAGGAATGGTTAACTCATTTTCAAAAATACAAGTAAATATTTTTCGAGTCTCTGAATCTCCAGATAATTCTAATATTAACTCAATTAATTCTGGATCAATAATTTGAATAGAGTAATTTTCATCTAATTTTTTTATTTTAACAACTTTATTAATACAATCACTTTCAAATTTTTTTATATCTATATTAGAAAATTTTTTAAATACTTTAGTAAATTTGTCAAAATGTTCTATTGATAGCTTTATCGACATCCCATACTCAAAGAATAATTTTCTTTCAAGAATTTTAAGATCATCATAAGTTAATGTTTTTTTAATTATATGGGAAAGAGATGTTGAAATCAACCTGTCAATTCCGGTCATTGATAGATTAGAAAATAATACAAAATATTAAAGCATGTTTTACTAGTAATTATGTAGATGCAACGTTCCGTTATTGTAATAGATGATGATGAGGATATTGTTAGATTATTCAGTGAATTCTTGGCAGAAAACAACATCAAAGTAGTAGGAAAGGGATACGACGGCGTATCTGCCGTAAAACTTTACAAAGAAAAAAAACCTGATGTTGTCCTGATTGATATAATGATGCCAAACGGTAATGGATTTTATGCAATTAAAAAAATTCAAGAAATTAATTCTAGAGCAAAAATTGTCGCAGTTAGCGGAGATAGTAGTTATTCAACTGAAGAAAAACTGGAAAAACTTGCAATTCCATTAATTCACAAACCATTCGATATGGAAAAAATTCTTTCTGTTATTAACAATTAATTTTTCCCACATTTGGAACTTTTCATATAATGTTATATTCTAATCTTCATATGATAATGCATAAGGTAATACTATGAGCAAACGTGTCACAATCATGATTGATGAAGATTTAGACAGGAAAATACGACTTCGTCAAGCAAAACTCATCCAACAAGAACAGACTTCATATAGCTATTCTAAAGTCTTGAATGAAACACTTAGAAAAGTTTTGAAATAAATTTTTTGGATTCCAATATAGATCCTTTATTTTTCTGCATTTAAAATATAATATAATAAAGATGATGACATTCATTATATCTTGGGGATAAATGATTAACTTACTTGATCCAACTGTTGTTATTACCAGAATGTTTGAATCTGGAAAATTTGATGACATGTTAAAATATTGCACAAAATTACTAGAAATTGATCCTTTTGATATGGTTGCCTTGCAGAATTCTGCATTAGCTTTATTGCATTTAGAAAAATTTGAAGAATCAATCATTTACTGTGACAGAGTTTTACAAATAAAAAATTATGACAAATATGCTTTAAAAAATAAAACTTATTCACTTGAAAAATTAAAAAAATATGAAGATGTCTTTAATTGTTGTAAAATGATTTTAAAAGTTGATGCTAACGACATATGGGCACTCAATAGCATAGGGTTGTCATTAAATGAATTAGACAGACATCAAGAAGCCATTGAATTTTATGATAAAACTCTAAAACTAGATGACAAAGATATTACTGCATTGATGAATAAGGCTATTTCTCTGAATCATCTAAAAAATTATACAGAATCTATAGAATATTATGATAAGGCACAAATGGTAGATTCAAGTTTACGTGAAGCATCTATTGCAAAATCTCAAATTTTTGAAAAATTAGGTTTAGAAGATGAAGCATTTTTAGCTGCACAAGGAATATTAGTTAAAGATATGGAAAAAATCAAAATTGAAGCAAAAAAAAATTATTGTTCTGTTTTTCATCAATACTGTCAAAACGAATTTGAAGAATTAAAAGGTAAAAAATAAAATTGTAATTACAAGAGAATCAATTTATACACAGAAATTTTATACAACAAATAATGTTTACTGGAATAGTTGAAGGTATTGGAAAGGTTGAGAGAATTTCAAAAAATACTAAAAATAGAAGTGCCATTCAATTAACCGTAAATTTAGGAAAATATGCCAAAGGATTGAAGATTGGACAAAGTGTGGCCTTGAATGGAGTTTGTCTTACTGCTACAAAATTATCTAAATCTAATTGTATTTTTGAAATGATTGAAGAAACCACCAAGAAAACAGATCTAGGAAATCTAAAACCTGGTAGTATTGTCAACATCGAGCGAAGTTTAAAAGCTGGTGAAAGACTAGAAGGACATTTTGTTTTGGGACATGTAGATGGAGTTGGTATCATCAAAAAAATTCAGAATAAATCTAAAGAAGTTCAAATTTGGTTTGAAATTCCCAAAACCCTGTCAAAATATGTTGTTAAAAAAGGATCAATTGCAGTTGATGGAATTAGTTTAACAGTAGTAGGTGTCAAAAATAATCTTGCTTCTGTTTGTTTGATTCCACATACTATTGAAGTAACTAATTTTAGTTCAAAGAGCATTGGAGATAAACTTAATATCGAAACTGACATTCTTGGAAAATACATTTTAAAATAAATCTACTACCAAAAATTTGGTAATTACCATTTTTTTAGTAAACTTTATAATTAGTTTAAAGATATTTTTGATATATGTCACTTGAATCAGGACTTGAGTCATTGAAACGGGGCGAATTTGTATTGTTATTTGATTCAGCAGGACGAGAAAATGAGATTGATATGGTTGTAGCTGCGCAATTTGTAACCCCGGAACATGTTGCAAGGATGCGTCAACACGCGGGAGGTCTTTTGTGTATTGCAATCGATTATAATTTTGCAAATTCTTTAGAATTAAAATACATGCACGAAATTTTAGTAGAATCAACATTTGCAAATAAAGAAATGATCATGGGACTTGCTCCGTATGGTGATCATCCCACATTTTCAATTACTATTAATCACTATCAGACTTATACTGGTATAACAGATAAGGACAGATCGCTTACTATCAGAGAAATGGCCAATATTTTTAATGTTGATAACAAAAAGAAAAAATTTATTTCTTCTTTTAAAACTCCTGGGCACGTTCCTTTGCTAATTGCATCAAAGGGACTATTGGCACAAAGACAGGGTCATACTGAAATGTCTGTCTATCTTACACAAATTGCAGGTTTAACTCCTGTAACTGCAATTTGTGAAATGATGGATGCCGAGACTTATACTGCACTGTCTGTTGATAAAGCAGAAAAATATGCAAAACAAAATGCTATTCCATTAATTGATGGAAAAGAACTATTAGAGTACTCAAAGGTGGATTAATCTTGAATATTGCTATAGTAGTTTCAGAATTTAATGAAGAAATTACATCGAGGATGCTCTCTGTAGCCCAAGAAAAAGCAAAAATAATGAAATTAAAAATAAACTATATTTGTAAAGTTTCAGGGGCATATGACATGCCAATAATAGTTGATGCCTTATTACAAAAAAAGGATGTTGATGGAATAGTAACTCTCGGTGCTATAATTAAAGGACAAACAAAACATGATGAAGTTATTGCTCACTCTGTAGTAAATACATTAACTAATTTATCAATCAAATATCAAAAACCAGTTTCATTAGGAATAACTGGACCTGGAATGCAGGAAAGACATGCATATGCTAGAATACGACCAGTAGCAGAACGTGCAGTAGAAGCGGTAGTAAAAATCTCAAATGAGCTTTGGAGAATTCAGAAATGATTCAACTTAGCATATTAAAAATAAATGGTTATGGTCCTTGGACACTGACACTAGGTAGTGATAGAGAACACGCACTTCAAATACTCCAGGCATCACTATATAAAGAAATTCAAAAATTATTCTCCGAAAAGAATTGCCTTGTTTTTCTAAATCGAGCTGATGAATTTTTTGTAGTTTCCAATAGATTGACATTAGATGATCATATTGAGATTCAGAAAAATCTCGAAAAATCTTTTAATGTTAAATTGTCTATATCAATTGGTTATGCTGAATCTCCGTTTGAAGCAAATCTTAAAGCATATGAAGGAAAGAAAAACGAGATTTTTCTAAGTAATAAATATAATATTTTTGGTTTTATTGATGGTAAATCTGAACAAAAAGTTTCAATAATGCATCTTGATATCGATAATCTTACTTCAAGAAGAAAGATTAATTCTCCTTATGAAATTTCTATAATGATCTTTGATCTATATTCAAAAATGTCTAAATTCTTTCTGAAAAAAAACTCGCTTACATTTTTTATGGGAGGAGATAATTTTATGGTTGTTGCAAACGACGATGCAAAAAATTCTGTAAAGGATTTCATTAAATTAATTGATAAAGAAGATCATATCACCTTGAATTGTGGAATCGGTAATGCAAAAACAGCTAGAGAAGCTACAAAACTTGCCACCAAATCTCTTGATACAATAAGAGAAATTAGAGATTCAGGAAAAGAAAAACCTGATGTTTATGAACTGTCATGTTAATTAAAAATACAAGCATATTCTTAGGTAAAGAATTAAAATTCGTCTCAAATATTGACATAAGAATTCAAGATCAAAGATTCAAACAAATTCAACCTAATATTGGATCTAGTGTCAAAGAAGAATGCTTGGACTGTGAAGGACTTTTATTAATTCCGGGATTTGTAAATTGCCATACACACATAGGTGATTCTATTGCAAAAGATATCACTCTCAACGGGTCAGTTGATAAACGCATTCATCCTATATCTGGTGTTAAACCTAAAATTCTAAAAAATACCGACAAAAAACATCTTGCAAGTTTTATGAAAAACTCTTGTCATTCCATGTTACGTAAAGGAATTACCACTTTTGTAGATTTTAGAGAAGGTGGAATTGAAGGAGTTTTATTGCTTAGGCAAGTTTTATCTGAAATGCCGTTACGATCAATTATCCTTGGAAGACTAGAATTCTATCAACTACCTGATGAAATTAGAAAAAATATTCCCTTACCTAGAAACAAAAAAGTTGAACTTTCCAAATTACTAAAGAAGTGTGATGGCATTGGAGTGAGCGGAGCAAACGAAAATAGTGCCAATGTGTTAAATTATTACTCAGGTACAGCAAAAATTCGGGCCATCCATTCCTCTGAGACAAATCAAAGTGTTTCTAAATCCAAAAAAACTACTGGAAAATCTGAAACAATACGTGCCTTGAACCTCAAACCTCATTTTTTAGTTCACATGACTCATGCATCAATAGGCGATATGCGTGCTGCAGCAAAAAAAACTCGGGGGATTGTGATCTGTCCAAGAGCTAACGCTGCTCTTGCTGAAGGAATTCCTAACATTGAATTAATGAAAAAAGCTGGATGTACAGTAGCATTGGGCACTGACAATGTAATGATAAATTCTCCAGATATGTTTAGAGAAATGGATTACTTGTGGAAAGTAACTATGGGCATCCACAAAAAAAGAATCGATCCAAAAGAAATTCTAAAAATGACAACTGTGAATGGTGGAAAAATTTTGAGAAAAGATATCGGAGTAATTGAAAATGGTAAATTGGCAGACTGTATATTCATAGACAAACACGCATTAGATTTAGAACCAATGTATGATCCTCATGCATCAATAGTACATAGAGCATCTGAATCTACAATTAGAGCTGTGATGATTGGAGGTAAAATAGTACATGGAAAAATCTAGACCACATGTAATTCTAAGTGCAGCTATTTCAATAGATGGAAAAATTGCCACACGTTTGGGGGATTCAAAACTATCGTCTAAAAAAGATAAAATCAGACTTCATAAACTTCGCTCGAAGGTTGATGCGATACTAATAGGAAAAAATACAGTAATTCGAGACGATCCATTATTAACTGTGCGATACTCAAAAGGGAAAAACCCAACAAGAATAATTTTAGATTCTCATGGAACAATATCTGTTAATTCAAGAATTTTACAAACAAGTAATAAAGTTCCGACTATCATAGTAGTTTCCAAAAAAATCAGTAAATCAAATTTAGAAAAATTAAAAAAATTTCCTATTCAGATAATAATGACTGGCGAAAATTCAGTCAACCTTAAATCTCTTCTGAGTAATCTAAGTAAAAGAAAAATTGATACACTTTTAGTTGAAGGTGGTGGAATAGTTAATTGGCAATTTATAAAAAATAATTTATTTGATGAAATTTTAATAACTATTGCTCCATTCATAGTTGGCGGTATTGATGCGATAACTTTTGTTCAGGGAAAGGGTTTTGATAAAATCACAAAGTCACCCAAACTTAGATTAAATACAATAAAAAGGCTCGAAAACTATCTAGTTTTGCACTACACAAAAGTGTAAGTTATTATACTTAATTTAAAATAAAATTATAAGAAATTGGCGACAAAAAATATAACTACAAAAAAGAAAGTTGCAACAAAGAAGAGAACTACATCTACAAACAATGATAAAAAATTAAACACAAAGACACAATCATCAACCAAATCAAAATCTAGAAAACCGGCATTTGGTGGTTATTCAATTAACTTTTCAGGTCGTAAAGAAACTGTGGAAGAAGTTTTTGGTAACAAGCCTATTGCACCTAGTGAAATGACCAAAAGGATTTGGACATTTGTTAAAGCAAAAAGTCTTTCTAATAGATAATCCAATAAAATTGTTAACGAATGACTCGTTAACTAATTTTTAATCTTTTAATTATTCTTCTAAAAATTTGAATAAGATATAGATATTGGATTTTATTTGTAAAAATAATGTCTACTGCATCTTTAAGACGAGATCATGATCTGATAGAAAAAGTTATCAAAGCAATGGAAACCACAATTCAACTATTAAACGATGGAAAACAAATTCCAGCATCGATATTGTTACCCGTTATTGAATTTTCAAAAAACTTTACAGATGTTTGTCATCATAGCAAAGAAGAGAATTCTTTGTTTCCAGCTCTAGAACAAGCAGGAATGCCACATGATATGGGACCAATTGCAATGATGCTATTAGATCATAAACGTTCAAGAGAAATTGGAAAAGAAATGGAAGATTCAGCTAAAGATTATATTTCATCTGGAAAATCTATAAAATTGATTAGTGATATGCAACAATATACCGAACATATTACAGAACATCTGTGGAAAGAAAATAATAAATTGTTCATGATGGCAGAAGCACGTTTACAATATGTTTCAAAAAAAGTTGATAAAGAACTAAATGATATTGAGGAATTAAAACTACAAGAAACTGGTAAAACTAGAGAGCATTATGAAAAACTAGTTGAAACCCTAACACGAGATGTTTCTCAATCAAGAAATTAAATTTGTCTTACAGTATATTTGGTCAAGTTGTCGGAGTCAGAAAATTTACCTATGGGGATATTGAGATAGATTTCTTTCATGCAGATAAAATTACTGAATACAGATATTCCTCAAATTCTAGTATATTGGGTAATTTTCCCAAGGAATTGGCTGAGACTTTAGCCTCAACTTTAGCATCTGACATCTGTATTGAAATTCACTTTGATGAACATGGTAGTCCAACACATGTTGAATTAGAAGAATGTGATTATGACGAATTAGACGATGAAGAAAATTGACGAGGACTACTCCAATGAGAATCATGGACTTCGGTTATATTCCAAAGCTCAAGGCGTTCCCAAGATCGCACTGATCTTCACCCAAAACATATTTGTCAATGAGTGTCCTCGCCAAGTTACTATACGTCAGCATCATACTTAAGGTAACCTCTAATTCCCATGATCGAAAAAATTTATTCTACGTAATGATGATGAGTTAGATTATCATAAAATCTAACTGATTTAATGTTCACAAATTCAAGAATTCCATATCTTGATAATTCTCTCCCAAATCCACTATGTTTTATTCCACCAAATGGAATTCTTGGATCTGAAATTACCACATTATTGACACTAACTATTCCAGATTCTATTCGCCTTGATATTTTTTCAGCTTTTGCTAGATCCTTGGTCCAAATACTCGCTCCTAATCCAAATTCTGTATCATTTGCTAATCTGATAGCTTCACTTTCATTATCCACTATTGTTATAGGGGCAACTGGACCAAATGTCTCTTCTTTTGCGATTCTCATATTTGGTTTAACATTTGTAAGAATTGTAGGCTGATAAAAGTAACCTTTCCCGTCAATTTCTGAACCACCTAAAAGAATTTCGGCACCATTCTTCTTTGCATCTTCTACAATTCCTGATATAGTTTCTAAGCCATCTTTACTTGACAAAGGCCCAATATCAGTTTCAATTGAAGTAGGATCACCAACTTTTAATTGAGATGCTTTTTTGATAAATAATTCAATAAAATCTTTAGCAATATTTTTACCAACAAAAAATCTTTTGGACGCAACGCAACTTTGACCGCAATTGATGAATCTGCCTTTAACTGCTCCCTCTACAGCTTTTTCAATAATTGCATCATCTAGTACAATAAACGGATCACTTCCTCCTAGCTCCAAAACACATTTCTTTAAATTATTTGCAGCTCTTTGACCTACCTTAGCTCCTGCGTTTGTACTACCTGTAAATGTCACCGCATTAATCTCAGAATCTATAAGATGATTCGCAGATTCTACACTTCCCACTATTGTTTGAAATATTCCATCTGGTATGCCTGATTCAGTAAATGCTTTTTCGATTTCAATACCTGATTGTAAAGTTATTCTAGATGGTTTCATTACTATTACATTACCTGCCATTAAACATGGTGCAGCAAATCTTAGAGCTTGCCAATAAGGAAAATTCCAAGGCATAATTGATCCAATTACTCCAAGTGGTTCAAATGTAAGAAAACTTTTCCTTGCATCTGTGTTTAATACTTCATCAGCAAGAAAACTATCACCATGATCTGCATAAAACTCTAATGCCCATGCACATTTTTCAACTTCTCCAGTTGATTCTTTGATTGGTTTTCCCATCTCTGTTGTTACGACTTTTGCCAATTCTGTTTTGTTCTTTTTTAAATATTCAACCAAATTGTAAATGTAACTTCTACGTTTTTCATAATCTTTTTTCCATTCTGGAAAAGCTCTTTTTGCTTTTCCAACTAACTGAAATACATGTTCTTTCTCCATTGAGGTATATTTTGCAATTTCTTCACCAGTTGCTGGATTTGTTGTAGTGATTTGATTCAGGATCTTTCCACAAAATTCTCCTATTTAATTTAGTAACTTTTTCAAATTTTTAACATGCTCTAGGTGAATTTTTATATATAATTTAACAATCTGAACAAATTTTTTGGATTTTTCTGAAAGTGATGTTTTTAATGAATATTTTAGTGCTAGAATGTCTGCTGCATATCTTTTTTAATCTCATCAATTTTTTTTGAATATGCTTTTTTTGATTTATCGTTCCTTTTTAAATTTAACACACTTCCACATGATGGACATTTGAACATTCCTTCTAATGCATCTTCAAATGTAACTCTGTGACAATCTTCGTTTCCACAATGATAAAAATCCGAATAATTTTCATAATCAAATCTTTGCTGTAATCTTTCTGTGATTTTCTTTTTTTGATTCTCTATAAAATGTTCTACTTCCTCTCTTCTCGTTCTCCATCTATAGACAAACCACCCCTTACGTTCATCTTTAACTCTAATTCCAGTAATGAGGGATTTTCCAAATAGGTCATACAAAACTCTTCTAACCATATTTATCCTTAGACCCGTTGAACTTGCAATTTCTTCATCCGTCGCATCTTCTGCCTTCAAAAGAGATCTTGCTACCTTTAGATACTCTTCTCCTCCTATCATGGATGCAATTCTAACAAAAGGATCTTCGTATTTGTCAACCAACTATTACCACTTTTAATTTTCTATTATTAATTCCTTGTTTCATTTACTAGGACATTTTTACCTTTTTTTGTGGGTATGATTTTTCTTTTTGCCCCCGAAAAATTATTCTGAAACTGTTCTCCTTTTTGAATTCGATCAAGAAGTATAGCTAGGGCGCTAATCTCTGAATGAGGCTGATTCCCTATTCCTATATTATAGTCTGCAAGTTCATAGATTTCTCTAGGTACTTTTTCCGCACCTACAACAATTAACAAATTTTCCTCTTTTCGAAGCTGGTTATCCATATCGTTGATACTTTCTCCATACATAGTAAGATGAACTATTTTGAATTCATCTTTTTTCTTTTTTACAATTGATTTCCAATTATCAATAAATTCAACAACAAAATTTCCACCCCATGTATTATTAATTTTTTCGATAGTGTCTTTAATCTCAGGATTTACTTCAGTCATGAATATTTTGGTTGCACCAAAAGCTCTTGCAACTAGAGCTACGTGAGTAGTTACTCTGTCATCTCTAACAAGTCGTTGTCCAATTCTTATAACCTCAATTACCAAAATTATTGTCAAACTCCTTTGAAATATCTTTTTTGAATTCAGGTGATTTTTGACTTTGAATAATATCTTTGATCAGATCTTTTAATTCAACAACATTATATCCTGTTTTAGCTGATACTGCAATTCGTTTTTTACTATCTTTTAAATTAAGAATTTCTATTTTTTCTTCAATTTGATCATTTGTCAACAAATCTGATTTATTTAAAGCAAAAATTATCCTGTCCATTTCAACTCTCAATTCACCCAAAGTACGCATACAACTTGCAAATTTTTTTTTTAAATCAAATAAAGAGTCGCTAATATCAACTACCACTATTATGATATCCGTGTGTATCAATTCCTCTAAAGTAGATTTGAATGCCTCAATCATATATGCAGGTAATTTACTGATAAATCCAACTGTATCTGCAATCAAAAATGGTTCTTGATTAATAGAAAATCTTCTCGTAGTTGTAGAAAGTGTTGTGAATAGACTTTTGCTTTGTTCGCGAGACTCCCCTGTAATTTTATTAAATAATGTAGTTTTTCCAGATGAGGTATACCCTGCGAGAGATATAGTTTTGAATCCAATTCTTTTTCTACCTTGACGATGAAGCTCTCTTTGTTTTCCAGCCTTTTCAAGTTTTGATTTTACAGATTGCATCCTATGTTTTATATCGTTATAGTAAACATCAATCTCAAATTTTCCTATTCCCATAAATCCTGGTTGTTCTCCCATGTTGGAAAGTCTAACTTTTTCTTTAGCTCTAACCATTTCATATCGTAATTGGGCTAATTTCACTTGTAATTTAGATTCAGCACTAGAAGCTCGACTTTCAAAAATTTCGAGAATTAATGCTTCTCTATCCAAAATCTCTCTATGTAGTGCAGATGCCAAATTATAATTTTGCCTTGGCTTTAGTATTTCATCAAAAATAATAAAATTTGGCTTTAGTTTTTCTACACTCTCTTGTAATTTCTCTAAAACTCCACCACTAATCCCATATTTTGGTTTATTTAGAAAATGCTGTTTTATTACATGTATGACTTGTATTCCTGCAGCGTCGCATAATCCAATTGCCTCAGTTACTGCATCTTCCTTATCATATGTAATTAAAATTGCAGAGTTCATTTTATCTATACTGTTTCTACGTATTACTCAAGTTAAAGCTTCACTAATTTTTTCATTACAAAAAAAAGAGCCTTTGGTAGCGGTTCAAGCGTTCCATAATAAACTGTATTTTTGATTTTTTCAATATCAAAATCATTTTCAAAATAATCTAATATTTCATCTATGTTAAATTTATGAGGTCCTTTATCATTTAGGAGATTTTTTTCTTCTTTACTCATACATTTTAAAAAAAACATTCCATTTTTCTTTAAAATTCGCTTTGTTTGGTTGAGATATGTTATTCTTTCTTCATCTGAAAAAACATGAAAACACCCTCTATCCAATATGTAATCAAAAGAATCATCTTTAAATTTTGAATTTAGAATATCGTCTATTATAAAATTTACATTACTTGAAAGTAATTTTGCTTTTTCAATAGCCGATGGAGATAAATCAGAACCAGTTACATTAAACCCCCTTTTTGCCAATTCTATTGCTTGTGTTCCAGGCCCTGTTCCAAGATCTAGGAATTCTCCTTTTTTCAAGAATTGAATCTCTTCGACTAAATCTAAATCAAGATTTTTTTCATACCATGGCATAGATTCTACCTTATTCCGCTTATAGTATGTGTCCCAATCTGGAAACTCTTTTTTATTATTCATCACACTATGATGATAAAACTATACTATCTTTACTCATACTACTTTTTTTAATGATTTTTCTATATTCATATTAAGAACAATTTCAGCAATATCACTGGCATATTCCGAAATTCTCCTTATGTTTTCAGTCATTCTTCTAATTCTATAGATTTCTTCTTCATATTTGAGCGATTTAGATATATCCCTTACTTTTTTTTCATATTTAATAATTTCATTTGTTTTCTCAATTGTTTTTTCAGCCTGTATATAATCTTCTTTGAATAACGCCAAACATGCATCATCTAAAACAGCCAAAGAAAATTTATTCATCTCCTCAATCTTTTCTACTATTTCTTTACTTATTGGTTTTCTAAATTCCAAAATATCATTTGCAATTAATGCTGCATGATCCCCTACTCTTTCAATATTTTTCACAACTAATCTATATCCAAGACAATCTCTAGCATTTTTAAAACCCATTTCTTTTAACATATGTTCATTTTGAATTGCAATTTTTAATTGACGAATAATATAAAACCCAAATCGATCTACCTCGTCATCTGTATTGATTACTTCTTGTGCAATATCAAAATTATTTTCTTTCATTGCTAAAATTGCGTCATTTGACATTGATTTAGCAAGATGAATCATTCGCTTAAATGCGCCATCCACAGAGAGTTCAAGCAGATTAACAAGAACCTGAATTGTAATTCCTCCACTGGAATCTGAAATGATTTCAGATCCCATTAACATTCTTTTGACGGTTTCTTTTATTGCATTTCTTTGGATGGGACTTAACCTGCCCGTTTTTGGTTTAACATTGATTGTTTTGTACCCTAAAAAATACAGGGAAATTAATTTTCTTACTATTGACGATGTTTCATCAGCATCAATCTCAATTGTAGCATCTTCTTTCTTTTGAGATTTTCTTTCAAATTTTGGGGGGTAGATCTCTAATACTGATGAATCTTTTCTTACCATTTTAATCTGGTCTCCTTGTTTTAGCCCAAGATCCATAACCCATTGTTTAGGGAGGGAGACTGTGTATGATGAATTACCTGTAAACTGAATTTTTCTTATTTCCTCTCTTTTTTCCATAAACTACATAAAAAAATCAGGTCTATATAGTTTAGTTCTAATCATATATACTAGCACTGAACTAATATTTAGAAAAATTCACAGCGTGTACATGAATCCAGTTGAAAAGTTAAAGCTTACACTTGATGCATTATTTGGAAACGGTGTTTCAAATCATCTACCTAAAGATATTGAAATCATTTTTTCAAGAAAAACAGGAAGAATTAGAACTGTTACCTATCAAGGAAAATTATTATGTACTCTGAGAATTGACGGAGGTCTTGCTATTAGTCCCTACTTTGCCCAGATTTTATTGAAAAGTAAAAAATTCAAAGAAAACTGTCTAGAGATCAATGATGCTGCTGCGCCATTTGTTGAAGAAGGAAAATCTGTATTCTGTAAACATGTTGTATGGTGTGGGAAAAACATACGAATTGCATCTGATACTCCAATACTATATAAGGATAAAGTTATTGCGGTAGGAAAAGCAGTCTTGTCTTCTGAAATGATTCCTGACTTTAATAGAGGAATGGCCATTAGAGTTAGGGATAGTATAAAAAGTCGTAGGGGGGAAATATCTTCATGATGCGTGGCGGTAATCGCGAAATGCGAAGAATGATGGATAAGATGGGACTTGATATGAAAGAGATCCCTAACGTGCAAGAAGTGATTATCAAAACCGACAAAAAAGAGATCATTGTCTCAAAACCATCAGTTACAGAAATGAAAGCAAAAGATAATTCTATTTTTACAGTTACTGCAGACAGCTATGAGGAAAGAGAACTTGAGGTTCCAATATTTTCTAATGAGGATATACAGCTAGTTAGTCAACAAGCTGGAGTTGATGATGAAAAAGCCAAAAATGCATTACAAGAAGCAAAAGGCGATCTAGCAAGAGCAATTTTGCTTTTAACTAGTGGATAAAATTTCATCCTTATTTGCGCCTAAAATAGATTCAAACTAATGATTTAAGTAATGGATTTAAAGAAATTTTAACATTATGAGCAGCATGGCAGAATCTAAAGTCACAGGAATTATTCAATCTCTAAATGGATTAGAAGATGACCTTGATTCACTTAATAGCAAAATTACAGATATGAAAAAACAACTATCAGTAAAGGCACTTATTGAAATTGACAAACTTTTAGAAAAAGCAAGAGAAATAGCTACAAAAGAAGCTCAAGGGATCATAAACTTATCCAAGGAAAAAGCAACTAGAGAATCTACTAAAATTGTTAAGGATGGGGAAGCAAAATTATCTGAAATTCAATCCAACATTGATGCTCATTTCGATGAAGCAGTGAAACATGTAGTGTCAACAGTTTTGAAGACATAAACCTATATCATATATTTTACATACCCAAGACATCGATCCATTACTTAACATTCGGATAGGAATTGCAACTACATATGGTAAACCATACTATAAATTTTCAAGTTCTCTAAAGACTTTAAAATTATCTTTTGATTCCATACTTCCTGAAGATATTCAAAATTATAGTGGTCATTTGGTTTTAACAACAAGACAAGAAACTCCTACCGAATGTGAAAAACCTATCTTACATGAGGATATTTTTGAGCAACATCCCACCGTTATCAGAGGTTTGATTATTCAAAAACTTGATCTAGGTTATAATCAGGATCTAATTATTGGAGTCGATCCTGGAAAAAGAATAGGTCTTTCTATATTTTATTTTGGACGGGAGATTGAAAATTCTTTTCATTCTTCTGTCGAGGAAATAGTATTGCATATTATCAGAGTTTTAGGTGGTTTGAGAGCTAGACACAAGATCGTGAAAATCGGGGACGGAAATATGAATATGGCAAAAGAAATAGGCATAATACTAAATCTAAAATTCTGTTCTTCTTTTGAGTTGGAGTTTGTTGATGAACGAAAAACTACTCTCAAAATTAAAAATTTTAATCAGAGGGGAAAACGTGATATGCTTTCAGCAAAATATATCTCTCAGCGAGAAGGATGCCGTCATTCTATTTTACCACTTTCCATAACTGGTTAACTTTTTCAAATTTTTATTAATTCTGATTTGTACAAATTCAATTAATCTTGACCTTGTGATGAGATGATGAATCTCTATTTTCTTTAAACTTGATAAAATGTTATACAATGTAAAATCATATTTTGATTATTACTATTTTTTAAAAATTAACAATTATAGATTTTTAAATATCTATACATATTTATTGAAGATTTAGGGATTTTCTTCCAAACAAATACTAATGATCGTATAATAACTTGTAATTATTTTATGATTATCTATAAATTTCCAAATATATTATCGATCCATCCTTATATAGTTATGAATTCTATATTAAATTAATAAGATGACTTGTAAAGGAATTTGCGTAAGATACAAGGCTCAAAAGCCTGTTGGAACTGGAAGATATGCTTCTGGACAACGTCGATGCCAAATTTGTGAAATATTCATCAAATGGGAAGGTCTTTGGTGTCCATGTTGTGGATATAGACTAAGAACAAAACCAAGAAACCTAAAGTACAAAGCAAAACTTCGTGCAAGAGTGGAAGCTGATTCTATTGAAGCTAAAGCAATGGCTGAAATTCAACCAGAAATTGAAGAGGCAACAATAGTTAAAGCAAAATCTAAACCAAAAGCTGCCAAAGTACCAAAAGCTGCCAAAGTACCAAAAGCTGCCAAAGTACCAAAAGC